>Ga0308166_1003111_pt1 | contig 14394 bp, 10 predicted proteins | sample PhyCR2_2_FD_202137 | JGI IMG/M metagenome (GOLD analysis project Ga0308166, IMG submission 202137) | Phyllosphere microbial communities from UC Gill Tract Community Farm, Albany, California, United States - DLSLCC.R2 | ecosystem: Host-associated > Plants > Phyllosphere > Unclassified | place... | reverse complement strand
CCAGCCGAGGTGCTCAAATGCGAAGAGCATGCGGCTGCTCAGCCAGGTCCTGGCGAAGTGCAGGTGCGTGTCGAGGCAATCGGCATCAGTTGGTACGACACCCTGTGGCGCCAGAACCTGGCGTCGTCCCAGGCACGTCTGCCTTCGGGCCTCGGTCATGAAATGGCCGGCGTCGTCACCGCGGTGGGCGCTGATGTAGACGACCTGTCAATCGGCGACAAAGTGGCCAGTTTTCCGGCGGAAAGCCCGAACGATTACCCGGTCTACGGCGAGTCGATTGTCTTGCCGCGCACCGCGCTGACCCGTTACCCGGATGTGCTCAGCCCGATCGAAGCCAGCGTGCATTACACGCCGCTGCTGATCGCTTACTTTGCTTACGCCGATCTGGCTCGGGTCAAACCAGGTCAATTCGCGCTGGTCACTGACGCCAGCCACTGCGCCGGCCCGTCGTTTGTGCAATTGGGCAAAGCGCTGGGTGTGCGAGTGATCGCCGCGACCAAATCGGCAGAGGAGCGTGAGTACCTGCTGTCCCTGGGCGCGGAAAAGGTCATCGTCACCGAAGAGGAAGATCTGTTGATGCGCATCAACAAGATCACTGATAACCGCGGTGTCGATGTGGTTTTCGATGGTCTTGGTGGCCCGCAGATGTCCTTGCTCGGCGATGTGCTGGCACCACGCGGCAGTCTGGTGCTGTACGGCCTGCAGGGTGGTAATCAGACCCCGTTCCCGGCGTGCGCAGCGTTCCAGAAGAACATCCAGTTCTTTGTGCACTGCATCGGTAACTTCACCGGCAAGCCTGAGCTAGGCATCGTTCAGGACCACGTCGCTCTGCAACGTGCCTTGCGAGACATCAACCAGTTGACGGCAGACCGTGTGCTGCTTCCGCTCAAGACCCGTGTATTTGCGTTCAACGAGTTCGTCGAAGCACATCGCTACATGGACGAATGCCCATGCCGCGAGCGGGTTGCCCTGCAAGTCGAGCCAGCGTAAATCAAGCCATAAGAGTCCGTGGCCTCACGGACTCTTTTTGTTTATTTCTGTCCAGTCAGTAAACCTTTCCCGCTACCGCGCTCTTCACCACTTCAGCAACTGAACTGGTTTTTGCTCGACATCTGTATCTTCTAATCGTATTCCAAGTGCTGATAATTGAATGATTACTTTCATCTCAAGGAATGAGCTATGGCTGTGCATTCAATTTGTCCTCGGCAATATCAAACGGCTAACCCGCTTGGCTTCGTCAATTTCTGTTTAATTGCTGTAGGGCGATTCCGAAGTTGCGTCTCTTTTTCTTGTAATGAATCTTCGTGAGACGTTGTGGGAAGTTTCCTCAGATTAATGGTCGCTGAAAAAATGCTAGCAAAAACAAATAGTTATAAATTTTGCTCTGCCGCTAACGGTTTTTTCGCAGGTCAAGTGTTTCAAATAACTACAACTTTGTAAGTGTTAGCATTTCAGCGTCTATTACTTATTGATCCAATTTGTCGGGCGCACACTGTCCAGTGCATGCGGCATGAAATTTTCTATACCGGGTAAATACCGATGAGCACGATCCACGATCAGGCAATGAACTATGTCTATCAGCAAGTTTTGCAGCGTTTGCTGAGTTTCTTTTCCCGCGCCGAGCGCACAGCTTTGCAGTTATTGATCCAGCGCCTGGTCGTGGCGGCCGGCGGAATGGACAACGTCGGGCAGTTCAAGGTGCTTGTGCATCAGTCTGGCTCGCGTGACAGCTGCTACACCCTGGCTTTGCTTCGCGCAGCGCAGTTGACCATTGCCAGTCGCGCCCCTGCTACATTCCAGCTGCGCGTTGCTACCCTGCGCTGGAACGGTGACAGCCCTGGCAACCTGCAAAACCTGCATCGCAGCTTCAGCGCACTGTTTCTCTATGACGACCCCCGGGTCGAGCTGCTGATGGTGGATAACCGCGAGGTGCTGCCCTTCGATCACCGCACAGCCGTCAGCAACGACGGTCATGAAGCCAGTCGGGTCAATCTGCGGCTCGTAGGGCACTGTCGTACCTGGATTGAGACTCCCGAATTGTGGGATGACGCTTACCTGGCCACTGCCGAGTACTACAGCCAGATCGCCCGCTGGAATAACGGCGTCGACGCCATGATCAGCACTGAAACCAGAAGCAGTCAGCGGCATTTCCTTGAGGGCCTGAACCGTGCGATGCAGAGAGTGGCGATCGCCGGCCCCGGGCTGGTCCAGAGCGGATTCGAAGCGCTTTTTCCATTGCTCGACGGGCTTGGTGACGATTTCTATCGCGAGCTACGTTCAGATGATGAGCGCACCGTCTGGCGACCAGAGGGTGAATTCGAAGCCTGCCGTCGCACCAGTTTTATCGACATCAACGACATGATGGTTGGCAAGCTGGAGGATCGCTGGCCGCTATTGGGCGAATTTCTGGGGTTTGAACCGGATGATCTGGCGCTGTATCAGGGCGAAGCGTTATTTGCCGATCCGCTGATTTCAGCCCACGTGCGAGGCTTGTACGCGCAATTCATCGAGGGGAGGGCGTATCAAGCGGGAGTCGACGACTACGCCCGCAATACCCTGGCCGACCTGCGCCGAAAACAAGCGGCGGAGCCCGTCTGCGAACACTTGATGTGCAGTTTTGAAAATGTCGGCGGGCCAGAGCAACTGCGAATACTGGCAGATGATTATCTGCTCAATGGTTTCGGCTTGAACGAAACGCAGTTGGTCTGCCTGTTATTCGCACCGTTTATCGACGGCGGCAAAGGTCTTGAAAGGTTTTTGCGTAATTGTCATCCAGGCATGCTGGTCGCGATGCCAGATCTGCACCGGGCCATGCAGGGCTTGCATGCCCCGGAGCAGGTGTTGAAATGGATGACCGAAGTCAGTGGTTTGCCCGTCAGGCTGATCACCCGTCTCTATGCGATGGGGCCTGTTCAGTTGTGCTCGCCGACCGAATTCGCCTCCGATGACCTGGATGCCTGCAAGGTGGGCGCCGTGCCACACGTCGAGCGGTCAACGGAACGCTGACGGTGAGACAAAGGTCGGGCCGAAAACCACTGTCCATGGAATTGAGGTTGTGAAGGGCGCACGGGAACATGATTTTGTCTACCAGTCGGTTTATCGGTATCTGACAACGCTGATTGACGATGCCGGTGGGCATGCAGCAGTACGCATGCCCTCGTTACGCCAACTGGCCGACCGGCTGAATGTGTCGATTTCGACTGTGCAATACGCTTATGCGTTGCTGGAAAAAGAAGGCCGGGTCTATTCCATAGCCAAATCAGGTTATTACGCTCAAGCGCTTTACAGCCTGGACGCGCCCGGTGATGGCAGTGATCTGCTGGAGACCGTTTACGTTAACGCGAGACGTCCTGGCATGTGTGTTTTGAGCGCTGACGAACCGGCATCGCTACAACCGCTGGACAGTCCTATGATGACGTTGGAGCGTGAACTCTTGCGCCAATACCCTCGCCAGCCTCAGACCCTTGTGCAGCCTTGCGGGGAGCTGGAATTGCGGGTTGCCCTGGCGGCGCGGTACACCTGTTCGACGGCGAATTATTGGCATGCCGATGATGTTTATATTGGTGCTGATCTGCGCGGCGTTCTGGAAATTCTGATTTCGGTGCTTGAGTTGCGTGAAGCCGTCGTCGTGGTTGAATCTCCCTGTGACTGGGTGATTTTGCGTCTGCTCGAGTCGTGCGACGTGCGTGTGATCGAATGGCCTTCGCTGGCCGAGGGCGAGGTGGATCTGCCGGCACTGGAAATCCTGCTCAGGAACGAGCCGGTCCGTCTGGTGGTTTTATCTTCAGTGTTGAGCCTGCCCCAAGGCTGCGGTTTTACCCGGGAACATCAGCAGGCGATCGCGAAGATGCTCGAGCGCTATGGCATCTGGGTGCTGGAAAACGATTGCTACAGCGAGCTTGATGAGCGCGCTGATTCGCAACGGTTACGTAACTTGCTGGATCCGGATCGCTTGCTGGTGTTTTCCAGCTTCGAGAAATTCATTGGTGCGGAAGCGCCATTCGGCTTTGTTCTGTCGCGGCATTGGCGCCACGAGTTGCAACGGCATTTCCTGTTCCGTGCGTTTCGCCTGTCGCCCATTCGACAGAAAGCGATTGCCAGACTGTTAAGCGGGGGGCGTCTCGATCAGCATCTGTTCGTGTTGCGACGCATGCTCGGTGAGCGCCGCTCCTCGTTGATCCAGGTGTTGCGTGAACGGTTGGGCGACGCGCTGCAGATTGTCGAGCCACAGGGCGGGGCGACGGTGTGGGTGCGTTCGGTGCGACCGGTCGACATGGCAAATGTCTTCCGGCGATTGCTCAAGCAACAAATCATCGTGGCGCCGGGTGAGCTGTTCAGTCTGCGAGGCTTGCATGCCGATCATCTGCGTTTGAGCGCGCTGAATCACGGTGAGCGGGATTTATCAGGTGTCATCGGTTTGCTCGGCGATGCGTTGCGCCTGTCTGGGGCTCGATAACGTTAAAAAACATCGGAAGTGTTTCGGATACATCCCGTCGCACAGTGGTCAAACTGCCAGTAAACTGCGCAGCATTTCCTGAACCACTCCGATTTCAGAGGTTTTTGCATGACACTCAGTCCTTTTGCGGGCAAACCGGCACCGGCAGAACTGTTGGTCGATATCCCGCGACTGGTTACGGCCTATTACACCGGCCAGCCTGATGCATCGATTTCGACCCAGCGAGTGGCGTTCGGCACCTCCGGCCACCGCGGCAGCTCCTTCGATTTGAGTTTCAATGAATGGCATGTTCTGGCGATCAGCCAGGCGATCTGCCTGTATCGCGAAGCCCAGGGCATTACCGGCCCGCTGTTTGTCGGCATCGACACTCATGCATTGTCGACCCCGGCCGGCGCCAGCGCACTGGAAGTCCTCGCTGCCAACGGCGTCACCGTGATGATTGCCGAAGGCGACGAGTACACGCCGACTCCGGCGATTTCCCACGCCATTCTCTGCTACAACCGCGGCCGTACGTCCGGCCTGGCTGACGGCATCGTCATCACCCCGTCGCACAATCCGCCGCAAAGCGGCGGCTACAAATACAACCCTACCAACGGTGGCCCGGCCGATACCCACATCACCAAGTGGATCGAAGCCAAGGCCAACGAATTGCTGGCGAACAAACTGGCGGGGGTCAAACGCATCAGCTATGAGCAAGCGCTCAAGGCCAGCACGACCCATCGCCACGATTATGTGAACACCTACGTTGCCGACCTGATCAACGTTATCGACTTCGATGCCATCCGTGACGCCAAACTGCGCCTGGGTGTCGATCCGCTGGGCGGAGCAGGGGTGCGCTACTGGTCGGCCATTGCCGAACACTACCGTCTCGACCTGGAAGTGGTGAATAAACAGGTCGATTCAACGTTCCGTTTCATGACCGTCGATTGGGATGGCCAGATCCGCATGGACCCATCGTCCAGCCACGCGATGCAGGGCCTGATTGGCCTGAAAGAACGTTTTGACGTGGCGTTCGCCTGCGACCCGGATCACGACCGTCACGGCATCGTCACGCCGTCCGGTGGTTTGCTCGCGCCGAACAACTATCTGGCGGTATCCATCGACTACCTGTTCCAGAACCGTCCGCAATGGCGCGCTGATGCCGCTGTCGGCAAAACCGTGGTCAGCAGCGGTTTGATCGACCGCGTTGCCAAGCGTCTGGGCCGTCGCCTTTACGAAGTGCCGGTCGGTTTCAAATGGTTCGCCGACGGTCTGTTCGATGGCTCGCTGGGTTTTGGCGGTGAAGAGAGCGCTGGCGCCTCCTTCCTGCGCAAGGATGGCGGCGTATGGAGCACCGACAAGGATGGTCTGATCCCAGCCTTGCTCGCCGCCGAAATGACAGCGCGCACCGGCCGCGATCCAAGCCAGGCCTACCGCGCGCTGACCGACGAACTGGGCGAGCCGTTCTCGGTACGCGTCGACGCCAAGGCCAACCCGGAACAGAAGGCACTGCTGAGCAAGCTGTCGCCGGAGCAGGTCACCTCGACCGAACTGGCAGGCGAGAAGATCCAGAACATTCTCAGCCATGCACCGGGCAACGATCAGGCGATTGGCGGTCTGAAGGTCATGACCGAAAACGGCTGGTTCGCCGCGCGTCCTTCGGGCACCGAAGACATTTATAAAATCTACGCCGAGAGCTTCATCGGCGATGACCACCTCAAGCAACTGGTGGCCGAAGCGCAAACGTTGGTGGATGGCGCTATTTCCACTAAATGATGCGCACATGAAAAAGGGCAACCGTAATGGTTGCCCTTTTTTGTTGCCTGTAGATCAAGCCAGATCGACCAGTACGATCTCGCTGTCCTCAATCGCCGTGACCGTCAGCACTTGCTCGTGGGCCACCGCCACACCGTCACGCGCTTGGGCACGCAAGCCATTGACCTCGATCACGCCAGTAGCTGGGACCAGATAAGCGCGACGCCCTTCGTCCAGCCGATATTCAGCGGTTTCACCGGCCTTGATGTTCGCAGCAACCAGGCGTGCATCGGCGCGAATGTGCAGACTCTCATCGTCGCCAGCCTTACCGCTGGCCAAAGTGACAAAGCCTTCGCGCTCGCCTTTGGGAAACGGCTTGGCTCCCCAGGAAGGCGGTGCACCGGTTTCGGTCGGCAGAATCCAGATCTGGAAGATCCTGGTTTCCTGGTCTTCCAGGTTGTACTCGCTATGAGCGATGCCGGTGCCGGCGCTCATCACTTGGACATCGCCGGCTTCGGTACGGCCCTTGTTGCCGAGGTTGTCCTGGTGCGTGATCGCACCTTCACGCACGTAGGTGATGATTTCCATGTCGCGATGCGGATGCTGCGGGAAACCAGTGCCTGCGGCGATGATGTCGTCGTTCCACACGCGCAGGTTGCCCCAGCTCATCCGCTGCGGATCGTAGTATTCGGCAAACGAAAAGTGGTGATGCGCGTCCAGCCAGCCATGATGGGCGCCGCCCAGCGAGCTGAAGGGTCTGAGTTCAAGCATGATCGTCTCCTAATAAGGGTCGTCAGGGGGCGGACCCCGTGGTTGATGACGACGATCATCTATCAAGCAATCATCGATAAAAAGCGCAAAAACTGCTGCATCATGATCGAGTAATTAGATGTGAAAGCGGCTCGAAATCATTTCATCGGACTTTCAATTCGTCGCCTAAACCGATGACCTGTAAGCATTTCGCTAGAACTGAACGGTAAATCCAGACACCATAGCCGCCACAGCCTCACACCCTGGAGTCCGTCAGCGTGGCGCAACACACCCCCGATCTTCCTCCTGAACTTCGTCCACTGGCCGAGATGCCCTGGTTCAAGCGTCTGGCCGCGCGATTCTTTGGTCACGGCCTGACAAAACTGCGCGCCCAGCACCGGGCATCGTGGCTGCACGGGCAAGCCGACGGATTCCGCAGTGGCCACACCGCTGGTGTCGAATACGGTTTCAAGGAGGGCAAGCTTGAGGGGCTGGAGGAAGGCCGCCAGGTGCTGCTGATTCGCGACAGCCGCAACACCGAGCATCGCCCGCCCAGCGTCGATACCAACCTGTTTGATGACTGGCGCCTGCCACTGACGGCGGAGCTGAAGAAGCGCATCAAGGCTGACGTCGCCCGTTTGCTCCCGGCCCGCGCCCAGCCCAGCGCTGCGCAATGGAAGATGATCTTCAGCGATACGCCGTCCACCTCGGTGGTGGCCGGCGCCGGTGCCGGCAAGTCGACCACGCTGGTGCTGCGCATTCTGTTGCTCAGCCATTATCTGGGTTTTGAGCTGGATTCGATGACCGTGGTGACCTTCACCCGCGAATCGCGCAAGGACTTCATCAACAAGCTCATCGAGATCTTCACCCTATGGGGCCAGCCGCTTAACCTCAAACAGGCGCGCGAACTGGTGCGAACCTTTCACTCGCGCATCCTGCCGATGGTCCGCAGTCTCCCGGGTTTCGAGCGCTTGCAGGCGTTCGAAAACCTCAGCGATCGCCCGCAAAGCGGCGCAGAGGAGGTCGACAGCAATCCGTTTGACCTGCGCATCAATGATGCGCAGCGACAGCAACTCAATGCCTGCTATCACCGCCTGTTCAACGAGGACGAGCGTTTCCGCCAGTTGATCCAGCCGCTGTCCCGTGCCGGGTTGCAGTTGAAGGAACTGGAGCGCGACCATCCCGATGTGCAGAAACGCATGGCGGTCACCGAGCTTGCGGCCAAGCGCGACGAAGAACTTTGCGATGTCATCGAGGACCTGTGGTTTCGCGCAGGGGCGTGGCCCATCAAAGGCATCGAGCCGAATCGGCAAACATTTGAAATCAACGGCTCGCGTTTCCACGCTCACGGTTACATACCGAGCGTCGATGCTTGGGTGGTGCTCGGCTTTGATCCCAAGGAAAACGCCCAGCTAACCCGACCCAACGCCAAGCTGAGTGTTCGCGCAGAGTGGGCGGTCAAGCGCACCCTGTTTCAAGCTTTCTGCCGTAAGCCATTGATATGGCTCGATAGTTACGAGTCATCCAGGCGCGTTCTTGCGATGTTGGCCGGAGATGCCAGCGCCGGTCCCGGCTTTGATTACAAGGTCAAAGGCGAGCTGGCTTCGGCACCATTGCTGGATTGTTTTGTCGGCGCAGCGGGCTTTATCGAAAACCTGGGCCTGGATGTGTCGGACGCGGTCAGTCGCATGAGCTTCGCCAAGGACGATCCCGATCGCTTTTTCTTCGAGGCTTTGAGCCTGTTCTGGCGCGCATTTGAAGATCACCTGCTGGATCAAAAACCACCAGTGATGACCTACAACCGCATGTTTGCGCTGTTCAGTGAGCATTCGCCGGAAAACCTCAAGCTGCTCAGCGATGAGCTGTTGCGGCCGATGGCGCATCTGATGATCGATGAATTTCAGGATGTTTCGCCGCAGATCGTTTCGTGGATTCGCGCCAGTCTCAACGAGATCCGCAGCCGTGGTCCGGCTATGCACGTCGGGCGTGGGGCGCAGCGGTCGTCGCTGTTGTGCGTTGGCGATGACTGGCAATCCATTTACGGCTGGCGCGGCAGTTCGCCGAGCTACTTCATGGAGTTCAACAAGGAATTCCCTTCACCCGGCACAACACGGGTCATGCTCAGCGACAACTACCGCAGCCACCAGCACATCATTGACGCCGCCGAGCACATTGTCCGTGCAGCGCCGGCGATTGCGGGCAAGAAGGCCAGGGCCAGTGGTGAGCCCAAGCCGCTGCAGCCGGTCAACGTGCTTGAGCGCGATGATGAAGCGCTGGGTGAGCGCCTCGCCGAGCACTACCGGCGCGGCGATTCAATCTTGATGCTTTATCGAAAAAGCAGCGATAAGTTATTGATAGAGAAGCATATTCAGCCCGTACTTAATTTAGATTCGAGCTTACCTTACGAGGCGCGGCGACTGAAACAGCTGACCTATCACAGCGCCAAGGGCTTGCAGGCTGATGCGGTATTCCTGCTTGGTGATTGCCAGCATCTGACCAGTTCGCCGTACAAGAATCAGGTCTACCGTATGGCCGGGCTGGGCAAAACGGGTGAAAGCGAGCCGTACGACAGTGCGCAAAAGGATGAAATTCTGCGCCTCGCCTACGTTGGCATCACCCGGGCCGTCAGCCATTGCTACTGGTACGTCGAACCGCAGGAAACCCAAGCGGTAAATATGCCGAGGGCGTCGGATCGGGTCGCCAGAAACAAACCTTTCTTCGTCGATCATCGAAGCGAAAAAGCCAGCGCCTGACCAAGAAAAAGCCCGCATCGCTGCGGGCTTTTTCGTTTTAAATCAGGTGGTTATGCGTAGTTCTTGAGAGATTCCGGAGGAGTGAAAGCTTCCAGTTCATCTTCGATGGCTTCGATGATGCGCTCGACGTCCGCCGCGTTCATCACCGTTGCGCACGGAATGCCGGCGATGGCGATCATGGTTTCGCCGCTGGCACGATCAAACAGACGGGCGATCATGCTGCCCGGCGCATCCATCGTCGCCTCGAATCCCATGGGATGAAAATGCCAGCGCATCAGCTGGCAGGCGTTGGGAAAGGTAACTTTGCTGGACCCTTTGTTCATGGTGTTGCCCGCCTGCTTCATCGAGCGCTTCCTTTTGCTCATGTTAGGTGGGAAGAGCCTTCATTGGCTCAACCAGTGCTTGAGCTTTAAAAGTAGCATCCGTGTGTGAAAAAACTGTGAGTTTTTTCAGTCTGTTTAGCGATTGATTCGCATTTTTTGATGTAAGTCACTGGCTCATCGATTATCGCCAAAACGCCACCATGGATTTTTCATTGATGCGGCAGAGGAAGTTGGGCAAGCTCGGTTCTTTTTCGCCGAGCCGCTTATGCACGCCGATGACGACGGCCCAGAACAGACCCAGGCCACGGCCGCCACGGTCATGCGCTATCACCTGAGCTGGAAGCATCGGGATCTGGACAGCGTCATGGCGCTCTATCACGCCGACATCCAGTACAACGACTTTTTTCAGAACCGCATACTTGCTCTGGATGAGCTGCGTGAATATGTGCGCGTGAGCATGCCGCGTGAATCCGACGAACTGCTCGAGCATTGCGACCGCATTCGGGTGGATGGCAACACCGCGTTCATTCAGTACGAAGTGACCTTGCGCGGCGGCGATGGCCTGGTGTCGTTTCGGTCCAGCGAAGCGATCACGGTCAAGGACGGCTTGATCTGGCGCGTCAATGAATACGCCTCGCTGGTGCGAACCCACGCCGATGGCAGTTCGGCACCGAGTCAGCGTCCGGCGGTCAGTCGCCTCGGTCTGTCACCGCGCCAACTGAGCTTCATGGCCGAAGACCTTCAGCAGTATTTCGAAAAGCAGCAACCTTATCTGGATCCTGAGCTTGACCTGCAACGGGTGGCGAAGGAGTGCGGGTACAGCCGCAATCAGATTTCCTATCTGCTCAATCAGGTGCTCGGGCAAAGCTTTTATCGCTACGTCAATCAGGCGCGCCTGCAGCATTGGCTGCGTGCGCTCAATAGCGCCACGCCGCCGTTGCGTGTCGACGAGCTGGCGTTTGCTGCCGGCTTCAATTCGCTGTCAGCGTTTTACAAATGCTTTCGCGAGCACACCGGTCAGTCGCCCAAGGCCTACGCCAAACAAATTTCTCTGCGGGCACGCGCGCAAGACAGCCACTGAAGGCAACCACTAGGATCGGCGCCATCGAAGGTTTTCAGTGGCGGAGTCTGGCATGTCGGCGTGGCGCACGATCAGTTTGTGGATGGACCAGCTCGAAGAGCCTCTGCTCGCGCGGCCTGCGCTGGAGCAGGACCTGGACGTCGACGTTGCAATCATCGGCGCCGGTTATACCGGATTGTGGACGGCGTACTACCTGAAGAAACACGCGCCAGGCCTGGATATCGCCATCATCGAGGCGCAATCCGCCGGGTTTGGTGCATCCGGGCGCAACGGCGGCTGGCTGATGGGTAACTTGCTGGGCGAGGATCGCTTGCTCGCAGGCTTATCGCCGCAGCAGCGCAGGGCGTCGTTCGATCTGCTGCACAGCATCCCCGATGAAGTGGAGATCGTCCTCGAACGCGAAGGCATCGACTGCGATTACCGTAAGGGCGGGGTGCTTTATTGTGCGGCGCGCTACCCAGAGCAGGAAACCGTTCTGCGCGATTACCTGAGCAAGCTGCACGCCCAAGGCCTTACCGATAACGACTACCGCTGGCTCAGCCCCGAGCAACTGGCCCAGCAGATCCGCGTGGCCAAGCCCTACGGCGGCATCTTCGCCCCCCATGTCGCGACCATTCACCCGGCGAAGCTGGTGCGTGGCCTGGCGCGGACCGTACAGAACATGGGCGTGAAGATCTACGAAAACAGCCCGGTCACCCACTGGCAGTCCGGCAGTCTGCGCACTGCCAAGGCCCGCGTGCGCAGCCGCTGGATCGTGCCAGCGGTGGAAGGTTACTCGGTGACCCTGCCGCCGCTCGGCCGTTATCAGTTGCCGGTGCAGAGCCTGATCGTCGCCACCGAGCCGCTGTCCGCTGCGACCTGGGACGAAATCGGCCTCAATCGTGGGCAAGCCTTCAGTGAATTCAGCCGCCAGGTCACCTACGGCCAGCGCAGTGCCGACAACCGCCTGATTTTCGGCGCCCGTGGCGGGTATCAGTTCGCCGGCAAGCTGCGTTACGACTTCAACCTGACCCGCGACGAAGTCGAACTGCGCCGCTATCTGTTCGGCGAACTGTTCCCGCAACTGAAAAACGTGCAGATCACCCACGCCTGGGGCGGCAACCTCGGCATGTCGCGGCATTTCAAGCCACACATGCTCTGCGATCGGGCCAACGGCATCGCGTTGTCCGGCGGCTATGGCGGCGAGGGCGTTGGTGCCAGCAACCTTGGCGGCCGGACGCTGGCCGATCTGATTCTCGAGCGCGACAGCGAGCTGACCCAACAACCGTGGGTGCTGCCCGACGGCGGCATTCATGCGCTGCGTGCCTGGGAGCCAGAGCCATGCCGCTGGCTCGGTTACAACGCGATCATCAAAAGTTTCGTGCACGAAGACCAGACCCTGGCCAATTCCGCGACCGCGCCCTGGCGGCGCAAGCTCGCTAGCCGGGTTGCCGGGTTCATGGAAGGTTTCATGCACTGAACGCCGTTTACCTCAATAAACAGGACACGCCATGAGCATCACCCAATTCAAGAACACCGCCACGCTCAAGCTCGAGGAATCCAATCCGGTCGCCGTGCCCCTGGGCGAGCCGGTCGCAATTGCCTCGACCACCAGCGTCGAGCGCGACGACGGCGTTGAAACCGGCGTCTGGGAATGTACTCCCGGCCGCTGGCGGCGGCAGATCACCGCGCAGGAGTTCTGCCATTTCATTTCCGGGCGTTGCACGTTCACCCCCGACGGTGGCGGCGAAACCCTGCACATACAAGGCGGCGACGCACTGATGTTGCCAGCCAACACGCTCGGGATCTGGGATATCCAGGAAACCGTGCGCAAGAGCTACGTGCTGATTTTCTGATTGTTCGATCCTTTGATTGCCTGCCAACAAAAAAAGCCCATACAGGAATCGCCCCATGATCCAGAAAACCCTCGCATTGACGCCGCTGCTGCTGGCCGTTTCCGTCAGCCACGCGGCCGACACGGTCAAGGTCTACAACTGGTCCGACTACATCGCCCCGGATACCACAAAGAATTTCCAGAAAGACACCGGCATCGGCGTTACCTACGACGTCTACGACAGCAACGAAACCCTCGACGGCAAGTTGATGACCGGCAAGTCCGGCTACGACGTGGTTTTCCCGTCGAACCATTTCATGGCGCGGCAGATTCAGGGCGGGGCGCTGAAGAAGCTGGACAAGAGCCAGTTGCCGAACTGGAAGAACCTCAACCCGGCGCTGCTCAAGGCTTTGCAGACCAACGACCCGAACAACGAGCACGGCTTCCCGTATCTGTGGGGCAGCACCGGTATTGGCTACAACATTGCCAAGGTCAAAGCGGTGCTCGGCGACAATGCACCGGTGAATTCCTGGGACCTGATCTTCAAGCCCGAATACATGGAAAAGCTGCAGAAATGCGGCGTGGCGATCCTCGATAACGGCCCGGAATTGCTCCCGGCGGCCCTGAACTACCTGGGCCTGCCGCACCACAGCAAGAATCCTGAAGATTACAAAAAAGCCGAAGCGTTGCTGATGAAAGTGCGGCCCTACGTCAGCTACTTCCATTCCTCGAAGTACACCAGTGACCTGGCCAACGGCGATATCTGCGTAGCGGTGGGCTTTTCCGGCGACATCCTGCAAGCGGAGAACCGCGCCAAGGAAGCGAAGAACGGCGTCGAAATCGGTTATGCGATTCCCAAGGAAGGCGCGGCGATCTGGTTCGACATGGTCGCCATGCCCGCCGACGCACCGGACGAAAAGGCCGGCTACGCCTTCATGAACTACCTGCTGCGCCCGGACGTGATGGCGGGGATCACCAACTACGTGCACTACGCCAATGGCAACGAACAGGCGGACACGCTTATCGATCCAGCGATCAAGAACGACACCAAGGTTTACCCGAGCGCGGAAATGATGGGCAAGCTGTTTGCGCTGGAGGCGATGCCGTTGAATATCGACCGGATCCGGACACGGGTTTGGAACAAGATTCGCACCGGTAGCTGAGTTTTCCAGGCCAACATACAAGACCCCTGTGGGAGCGAGCCTGCTCGCGAAGCGGTTTGTCATTCGACACTTATGTTGACTGGCTTGACGCCTTCGCGAGCAGGCTCGCTCCCACATTCGTTATTCAAAGAATCAGAATAGTTGATATCAAAGCACTGGCACACCTGGATGAAAGTGTGACTTGCGCAACAAATCCGAACTTACCGATATTTAATATTTAAATAGAAAATCTTCAGACGATTCCCGCTATCTCAGCAACTAAAAACTATCTTTCCTTCCCGCACGCTTTGTTTACGGCAGTTTCCACAGCCAAACAAATTG
>Ga0308166_1003110_pt1 | contig 14395 bp, 10 predicted proteins | sample PhyCR2_2_FD_202137 | JGI IMG/M metagenome (GOLD analysis project Ga0308166, IMG submission 202137) | Phyllosphere microbial communities from UC Gill Tract Community Farm, Albany, California, United States - DLSLCC.R2 | ecosystem: Host-associated > Plants > Phyllosphere > Unclassified | place... | reverse complement strand
CGAAAAACTCGACCCTGGCCGCGGCGCTGCACAACGACCGCAAGGGTGCGATTTCCATCGCCTTGTACCTGACCGGCGCGGCGCTGTCGTGGTTCGCGGCGTGGCTGGGCTTTCTCGTCTACGCAGCCGTGGCCATCATGTGGCTGATTCCAGACCGGCGCATCGAGGAAAAAGTGGTGGAGGAGAGCGAGCAGGAAGAGGCGGCGAACGCCAGGGCGGAATGAATGCCCGCCCGCCGGGGGAGCGCTGGCGGGGCGGCATCAACATGCCGTCCAGCGCGGAAGACGCGGGCGTGTTCCGGCCGGACGACAGGGTAAGACTGATTACTTGCGGCGGCGGGCCGCAACGAGACCGCCGACACCGGCCAGCAGCAGCGCCAGCGATGCCGGTTCCGGGACCTTGGCCGACGGCGCATCCGCGAATTCGATGCGCAAGGACGTCACGTCGCCGCCGGTGGCGCCGAAGATGAAATTGCTTTGCGCGGACGATGCCGTCGCGCCGATCGTGAAGAAGCCGTTCGCCTTGCCGAGATCGCTGAAAGCTTGCGTGTTCAGGCTGAGCGACAGGTACGTGTCGAACGGGGAGCCCGCCTGGATCAGATAGCTGCCATACGATTTGCCGGATCCGAGGTCGGCAAATACGGCCTCGTCCATCCCGTCGTTGTTGTTGACGATGCTGGCCGCCGTCGTCACGTCCCACAGACCCAGCGTGACCGGACCGGTCTGGCTGCCATTCTTGACGAGCAGGCTGGCGCTCTTGACCGTGCCCGTCATATTGCTCAGGTCGAACGTATAAAAGCTCCGATACTCCTTGCCGTTGTAAGGGCCGGTGATGTGGTTATCGTTCTGGTCAGTGCTCGGGGAAGTGGAAGCCCACCATCCCTGGTTCAGCGTCCCGGCGGAAAATTCGGACTGCGCGGTGGTCAGCGTGATCGTATTGGCGTGCGCGGCGCCGAGCGGCAGCGAAACGACAGCAGCAAAAGCAGCGGTCAGGAGTTTTTTGGAGAACATGATTTTCCTTGAAGTTTGATATTTTCATTAAAGCAATTAACATGCCAAATAGAAAAATCAATGGCTTATGGGAAATTAGTGTTGTTACTGTAAAAATTTCCGACACTCATGTTCGATATTGACGGTAGAGGACGCACGCCGTCGGGCTCCACCAAGTGCTGTGGCGAGACAGGCCGCATGGAAGCATGGACGCCCGAATCGTGAGGCCACCCCGGCCTTTTTTCGGCCGTAAATATGTAACATCCGGCAATATCCCTGCTATGCTTCTCGGGCATTTGCCGCCGGGCTCGACCCGGCGGCGTCCATTCGCGTGTCCGCACGATCGATGAGCCGTCCAGCAGTGCCTGCCTGTGTTGCGCTTCTCCGGCCCCATCGACCTGCCGCCGCACGGATGGGTTCGCGCAGTACAAGAAGAGATCGGCCCGTGGCACAAGCACAGGCCGGTCCGACAACCCTCCGGAGAGCCCAACCATGAACCGTTCGCACATCCTGGCCGTCGCTGTTACCGCAGCCGTCGCCAATCTGGCCTATGCCGCCCCTGCCTCGCTGCTGCCGGCGACCAACCCCTTCGCCAAGCCGAGCACCCTGCCGTTCCAGTACCCGGCGTTCGACAAGATCAAGAACGAGGATTTCGCGCCGGCGTTCGAGGAAGGCATGCGCCAGCAGTCGCAGGAAATCGACGCCATCGCCAACAGCAAGTCGGCGCCGACGTTCGACAACACGATCGTCGCGATGGAGCGTTCGGGCCTGCTGCTGAACCGCGTCTCGACCGTGTTCTACAACCTGGTCGGCTGCAACACCAATCCGACGCTGGATGCGCTCGACAAGGAACTGGCGCCGAAGCTCGCCGCCCACAGCGACAAGATCCGCCTGAACGAAAAGCTCTACAAGCGCGTCAAGACGCTGTACGACAAGCGCGCCAAGCTGCACCTCGATGCGGAATCGGCGTATCTGCTCGAGCGCTACCACACCGACTTCGTGCGCGCCGGTGCGCAGCTGTCCGCGGCCGACAAGGAAAAGCTGAAGGCGTACAACGGCAAGATCGCCGCGCTGCAGACGCAGTTCAGCCAGAACGTGCTGAAGGAAGCGAATGCGTCGGCGCTCGTCGTCGACACGCGCGAGGAGCTGGCCGGCATGTCGGACAAGGCGATCGACGCCGCCGCCGCGCTGGCGAAGAAGGATGGCCTGGACGGCAAGTTCAAGGTGCCGGTCGTGAACACGACGCAGCAGGCGCCGCTGTCCGTGCTGACCAACCGCGCCACGCGCGAGAAGCTGCTGGCGCTGTCGCTGGCGCGCGGCAGCCATGGCGGCGACTACGACAACCGCCAGCTCGTGCTGGACCTGGCCCGCGCCCGCGCCGAGCGCGCCAAGCTGCTGGGCTACCCGAGCCACGCCGCCTACATGCTGGAAGACCAGACGGCGAAGACGACGGACGCCGTCAACAAGCTGCTGGGCGAATTCGCCGCGCCGGCCGTGCGCAACGCGAAGAAGGAAGCGGCCGAGATCCAGAAGGTCGTCGACGCCGACGGCGGCAAGTTCCAGGCTGCCGCCTACGACTGGAACTTCTACAGCGACAAGGTGCGCAAGGCGCGCTACGCGTTCGATGAAAACCAGCTGCGTCCCTACTTCGAGTACAACACGGTGCTGCTGAACGGCGTGTTCTTTGCGGCGACCAAGGAGTACGGCATCACGTTCAAGGAACGCCACGACCTGCCGGTCTACGATCCGGACGTGCGCGTGTTCGACGTGTTCGACACGGACGGCAAGCAGCTGGCCATCTTCCTGCACGACCCGTATGCGCGCGCGAACAAGCGCGGCGGCGCGTGGATGAATGCGTACGTCGGCCAGAACAAGCTGCTGGGCACGCACCCGGTCATCGCCAACCACCTGAACATCCCGAAGCCGGCCGCGGGCGAACCGACCCTGCTGACGTACGACGAAGTGCGCACGATGTTCCACGAGTTCGGCCACGCGCTGCACGGCATGTTCTCGAACGTGAAGTACCCGCGCTTCTCGGGCACGCGCGTGCCGCGCGACTACGTCGAATTCCCGTCGCAGGTCAACGAGATGTGGATGGCGTGGCCGGAAGTGCTGGCCAACTACGCCAAGCACTACCAGACCGGCGTGCCGATGCCGAAGGAACTACTGGACAAGGTGCAGGCCTCGGCCAAGTTCAACGAAGGCTATCGCACGACCGAGTACCTGGCCGCGTCGATCCTGGACCAGAAATGGCACCAGCTGGGCGCCGAGCAGATCCCGTCCGACGTGCTGGGCTTCGAGGCCAAGTCGCTGCACGACGCCGGCGTCGACTTCCCGCTGGTCCCGCCGCGCTACCGCACGACGTACTTCTCGCACGTGTTCTCGGGCGGCTATTCGGCCGGCTACTACGGCTACCTGTGGGCGGAGAAGCTGGACGCCGACACGGTCGAATGGTTCAAGGAAAACGGCGGCCTGCTGCGCAAGAACGGCGACCGCTTCCGCCAGATGCTGCTGTCGCGCGGCGGCACGATGGATGCGATGGACATGTACCGCAACTTCCGCGGCCGCGATGCCAAGATCGAGCCGCTGCTGGAGCGCCGTGGGCTGACGGGCGAGTAAGCGCCTTCAAGGGGGGCGGGAGGCGTGAATCACGCCGACCCGTCGCCCCCGCGCAGGCGGGGGGCCAATTTCCCGTGCATCACCGGTACACGATACTTGGGTCCCTGCCTGCGCAGGGACGACGCCGTGACCGCGTGGCGGTCGCGCTCCCGGGTGCTGCCTGCACCTTGAATACCACCTTGCGCCAGTCCTCCCCCATCAGGTATAAACTTTCTCACAACACTCTAACGTGAGAAAGCCATGCTGCCCGATAACGAAGACACCCTGAAAGCGCACCTGAAAGCCCTCCACCGCAGCCTCGAAGAGCGCGGCGAAGTGGACGACGAACTGGAGATGCTGCTGCGCCAGCTCGACGGCGACATCAAGCACGTCCTCGACCGCAAGAGCGACGACGCCGACGCCAACACCTACGGCCTCGCCTCGCGCACGCAGGAACTGACGGCCCGCTTCGCCATCCGCCATCCGCACCTTGAGCCGGCGCTGCGCGAGCTCGGCAACATCCTGGCCAGCATGGGAATCTGACCCTGCGGCAAGGTGCCATGGATGAGACAAGTCATTGAAAATTAAGCCACTTTTGGAGAGGCCGGCAGCTTAACGAGACGTTTTCCGGTAAAATGCCGGCCAATGAACTCCCCTGCCAATCTTTTCGCGACCGTTGCCAAACGGTCCAGCCGCGCGCCTGCCGCCCCGTTCCTGCCCATGTCCCGTGCCGAAATGGACAAGCTGGGCTGGGATTCGTGCGACATCATCCTGATCACGGGCGACGCCTACATCGACCATCCGAGCTTCGGCATGGCCCTCGTCGGCCGCCTGCTGGAAGCGCAGGGGTACCGTGTGGGCATCATCAGCCAGCCGGACTGGACCTCGGTGGAACCGTTCCGTGCGCTGGGCAAGCCGAACCTGTACTGGGGCATCACGGCCGGCAACATGGACTCGATGGTCAACCGCTACACGGCCGACCGCAAGATCCGCTCGGACGACGCCTACACGCCGAACGGCGAGCCGAATAAACGTCCGGACCGCGCCGTGACCGTGTATTGCCAGCGCGCGCGCGAAGCGTTCCCGGGCGTGCCCGTCATCGCCGGATCGATCGAGGCGTCGCTGCGCCGCATCGCGCACTACGACTACTGGTCGGACAAGGTGCGCCGCTCGGTGCTGTTCGAATCGAAGGCCGACCTCGTCATCTTCGGCAACGCCGAGCGCGCGCTGGTCGACGTCACCCGCCGCATCGCCGCGGGCGAGAACATCAAGTCGATCCGCGACCTGCGCGGCACCGCCTTCCTCGTGCCGCACGGCTGGAAGCCGGACGAGGAATGGACCGAGCACAATTCCACGCGTGTGGACGTGCCCGGCCGCATCGACAAGCAGCCGAACCCGTACGCGATGGCGCTGGAAGACCCGAAGCAGTGCGCGATCGACAACGCCGGGGCGGAGCCGGAGCAGCCCGTCGTCAAGCCCATCGTCATCATGACGCGCGAACAGCGCCAGGCCGCCGCGCGCGAGAAGGCGGCGAAGACGGTCGTGCGCCTGCCGAGTTTCGAAACCGTCAGCGAAGACCCGGTGATGTACGCGCACGCATCGCGCGTGTTCCACCTGGAATCGAACCCGGGCAATGCGCGCGCGCTCGTGCAGCAGCACGGCGACCGCGACGTCTGGCTGAACCCGCCGCCGCTGCCGCTCGCGATGGACGAGATGGACGGCGTCTACGACCTGTCGTACGCGCGCGCGCCGCACCCGAGCTACGGCAAGGCGCACATCCCGGCTTGGGAAATGATCCGCTACTCGGTGAACATCATGCGCGGCTGCTTCGGCGGCTGCACGTTCTGCTCGATCACGGAACACGAGGGCCGCATCATCCAGAGCCGCTCGGAGCCGTCGATCCTGCGCGAAATCGAGCTGATCCGCGACACGACCAAGAACTTCGCCGGCACCATCACGGACCTGGGCGGCCCGACCGCCAATATGTACCGTCTCGCCTGCAAGGATAAAAAGATCGAAGAGACGTGCCGTCGCCTGTCGTGCGTGTATCCGACCATCTGCAGCAACCTCGGCACGGACCACAGCAAGCTGATCTCGCTGTACCGCAAGGCGCGCGCGATCCCGGGCATCAAGAAAATCCTGATCGGCTCGGGCCTGCGCTACGACCTCGCCGTGCGCTCGCCGGAATATGTCAAGGAACTGGTCACGCACCATGTCGGCGGCCTGCTCAAGATCGCACCGGAGCACACGGAAGAGGGCACGCTGTCGAAGATGATGAAGCCGGGCATCGGCGCCTACGACGAGTTCAAGGCCCTGTTCGACAAGTACTCGCGCGAGGCGGGCAAGAAGCAGTACCTGATCCCGTACTTCATCGCCGCCCACCCGGGCTCGACCGACGAGGACATGTTGAACCTGGCGCTGTGGCTCAAGAAGAACAACTTCCACCTCGACCAGGTGCAGACGTTCACGCCGACGCCGATGGCGATGGCCACGACGATGTACCACTCGGGCAAGAATCCGCTGCACAAGGTCACGGAAGATTCGGAAGAAGTCCTCACCGCCAAGAGCGGCAAGACGCGCAAGCTGCACAAGGCGTTCCTGCGCTACTACGATCCGGAAAACTGGCCGACTCTGCGCGAAGGCCTGAAGCGCATGGGCCGCGGCGACCTGATCGGCAACGGCGAGCGCCACCTCGTCCCGCCGGCCGGTGCCGAGGATGCCCAGCCGCAGCAGCAGCGCGGCGAGCGTCGTCCGCCGGTGGCGCCGCGCAGCGAAGCGCCGAAGGGACGCGTGATCGAAGTGGCGCCGCGCCGCAGTGCGCGGGGCGAGCGCCGTGCCGAGCCGGCGCCGTTCATGGCGCCGCCGTCGAAGGTCAAGCCGGGCATTCTGTCGACCATCAAGGCCAAGCCGAAGGCGGGACGCAAGTAAGTCGCGCAGATACAGCGTCTTCCCCGCGCAGGCAGGGACCCAAGTACAAGGGCCGTGTCGACCGCGGTCGCATCGAGAAGCCGGAGCATGCCTCCGGCTTTTTTATTGGACCGCAGCACATTGCCAAAATGTGCTCTGACCCCGAATTACACAATGTCGGCGTCGTCCCTGCGAAGGCAGGGACCCAAGGTTCCTGGACCTGCATTCCAGGCTTTTTTTTGAAGCTGTGGGGAAATTGCCAAAAAATGTGCTCTGACCCCGAATTTCAGAGGTCGATTTTCAGGCGCCCCACGATGCTGCGCTGCGCGCCGGGGATCACGTACAGGTTGCCCCACGAGCCCGTGTAATAGGTGCGGTTGAATGCGTTGTTGACGTCCACGGACAGGCGCACCGTCTTGCCGAGCTGCCAGTAGCCGAGCAGCTTTGCCGTCGTGTAGGCTGGCAGGGAATAGGTGTCGGCCGTGTTGCCGGAGCGGTTGCCCACATAATTCAGGCCACCGCCGATGCCGTAGCGCCGCCCGTCCGCCAGGGTGTCCTCGCGGATCAGCAGCAGACCGGCGCTCGTTTTCGGCACGTTCGTCAGGCGCGTGCCCGCGGCGAGCGTGTTGTCGCGGGTGACGCGCGCGTTGTCCCACGCGGCGTTGCCGGTCAGGCGCCAGTGACGGTCGAGCTGGCCGTACACGTCCGCTTCCAGGCCGGTGCTTTTCACTTCGCCGGCGGCGACCGAATAGCCGGGGACGCTGCTGGCCGTCAGCACGTTCGTCTTGACGATGTCGTACGCGGCGACGGTGGCGCCGATGCGGCCGTCGGCCCGCTGGTATTTCCAGCCCGCTTCGAGCGCGCGCGAACGCTGCGGATCGAACGCCTGGCCGTTGACGTCGGTGCCCGTATTGCCGCGGAACGAACGGCCGACCGACACGTACAGGGAATTCGCCTCGTCCGCCAGATAGGTCAGGCCGGCGCGCGGCGACCAGGCGTACTGCCGGCGCGACGTCGCGGTGCGGGCGACACGGTTTTCCACGTGCTGGCTGAAGCCATCGCGGCGCGCGCCGAGCAGCAGTTTCCAGCGCGGCGCGAGGCTGATCTGGTCCTGCATGAAGACCGCTTTCACGCGCTGGCGCTCGTCGCTGCTGGACGTCAGCAGGGTCAGCGGGGGCGCCGGCGTGCCGTAGACCGGATCGTAGATATCGATCGGAACATTGGTCGAGCGCAGGATTTCCGTATTCATCCACAGCGTGGACGCTTCCGCCCCGAACAGCAGGCCATGCGCCATGCCGCCGAGCTGCGCCGTGCCGCTCAGTTCCGCCTGCAGCGCCGCATCGCGCGACGGCAGCTGGCGCCACGTCGCCTGGCGGTTCAGGGTGCGGTTGTCCGCCGCCAGCGACGTCGCTTCCGTGTAATTGCCGTCGAACGTGCTCTGCTTGTAGCTGGCGCCGATGCGCGCGTGCCAGTCGTGCGCGAGTGCGCGGTCCAGCGTGGCCTGGTGTGTGGTGCTGGACAGGTGCATCTTGCCGTCCGCGGGTTCGTTCAGGACGCGGTCGATCGGCAGCAGGCCGAGCTTGCCGCGCACATTGATCAGGCCGCGGTCGAGCGGCGTGTCCACGCGCAGGAACTCGGCCTCGTAATTGAACGTCGTGCGGTCGTCGATGCGCCACGTCAGCGCCGGCGCCGCCAGGGTGCGCCGGTTGCCGAGCAGCGAGGAGCGGCTGTCGCCTTCTTCCGTCACCAGGTTCACGCGGTACGCGAGCCGGCTGTTCAGGGCGCCGGTGCTGTCCAGTGCCGCCCGGCGCAGCCCGCGCGTGCCGGCGCTGAGCTCGACGACGTTGTCGGTGCTGAACTTCGGCTTCTTGGTGACGATGTTGATCGTCCCGCCCGGCTCGCTGCTGCCGTACACGGCGGCTGCGGGGCCCTTGAGGAATTCGAAGCGCTCGACGGTGGCCGTGTCGCGCGGCGGATTGTAGCCGCGCGCACCGGGAAACCCGTTCACCAGGAAACCCATGTCCGTACTGCTGAAGCCGCGGATGGCGAAATTGTCCCAGGTGCCCCCGAAATCGTTCAGTCGCGCGATGCCGCTGACGTAGTCGACGGTATCGGCGAGGCGCGTCGCGCCGATGTCGTCGATCTGCTGCAGGCCGACGACGCGCACCGATTGCGGCAGCTCCATGATGGGCGTGTCCGTGCGCGTGGCGCCGCCCGTGCTGTGGGGATTGTAGGTGCCGGCGTCGCGGGTGGCCGTGACCGTGACCTGGGCCATGGGCGCATCGGCGCTGTCGTCGGGCTGATTGGCGGCGTGGGAAAACGGTGCGGTGGAGGCGAAGCCGATGGCAAGACAGAGGTGGGACGGCGAGACGAAACGCATGCGCTGATCAGTCGATATCAAAGCCCGAACTATAAATGATAATCATTCTCATGCATAGTTGAATATCACGCGTTCGCTTCCTGCTGGTATAACCTTGCCAAAGAGTCTGCATTTGTCGACGACCACCCATCAAAAGGAAAATCCATGTACCCGGAACTCATCGATCTTCTGACCAGCCGCATGCTCGAACCCCAGGAACGCGACGACATCGCCCGCCAGGTCGCCGCCGCGCCGGACGATCCGGAATACGAGTGGACCGACGGCGACGCGGCGATGGCCAGCAGCTGCGAGCTGCTGAACGGCCTGGTCGACTTCACCGCGACGAGCGACAAGATCGACGAGCTGCACGAGCAGATCCAGGACATGTTCGACGAGGATTTCCCCGAATTTCCCGCCGCGGCGATCACGGCGGCGATGGACGGCCGCATCGACCTGACCGCCTATTTTCACTGGCTCGACGAAGAATTGGCCCAGCGCGCGGTGGATGAGGGCGGCTACGAAGCCCTCATCTTCGACACGGGTGCGAACGACAACATGAGCGTGTTCGTCGTCGACCGGAACGACACCGGGCGCATCGTCCAGCTCGCGGGCCAGCTCGGCCTGCGGATCGACCGCCCGGCGCACTACCTGCGCAATCCCTGACGATCAGACGTTCAGGTCCACGCTCGCCTGCCGGTCGCGCAGCCGGCGCGCGTACCGGTGGCGCGCACGCAGGCGCGGATCGGTCATCAACCGTCCCATCGTCGCGCCGATTACCATCACGACGCCCAGCAGCGGCAGCACGAGCATCAGGCCGGCCACGCCGGACAGCGCGCCGCCGACGAAGATCATCAGCACCGTCACCAAGGGGTGGATGTGCAGGCTGCGGCCCAGGGTCAGCGGCATGAAGACGAAGTCGTCCAGCAGGCGCGCCAGCACGAACACGACGGTCGCGCCGTAGGCGATCAACGGGTTGCCCGGTGCGTCCGTGGCGGCGACCACGACGACCATCATGCAGCCGACGACGGAGCCGACGAACGGCACCCACGCCAGCAGCGCCGAGACGAACCCCAGCAGCAGGGGCGACGGCACGCCGATCAGCCACAGGCCGAAGCCGAGCACGATCGTGTCGAGCACCGTCAGTTTCAGCAGGCCCTCGAAGTAGCGGTGCGCCGTCTGGTCGACCTGGTGCAGCAGGTACAGCGTGCGCTCGAAATAGGCGTTCGGCACGGCGCGCGCGAGGAATTTCTTGAAGCGCAGGCCGTCGCGCAGGAAGAAGAACGCAAGGAACGGCGCCAGCAGCAGCGACGGCAGCCAGCCGGCCGCGCCGAGCAGGATGGCGGTCAGGTGGCGCTGGGCGAAATTGTCCGTGTAGGCCTTGAAGCGCTTGTTGACGACCGCGTTCAGGTGCATCTCGGCCAGGATCGGGAATTTCGCTTCCAGCAGCGCCAGCGTGTTGCGCACGAACGCGACGCCGCCGTCCAGGTAGCGGGCGCCCGTCCGGTGCCAGCTGTCGGTGTCGCCGGGGGCGGCCGTCCACGTCATCGCCGCCATCAGCAGCAGGATGCAGGCGCCGAAGAACACGAGGCACACGAGCGTGGCCGAGACGTTGCGGGTGAAGCCGGCGCGCAGCAGGCGCTGTAGCGGGCCCAGCAGGATGTAGTACATGACGGTGCCGAGGATGAACGGCAGCACCAGCCACAGCATGTGTTCGAGCAGCACCAGCAGCAGGCACGTCACGCCGATGATGCCGGTCCAGACGAACGGACCGCTGTGGATGTCGCGCAGCGAACCCTGGCTCAAAGGGCCTCCAGCTGGGCATGGCCGTCGAGCCAGCCGCGCAGGCGCTGGCCGATGTGGCGCGCCAGCGCGAGCGAGATCTTGTAGCCGATCACGGCATCCGTTTCCATCAGCGCCAGGAAATCGTCGCGGAAGAACACGGCCAGCTCGCAGGCGTCGAGGGCGCGGACCTGGGCGCTGCGCGGCGAGTTGTCCAGCAGGGCGAGGTCGCCGAACACACCGCCCGAACTCAATTCGCCGACGATCTGGCGGCCCCGGCTGTGGGTGCGGCTGATCTGCACGCGGCCGCTCATCACCAGGTACAGCGCCTGGCCTTCCTCGCCCTCGTCGAACACGATCTCGTCCGGCAGGTAGCGCCGCTCGTGCATGAGGCCGTCGACGAACTTGATTTCCAGCGGCTTGAGCGAACGGAACAGCGACGTGTTCTGCAGCCGCAACTGGCGCGGCGACAGGGTGGACGATTTGAGAAAACCAAAAATCACGAAAGCTCCAGGACGGGGCAGCCGGGCGGCTGCGCGTCGATTATGAACGATTCGTTTGTGATTGCGCAGCAACACTTTATCCGGGTGTATGGCTATTGAACAACACTTCACTGGCGTTGGTAGCGCACACATCACATTGCCGGAAAGGCAGCGCGAATCGGGCATGCGTGGGCTGTGAAAAGGTGTACTATAGTTCCTCTGGGAAATATTAATTACTTACATGGCATCATCTCAACCTGCCTGTCCGGGAGCCGCCGAGTGATCGACATCCAGACCTTCATGCTGGCCCTCGGTGTCGGCAACACGGCGTTTGCGTTGCTGATGGCGGGGTATATGCGTGGCGCGGCGCCGAATCGGGCGTTGACGACGTGGATGTGGGCGCGCCTGTCCTCCGGCCTGGCGCAGATCTGCTGCTGGGCCGCGCCGCATGCCGGCCTTGCCATCGCGGAAGAGCTGGCCGCGTTCGGCTGGGTCGGCGGCGTCGCGCTGGAGCTGGCATCGTATTGCGTCTTCTTCGGTTTCCGCAACTGGCGCCGCATCCTCGCGCCGGCGACCGCGGCCGCCCTGGCGATCGTCGCCGCGGCCGCGCTGGCGCAGGCGTCGCGCGCGCAGATGACGCAGGTGGTCGCCGTCATCGTCGCCCTGTTCGCAACGGGGGCCGCCGCCATCCTGCTGCGGCCGCAGGCCGACGCGCCGCTGCTGCAGCGGATCATCGGCGTCAACGACGCGCTGTTCGCCATCGCGATCTGGACCTGGATGGGCGTGGCCAACGGCGGTCTCGGCACGTTCGATGCGAATCCGGTGTACGGCTTCGCCTACCTGGCCAGCTACCTGCTGATGATCGTCAACGGCTTCGGCTTCCTGTTGCTGTGCAAGCTCAAGGACGACCAGCAGATGCGCCGCCTGGCCACGATCGACGGCCTGACGGACATGCTCAACCGCCGCGCCTTTTTCGAGCGCGCGGACGCCGCGCGCCAGGGGGCGATACGCACGCGCAAGCCGATCGCGCTGATGATGCTCGACCTCGACCATTTCAAGCAGCTCAACGACGGCTTCGGCCACGCCTGCGGCGACGAAGCGCTGCGCCTGTTCGCCGACACGGCGCGCGCCACCTTGCGCGAGAACGACGTGATGGGGCGGCTGGGCGGCGAGGAATTCGCGCTTGCGATGCCGGGCACGTCGCTGGCGGGCGCGCAGTATGCCGCCGAGCGGCTGCGCATCGCCGTGGCCGAGGCGCCGAGCCTGTCCTGCGCCGCCACGTACCGGATGACGGTCAGCATCGGCGTCGTGTTGATCGACCCGGCGGAAGAATTGACGGCCGCGCTGGCGCGGGCCGACCATGCCCTGTATGCGGCCAAGACCGGCGGGCGCAACCGCGTCGAGGTCGGGGCGCCGCTGCTCAAGCGCGCCTGACGCCGACGTCACAGCACGCCGGGCTGCGCGTCCAGGTCGAGCGTGGCCGCGGGCGCGATCCGCAGGTCCAGGTGGCTCGTCAGCACGATGCAGGTCGCACCCGCCTGCGCCCGCTGTGCCACGCACCGTTCGAGTACCCCGACCGCCTGCGCGTCCAGGCCGTTGAACGGCTCGTCCAGCAACAGCAGGCGCGCCGGCAGCGACAGTGCCAGCGCCAGCTGCAGCTTCTTGTATTGTCCCAGCGATAAACCCGTGACCGGCTGGGCGCCGAGGTCGGCGATGTGGAAGGCATCCAGGTGCCGGCCGAGCGCGGCGCGGTCTGCCTCGACGTACAGTGCCAGATGCAGTTCGAGCCACTCGCACGCCGTCAGCCAGTCCAGTGCCGGCGCGTCGCCGCCGCAATGGAAGGTCAGGCGCCGGTAGGCAAGCGCGTCGCGTTCGCTGTCCAGGCCGTCCAGGCGGATGTGGCCCCGGCTCGGCGCCAGCGCGCCGCCCAGCAGTTTCAGCAGCGTCGTCTTGCCGCGGCCGTTGCGACCGCGCAGCCAGGTCAGTCCCGGGCCGAAGCGCAGGGTCAGGCCGGAAAAGACGCTGCGCGTGGCGAAATGAAAGCCGAGATCGGCAACATCGACGGATGGATTCAATCCCATAGTTTGCTTCCGGTGGCGCACAGCAGCACGATGGCGAACGCGATCAGCGCCATGCGGCCGCGTGCCGTGAAGGGAGGCGTCAGCACGAGCAGGGGCGGCGCGCTCCACGCCAGCGCCAGGTACAGGCGGCCGGCGGTTCCGTGCCAGGTCCCGGCCGCGCCGCCGAGGACCGTCACGCATGCCGGCGCCGCCATCGCGCCCAGCACGGCCATGCCGCGTGCGCGCCAGGCCAGCGCGCCGACGTCGATCGGCCAGCCGCCGGCCAGCGCGCGGACCCGCGCCGAGCGGGTGCGCAGCGTCTGGTCGACGTCGTGCGCCAGCAGCACCAGCAGGGCGCTCGCCGCGATCGCGCCGAGTGCGCGCGGCAGGCCTTGCGGTCCCGTCATCCACAGCGCGGCGGCGCCCGCGACGGCGGCCAGCAGGACGCATTGGCGCGGTCCGGTGCCGCCGCGGCGCCACAGCGGCCGCCAGTACAGCAGGACCAGCGGGCCGGCGCGCGACGCGGACGGGAGCGTGGCGGCCGCGCCCGCGTCAGGCGCCCGGCGCGCACGCTGCGGCATGCCGGCGCCGCGGGCGAGCAGGCCGGTGGCGCAGGTCCAGGTCAGCAGCAGCGACAGCCCGGTCCCGGCGACCGCCCGCGCCGGCACGAGCCAGCCCGGACGCTGGGTCAGCCACACGGCCAGCGACGCCGCGTACGCCAGCGCCAGCGGCGCGATCAGCAGCGCCGCCACGGCGGCGGACGCGCGCAGCAGCAGGCCGGGCGGTACCGGCAGCGGATGCAGCCACGCGCGCACGTGCGCGGGCACGACGTGGGGCCGCAGGACGGCGACCGGCAGGCTCGTCGCAAGGCCATGCAGCACCAGCAGCGGGAGGGCAAGGGGCAGGGGTTGCGCCGCCGCCAGCATCGCGGGCATGGCGGCAAAGGCGAGCAGGCCGAGGAAGGTCGGACCCAGGACCAGGACGACGATCTCGGCCGAGCTGCGCAGGCGCGCGGCCAGTTGCGCCACGGCTTGGCGCGCAAGGCGGAGACGGAACGCGGTGTATGGATGGATCAAGTTCGTCGTCGATGGGTAGCGCGGAAACGAAAAAGGGTCCGACGAATCGGACCCTTCTTCTTGATGCTGGCGGAGCGGACGGGGCTCGAACCCGCGACCCCCGGCGTGACAGGCCGGTATTCTAACCAACTGAACTACCGCTCCG
>Ga0308166_1003106_pt1 | contig 14408 bp, 11 predicted proteins | sample PhyCR2_2_FD_202137 | JGI IMG/M metagenome (GOLD analysis project Ga0308166, IMG submission 202137) | Phyllosphere microbial communities from UC Gill Tract Community Farm, Albany, California, United States - DLSLCC.R2 | ecosystem: Host-associated > Plants > Phyllosphere > Unclassified | place... | reverse complement strand
CTTGTAACACCAAATGAGCTTAAGTCAGAACTTCCTTTATCTGATGTTGCTTCGCAAACTGTTCTAAAAGGCCGCGAAACTATTCGTAATATTTTAGATGGTTCAGATAAACGTTTGTTCGTTGTTATTGGTCCTTGCTCTATTCACGACCCAAAAGCTGCTCACGAATATGCTGATCGCTTAAAAGCGCTAAGCGAAAAGGTTAAAGATACCCTATATCTAGTTATGCGTGTTTATTTTGAAAAACCACGTACAACAATTGGTTGGAAAGGCCTAATCAATGACCCTGATATGAATGACTCATTTAATATCGAAAAAGGTTTACGTATTGGCCGTAAACTCTTGCTTGAGTTGAATGAAAAAGGTTTGCCATGTGCAACTGAAGCACTCGATCCTAACTCTCCACAGTACTACCAAGACTTAATTTCATGGTCTGCAATTGGCGCACGTACAACAGAGAGCCAAACTCACCGTGAAATGTCTTCTGGCTTATCTTCACCAGTTGGTTTTAAAAATGGTACAGACGGTGGTTTAACTGTTGCAACCAATGCGATGCAATCTGTTAAATATGGCCATAGTTTCTTAGGTCTAAATGAAGACGGTCAGGTTTCAATTATTAATACAAATGGTAACCCTTATGCACACGTTGTATTACGTGGTGGTAATGGCAAACCGAACTATGACGCAGGCTCTGTTGCGGAAGCAGAAAATGCTTTAGCAAAAGCAAAAGTGAGCAACAAAATCATGATTGATGCGAGCCATGCTAACTCAAATAAAGACCCGTACTTACAACCGCTTGTTCTTAAAAATATTACTGAACAAATTTTAGATGGTAATAAGTCAATCGTAGGTATTATGGTCGAAAGTCACTTAAAAGGCGGCCGCCAAGATATTCCTGAAAATCTTTGTGACCTTGAATATGGTAAATCAGTAACTGATGGTTGTATCGATTGGGAAACTACTGAAAAGACATTGCTTGAAATGCATGAAGCTTTAAAAAATGTTTTACCAAACCGTTAATTCATCTTTTTACGATTGAAAATTAAGCCCTCATTTTTGAGGGCTTTTTTATTTTTGAATGGAACTCAAAATTAAACTAAATAAAAATAACTCAAAACAAAAGCAAAAAGCAGCACGGTTTCACTAATCTCAATTGCTGCACCAACTGTATCCCCTGTAATACCACCAATCCTTTTTATAAACACATGTCTCAAATAAACGAGACTTATTAAAAAACTAATGATGGCAATAAGCCCTTGCAACTCCCAATACAAAGGTAATAGTAGAACGAACCCAGTAATTATCCATGAAGCAGTTTTGGGTAAATGGTCTGTCAAAGAACGCCCTAAACCTTTTTCACGGACATAGGGTGTAGTTAAAAACAAAATAGATGGCACAATACGTCCAAGGCAAGGAACAAAGACTAAAAATAACGTTTGATGCTGTTCAATCAATACATAAAACAGTGCAAATTTGAGCAAACATATGATAACTAAGCTGAGAACTCCAATTGGGCCACAACTTGGATCCTTCATGATTTGTAAAGTACGCAGCTTGTCACCAAAACCGCCTATCCACGCATCTGCAGTATCCGCTAGCCCATCTAAATGCAATCCACCTGTCAGCCAAATCCATAAAGTGAGTATGATTGTCGTAAGTAAAAGAATGGGTAATTTGGCAAGAAGACAGGCAACAATAAAAAGTATGCCACCAATAATCAGCCCGACCAGCGGATAGAACAAAATAGCTCGACCATTTTGTTGCGCTGTCGGCATTGTCTTTAGCTCAATAGGCAGAACAGTTAAAAATTGCAATGCAATCCAAAAAGGTGTCATATCCAAGTCTCTAACTGACCTATATTTAAAAGCAAATTGGATTATGAATAAATAAAAATGGGAATAGCAATCCCTATTCCCATTAAAGACTCCAAAAACTGAAAATCTATTGCATTTGATAGCACTGTTTCAATTTGATGTAGTCGTAGTAAAAACTGGTTGGTGTATAACGTGCATAGTTACATGCAGATTTGAACAAAGTTTCTTTTTCGTTATAAAACATTTTTACCAAAGTATTGCCTTGGCTATTTTGGTAAATATCCCATTGGACATTTGCCGCCATAGGTGAAACTACTTCACCACGCCATGTGCTTGTTGAATAATTATAAGTCTGACGTAGTGGTAAAGGCTGCATCATATTATGCAAATCTAAGCTAGTTGCCAGAGGAATAATAATTTCAGCATGGGCAAAACGTAAAACGGCTTTGTAAGGTTGGGCTTTATTCACCACAGCATCAACTTGTTGAAATAAATCCTGTTTTAAACCTTGTGCGATTTCACTTGTGACTTGATTTGACTCTGTGAAACTTGGACCTTTTTCATAAAAATCATTCGCATCATTAAATTCAGCATAAAATTTTGCAGCATCTAACGGCATATATTTATCAAAATTAATACCTTTCAACTCATCTTTCATGCCGCCCGAAATTGAATAGAGCTCATAAATATAAGCTGCTGCATCTACTGCACTAGCAATCGTATTTTTGCCCTTACCTTTTTCTGTAATTTGCTCACCTTTAGGTGAAGTGACTGTAAAAGATCCAGTGTTGCTAAAACTATAACCTGTTGTACCAAGTTTTTTAATAAAGTCTGCTTTAAAAATCGGGCTGAGCACTGTTTGAGCTGTTTTTTCAGCCTCGGTATTTTTCGATAACTCATCTAACTTTTGTGCTAAATCTTTATTATTTTCTTCAAAATCTTGATAGGCCTGACTAGCATCATAAATTTTTTGTTGGCTAGCACTCAAGGGTTGAGCTAAGTCTTCGTCTGCATTCAAACTATGAAAATAGAGTTTGAAACGATCAACGCCACCATCTTCAACACTTGGCACACTTTCACTCGATAAATTGGTATAAGACAATGGAACAATTTTATCTTTCAGTGGCGGTCGTTGTTTGATGAGTTCAGCAGTGAAGAATTTTGCACTATCTACAGCACGATCCACTCCAGAACTTTGTACCAATATAGATGCTTGCGAGTTTAAAAGAGTTGGTAAGCGCTGTAATAAGCGATCGGCAATGCCGCGGTGTTCTAAAATACCAGTCATAGTTTCATTCCCATAACCATACTGGCGGATCCCTTCTACACCATAGCCTAATAAGATATTTGCCTTCATCATAGCTTCTAAATCAGCACCTAATTGCTCACCTAATGGTGTTAAGGCATTTTCTGCTTTTGCCTGTTTCCATAAATTATAAAGTGCCAAATCATATTTCAGACTTGAGAGACCTCTTGAACCGTGACGTGCTACTAGCTCTGTAAAAACTGGCTGGAATCCATTCGGTGTTTGTTCATAGTTTTTTATTTCTTGTTGAGGTTGATAAGGTGTTTTCGTTTGATAATATTTTGATTGGTTTGTAGATGGTGTAGTTTGAGCTCCTTGATCATCATTATCGTTACACGCAACGAGTAATAGTGATGCAGCGAGTATAGTTGTTTTAAATAAAATATTCATAAGCCAGATGTGTGATTAATAAGAAATGCCAATAGCTTAGTTTTTAGCAATGACAGTTCTATTACATAGACTTAAATATCTTTATAAAAATAATAACTTACAAGTGTATAAAAATATAAAACTACTATCTAAATATAAAAGTTAACTGTCCATCTGTTTCAGAAAATTCGAGTGAATATAATTTTCCAAGCTCTGCTGGCATTTTAAGTAAGTCGTCTAAAGGTTGTTGTCTGGCTAAGCAAGCCAATAGCTTAATTACACCGCCATGAGTTATAACCAGTGCATGCTCTAAATTTTGTTTTTGCTTATGCTCCAGCAAATTCTGAAAACCTTTAAGAACCCTCGTTTGAAACTGGTTTAATGTTTCTGCGCGAGGTGGACAATATTGAGTTGGTTTTTGCCAAAAGTTTGCCAGTAATTCGGGTGAGGTTTCATAAATTTGCTGAGTTGAGACGCCTTCCCAATCACCAAAATACATTTCTTTTAAGTCATGATTTAGAAGTAAAGGGAGTCCAGTTGTTTTAGCAAGTTGCTCAGCGAAATAAGCGCAACGTTTTAATGGTGAACTTATAATGATATCCCATGACTGATTTGTAACTTGCTCAATGGTTGACTGCATTTGATGCCAACCTTTAGCAGTTAACTCATCATCTAAATGACCACGTAAAGTATGGCTATATTGACTTTCGCCATGTCTAAGTAAATCAATTCTAAATTTACCCAATTTTATCCCCGCTTACGGCAGCTTGAGCAAAGGTAGCCATTTGGTTGTGTAATACACATGCCATTTTAACCAATGCCAAAGCAGCGCCAGCACCACTACCTTCACCTAAACGTAAATTCATTTTTAAAATTGGCTCAGCATTGAGTTCTTGTAAAATACGTTGGTGGCCATATTCTGCCGATTGATGCCCAAAAAACATCCAATCACGTACTTTAGAGTTCATCCGCACTGCGCATAAAGCAGCGACCGAACTAATAAAACCATCCACAATGATAGGTAAGCCCACCTGCGCACAGCGGATATAAGCACCTGTAATTGCCGCAATTTCCAAACCACCTACGGCGCATAATGTTTTGAAGACATCACCAACAACATGTTTATGGTGAAGTTCAATTGCCTTTTCAATTACTTCAATTTTATGTCTTAATTGATCGGCACCAATTCCTGTACCAACTCCAGTTAATTGCTCGGCAGTATCATTTAATAAAAGACAAGCTAAGGCAGAAGCAGAACAGGTATTTCCAATTCCCATTTCACCAGCAATATAAATATCTGCACCTTTAGATTTGGCCGTGTCTACACTGTTTTTTCCTAACTCTAAAGCAGCACGACATTGATCTGCATTCATTGCGGCTTGTTTAGCAAAATTTGCCGTACCAGCACGAATACAATGACGTTCAACCCCTGCATATTCGTATGCTTCACCTACTGTACCGCAATCAATCACTTGTAAATGAGCTTGATGATATTTGGCAATGACACTAATTGCTGCACCACCAGTCGTGAAGTTTTGTAACATTTGACGGGTAACGGCTTGAGGATATGCAGAGATATTTTCTTCAACCACGCCATGATCACCAGCAAAAACTGTAATCCATGGATGGTTAATGTGTGGATGTGCATTGGATTGCAAACTAGCAAGTTTTACTGCTATCAGTTCTAGATCACCTAAAGCACCTGTAGGTTTGGTCAGTTGAAGCTGGTGTTGCTCAGCTTGTTGTTTTGCGTCCATATCAAGTTGCTGTACAGATTGTAACCACCAGTTCATTTTATTTCTCACCTTTTAAAATCATTGGAAAACCAGCCACACAAAACACAACCTTATCTGCAATTTGCCCTAAACTCTGATGCAGTCTGCCTGCTTCATCGACAAATCGACGACTAATCTCACCGAGTGGTACAACACCAAGACCAGTTTCATTACTTACTAAAATAATTTCTGACTGAAGCATGGGTAAAACTTTTAATAGTTGCTCACACTCAAGTTGTTGAACATTTTGATCTTCTAAAAGTAATAAATTGGTTAACCAAAGTGTTAAACAATCCACCAGAATAATTTGATTAGGTCGATCAATTTTTTGCAGAATCTTTGCTAAATATAAAGGTTCTTCAACCAAAGACCAGTGAGAAGGACGCTGATTTTGATGATGTGTTATTCGGCTTTGCATTTCAAAATCTAGCGCTTGCGCCGTTGCAACATAAGTGACAGCTAATTGCCTATCTATTGCCGTTTGTTCAGCCAGTCGGCTTTTGCCGGAACGAGCTCCACCCAAAATCAGTTGCAACATGGATCACCTAAAAACAAATGCTGATACGGATATAACTGACCTTGTAAAGTTTGAGCTTGATAATAACCAAATGTTAAATGCTCAACTTTAAGGTCAAATTCAGCCTGTTTATATTGTACAGGTAATTCAGAAATTTTTTGTAAAATCAAATCACTACTATAGTCTGTATTATACAACCCTAAAGTGATGTGTGGGCAATAATCTAAAGCCGCAATTTCATTAGAAACTAAACCTAACTTTTGGCGTATCTGAAATAAGATATTTTCAGTGTCTCCTATTTCTACAAATAGAGCACTACTAAAGCTATCGATTGAACCAATTTTTAAATGAAACGGAGCAAAATCTTCTTTTTTTAAGATTTCTCTTTGCTGCTCAAATTCACTCAAACTAAAGTCATCACTATAAACTCTGGTTTCGTAGTCTAAAAATCCACATATAAACAGCGTGATATGATATTGACGACTATTGGGTTCTAATAAGAATTCTGAAAAATGCGCGCGCAAGGCATCTAAATAATCAACTGTTTTTTGATTATTAATTTCTAAATACCACAATGCATAATTTTGCCGTCCAAGATGCCACTCAGGATAATCTCGTATAGATGTTGGCACCATGAACGTCGAGGGTTTTAGCAACACAGCTTTAATTCAAAATCATTCAATTCTTGTATTAAAGCATGTTTGCCTTTCAGTTGTAGAGCATAATTAAAAGGATTTAGGCATATTGAGTTCGCGCTTTTTCTGAGTTAACAATATTCATGTTTAAAGGCTGTTTGCCTTGTTCAGAAAATAAATATTGAACTAATTGCGTTAACTCAACTTCAAGTTGTGCTTTTTGAGCAGCACTCATATCCAGTTTTTTAACTTGCTCGTGTAAATGTTTAATTGCATCAGTCTCTTCAATTTCTAAAAATTGAATCGCATAGGCATAACCCAAAGCAGCACCTTTTAATAGGTTTTTATAAGGTAAATCATGTGCGATATTTACCTCAATTGATGCGATTACTCTTTCATTATGAGTTAACTTGCGAAGTGGATCTCTTGCCACTCTTTGACAAGGATCTTTAAAAGCATATTCACATGAGTCTAGAAAGCTTTGTGCCATACGGTCCAGATCTTTTGCATAATTAGGTAATACAATTGCAAGCCCTTGCTTTACTTCTCTAATTAAGTTTTCTGCAAACACTTTAACTGAATGATCCCCCATGGCAACACCAATAGACTCATAACCGAGTAAAGATGCGTACCAAGCAAGCATGGCATGCACGCCATTCCATAGTCGGTTTTTGATTAATTGAATGTCTGTAATCTGATTCACCAAGACAACTTGACGCAACTTTTCAAGTAAAGGGCTGCCTTTTTCTACATAAATTGGTATATCCGTTTCGCTATGAAACAGAATTAGATCCATGCTTTGTAATATATGGCCTGGCTGAAAATTACGGCGCATGTTATCAACATATAAAGATGCCTGATTTTGCTGGTCTTGGGTCAGTTTATTACAGTCTTCAATTTCGATTTGTTCATCATGTTCAACATCTTCTAAATGCTGTTCAAGAAAGTGATGCTTAATACGAAGTTGGCGATATAAATTTTGATTAGATAGCTTTGAAACCATGCGATTTACAACGGTATCGCAAAAGTAATGTTCTTTTAAAATATGCTCAGTTACGTCTTCATCGTTGGTCAACTCTAGCAGAGCTTCTCTAAGATGCTTCATAACTAAATATTTCGCACCGACTTTATTTAAAATAATTAGAAAAGTTAACGGTTCAATACATATTTCAAGTGGCGAGTTAAAGCGCGCATATAGCCCTTTTGCAATTATTTTTGCTTCAGCTTCGATGGCCTGTTCGGGTAAACACAGTGCAATCAAACTTGAATGGGTATACATCTCCAACATTTGTTGTTCATTGCCAGAATCAACAATGGTCATATTCTCAATACGTTCATCATAAGAAAATTGCCCATAGCGAATGCTATATGTTCCAAATGCATTTACGGCTTCGCGAAAAAGACTATTACGTGTTGAAGCAATAATTTTTTTTGGTTTTGTGTACCCATCCCAATGTGACAAGATCTGCGCTATATAACCACCCCCAATAGCACCGAAACCATGTATTCCCACTGTCAGTTGATTTAGGCTTTGTGGAAAAGGTTCCTGCATTTCTGGCATGTCTATAACAGGGATAAATTGATCAAGATCGGTTAAAAAGTCATACATCTGATCATAATAAAAATGTGCTTTTTCCAACATTTCGTCATTTGGTTCTTTAATATCTTTTAATAAAATCGTTAAACCTTTTGAAGTGTGAGCTGAAGTTAAACCATTTTCAGAATCTTCAAACATAAGACACTGGTTAGCGTCCAAGTGAAGTTGACTAGCAGCTTTTAAAAAGATTTCTGGATGCGGTTTTCCTTGCTCTACTTCATCACCACAGGTAATCACATCAAAAAATTTATAAACATTCGCATTAATTAAATATTCTTCGGCAATTGCCCTACGGCTTGAAGTCGCGACGGCCATTCTTAAACCCGATTTTCGTAAACGTTCTAAAACCTGAACTAAACCCTTTTTGATAGGTACGCCGTGTTTTCGAATATATTCGAGTTCCATCTCATCAGCTTTTTTTCGAATTTCTTTATAGGGAACATTTACCCCATATAACCGTTGAGCCAATTGCTCAGCAGTAGTTGCACTTAAACCTAAACATTGCATTAAATATTCGTGTGAAAATTCCTGTCCAATGAGTTCTTGAGATGCCTGTTGCAATGTTTGAAACCGCAATCGCTCAGTGTCAAACATTGTCCCATCCATATCAAAGATAGCTCCGTGAACAGGTTTTCCATGAAAAATAAGCACGTTTTTACCTCTTTTTTTGATCATGTTTTATTCAGGGTATACAAAAAAATGGCTAAAAAGGTAGGATGTTAATAAATGAAACATTAGTGGTTATTTTTTAATCAAAAACATACTCGATCTGTTACTGTATAGAGTTAAATGTCCAAAAGAGTTGAAATGTATAAATAACTATGAACCTAACTTTAACTACAAAAACAGCAGGCCATCCTCGCCTACTGCTTTTGATTAGTTCTTTTTGTTGCGCTGATAATGTTTATTTTTCTTTGTTCCATTTACCGCTAGTTGAACCTGCCTATTTTTATAATATCTTGCAGGCGCTCACATACCAGAAATCAACTCATCTTTTTCAACACCATTGTTATTGGAGTCTCTGGTATAACTTTAAATCGCCTAAAACTTAGCATTACAGTAGTAGACGTTAATCTTAATTACTAGAACGTTTCTCAATCCTCAATATAGATAATGATAATCATTTACATTTAATAATGCAAGTTTATTTTATTATTTTTTTAAATTTATTAAGGAATACCTATGATTTATAGATATTCCCTATCTCACTTCATATTAATAATTAAATGTATAACTGAGGCCGTAAGTACGTCCTTCAGCTGGTATACTTTCTACAAGACCATATACTTTTTCTGCTTGTTGACTATAGACAGTTCGATAGTCTCTATTCCAAACATTATATACACCAAAATCTATACGTCCTTTCCAAGCTGGAAAATGAGCCAAAACATCCATCGTGCTATAGCCTTTAATTTTTACAGCTGAAAGTGAACCATCTTTTACTGCTTCATTTGTACCTTTTATAGCAAGAATTTGCATACGAGCACCATATCCTTCATCACTGTTCCACTCGGCAAAAACAGTACCTTTGATTGGTGAAACTTGAAAAGCATTCAACTCTTTCCATTTACCATCCGTATCTTTATATTGACCTCGCGTATAACCCAGTGTTCCCCCAACTTTAAACTCTTCCATAAATGGGTAGGTCGCCGTTAGCTCAGCACCATATACACGTTGGTCTTTGTCCATAACCTCAGCAACAGTTTCTTTATTACTGTTCTTGTAGAATTGAACAACTTTATCTGAGGTATTATAGAAACCCGTTATACCTAGATTTAGGCTTTGCTCCCCTTGTAAACGCCAGCCTAGTTCATAGCTGTTTACACTAATAGGTTGGATATTCGCTGTTGAGATATTAAATGCATCACGCATCATCCGTTGTACATCTGGAAAGCTAAAACCTTGAGAGAAATTAGCAAATATTTGCTGCTCATCTGTTAATTTATATATCGCTCCCAAATTGAATAAAACAGCATCGTCATTTACAGATCCGCTTGGCTGTATGCCATTTTTAGTCGAGTACTGTTCTGTTTCAGCTTTGATATATTGGTAACGAGTACCAGCCTGGACATTCATACGGTCTGTTAAAGCGTAATCACCTTGTATAAAAATGCCAGCACTTTGAATTATTGTATTTGGACCGGCATCGGAAGTTTTACCTGTAGGTTTATAGGTCAAACCTGTATTAAATGCTGTGAAATGCTCGTAGTGTTGATGATCTTTTTCGTGTTCATAATCTAAACCATAAGTTAGATTAAGATCACGATTCATAATATTTAAATCACTTTGTACTGTTGAACGCAGACCAGCCACTTCGATTTCAGATTGAGATTGCTTTGCTTCTGTACCTTCCCCTCCTAAAAAGACTGGAAAGAAACGAGCATCTTCTTTACGGTAATATCCTTCTAAATTTAAGACCTGACCTAAAATATCTTTATTTTGGTATTGAGTGTAGAATGCATAGCGCTCTGTAAAAGGCTGATTAGATATTTCTAAACCCTTTTTCCCAATATATGAGTTAGGCGCTCCTCCATAAATATAATTTTTCCCATAATCAGGACCATAATTCGTATCTTGTTCATCCTTATAATACTGTGCACCCAAACTTAGTGATTGGTTATCAGTTAAATCTATATTTATACGACTATTAATATCAATTGTATCCGTATCAGGACGGCTACCTTGCATAGGTGCTATAGCAATACGATCACCATGGCTATCGAACTGAGATCCGCGACTAGTGAAATTAGCCCCTAAGAAACCATTTATATTATCTTTATTAAATGAAATAGATTGGCCAATTTCATAAGCTAGACTATCACTTCGAAATGTATCGGAAGACGTAATACCAAGTTTAGTTTCAAAACTTACTGGTTTAGTCGAATCAGCACGTTTCGTAATAATATTAATAATCCCGCCGGTAGAACCTGATCCATAAATACTTGTAGCTCCTGAAAGAACTTCAATACGTTCAATCATGCCTGGACTAATACTATTCAGCTGCCGAGCAACATCGCGTGATCCATTTTGTGATACGCCGTCAATCATAATCATGACATCACGACCACGCATTGTTTGCCCATAGTTGGTAGTCGTTCCACTACTTACCCCAAGTGATGGAACCAACTGAGCCAGTATATCGGCAATTTTTCGTCCAGCAGTTGCCTGTTGTTCAATTTGCTGCTTTTCAATCGTTTGAACTGTGCCTGCAATTTCAGCAATATTTTTGGGCGTCCTTGTCGCCGTCACTATAATTTTTTGCAATTGAGCTACAGGCTTTTGTGTCGGTTGATTATTAAGGGCTGCCTTTTCAATACTTGTATTTGCATAAACCTGCTGCGCAAATATTGCTGCTAGAGCAAGACAGCAAGGTGTTAATTTAAAATATCGTAATTCTGCACACATCAGATGATTTGAGTTAGCCCCAACCTTTTTGTATTGATTCATTTTCCCTTTCTCCAAACCCAAAAGTTATTAGATAGTTATAAGGCTCGGGATAATACTAAATATAAATAATAATGAGAATTGTTTTTATTAAAATAACTTGATTTAATACTACCTATCTTAAAATTAATTAATTTAATGAGATAAGAAAAAGATTTATTTTACTCATCAAGTACATCAACAAATTGAGCATTTAAGAGTTGTGCTAGATCTTTCGGGTTTAAGCCAATATCTAGTCCCCGTTTTCCTCCACTCACATAGATTTTGCTGAACTCTTGTGCAGATGCATCAATAACGGTTTTTAAGCGCTTCTTTTGACCTAACGGACTAATCCCTCCGACCAAATATCCTGTTAAACGTTCAGCGTCTTTAGGATTAGCCATTTGCAATTTTTTACAGCCAAACGCCATAGCCACTTTTTTTAAATTTAATTGGTGATTAACTGGCAATACTGCAATAAAAAAATTCTTATCATCGCTAACCATCAATGTTTTGAATACTTCCCTTACATCTAAATTTAGTTTTTCTGCTGCTTCTAATCCAAAACTTTTAGCATTTGAATCATGTTCATATTCATGAATAGAAAATTCGATTTTATTACTTTTTAACAGTCTACATGCAGGAGTCATAATAAATAGTGTTATAGATGAAATTCTTTGGATTATAGGTTTTTTAGAAAAATTTTTAAATTTGCTTAGGCTATTTACAAGAATTACATAAAAAATCAAACAGCAACTGAATAAAAAATAATCTCAACTTGATATTCATGGCTCGACTCCATATATTTTATTTAGATTTAAGTCTGAGCTGACAATTTTATGAGTTATAAACACAACAATCTAATGGCTATGCGTCACCGTTTTTGGGATGAATCTTCAGATTATGTCTTAAATGAAAAGCAGTTTTTACAGCAGACGTTAATTGAACAAGGCATCTTTAATAACGCAACACTCGAGGATGTTAAGTATTTTTTCTATACCTTACCCAGCATTATTATTGTAAAAGCTCATGCACTTGGTTTTATGCATGATTCAGTCAAACAAATGTTATTACAGCATATTCAGTCCAATCGCCTTCACTTAATGCAAAAGTCTGAATTGAAGATCCAATTTAAAATGTAATTTAAGTTTTTGTGAAAGATCCGTTTTTACCCTAGTTTTACTCACCTGAACGCTGTAAGTTTCTTAAATTTTAAAATTGCTTAGGCTATTTTAAAGTTAATGAAATAAAGATAGCCATTTCGACTGATCATTCAGTCTGAGAGAACTATTTTAATACGCTCAAAACATGTAATATTCGTTACAATTTTAGATCACCAGCGTTTGGCTGCATGATGCGCATAGGATTCTATTTTCATGTCAAATCAGAAAGATAAGCTTAAGAGTTTAAAAACTTCTTCCATGGATCGACGCTTATCAATCGCGAAAGCTTCTTTACTTGCAGGAACACGTTGGGCAACTGCAAGTGCCTCTTCTTTATTTTCTAATGAGGAAGAAAAAGAAAAGAAACGCAAAAAAGCGATGAGCGAGCAAGCTAATTATCTGGTTTCTGAAATAGGTAAACTTAAGGGTTCTATTGTTAAGATTGGCCAAATGATGGCCCTTTATGGTGAACATTTTTTACCTGAAGAAATTACACAAGCATTAAACACCCTAAATAACCAGACAGTTGCTTTAGATTGGCCTGCAATTAAGCCGCATCTTCAAGAGCAATTGGGCGCTAAATTAAATGATTTAACAATTGATCATGAGCCAATTGGTACGGCCTCTCTCGCACAAGTACACCGTGCAACGCGTAAATCAGATGGTTTAGAGTTAGTTTTAAAGATTCAATATCCGGGCGTTGCAAATGCTATTGACTCCGATATGAGCTTGTTTAAAAACATGCTTAAACTGACGCGTATGGTTCCACAAACCCGTGAATTTGATCAGTGGTTTGATGAAGTACGTGAAATGATGCATCGTGAAGTTGACTATGATGTTGAAGCTGCCACTACTCGTCGCTTTGGTGAACGCTTAAAAGATGATGAGCGCTATATTGTTCCTACAATTGTAGATGAATATTGCACAAATCAAGTGCTCTGCATGACTTTTGAACGTGGTGTGCCAATTAATAGCCCTGTGATGTTGTCATTACCTCAAGAACGTCGTAATCAACTCGGTGAAGCGTCATTAGAGATTGCGGTTCGTGAAATTTTTGAATGGGGTGAAATGCAAACTGATCCTAACTTTGGTAATTACCTTGTTCGTTTAGGTAATGGCCAAGACATTCAAGACAAAATTGTATTATTAGATTTTGGTGCTATTCGCCAGTTTGATGAACACTTGCTATCAGTTGCCCGTCAACTCATTCAGGCAGGTTATCAACATAATAAAGATGCAATGGTCAAAGCCATGACTGGTTACGAGTTCTTTGATGCGATGCCTGAAAGTATTAAACCAGGTATGGCTGATGTCTTTTTACTTGCAACAGAAGCATTCAGTACTCCTGCAAATAACCCAGATATGCCAGCTGGTCTTATGGATGAACACGAACGTTATGACTGGAAGAAAAGCCAGCTTCATAGCCGTGTTATGCAACAAGCTAGTAAATCAATGGCTTCACGTTATTTTTCAGTTCCGCCAAAAGAGTTTATGTTTATTAGCCGTAAATTCATTGGAGCCTACACATTTATGACGGTTATTGATGCAAAAACCAATGTGCGACGTATGATTCGTAACTTTGCTTGATTAAATGAATGACTAGAATGATTCCATGTCATTCTAGTCAATCCTTCTCGGCTCCCCAACATTGCAATTATTTTAAATAAATAAAATCAAAAACTTATAATTTTCTTATTTTCTATTTACCATTTATCTACTCATTTTTCGAATGTCAGTAACGACATAGTTTTTTAATATGAGGCGTGTCAGCATAAAACAATAACAATGTGTTAGGACACCATAATCATG
>Ga0308166_1003105_pt1 | contig 14408 bp, 5 predicted proteins | sample PhyCR2_2_FD_202137 | JGI IMG/M metagenome (GOLD analysis project Ga0308166, IMG submission 202137) | Phyllosphere microbial communities from UC Gill Tract Community Farm, Albany, California, United States - DLSLCC.R2 | ecosystem: Host-associated > Plants > Phyllosphere > Unclassified | place... | reverse complement strand
GTCGCGTCAACCTCGACACCCTGACCCCGGAAGACGTGCAGAGCTGGAAGCCGGGTGAAACCGTATTGCTTAACGGCAAGATGCTCACCGGTCGCGACGCTGCGCACAAGCGCATGGTAGAGATGCTCAACAAGGGTGAAACCCTGCCAGTCGACCTCAAGGGTCGCTTCATCTACTACGTCGGCCCGGTTGATCCGGTCGGTGACGAAGTGGTTGGCCCGGCGGGCCCGACCACCGCAACGCGGATGGACAAATTCACTCGTCAGATCCTCGAGCAGACCGGTCTGTTGGGCATGATCGGCAAATCCGAGCGCGGCCCGACCGCGATCGAAGCGATCAAGGACAACAAAGCCGTGTACCTGATGGCTGTCGGCGGCGCCGCCTACCTGGTTGCGCAAGCGATCAAGAAGTCCAAGGTGCTGGCATTTGCCGAGCTGGGCATGGAAGCGATCTACGAATTCGAGGTCAAGGACATGCCGGTCACCGTCGCGGTGGACAGCAAAGGCGAATCCGTACACATCACCGGCCCGGCGATCTGGCAACAGAAGATCAGCGAAAGCCTGGCGGTTGAAGTGCAGTAAGTTTTTCGCCACATCGAAACGGCCGGTGCATCTGCAAAGATGCCCGGCCGTTTTTTTTGGTTAACACCGATCGCGATAACCAACCCGCTGATGCACAGAAAATGATCTTGCGCACCTGTCAGATCTGACAGGTTCATTTTAGGACCATTCTTGCTAGCGTCATTCCATGAACGCCCACTTTGCGCGAATGGAATCGATATGCCCGATCAAGACTTGAGCATCACCGCTCCTTCCATCGCAAAAAGCTCTTCAATCGCCACCATCGGCAAGAGCTGGAGCGCGGTCGGGCCGTCGGGCACCGCCGGATTCGAACTGCCAATCCCGACCACGGTGGGCCGTGGCTATGACCCGCACATGCTCCTGTCATCCAGCAGCCAGAGTGGTAACAGCCCGTTTGGCCTTGGCTGGAATCTGGCCGGGCTGAGCCAGATCAGCCGACGTACCAACAAGGGCGTACCGCGCTACACCGAGCACGACGAAATCATCGGCCATGACGGCGAAGTATGGATGCCGGAGCTGGATGACCATGGCAACCTGAAGTCACGCAGCGAAACGACCTACCGCGACCGGCCCATTCCGGCGCATACGGTGGTGTCTTATCGGGCGCGGATCGAAAGTGATTTTTCCCTGCGCGAATGCTGGCATCCGGCCGACGGCGGAGCGCCCTTCTGGCTGGTGCACGGCGCCGATGGCACATTGCATGTCTACGGCAAAACCGCCGCTTCACGCCGCGCCGACCCCGCCGACCCTTTGCGCGTCAGCAGCTGGCTGCTGTGCGAAAGCATGAACGCGCACGGCGAACACATTTGCTACGAATACAAGGCCGACGATCAGCCGGACGAACAGGACGCGATTCACGATTACCGCGCCCAGCGTTATCTGCGACGGGTGTGTCATGGCAATGCCACGGCGAGCGACCGCCTCTACAGCTGGGACTTCGACAGGCCGACGGATTTGCCGTGGCATTTTCAACTGCTGTTCGATTATGGCGAGCGCAGCGACTCACTGACGCAGATCCCGACCTACGATGAAGAAACCCGGTGGCGGGTACGACAGGACCGGTTTTCAACCTATGGCCAGGGTTTTGAACTGGGCACACGCAGGCTTTGCCAGCAGGTGCTGATGTTTCATCATTTCCCTGAGGGCCTGGCGACAGAAGCGAAGCTCGCACGTCGATTGCTGCTGGAATACCGGCCGATCCAGAACATCGCACAGTGGGCTTACAGCCAAATCAGCGCAGCGCACTATCAGGCCTTCGATGCTGAAGGCAATGTCGAGCATTCACCGCCGGTGGAGTTCGAGTACGCCCCCTTCGAGATCAGCAAAACGCCTGCGCCCCTGCTGGAAGACCAGAACCAACCGGGCATCGAAGACGGCGGGTTCTACCAATGCGTCGATCTGTATGGCGAAGGGGTGCCGGGGTTTCTCTGCCACTACGACAACGCCTGTTATTACCGTGAACCGCTGCGCGCGGCGCCCGGTACCGAGCTGATCGGATACGGCCCGTGGACCTTGCTGGACAGAATTCCGCTCGCGAATCGAAACCGCGCCGTGGCGCAACTGCTCGACCTGACCGGTGACGGGCGTCTGGACCTGATCATTGCCCGGTTGGGTTATTGCGGATTTCATGCGTTGAACGCACAGCGACAGTTCGAACTGTTCAGCGCGTTCGACACGTTTCCCAGAGAGCACCAGGATCTGTCTTTGACCATGGGGGATTTCAGCGGGGACGGGCTGATGTCAGCGGCGAGCATCAGCCCCGACCGCGTACGCCTCTATGCCAGCCTGCGGGAAAAAGGCTTCGCCGCCGCACAAGAAATACCCCATGAATATGATGACGACCGTTTGCCGGTCTTTAGCAACTCGCCCACAGAGCTGGTGTTGCTGGGCAACCTGCTCGGCAGCGATATGCCCGAACTGTGCCGTATCCGCCATGACGAGGTCCGCTGCTGGCCGAATTTCGGCCACGGCAAATTCGGCAAAGGACGCAAGATCAGCGCCCTGCCCTTCACCTATGAAGAATTCGACGCTTCGCGAGTGCGCCTCGCCGACCTCGACGGTTCTGGCGCGCCGGCGCTGATCTATCTGAAATCCGACACATTCGAGATCTATCTCAACCGTGGCGGCAACGGTCTGGAGCAAATTCCTGTCAGCGTGCCGTGGCCGGAAGGGGTGCGTTACGACCGTTTGTGCCAGGTCAGCTTTGCCGATCTGCAGGGGCTGGGTTGCGCCAGCCTGATTCTGACGGTACCGCATATGAAGCCGAGGCACTGGCGCTACGATTTCGTTGCGAACAAACCTTATCTGTTGACCAGCAGCAATAACAATATGGGCTGCTGCTCCAGCGTGACTTATCGTAGCTCGGCACAGGAATGGCTGGATGAAAAAGCCCGTCTTCTGACGCTGGGGCGCGCCCCGGTGTGTCATTTGCCGTTTCCGCTGGCCGTGGTGAAAAAGCAGGAGCAGCACGATGAGATCACCAACGTCCGGTTGACCCAGTTATTTGAATGGCGAGAGGGATTTTACGACGGCAGGGAACGCGAATTTCGCGGTTTCGGCTACTTGCAACAACTCGATTGCGAAAGGGCCACGGGGCCTTCAGAGCCTGGCTTCAGCGAGCCGGCGCAGACCCGCATCTGGTTTCACAACGGGCAAGACATGAATCGCCCACGCGACGATTACTACAGCGCGGATGTAGACGCTTACCCAATGGGCGAAACCCTGTTCAGTCGTTACCACCCCAAAGGTGAAATCGATGAACCCATTACCCCGGAGGATGCCTATAGTCGCTATCGCATCGCCCAGGCACTGGTCGGCTCGGTGGCCCGTACGGAAACCTATGCCTACCAGGCGGATGCCCGGCCACCCGACGACCTCCAACTGTACTCGGTTCAAGAGACACGCTATCTGGTGCGCGAAGTGCAGCCGCAGGGGCAATATGCCGCGGCCGTTCTGCTGCCGCTGCAGGTGGAAACCATCAGTTATCAGTACGATGGTTTTATCAATGACCCGCTATGCCGCCACGATGTGACTCTGCGCTGGGACGCTTTTGCTGCCGTGACCCATGCACTCTCGGTGAGCTACGCGCGACGGCTGACGGCCGACAGTCCGCCACCCTTCACCGAGGACCACCTGAATCAATGGTGGTGCGACGCCCATGACGACGCGCAGCAATGGTTTTACATCAGTGAAACCCGTGCGCGCCTGATCAACCTGACCGGGCCGCAGCAGTGGCGATTGAGCCTGCCTTATCAGGAACGGAGCAATGCGCTGAAATTGCGCAAAGGTACCTTGCCCACAGGACTGAACCCCGCTCAGGTGTCGTTCGAAACGCTGCGAGCGCATCAGGATTCAACACAGTGGAATAACGAACGGCTCCTGACGTCGCAATCCGTGCAGCGCTATGTGAATACAGAAGGCCTGGAACTGGGCGACGGTGTCGCCGGTTTCGAAGCTTTGAAACATTCCCTCGAGCTTGCGCTATTGGACAAGACCGCGCTGGACGCTTACAGCCTGGTGCCGGAGTTCGATATCACTAAAGCCCTGGAGGACATTGGCTACAAAGACATGCAGCCGATGTTCGAGGCAATGCCCAGCGCAGACAAAAACCTCTGGTCGGCGCGGTTCAACTTCGCGCGATATGGCAACCTTCAGGCGTTCTACAAAGTCCTTGAGTTCAACGAAACGCAAAGCCATGGCGTGACCAAAGCCGAATACGATCAACACTCCCTGACGGTCGTTCGCATGGAGCTGCCTGACGGTTGTATTACTCGCGTGGCGGAGTTCGATTACCACGCACTCAAACCCAAGCGACTCATCGACGCCAATGAAAATATCGAAGAAGTCATCTACGAGCCGTCAGGTCAGCCGTTGGTCACCAGCTTCTACGGTACGGAAAACGGTGAAGACGCCGGATTCCATGAGTTGACCCGCTGGACAAAACCGGACACCAGTGCGGAATACGCCATCGAGAATCCATATTTAACCGTACAAAAAGCAGCGAGTACCCTGCACAAGAACCTGTTCAGCTGGATGGGCCGGATCCCCGCCTCCACCCTGCAAACCCGATCGATCAGGCAAGGCGACCTGTTGCCTGGCGGACACATACGCGCCAGCGCACGGCAGCGCCTGACCGAAGGCAAAGACCTGACACCCGACGATCAACTGTTGCTCAACGCTATCGATGCTGCTTATCGCGAGCCCGTGCACACCGTGATGCTCAGCGCTGACCGCTACCCCGACGACCCCGACGTGCAGATCCAGATTGTCAAAACCTGCGTCGACGGCTTCGGCCGTATTCTGCAAACCCTGCAAGAGGTTGACCCGGGGCTGGCCTACACCGTAGACGAAAACGGTGAGTTGCTTATCGAGGAGGGCGAGCAAATGGCGCAAAGGCGCTGGCGCATCAGCGAACGCGTCGAGTACAACAACAAGGGTTTGCCGATACGCCAGTACCGGCCGTTCTTCGCCAATACGCACCGGTACGTCAATCAATCAGTGCGCAAACTCGGACTGTTCGACCAACTGTTTTATGACGCGCTGGGGCGTCTGATCAAGCTGATCAACGCCAAAGAAGACTTCGCCAGAACGACTTGCCATCCCTGGTTCACCATCAGCGAGGACTTCAACGACACTGCCGAAGAGGTGGTGCATTCGAGAGAGTCGGGCGCATGACCGCCTCGTTGCATTGGCGCACGCCGGCCCTGGCGGCGATTGACGGCCGAGGCTTGCCGATCCGTCAGGTCGCTTATTTGCGCTCGGCCGCAAATGGCGCAGCCAGCGCTATCGTGACCGCTCAGGAGCATGATGTGGCCGGGCGCCTGGTGGCGCAGCACGATCCGCGCTTGCCGGTTGCCAACGCCACCACCGTCTACACGCTTAACGGCGATGCGCTATTCACCGACAGCGTTGATAGCGGATGGCGCCTGATATTGCCGGGGCTGGCCAGTGAACCACGACAGCGTTGGGACGCACGCGGCCATCACTGGCAATCGACCTTCGACAATCAAATGCGCGTGGTCAGATTGCAGGTCACTGGAAACGGTGAGGACCAGACCGACACCTTCACCTATGCCGATGGTGAGGTCAGCGCCAGCCACAACCTGCGCGGCCAGTTGATCGAGCAAACCGACAGTTCAGGGTCGCTGGGAATATCCAGCCATGCCCTCGTCGGCCCGTCATTGATCGAAACCCGCACCTTTCATGACGACGCAGCATTCACCAGCCGACAGGTATTCAGCCCGCTGGGCGCCCTGCTGGAGCAGATCGATGCCGGCGGACATCGCCGGCAATTTTGCTATGGCCTTGCGGGACAGCTGCGGCGGGTGGATCTGTGGATCGATGGCCAAGTGCGCAAACCGGTATTGCTGGACACACACTACAACGCCAGTGACCAGATCATCGAGCAAGTGGCCGGCAACGGGGTACGCAGCCATTGGACCTACGACCGCGCCGATGGACGCTTGCGGACCCTGACCAGTCAGCCCCCGGAGAAGTCCCGCCTGCAGGACCTGGAATATTTCTACGACCGAGTCGGCAATGTCACCCGCATCGAGGATCACGCCTTCACGCCGTCGTGGTTCGCCAACCAGCGGGTCGACGGCCATCGCGAATTCGGCTACGACTCGCTGTACCGCCTGATTCGCGCCACCGGCTACGACGATGCGCCGCCTTCGCAGATTCCTGGCTTGCCGGCTCCGAGCGACCCGAAAAACCGCCTCAATTACAGCCAGACCTACCGCTACGACAACGGCGGTAACCTGCTCAAGTTGACCCATGTACGTGAGGGCAACATCTATACGCGGCAAATGTTCGTCGATTCCCACAGCAATCGTGCTGCGCGCTGGAAACCGGGTGATGCGGATCCGGACTTCGACGCCTTGTTTGACCTTCACGGCAATCAGCGGAATCTCCAGCATGGGCCGACGTTGCAGTGGAATGCCCGGGACGAGTTGCAAAGGGTAAACCTGCTTTCCCACGAAAACGGCGATAGCGACGCCGAGTACTATCGCTACAGCCAAGGTCAGCGGGTCTTCAAGTGTCACGAGTGGTTTACTCAAAACAGGCGGTATTTCCATCAGGTCCGCTACCTGCCGGGCGTTGAAATTCGCAGCAAAGACAATGGCGAAGAACTGCACATCGTCAGCGCGGGCGATGCACGTTGCCTGCATTGGGTAACAACGCCCCCCACTACTAACGACCAACTGCGCTACAGCCTGCAAGATCATCTGGGTTCGTGCGTGATGGAGCTGGATGAAGACGTGACAGTCACCAGCGAAGAAGGCTATTACCCGTTCGGCGAAACCGCCTGGATGAAGCCGGAATCGGAAACCGAGTACCGCTTCATTCGTTACTCCGGCAAGGAAATGGATGTCAGCGGTTTGTATTATTACGGCGCCCGCTATTACGCGCCGTGGCTGCAACGCTGGGTCAGTACGGACGCCGAGCAGGCCGACGGTCTGAATCTGTACGCATTCGTGGGAAACAACCCGATCCGCTTCGTCGATCCGGACGGCAACAAGCGAGCAGAGGGTGTGATCATGCTCTATTCGGCGTTTGCATCCGCCGTGGAAGGGCACGCCGAAGAAGTAATGGGACAATTGCACAACATCATCCATCAGGATGTTGCCATGAACATGGCGATGAATCTGGCCGGAGAAGTCGTCCGAGGCGTTGTCGGCTATGAGGGTGGCTCCCTGGGTGGTGTGCAACTGGACACCATGCTCCCCGTCCTGAAGGTATCAGCGAACGTGCTGAAACCCTCAGGCTTGATCGGCGGCAACATCGGTGGGGATGTCGCCGGAGCGATTGTGGAACCACTGGCAAACCACGTCGGCCTGCGCGCCGGGCCATTGATACCGCAGACCTCGCAGATGTCCGTGAGCGCGATCGATGAAAGGCTGGGAATCCAGGCGCCGGTCAAGGAGATCAACTCGTGGAAAGACTTCAAGGGCGAGGTGCTCCATCCGGCACTCGACGCGGTTTTCAACCCGTTATTTATGATGAACAGGGTGTTCGGATCGGTGATCGGCATCATTCCCGGCGCGCTCAATATGGGAAGTCGGGCGCAGGAAGCGCAAGACATCAAGAACCGCCTCGATCCGGTGAAGATTGAAAAGATCGAAAAAATGCTCGGCGACTGGAAAGCCGCCATCGAACAACGGTCGGCGTGGGCAGAGAATGCCTTCGATGCACTGGGCGTTGACAGTGTTTCGCCTGCCAATGTGCTGCCGAATGTCAATGGCAATACGTCCAGCGAAACGCTGGCCACCATCACGCGCTCAGGCCTGCAGCAGAAAAACCGTAACGTGCTTGCGCACATCGCGCGTGCTCAGGCCGGCCTGGCGTATTACAAAGCGATGGGTACGACGGACAACCAATACCTGGCAACGCAACGGCATCTGGCGTCGAAAAAAAGCGCTAGCCCATTGATTGGCAGGTTCAAGAATGGGCGATGAATCCATGCATGCGCACACGCCGTCCTTGGCCGCCACGGACGGCCGAGGCTTGCCTGTCCGGCAGGTCGCTTATCTGCGCAACGTGGTTGGTGCCCCTCCCAAAGCGCTCGTGACTCGCCAGCAATACGATCTGGCCGGCCGTCTGGCGACGCAGCAGGATCCGCGTCTGACCGTTGTCAACGTCAGCACCGTTTACGCGCTGAACGGCGATGCGCTGTATACCGACAGTATCGACAGCGGCCGGCGTCTGGTGCTGCAAGGACCGGCCGGCGAGCCAGTGCAGCGATGGGACGGCCGTGACCAGCACTGGCAGACGTGGTTCGACAAGCAGCTGCGCGTGGTGAAGCTTGAGATGACCGGTAACGGCAAGACCCAGGTCGATACCTTCACCTACGCCGGCGGTTCTGCCGATGCAGGTTACAACTGCCGTGGCCAGTTGATCCAACAGACAGATGCCTCCGGTTCGCTCGAAGTTGCCAGTTACGCGCTCACCGGCCAGGCACTGGAAGAAACGCGCCTCTTTCACGACGGCGCGTCTTTTGCCAGTCATCAGGTATTCAGCCCGCTCGGCGCCATGCTCGAGCAGACCGACGCCGGCGGGCATTGTCGGCAATCGCGCTACGGCGTCGCTGGACAGCTTCAGGCAGTGGACCTGCTGATCGGCGGCACAGAATGGCACCACGTGTTACTGGCCATGCACTACGACGCCAATGGTCGGATCATCAAGCAACAGGACGGCAACGGTGTGCTCAACGAATGGACTTACGATCCAGCCAATGGACGCTTGCGCAGCCGGATCAGTCATAAGCCCGGCCGACCCGGACTGCAGGATCTGGAATATTTCTACGACCGCGTGGGCAATATCACCCGGATCGAAGACCACGCCTTCGAGCCCGTCTGGTTCGCCAATCAGCGGGTCGACGGGCACCGTGAATTCAGCTACGACTCCTTGTACCGGTTGATCCGCGCCACCGGCCATGACGATGCCCTGCCCCCAGACATCCCCGGCCTGCCGCAACCACCAGACGAACGAAACCGCCTCAACTACACCCAGACGTATACCTACGACGACGGTGGCAACCTGACCGAGTTGCGTCATCAGCGCGACGGCAATAGTCGTACCCGAACGCAGTGCATCGACGACAAAAGCAATCGCGGTGTGCGCTGGGAAACAGGCGACGAGCCGCCGGACTTCGGCACCTGGTTCGACCCGCACGGCAATCAACGCAGGCTGCACCACGGTCCGTCATTGCACTGGAACGGCCGCGACGAGCTTGAACATATCGATCTGGTCCTGCGCAAAGACAGCGCCAACGACGCTGAACACTACCGATACAGCCAAGGCGTGCGGGTGTTCAAGCGTCACGAAACCTTCGCTCCCGGTGCCAATCACTTCCATCAGGTGCGTTATCTGCCCGGCCTGGAAATCCGCACCAGAGACAACGGCGAAGAACTGCACGTCATCAGCCTCGGCAACGCGCGCTGTCTGCATTGGGTAACGACTCCACCTGTCGCCAACAACCAACTGCGCTACACCCTCCAGGACCATCTCGGCTCTTGCGTGATGGAGCTTGATGAAAAGGCTGACGTCACCAGCGCAGAAGGCTATTACCCGTTCGGCGAAACCGCATGGATGAGGCCGGAATCGGAAACCGAGTACCGCTTTATCCGGTATTCCGGCAAGGAAATGGATGCAACTGGCTTGTATTACTACGGTGCACGTTATTACGCACCGTGGTTGCAACGTTGGATTAGTGCCGATCCGGCGGGGGATGTGGATGGGTTGAATCTGTACTCGTTCGTTGCCAACAACCCAATCAAATTCTCTGATCAGGACGGCCAATCCCTGCTGGACGCTTTTCACAGAGAAAGGCCCGAAGAACGGGATGCCAGGAAAGCAGCGAGCGCCTCACAACAGCGACAGTACCAAGCGAACATGCGGTTATCAAAAGCCATCGATCGGCATTTTGATATTCTCAAGCTCACCTCCAGAAGGGCTCAGGAAGCCGAACAGCAAATTGATAACCACCGCTCGGCAGCAGAACACGGGAAGTCCGCGGCCCTCAGAACCGCGGCACATGTCGGCGGGCAGGCCGTCAGTTACGCGGCGGGCATCGGAATCGGCGCAACGATGGCAGCGCTGGGCAGCGTGACCGGCCCGGTCGGTGTTGCGTTCGGAGTGTTTCTCGGCGTGCTGGCAAAAAAAGCCGTCAGCGTGGGAGTGGATTACGTCGCAGACAGCATGAGCTTCAGCGCGTCAGTCAAATTCAAGGCGGGCAAGCTTGATCCGGGCCGAATTGTCGGCCGGTCCGAATACAAGAGCAGCAACTACGGTCATTATGCGCTCAACAAATTCAGGGCCATCGGCAGAGGCATCATAACGCTGAACCAGGCTGGCTGGCTGAGAGGCGCCAAGGAAGTCGCGACGGCGGGTGCCGGTGTTGCAGCGAAATACGCCGCACCTTCGGCTGCCAGCGAAGCCAGCGCCGCCTTCAGTACTCTGGCAGGCACGTTCGAGATCCTGCATGAGATAGCCGGCGCAGGCGCCCCGCTCAGTCCCGAGAAAGTGGAGAGAGCGCAAACGTTCATCAACGGGATGATTGATGTACTGAACAAAAACGTCGACGAAATCGCTCAGGCGTTTGATGACGCGGGGCGTACCTCCATCCATACATACAGATTGCTGAGCAAGTTCTTTGGCACTGCACCGGGCGATACACTGCAAAGCATTCGCAGGGCCACCGATGTCACTATCGGCCATCTCAAAAACACACAGGCAAGACTCAACGGATAGCCGCTGACGTGCGATCACGTCGCGAAACTCGATCTGCATGCTATCGTGCCCCCCCTCCTACCATCCGTTAGCCCAGCATGTTGCCGACTTCCCGTACCCTGCGTCTGTCGTTGTACACCCTGCTGATCATCGCCGGCACGGCCGTGGCCGCGACGCTCGCCATGCGCCATGCCGAGCGTCAGGCGCTGGAAGAAGACGCCGCCCGCGCCAATCAGCAACTGGGGCTGTACGCCAACTCATTGCACACCCTGATCGATCGCTATCGCGCGCTGCCCGCCGTGCTGGCGCTGGATCCGCAATTGCGTTCGGCGCTGACCGGGCCGGTCGATACTGCGCAGCAAGCGGCATTGAATCTGAAGCTGGAAAAGATCAACGGTGCGGCGCAGTCCTCGACCCTTGAACTGCTCGATCGCACCGGTCTGGCCGTGGCCGCCAGCAACTGGCGCTTGCCCAGCAGTTACGTCGGGCACAACTACGGTTTTCGTCCTTACTTCAGCCAGACCCGCACCCAAGGCACCGGGCGTTTTTACGCGGTAGGCGTGACCAGTGGGATTCCCGGTTATTTCCTTTCCAGCGCAGTGCTCGGGGACAACGACGAGTTCCTCGGTGCAATGGTGGTCAAACTGGAATTCCCGGAGCTGGAACGCGAATGGAGCCAGGGCAGCGATACGCTGCTGGTCAGTGATGCGCGCGGGATCATCTTCATCGCCAATCAACCGGGCTGGCGTTATCGCGCCTTGCGGCCGTTGAGCGCCAGCGATCTGGCCGAAATCAAAACCACCCGTCAGTACGACAAGCAATCACTGGTGCCGCTGACCCATTTGCCGCTACGGCGCTTCGATGACAACAGCGACTTGCGCCGGGTCGAAGGCCCGGACGGCACTGCCGACTATCTTTGGGAGTCGCTACCACTGACCACCGAAGGCTGGACCCTGCATCTGCTGCGCCGCCCGCAAGTCGCCTTCGAAGATTTGCGCAACGCCGCGCTGGCCGCCGCCGGTGTGTGGCTGGCGCTGGTGTTCCTGTTGCTGTTCCTCAATCAGCGCTGGCGGCTGGCCAAGGTCCGCCAGCGCAATCGCGAAGAACTCGAGCGTCTGGTCGAGGAGCGCACTCGCGACTTGCGCACCGCTCAGGAAGGTCTGGTGCAATCGGCCAAACTCGCTGCGCTGGGGCAGATGTCTGCCGCGCTGGCCCACGAAATCAATCAACCGCTGACCGCCCAGCGCATGCAACTGGCAACCTTGCGCCTGCTGCTCGAACATGGCCGCGTCGATGACGCCTACAAAGCGCTGAAACCGGTAGACGACATGCTCACGCGCATGGCCGCCCTCACCGGCCATCTCAAGACGTTCGCGCGCAAGAGTCCGAGCGGTTTGCGCGAACGTCTGGATCTGGCGACCGTGGTCGACCAATCATTGCAACTGCTCGATGCGCGCCTGCGTGACGAGCAGGTCAGTCTGGTGTTGCACCTGGCGCGTCCGGCGTGGGTGCGCGGTGATGCGATTCGTCTGGAACAGGTGTTGATCAATCTGCTGCGCAATGCGCTGGACGCGATGCAGGGCAAAGCCTGCAAGCGCCTGGAAATTCGTCTCGAGGCGGACGAGCAATTGTGGCGGCTCAGCGTCAGCGACAACGGCGGCGGCATTGCCGAGGAACATCTGGGCCAGGTGTTCGATCCGTTCTTCACCACCAAACCGGTGGGCGATGGTCTGGGCCTGGGGCTGGCAGTATCCTTCGCCATCGTGCATGAATCCGGCGGCCGCCTGAGCGCCGAGAATGGCGACCACGGCGCGGTGTTCAGCCTGACCCTGCCAATCGACCTGGAGGCACACATCTGATGCTCAATTCGGTAATGGTGGTCGACGACGAAAGCAGCATTCGCGACGCCGTCGAACAGTGGCTGAGCCTGTCGGGGTTCGAAGTGCAGCTGTTCAGCCGCGCCGAAGAATGCCTCGCCGCGCTCCCGGAACATTTTGCCGGGGTGATCCTCAGCGACGTGCGCATGCCCGGCATGGACGGCTTGCAACTGCTCGCCGAAGTGCAAAAGCGCGACGCCGATCTGCCGGTGATTCTGCTTACCGGCCATGGCGACGTGCCGATGGCGGTCGAAGCCATGCGCGACGGCGCCTACGACTTTCTGGAAAAACCGTTCAGCCCGGAAACCCTGCTCGGCAGCCTGCGCCGGGCGCTGGACAAACGCCGCCTGGTCCTGGAAAACCGCGCCCTGCACGAACTGGCCGACAATCGCGCGAAACTGGATGCGACATTGCTGGGCGTATCTCGGGGCTTGCAGACGTTGCGTCGGCAGGTGCTGGATCTGGCGAGTCTGCCGGTCAACGTGCTGATTCGTGGCGAAACCGGCAGCGGCAAGGAACTGGTCGCGCGTTGCCTGCATGATTTCGGCCCGCGCGCCGGCAAACCGTTCGTGGCGCTGAACTGCGCGGCAATCCCGGAGCAACTGTTCGAGGCCGAGCTGTTCGGCCATGAGAGCGGTGCGTTTACCGGCGCTTCCGGCAAGCGCATCGGCAAGCTGGAATACGCCGATGGCGGCACGCTGTTTCTCGACGAGATTGAAAGCATGCCGCTGGCCCAGCAGGTGAAATTGCTGCGGGTCTTGCAGGAGCAAAAGCTTGAACGGCTGGGTTCGAACCAGAGCATTCGCGTCGATTTGCGCATTGTCGCGGCGACCAAACCGGACCTGCTCGACGAAGCCCGCGCCGGGCGCTTTCGTGAAGACTTGGCGTATCGCCTGAACGTCGCCGAACTGCGCCTGCCGCCGCTGCGCGATCGCCGGGAAGACATTCCGTTGCTGTTCGAAACCTTTGCCCAGAACGCCGCGCAACGTTTGGGCCGAACGTTTCCACCGCTGACAGGCGCGCAATTAAGCCATCTGCTCAGCCATGACTGGCCGGGCAATGTGCGCGAACTGGCCAACGTCGCCGAACGTCAGGTGTTGGGCCTGGATGAGCCGGTGGCGGCGATTGATCCGGGCCAGTCGCTGGCGGCGCAGCAGGAAGCCTTCGAAGCACAATGCCTGCGCGCGGCGCTGACCCGGCACAAAGGTGATGTCAAAGCCGTGCTCGAAGAACTGCAACTGCCGCGCCGCACGTTCAATGAAAAGATGCAGCGGCATGGGTTGAGTCGGGAGATGTTTCTGGCGGAGTGAGGCAGGGATTGATCGTTCCCACGCTCCGAGTGGGAATGCAGCCCGGGACGCTCTGCGTCCCCTGCGAAGCCGAACGCGGAGCGTCCGTTGAGGCGTTCCCACGCAGAGCGTGGGAACGATCACACCCACAAGAACACCTCGGTCAGTCCCCTCTCCCCTGGGAGAGGGCCAGGGTGAGGGGCTTTTGATCTTCACGCGATAAGCGGAAATCCGCTCACGCAGCCCAATCAGTCGGCACAAAACCGCTCACTCCTCCCCGCCACCCCCTTTAGTCCGGCCCTCCGCCCCTTGGCACACCTCCTGCTATAGCCCTGGCAGGCTGCGTTCCGACGCGCTCCACAAAAACAATTAAACGAAGGATCCTTCAATGGATAACTCCAACGCCCTGCCCCTTGGGTCGGCTGCCGTGC
>Ga0308166_1003101_pt1 | contig 14426 bp, 12 predicted proteins | sample PhyCR2_2_FD_202137 | JGI IMG/M metagenome (GOLD analysis project Ga0308166, IMG submission 202137) | Phyllosphere microbial communities from UC Gill Tract Community Farm, Albany, California, United States - DLSLCC.R2 | ecosystem: Host-associated > Plants > Phyllosphere > Unclassified | place... | reverse complement strand
CGAGGCTCGCCAGGCCCAGCCAGCCGCTGCCGAAATGCCAGATGAGCAGGCCCGACAGCAGCCCGGTGACGGCTTCGACGATCGGATAGCGCGGCGAGATCGGTGCCTTGCACGCGCTGCATTTGCCGCGCAGGAACAGCCAGCTGACGATCGGGATGTTTTCCAGCGCCGTGATGCGGTGGCCGCAATGCGGACAGGCGGAGCGGGGCACCATCAGGTCGAAACGGTCCTGGTGCGGCAATTCCTTGCCGGCCTCGTGGGCGATGTAGTTGTCGAGTTCGCGCTGCGCCATCACGGGCAGGCGGTACACGACCACGTTCAGGAAGCTGCCGATCAACAGGCCGAACAGGGCCGCGGCGAGCGTTGCGGCAAGGGTCGCCGGGGCGGCGAAAAGCAGGGTTTCCGGTGGCATGGTGCTCCGATGGGGGTCTGATTCCGTGAATCAACTATTCTAGGGGTTTTCCGGCGCTTTGGGCAGCATGGTGACGCGCCGGCGCAACCGCCGCACCGGGTGTGTTGTCGGCAGGCATGCGTGCTGCGAGGAATAGGCAGAAGAATGGAAAGTACCGGCATTCTCTTCGATACGGCACGGCGCTAATCTCGCCGCACGGCCCGGCCGGGCCGGCATCGAGTGTTCCATTCCGCCGAAAGGATGTTCGCCATGTCCATGACCATCAGCATCAACGGGGCCGACACGCCCCTGCCCGACGACCCGCGCGTGTCCCTCCTGGACCTGCTGCGCGACCGCCTGCACCTGACGGGCACCAAGAAAGGCTGCAACCAGGGCGCGTGCGGCGCCTGCACCGTGCTCGTCGACGGCGAGCGCATCCTGTCCTGCCTCGCGCTCGCCGTGCAGTACGGGGGCCGCGCCGTGACGTCGATCGAGGGCCTGGCCCCGGAGGGCGACCTGCACCCGCTGCAGCAGGCCTTCATCGACCACGACGGCTTCCAGTGCGGCTACTGTACGCCGGGGCAGATCTGTTCGGCCGTCGGCATGGCGGCCGAACTGCGCCGCGGCGTGCCGAGCCACGTGACCGCGGACCTGGCCGCGTCCGCCATCGCCGCCAGCCACGACGAGATCCGCGAGCGCATGAGCGGCAACCTGTGCCGCTGCGGCGCCTACAACGGCATCGTCGCCGCCGTCGCCGAACACGTCGCGGAGGCCCCATGACCCCGTTCACGTATGCGCGCGCGCAGGATGCCGCCGATGCCGTGCGCCTGGGCGCGCAGGCGCAGGCCGCCTTCCTGGGCGGCGGCACCAACCTCGTCGACCTGATGCGCGAGACCGTCGCGCGGCCGGCAACGCTCGTCGACGTCAGCGGCCTGGCGCAGGCGATTGAAGAGCGGCCGGACGGCAGCCTGCTGATCGGCGCCGCCGCGAAGAACACGGCCGTGGCCGAGCACCGCGCCGTGCGGGAGCGCTTTCCGCTGCTGGCCCGGGCGATCGTCGCCGGCGCGTCCGCGCAGATCCGCAACATGGCCACCGTCGGCGGCAACGTGCTGCAGCGCACCCGCTGCACCTATTTCTACGACGAGGACGGCGCGCGCTGCAACAAGCGGGTGCCGGGCCAGGGCTGCGACGCCGTCGACGGCTTCAACCGCATGCATGCGGTGCTGGGCGCGTCGGCTGCGTGCGTGGCCACGCACCCGTCCGACATGTGCGTGGCGCTGGCCGCGCTCGGCGCCATCGTGCACGTGCAGGGCGCGGGAGGGCCGCGCACGGTCGCGCTGACCGACCTGCACCGGCTGCCGGAAGACCGGCCCGACCTCGACACCGTGCTGGCGCCCGGCGAGCTGATCACCGCGGTCGAGCTGCCGCCGCTGCCGTTCGCGACCCGGTCCGCCTACCGCAAGGTGCGCGACCGCTCCAGCTATGCGTTCGCGCTGGTGTCGGTGGCGGCCGCCGTCGACGTGGCGGACGGCGTCGTGCGCGACGTGCGCATCGCCCTCGGCGGCGTCGCGCACAAGCCGTGGCGCGCCTGGACCGCCGAAGGGCTGCTCAGGGGCGGACCGGCCACGCCGGACGCCTTCCGCGCCGCCGCCGCGGCCGAACTGGCGGCCGCGAAGCCGCTGCGCGACAACGCATTCAAGATCGCGCTCGCCGGGCGCACCCTCGTCGCCGTGCTCGAGAACCTGACCGGAGGACAGCCATGAACATCATCCAGAACACCGCGCAGCAGCTCCTCAAGAAAGCCGTCGAGATCGCGCCCGACAGCTGGGTCCCCGGCGGCACGCCCGACCCGCTGCTGGACCGGCGCGACGGCCCGCTCGGCACGTCCACCGCGCGCGTCGACGGCGCGCTGAAGGTGCGCGGACAGGCGCGCTTCGCGGCCGAATTCCCGCTCGACGGCATGGCGTACGCGGCGCTCGTGCACGGCACGATTGCCCGCGGCCGCATCGCCGCGCTCGATACCACCGCGGCGGAACGCGCGCCCGGCGTCGTGCTCGTGATGACCCACGCGAACGCGCCGAAGATGGCGCCGATGCCGATGTTCATGACGGCGCAGAAGGCGGCGGCGGGCGAGGGCATGGCCGTGTTCCAGGACGACCGCATCCACTACGACGGCCAGCCGGTGGCGCTCGTGCTGGCCGGGACGCAGGAGCAGGCCAACCACGCCGCCTCCCTCGTGCGCGTGACGTACGCGCCCGAGGATGCCGTGACGTCGCTCGCCACCGCGCGGGCGCGGGGCACGGAGCCGGGCAGCTTCCTCGGCGAACCGATGAAGAAGGAAACCGGCGATGCGGAGGCCGCGCTGGCCGCGGCGGCGCACCGCGTCGACGCCGTGTACCGCACGCCGCGCCTGAACCACAACGCGATCGAACCGCATGCGGTGACGGTGGCGTGGGACGGCGACCACCTGCGCCTGCACGATGCGTCGCAGGCCGTCGCGCACACGGCATGGTCGATGGCGCAGGTGTTCGGCCTCGCGGAAGAACAGGTGCACGTGACGTCGCCGTTCGTCGGCGGCGGCTTCGGCGCCAAGACGATGTGGCGCCACCACGTGCTGGCGGCTGCGGCGGCGAAGCTGGCCGGCCGCCCGGTGCGCCTGGCGCTGACGCGCGAAGGCGTGTACCGCATCGTCGGCGGACGCACCTTGACGGAGCAGCGGGTCGCCATCGGCGCGCGCGTGGACGGCCGCTTCGACGCGCTGATCCACACGGGCCTCACCGTCATGACCCCACACAACAATTTTCCCGAGCCGTTCATCCTGGGCACGCAATGCACGTACGCGGCCGGCGCCATCAAGCTGGACGTGGAGGCGGCGCGCATGGACATGCTGCCCAATACCTTCATGCGCGCGCCGGGCGAAGCGGTCGGCACGTTCGCGCTCGAATGCGCCGTCGACGAGCTCGCGGCGCAGATGGACTTCGACCCCGTCGAGCTGCGCATCCGCAACGAGCCGACGCGGGACCCGACGGCCGGCACGCCGTTCTCGTCGCGCCACATCGTCGAGGCGTGGCGCATGGGCGCCGAGCGCTTCGGCTGGAAGGACCGCGACCCGCGCCCGCGCGGCCGCCGCGACGGCGAGTGGTACGTGGGCGTGGGCTGCGCCACCGCCACGTACCCGTACCACCGCATGCCGGGCGGCGCCGCGCGCATCACGCTGACGCGCGACGGCCGCGCGCGCGTCGACACGGCGGCGCACGAGATGGGCATGGGCACGGCGACGACGCACGTGCTGGTGGCGGCCGAGCGCCTTGGCCTGGCGCCGGACATGGTCACCGTCGAATACGGCGACTCCACCTTGCCCGGCACGATCCTGGCCGGCGGCTCGCAGCAGACGGCGTCCATCGGCAGTGCCATGCTCGTCGCCACCGCGGCGCTGGTGCAGGCCCTGCTGGCGCTGGCCGGCAAGGACTCGCCGCTGCACGGCCTCAAGGCCGACGACGTGCGCGCGCGCGATGGGGGCCTGTGCAAGCGCGACGATCCGGACCGCTTCGAGACGTACGTGTCCCTGCTGGAACGGGCGGGCAAGGCCGAACTGTCGGCCGAAGGCACGGCACCGCCGCCGCTGGAAGCGCAGCACTGGTCGATGCATTCGTTCGGCGCCATCTTCTGCGAGGCGCGCGTGAACGCCGTCACGGGCGAGCCGCGCGTCACGCGGCTGCTCGGCGCGTTCGACTGCGGCCGCATCATCAACCCGCGCACGGCCATGAGCCAGTTCCGCGGCGGGATGATCATGGGGATGGGCATGGCGCTGATGGAAGAGACGCAGTTCGACGAGCGCCGCGGCCGCATCATGAACCCGAGCCTGGCGGAGTACCACGTGCCCGTGCACATGGACGTGCCGGAGATCGACGTGATCTGGACCGATATCCCCGACCCGCGCGCGCCGATGGGGGCGCGCGGCATCGGCGAGATCGGCATCACCGGGGTGAGCGCGGCGATCGCCAACGCGATCCACAACGCCTGCGGCAAGCGCGTGCGCGACCTGCCGGTCACGCTCGACAAGCTGCTCGACGACGCAGGCGGCTAGGCACCGGCTGCGCACGTTACGGTCCGGTCATGTTGCGCGCATGCCGGACCGGGTGGATTATGATGCCGGCTCGCCGGCGCCGGGCCGGCATCATCCATCGGAGAACCCATGAAACAGTATCTCGTCATCCTGCTGACCCTCCTGGCCTCGGCCGCGGCCGGCGCCCAGACCACCGTGCCGAACCCGCTCGCACCGGACGCCCATTCGAGCGCACCGGCGGTGAAAACGGTGCCGGCCACGCCGGCCGCATCCGTCGCTCCCGCCGCGAAGCCCGCGAAGAGCGCCGCTCCCAAGGCGCAGGCGCCCGGCGGCGGTGCCGGCAAGGTCTGGGCGAACAGTTCCAGCAAGGTGTACCACTGCGAAGGCAGCCAGTACTACGGCAAGACGAAAAAGGGCGAGTACATGACGGAAGCGGACGCCAAGGCCAAGGGCTACCACGGCGTGGGCGGCAAGTCCTGCGCGGGCTGAGGCGCAGCGCTACCCGGCTTTCGCGTCGGCGGCGCGGCTGCGCCCAGCGGGCAGCAGGGCCAGCATGCCCACGGCGGCGAGGACGAAGCCGATGCCGGCCAGCTGCCGCGCGCCCACCGGTTCGTCCAGGCACACGGCCGCCAGCAGCAGCGCGGCGACCGGCGCCAGCGCCGTGAACAGCGCGGCCTCGGTGCCGGCCACGCGCGCCGTGCCGGCATACCAGAGCAGGAAACCGCCGACGGTCGGCAGCAGCGCATACCACGCGACGGCGAGCAGCGCGCCTGGGGCGACCGGCGCGCGCCACGCCGCTTCCGCGATCGCGCCCGGCAGCGCGGCCGCCAGCCCGATGGCGCACATCAGCGTCGACAGCGCGAGCGGCGGCACGCGCACCCGCAGGCGCCGGTCGAGCAGGATGAACAGCGCCTCGCACAGCACGGCGCCGAAGACGAGCGCATTGCCCGTCGCCGATCCCGTCGGGCCGTCCGCCTGCGGGCGGTTCAGCACGAACAGGCCGGCGGCGGCCAGCGCGATCGTCGCCAGCAGCGCCGGCCGCGGCCGTTCGCGCAGGACGAGCACGGCGACGCCGGCCGCGACGACCGGCAACGTACCGAGCACGACGCCGGCGTCGGCCGCCGACGTCGTGCGCAATCCCGCCATCAGCAGCGCCGTGTAGCCGGCGGTCCCGGCCAGCCCCTGCAGGAGGAGGAGAACGGCGTCGCGCGCGCCGGGACGCGGCAGGCGTGCGCCGGCACGGCGCATCAGCACGGTGAAGCAGGGCAGGGCGAGCGCGAACCGCAAGGCGGTCGCCGTGAAAGGGGGCAGGGTGCCGGCGGCGATCTTGCTGGCCACCACGGTACTGCCGACCAGCAGCATGGCCAGCGCCAGGTACAGCTGGCCGAGGTTTTTGGCGGACACGTCGTTCTCCTTGCAGCGATGCGGGAACGTACGGTAGCCGGGCGCGGCGGTCCCGGTATTGAACGAAATTGCAGGCGGTTCAGGCCAGCGCGGCCGCGTAGGCGCCCGGCGTGATGCCGTAGGTGCGGATGAAGATGCGCGTCATGTGGCTCTGGTCCGCAAAGCCGCCGGCCGCCGCCGCGTCGGCCAATGCCGTGCCGCGCGCCAGCAGGGCGCGGACCGCCTCGATGCGGCGCTGGAGGATATAGGCGTGCGGCGTCAGTCCGGTCGCACGTGCGAACTGGCGCACCAGCTGGAAGCGGCTCAAGCCGCCGACCCGGGCGAGGTCGTCCAGCGCGAGCGGCGCGGCGGGTGCGTCGTCGATCAGCGCCCGCGCCCGCGCGATCCCGGCGCTCGGGGCCGCCGATCGTCGTGCCGGTGCCCGCGCCTGCAGGCCGTTCAGCAATGCCAGCAGCAGTTGTTCGCGCAACATGGCTGCCGCATCGTCGCCGCCGCCGGCCGTGACGGCCGTGTACAGCCGCCGGAAGCAGGCGGCGATCCGCGCGTCCCGTGCGACCGGATGCAGGAATTCGTAGTCGCCCGCCGCGCCTTCGCCCAGGTCGGCCGCCGCGGCGGCCGTGAGCGGTGCCGGCAGGTACAGCATGCGCCAGGCGCGCGGCGCGCCGCCGACCGGTGCGCCGTCGTGCACTTCGCCGGGGTTGACGGTGATGACGTTGCCCGCCAGCGCTTCCACCTGGCCGCGGCCGCTGGCCGACGTCTGCCCGCCCGCCAGCATGAGGCCGACGCCGTGCCGGTCGTGGCTGTGACGGGCGAACACGTGGTCGCTGCGGGCTTCCACGGCCTCGACGCCCGGCAACGCGGCGCGGCTGATCGTGAAATCGGTACGCTTCCTGGAGATGGGCATGGCGGGCGGACGCTGCAAATGGAGCCCTCAGTGTAACGGCGGCGTTTCCGGGGAGGCAAGCAGGCGCGCGGCATCGATGGCCGCCGCCATCGCGCGATAGCCGGCGTCGCCCGGATGCAGGTGGTCGCCGGAATCGAACGCGGCGCGCAGCCGGCCCGGATGCGCCGGGTCGCGCAGCACGGCATCGAAGTCGGCGACGGCATCGAACGCGCCGGCCGTGCGGATCCAGTCGTTGAACTGCCGGCGCAGCGCGTCCTTCGCCGGACTGTAGTGGCCGGCATAGGGCGTGCCCGCGAGCGCGCCTTCGAACGGCGGCAGCGTGGCCGCCGTCACGCGCACGCCGCGCAGATGCGCCTGCGCGACCAGTTGCCGGTATGCCGTCGTGAGTTCGTCCAGCGTGGCCGCCGGCTCGTGCGGCGCGAACGGACTGCCCGGCCAGCCGATGTCGTTGATCCCCAGCAGCACGATGACGTCGGACACGCCCGGCTGGCCCAGCACGTCCTGCTCGAAGCGGGCGAGGGCGCTGCGCCCCATGCCGTCGCGCGCCAGCCGCGCGCCGGAAATGCCCGCGTTGGCGACCGCGATGCCGTGCGGCGCCAGCCGGTCGGCGAGGAGGTCCGGCCAGCGCCGGTCCGCGTCCGGCGTCGAGCCGTTGCCGTCCGTGATCGAATCGCCGAGCACGACGACCGTGCGCGCCGGCTTGTCCGCGTCCACCATCACGGCGCTCAGGAACAGCCGCCCGCCGAAGTGGGCCGTGTCCGTGAAGACGGATGCGCGGGTCGCATCGCCGGCGGCCAGCCGCACCGTCTGCTGCGCGCCCCAGTGGAAGCTGGCGACGGGCGTGGGCGCGGGCAGGTAGGTCGTCACGGCGAGCCGGGCCAGCGGCGCGACGGGCAGCGCGACGGGATCGCTGATGACGGCCGCGCCCGGCAGGATGGTCGCCGCCGCCAGCCCCGCGAACGTCAACGGCCGGCCGGCGCCGGCGCCATCGGCCGGTCCGACGCGCACGGCGCCGAGCCGCACGGGCGCATGGCCGTAGCGGTTCGAGAACACGAGGCGGAGGCGCCCGCCGCCCGCGCTCAGGCGCACGGTGTCGCGCAAGGTGACGTCGTCGAGGCGGGCGGGCACGTTCATCGGCAGCGCGAACGACGCATCCCAGGCGGGCTGCGGCGCGGCGTACCAGGACGTGACCCAGCGTTCCTGCGCGAGCGCAGGCGGATGCGGGGTGCCGAGCGCCAGGGCGAGGGCGGCGACGGCGGCGGGATGGAATGCGGTGGACATCGTGGACTCCTGCGATCGTGGACAGGGCTTCACGATAGGGTATTCGATTCTTGCAATGAAGATGGTAGGATCGAAGACCCTTCATTCCAAAACGGAATAACGACGATGGATACCCTGCACGCGCTGCGCGTGTTTGCGCGCACGCTGGAACTGGGCAGCCTGTCCGCGGCGGCGCGCGAGTTCGGCACGACGCAGCCGACCGTCAGCAAATGGCTGGCACAACTGGAACGCCAGCTGCGCGTGCGCCTGTTCGAGCGCAGCACGCGCGGCTTGGCGCCGACGGAACAGGGCCAGCGCTTCTACGCCGACGCGAAGCGCATCGTGGAACAGTTCGACGCGGCCGTGGGCGACGTGCAGGGCATGACGGGGCAGGCAAGAGGGCTGTTGCGGATCAATGCGCCGGTCGCGCTCGGCCAGTTCCGCATCAATGCGATGGTCCAGCAGTTCATGGCGGCGCATCCCGCCATCGACGTCGAACTCATCCTGAACGACCGTTTCGCCGATCTCGTGGAAGACGGCGTCGACGTCGCGTTCCGGCTGGGCGGCACCCTGCCGCCGGATGCGGTCGGCCGGCACTTGGCGACCGTGCCGCGTTTCCTGGCGGCGTCGCCCGATTATCTGGCGCGGCGCGGCGTGCCCGCCGTGCCGGCCGACCTGGCCGCGCACGACGTCGTGCGTTTCGCCTGGACGCAAGGCACGACGATCGAACTGGCGCGTGGCGCCGAGCGGGCGCGGCTGCCGGCGGCGAGCCGCTTCCGGGTGAACAATGCACTGGCGATCCGGGAAGCGCTGCTGCTGGGCAGCGGCATCGGCATCTGTCCGGACTGGCTGATCCGCGACCTGCTCGACAGCGGGCAATTGGTCAGGGTATTGGAGGAATGGGCGGCGCCGGCGCAGGATCTCGTCCTGCTGGTGCCGTCGCGCCAGTTCCAGCCGCTGCGTACGCGGCTGTTCATCGATTTCGCCGTCGGGCAATTCGATGGGTTGGCGGGATTCGAGCGCCCGGCGCGCGGCCGGGCCTCAGGGTTGCACTCAGGTCCGCACTCAGGTGCGCACTGAGCTGCGCGGCCGGGGATGCGCCTGCGGTTGCACGTGGGAGACCGGACGTCCCTGCACATGGCGGCGTTTTTCGAGATAGGCCGTCAGTTTAGGAAACACGACCGAGCGCGCCCCGCAATCGCTGCAGAGGATGTGCCGGCTGCTCCACAGCAGACGCATCAGGGGCGTCCGGGCAATCCGGCGGACGTAGGTGGAACCACACTCGGGGCAAGAAACCATGGACGGATACCGGTTAAGTTGAGACACGGTTTTTGAACATAGCACCGATCCGGCATGCATTCCGTGCGGTAACGCACGGTGCGGCATGCCTGCTTGTGGACCCACTATACGCCTGCGTGGTTTTCTTGGGTGCGCGGCTGTTCTCGATGCGCTCCGGCAGAAGGGTTCCGTGAACGAACGCAGGTCTGCCTGTCATGCGCCAGGCATCGGCTGAATGACTGATGCGTAAAGGATGTGCGATACGGCGACAACCGATACTTGGGTCCGGTTCCTGCCTTCCATCGGCTTGAGCAGCTCGCGGGAAACGCCAAGGGAAGTGCCTGGGCCGCGTGAAGTTTTTTCCAGCGTCAATGGCTCGATGAGCGGACCCCGCAAAATCCGGGTACGTGTCCACCTGCTGTCGAATCGATGGACACTCACTGGCAGCCACTGCGCAACGCAGTGACGGTGGTGCGGGGATCGCGTGGATCCCCGCGGCACTTACACCACCGACCCCAGCTTGAAGATCGGCAGATACATGGCAACGACCAGGCCGCCGATCAGCACGCCCAGCACGACCATGATCATGGGTTCCATCAGCGACGACAGCGACTTGACGGCCTCGTCCACTTCTTCCTCGTAGAAGTCGGCCACCTTGCCCAGCATGCCGTCCAGCGCGCCGGATTCCTCGCCGATCGCGACCATCTGCGTGACCATGTTCGGGAATACGTTGGCGTTCTGCATCGCCACGGTGAGGCTCGTGCCGGTGCTGACCTCGGTCTGGATCTTCTTGGTCGCCTCCAGGTAGACGGCATTGCCGGATGCGCCGCCGACGGAGTCGAGCGCCTCGACGAGCGGCACGCCGGCCGCGAACATCGTCGCCAGCGTGCGGGTCCAGCGCGCGATCGTGGCCTTGCGCACGACGGCGCCGAACACGGGCACGCGCAGCAGCAGGCGGTCCATCGCCTGCTGCATCTTGAGCGAGCGGCGCCAGGACTGGAAGAAGAAGTACATGCCGGCGAACAGGGAGCCGAAGATGATGTACCACCATTGCACGACGAAGTCGGAGATGCCCATCACGATCAGGGTCGGGGCCGGCAGGTTGGCGCCGAAGCTGGAGAACACGGACTTGAACGCCGGCACCACCCAGATCATGATCACCGCGGTGACGATGAAGGCGATGGCCATGATGGCGCACGGGTACATCAGCGCACCCTTGATCTTGCTTTTCAGCGCGAGCGTCTTTTCCTTGTAGATCGCCAGGCGCGTCAGCAGGTCTTCGAGGATACCGGCCTGTTCGCCGGCGCCGACCAGGTTGCAGAACAGCGGGTCGAAGTACAGCGGGTACTTGCGGAAGGCGTTGTTCAGGCTCGTGCCCGTTTCGATGTCGGCGCGCAGGTCCATGATCAGCTTCGACATCGACGGATTCGCATGGCCCTTGCCGACGATGTCGAACGATTGCAGCAGCGGCACGCCGGCCTTCATCATCGTGGCGAGCTGGCGCGTGAACAGGGACAGGTCCTTGTCCTTGATCTTCTTGCCGCTGCGGTAGGTCTTCTTCTTGACCTTGGTGACCATGATGCCCTGGCGGCGCAAGGTCACGTTCACGATGGTTTCGCCGCCCGCGCGCATTTCGCCGCGCACGGTCTTGCCGGTCTTGTCCTTGCCTTCCCAGGCGAAGATGTATTCCTTGACCTGCGTCGTTGCGCCGGTACGCAGCCGGGCCGATGTCGTTGCCATGTTGGGTCCTTATTCGTTCGTGCAGCCGAGCACTTCTTCGAGACTCGTGAGTCCCTGCTTGACTTTCATGAGGCCCGAGCGGCGCAGCGAGTTGACGCCGTCGGCTTCGGCCTGGGCGGCGATTTCCATCGCGTTGCCGTTGGCCAGGATCAGCGCTTCGATGGCCGGGGTGATGGGCATGATCTGGTAGATGCCGACGCGGCCCTTGTAGCCGGACCCGAGGCAGCGTTCGCAGCCGATGGGACCGTATGGTTTCCAGTCGCCGTCCAGGTCGCCGTCGCGGAAGCCGGCGGCCTTCAGCGTCTCGCGCGAGGTCTCGAGGGGCTGCTTGCACGTGCACAGCCGGCGCGCCAGGCGCTGCGCCGTGATCAGGATGACGGACGAGGCGATGTTGAACGGCGCCACGCCCATGTTCATCAGGCGCGTCAGCGTCGACGGCGCGTCGTTCGTGTGCAGCGTGGAAAACACCATGTGGCCGGTCTGCGCGGCCTTGATCGCGATGTCGGCCGTTTCCAGGTCGCGGATCTCGCCGACCATGATGATGTCCGGATCCTGGCGCAGGAACGCCTTCAGCGCGACGGGGAACGTCAGGCCCGCCCGGTCGTTGACGTTGACCTGGTTCACGCCCGGCAGGTTGATCTCGGCCGGGTCTTCCGCCGTCGAGATGTTGATGCCGGGCTTGTTCAGCAGGTTCAGGCAGCTGTACAGCGACACGGTCTTGCCGGAACCCGTCGGGCCCGTCACGAGCACCATGCCGTACGGGCGGGTGATGGCGTCGATCAGGAGGGCCTTCTGGTCCGGATCGTAGCCGAGCGCGTCGATGCCCATCTGCGCCTGGGTGGCGTCGAGGATACGCATGACCGTCTTTTCGCCGAACAGCGTGGGCAGCGTGCTGACGCGGAAGTCGATCGTCTTCGTGGCCGACAGCACCAGGCGCATGCGGCCGTCCTGTGGCACGCGCTTTTCCGAGATGTCGAGCTTGGACAACACCTTGATGCGCGAGACGAGCTTGTCGCGGATCGACAGGGGCGGCGCCAGGTGGTCGCGCAGCACGCCGTCCACGCGCAGGCGGATGCGGTACTGCTTTTCGTACGGTTCGAAGTGGATGTCCGAGGCGCCCAGCGTGATCGCATCCATCAGCACCTTGTTCAGGAAGCGCACGATCGGCGCGTCCTCGATTTCGGTCGGGGCCGTGTCCTGCGCCGCCGCCTGCGGTTCGTCGTCGACGAATTCGACGTCGCCCTGGTCGCCGACCATCTCGTTCAGGTCTTGCTCGGTGCTCTTGGCGAAGTTCGCCAGCAGGCCCAGCAGGACGTCGTGCGCGACGATGACCGGTTCGACCGTCGATTCGCTCTGGAACTTGATTTGGTCGAGCGCCTGCGTGTTAGTCGGGTCGGACAGTGCCACCGACATCTTGTTGCCGCGCCGCGCCAGCGCGATGACGCGCTGGGTCTGCATCAATTTGGCGTCGATGGCGTTGACGGGCAGCGCGTCCGGGCGGAACGCTCCCAGGTCGAACAGCGGGTAGCCGAAGGTCTCGGAGCAGAACGCGGCCAGGGTGCGCGCATCGATGGCCTGGCTGCCGAGCAGCGTGTCGATGAACTGCGTCTTGTCGGCCGTCGCCTTCTTCTGCAGGACGTCGGCCTGCGGCAGCGTCAAACGCCCGGCCTGTACCAGCGCGCGCGCGAGCCCGGGCAATGCGGTGCCGGCGGTGGTATTCGGGAGGACTGCTGCCATAGGTTACTGTCGGAAGAGCGCCAAGAAGCCGGGCAGGATGGACAGCCCCGGCGGATGCTTTGGATGATGCCTGCAGGCATCTTTCCCGTCAATAGTTTGTCGTCGGGAAAGATGCATGCATACCACGTAGACGATTTGGTATGTAACTCTTTGGCACTGTCGCGGACCGGTCATCGACGCTCCTAGGGTGAACGCGGGGGACCGCCGGCACGTGGCCGGCGGGGCTCGGCTGGCAGCCGATCAGGCCGCCAGCCAGCGTTTGACCGCGACCGGGCGCAACAGTTTCACGACCTTGATCGCCTGGTTCTGTACCTGGACGACTTCGATCACGCACTGGCCGATCTTGAGGGCGATGGGGAATTCGGGAATTTCCTGCAGGCGTTCGAGCAGCAGGCCGTTGACGGTCTTCGGTCCGTCCAGGGGCAGGTCGAGGCCGAGCTTCTTGTTGATGTCGCGCAGCGGCGTCGTGCCTTCGAGCAGGCATTCGCCCTGCGCGTTCCACGCCATCGCGTCGCTGCGCGCGGCGCCCGGCGTGGACGTCGTGAAGTCGCCGATCATTTCCTCGATGATGTCTTCGAGGGTGACGAGTCCCTGCACCTCGCCGTATTCGTCGACGATGATGCCCAGGCGTTCCTTGTTTTCCTGGAAATACTGGAGCTGGGTGAAGACGCCCGTGTCCTGCGGGATGAAATAGGGCGCCGTCAACAGTTCGCGGAAGTGGTCGACGGTGAGGTCGTCTTCCTCGTTCAGCAGTGCGACGGCCTTGCGCACGTGCAGGATGCCGACGATGCGGTTGATCTCGCCTTCGTAGACGGGCAGCTTGTTGTGGTAGCAGGTCGTCAGCTCGGCCTTGATGTCCTCGACGGGCAGCGCGAGGTTCAGCGCCTCGATCTGGCTGCGCGGCGTCATGACGTCCTCGACCGAGATCTTTTCCAGTTCGAACAGGTTCAGCAGGATGCTCTTGTGCTTTTGCGGGATGTAGCTGCCCGCTTCCAGCACGACGGAGCGCAGCTCTTCCGGCGAGAGGCGCTGCTGCGCATCCGCATGGCCCATCCCCATGGCGCGGATGCCCAGCAGGCGCAACAGGCTTGATACGAACAGGTTGACGAACCAGATCGCCGGCTTGGCCACTTTCATGAGCGGCCGCAAGACGAAGCTGGAACCGAGCGCGATGCGTTCCGGGTAGCGGGCGCCGATGACTTTCGGCGAGATCTCCGCGAACACGATCAGGAGGAAGGCGACGACGGCCGTCGCGATCGTGATCACACTTTCCTCATGGCCGAAGAACAGGATCGCGATGGCCGTGACGAGCGCCGTCGCCATCGCGTTGATGGCCGTGTTGGCGATCAGGACGAGGGACAGCAGCTTGTCGGTCCGGTCCAGCAGCCACAAGGTGGTGATGGCGCCCCGGTGGCCGCGCCGCGCGAGGTGGCGTAGGCGATATTTATTCGCCGCCATCAGGGCGGTTTCCGCCATCGCGAAGAAGGCCGAACAGAGAATCAGGAGGGCGAGTGCGAGAACGAGCACCCAGATTGGTACGGTTTCCAAGGATCACCGTGAAGAATCGTCGGGAAACTGGCGATGCCAGCGCGGTGCGGGCCGCAGAGCGGCCGCGCGAAGGACGATTCTAAGACAAGGGGAGGGGG
>Ga0308166_1003099_pt1 | contig 14433 bp, 17 predicted proteins | sample PhyCR2_2_FD_202137 | JGI IMG/M metagenome (GOLD analysis project Ga0308166, IMG submission 202137) | Phyllosphere microbial communities from UC Gill Tract Community Farm, Albany, California, United States - DLSLCC.R2 | ecosystem: Host-associated > Plants > Phyllosphere > Unclassified | place... | reverse complement strand
ATTCCCGGACACACAACTAAAAGTTGGCGGGCGAGGCGCTCTGCACTGGGGATGATTGACCCAGCTCCCAATTGAGGTCGGCCTCCCCCCAATACAGGTCTATCAGTGTGTAATTTTCAAAGGTCGAGCTGAAACTCGTACATTGTCTCGAACTGATCCCCTTCACGCCAGCACCCCGTGAAGCTTGTGCATGAATCATCTTCAAATTTGCCAGTCAAGACATACTGAACAACCTTTGCTGTGTCCTTCATTTTCGCCCCAGGCTTGACCCGGTAGCGGCCTGTGAGAGTTTGGGGCTCAGTCGTACGCTTGAGGACCACGGAACCACTCCAAATAGCATCTTCGCCTCCCTCCGCCCCCTGGAACTCGACTACGGTCGAATCTGCAGTCATTGCCAGCTTCGTGATGTTGGCCCGAGGGGTGTTGGACTCATGCTCGCATACCCAGTCAATTGTGGCTCTAGCTGGTACCGGCACGAGCGTGGCAGCTGCTGGCGCGGCTTCGAATTCGACACTCAGTGCGCAATCACCGTAAGTACTGCCTCCGACCTCAAGAACAGAACCGTTTGCGAACGACAACACCAGTCCATACTCCGTCGCCTTGACTGCGCTTATGGTCTGACCAAGGAGTTGCGTTGCATCGTCAACCGACAAGGAGGACATTTCACTTACGTTTATAAGACTCACTGTCTTCACCATACAGAAGCAGTGCTGCTCCGAAACAAACAGAGCAACACGGCAATCATGAACCAACGGCTTAGAACTGGAAAACCAGCCTCTACCTGCCCATCACCATTTTGCTTTTTTCAATCAGCCTAGGACCAAACATCATCATAAGCGGCGCGACATAAGCAATACCAACAAAAGCTACCGTCGAAGCGTCCGGCTTTGGGATCTGTTCGACAAGCCCCATCAGCGCAATGCCGATCGTTGAAAACACCAATGGTAACAGCGGTGAGTCCATCGGAATAGCACTACTGCGGGGAGTATCATCCATTTCAACGGGTTGAGTTTTTTTCATTTGGCGCTTCTCTCCATTTAATTTACAGATTTAAGATTTCGTAATACTTACGGGGCAGAACTGAACCACCCTTTTCAACCTAACCCAGCAGCGCATCAATCTTTTGGCAGGTGGCACCGTTTCAGCGGGCTGACCACTGCATGTGCGGATAATCGACTTTAGAGGCAAGGGCAACAGCCGCCCTCCACCAGTGCACTCAGGGAGCTGAGCCAGGCCCAGATGGCGACTGCTTACCAGATCCCAACCCAAGTCCTCCACGGATGCGATCCAGCAATTCACACAAGAATTTGGTGAGGTGCTGTAGCATTCCGTCCAAACGGTCGTACAGGGATCGATCGTCGACGCGCAGGGCCTTGAGCAGCTTTTCGTTCTGCTCCTTGAAGTCACGAATAGGCTTCACGATCTGGTTGTCGATGGCCTCGCCGTCTCGCCCCTTGAACGCGGCCTTGCCAATGACGACTTCCGAAAGGTCCCCAACCTTGTTGATCTGGTTAGCCAGGCTAAGCACCTGGTGCCGGTTTTGTGGGTCAGCCAAGAACTGCCTGAGCACAGCGTCCTTAGCGTCCTTCCCGACAGCATCATCATTCATGACCGACAGGCCTGACTCGTTCAAGGCTGCCACAGTTGCCTTGGCTTGCTTCAAAGCATCTTGAAGATCCAGGGTGGCCCGCTGCTCACTGAAATCAGCAACCTTGGCGTTAACCCGATCACCGCCGAATGACAGCATCCGCTTCAAGCCTGAAAGCCCTCCCGAGCCAAAAAGCGACGACATCACACCCGGAGAACCAAGCCGTGAGCCGCCTCCCGAATGCGACAAGGGGAATGCTGATTGGCGGCTGGTAAGCTCAGCTGCATCAATCTTGGTCACCAGCCACTCGTTGCGTGATGTCTCCATCCTCCTGGTGCCAATGACCTTCCCCATATCGTCCAGCACGTTCACATCGACCTCGACCGACTTCGCGCCACCATAGGCGATATGAACAGGATCCCCGACCTGGGTATCACTCAAGGCCATAGCTCGCTCAAGATCGACCCCCCAAACCGTTCGATGACCTCTTGGGGTGTCCAGGGTCACGAAATAGCTCATCTTTGCACGAGGGTCATGGTTGTACTTTGCCTGGCCATGCTCAACTAACACCCCCTCGTAGCTACGAATTCCCGCCTTCTGAGAGTTCATCCCCCTCATGAACTCATGAACTAATTCGCGATCGCCGGAATACTGGCTTGCGAACTCTGCAGCTGCTTGATCTGGGCGAGGATGAGAAGCGGCGTCCTTTCCAGCTTTGAACACCTCTTCGAGCATTTTGGAGCGGAGAGGATCCGCTTCGGCAGACTGGGACATGACTGACTCCGTTGTGAGTTGGGCGAAGGTAGATTGAGGACAGCCCCTAACGGGGGGAAGGGGAATAGCGGCTGGTATCGGCTGCCCGATCTACCTGCGGCTCAGGGTTCGCTTGGCGGCTCAGATTCGACGACAACTGGGCTCCTCCCCGCGAAAGCATCTCGCCGAGGCCGCTCATACCAGAACGCCCCAAAAGGCTTGACCCCTCAAGTGGTGCACTTGCTGCAAATGGGGCCATACCCTGCTGTTCTCCCACCCCCGCCTCGCGGGCCTGGGCTCTATCTACTTGCTGGCGCTCCGGTGCCTGGAACGCGGAAAGGTCCAGAGTGGCAAGCTGGCCGTTGTGGGCGAATGTCGGCATTTCCAATCGGGTACTTCTGAGCTCAGTTGCCGTGGGCAAATTGAATTGGACTGGATGGCCCATATGGGTCAATGACGGCATCTCTGGCCGCACCCGTGGAGATTCTGTTGGAGGACTGGGTTCAGGGGCCGATATCGGCGCACTTTGGTACCGCGACAAGTCGAGTGTCGCAGGCTGCCCCTTGTGTAGGAAATTGACCGGCACAGGCCGCTCCGAAAGGACAACTGCACCATGCTCCGAAACTACTGCTGGGGCCGACTGATATCGGGATAGCTCCAAGGTCGCAGGCTGCCCTTGATGGGTGAAGTTCAAAGGCGCAGGGCGTTCGCCAGCGACGGATTTGCTGGCTGACTGATCCGTTGCGGCTGTTTCGTCCAATCCTGAGGCCATGGGCTGCTCCTGTTTTCAGTAGGTCGTGAATAACGTAGAGTATTACGATACATTTTTTTTGATGAGGCGCACCATGCCCGATGCTGCAAAGCAGGACAGCTTTCAACGCTACTCAGCCATCCTGGAAGCGCGGGCGGCAGAGATGGGCGCAAAAGCGTTTCTACTCGGAGAGGAAGTCATCACCGCAGATGTTGCGGTCGATGAGGCGGGACCACTCACCTGGGCGCTGGCCATCCACGCGGACGTGATCGGTCGCCTCCTCGGGATCTCGCCAGTAGGGGCGAACATGCTGCCCTTCACCATGATCGAGGACGAAAGCTCCCCATACGGAAACCTCTGCGTGCTGCAGGAAGGCTCCATTCCAGAAAGCTTCGGTATTCAGATACTCGACGCGGCTTTGGAACATTGCATTTGCACGGGTATGCGGGAACTGGGATACACACCCGAAGAGTGGATGCAGTTGCCTCCCAACCAACAAGTCATATCCATTGAGCCCTACTTCAACGACCTACAGAACCAATGGGTTACAGATGCATTGGAGTCCAACGATAAAGCGCAAATTGTGCTGAACCTTCCAAAGCTGGTAACTCGCGACACTCTTCAACAGCTCATGCTCAGTGAGCGCATGACTACTGGTGAAGCAACAGATAAGCCGACTCAAAGTCGTGCAATCACGTTTAGCTCAATGCGATAAGGAATCGTAGATGGAACAGCCTGGAAACAAGAGAAGCCTATCCGATGAAGAATTGGATGCTCAGCTCTCGGCCTACGACGATGACAACGTGACCAGCCAACGTACTGGTAGAGACAGGTCTGGAAATTTCAAGATGAATGCCAACGATGTTATCGGGCAGGCCTTCCAGCGAATTGAAAAGCAGGCCGAGCGTGAATCTATCGTCAACGATGCAGTGAAAGCGGCTGCTCATGGGGTGCGGGTTTTAGCACCGATCCTGCAGGCAACTAGCTTGCATGGAGCTTCCCCCGAACAGGCCAACGCAATCATGGGTAAAGTGCTACGGCGCACCCAATCCGACACTAGCAAGATCATCGCCGCATATGGTCTCGAAGAAACCGAGGCACCAGCCTGGTTGAGCGCGACAATCTCGGGGCAGGTGATCAAGATAATCACCAACAGCCTTAAAGAGGGCAACACCTCTGTTCTCGATAAAAGCGATGATAGTTATATTCGCCCGCTGATCGAGTATGCAGAAGCGGCGTCCAAGCTGGGCGCAGTCGCATACCCAACGGCAACACCCGAACTGGAAATCGCGAATGCACTCATGATGGCGACTTGCCACGTCATGACCGAATTTCAGTCGTTCAACTACTTTCACACCAATGATGCTCAAGTCGCAGCTGACATCAGCACTTACTTCAATGACCGCATCATCCGTGGGACACTCGACGACCTAACCGATCGCTTCGACCTTAAACCTCATGAGCGGGTTTACCTGGCCAACAGTCTGCTCACCAGTGCAGGAGAAATGATGGCGCAGTCTTGGAAAGGAGGCGTACAGGACACCATCGAGAACTTGCGCGGGTTAGACAAGAAGGCGCGCCAAGCGGTCACGGCAAATGGATACCCGCTAGATAAGGTCATCGAGCGATTCGAGGCTGTGTACCAGGGCATCGAACTTTCGTGTGAAAGCGCCATCCGTACGCTCGAACCGGGGCGGGAGCGCTCTGCTGCGTCAATGGACCAAACAAAGGGCCAGCGAATTGGCTAAACGCGCCCTGCTCGCATCAATTCTGGCGGGCATCGTTGCGGCCTGGACCGGTAGCGCCATCGCTGCTGGTCCTGTGCACCCGCTGACAACGACATGCATCGAAAAGGCTGCAGAGCGATACGGTGTGCACATCGATGTGCTGCTGGCCATCCTCATGGTAGAGGGTGGGACCGTTGGTAAAAACAGCAGGGCAAACTCGAATGGATCTTATGACATTGGCCCATTCCAAATTAATTCGATGCATCGTACAGAGCTTAAAAGCATTGGAGTCGACGAAGACACGCTCCGCAATAATGGTTGTGTAAACGCCATGGTTGCAGCTCGTCACCTGATACGCACCGTAACTCCGCAGATGCTGGCTGGAATAAGGACTCAAGAGGACTATCTTCGAGTCATTGCCAACTACCACTCTGCAACCCCGAAATACAACCAGATCTATGCAGACAAATTGCTCAAGGCATTTAACAAGCTATATGCGAGTGATCAGCAATGAATCATCAAGGCAATACAACCTCTAGTGACCTCATTGAGTTCGGCATCTACTTGACGGTTACCCTAATGCTAGTATTTGGCGGGTGGTACATTCTACGACCTGTCATCATGTGGTTCAGCTTCCTCAGTTCGTTTTATGTTTTTAAGTACGCATATGTACACCTTTCATTCCTGATGACGGACACTGAGTATTCCACTCTGATTCGGTCACTTAGAAACATCCCCGCCATCAAGCCAACCCAGTATGGAATAGAAGCACTGTTCAAGCTCTTCCAGTTGCATGGTTATGTCTGGCGGTGGCCAGCTGCAGCCCTGATGCTCTATTACGGCTGGGCAACCCGCAAAGGGGTAAAACGATTCAAGTACCGCAGGCAAATCAAAAACGTTTACGACCTCATTGAAATCCAGGCACAGCACTTCCCTGCGAGTGCAATCATAAAAGGGAAGAATCTCCTCGATACGCATCTGTACGATGGCCCGTGGCGGACCTACGCCCTGCCCATCGATTTCGCTCTCGATGAACGTCTTTTGTGGACTCACGCTGAGGGCTACAACGGGGTTCTGGATCCGCAGGCCATGGTTGATGAAAAGCGGATGATTCCGATACCTCCCTTCAACAAAGATGAGAAACTTAAAGAGTTCAAATACAAGCGTAGTAGGTTGCCGCACTACCGATACACTGCATTGAATCTGGTTCGCGCCAACAAGGTTTTTGGGGCTCAACTGGGGCCGCTATGGGAAGGAGCTCAATCCCTCCCGCCAATGGAGCGCGGGCTGTACGCCGCTTTCTGTGCCCAGGCTGCAGGTGATGCCGCTTCTGCGATGAAGCTTATTAACCAAATGGCTTTTTCTTTCGTCGAGGCAACCTACGACAAAAAGTGGAAGCCCGTGACAGCTCACCACTGCGACACTACCGGTGCAGACGACCTAATTAAAAAATACGGCAATCATCCAGACATTCGAGCCGTTGCAGAGCGCCACGCCCATCGATATAACGTGATTTACGGCGTTTTGGATCTAGCCCGAGCGAATGGCCGCCTTTTCCATTCTAATTTCTTGTGGCTCCGCCCAGTAAACCGCACGCTGTTTATATTGCTTTGCTCCCATGGTGGACAATGTCCGTATTGGGAGGTGGCGGGACTATGGTCTCACTATCAGATTGAGTTCTCGATGAGGAAGAAGATCATTAAGCCAATGGTCGCGAGCGCTGTATACGCATTAAAAGACGAAATGTCAAAGGAGCACTGGATTGATCCTGGTGAATACAGCGAAGATGTACAACGGCGAATGGTAGAAGATGCCAACAAAACGATTCGTGAGGCAAATGAAGCTGCAAATGGACCGGTGACAAAGACAGGTTTTAACGCACCACAACAGAACTCTCGAAATCAAGCTGCCAGCCAGAAAAAGAAGCGTGAGGACGACGAACCATGAGCGACCAAAGTTCGATCATCCAAAAGAGCCAAGAGATCAGCCTTGAGAGAATCATTGTTGATCATCGCTCATTCTACAGGCGTATATGGGACTCGCTTCAAAAGCCTAGCCTGCCGTTTATTTATGCATGCTTGGTAAGTCCACTTGTAATCATGTTCCCTGCCTGGTTTGTTCTAGCTGTGCTGGTCTACTATATTTTGCAGCTAGCGGTCACCACTAAACCAGACGTCCTTCCGATCCACTTACCGCTCGGGGCTAACAAACCCGATAAGAACGACCCGAAGCCAGGAGTTAATCGTGGCTGGTATATGGCTCGCGGCAGTTTTTATATTGGTTTCTGTCGCATTACCATGCTCGAAATATGGGCTAATTTTAAGTCGTTAACCCAGCACTTTCTAATCTTCGGGACAACTGGTGCCGGAAAGACTGAAAGTATTGTTTCATACATTGTCAATTATCTTTCGGTGGGCAGTGGTGTAGCGTTCCAAGATGCCAAGGCCGCGCCAAAGGCCATGTTCCAGATCGCAACATTCTGCCGCATCTTCGGTAGGGATTTTGACATGCGGGTGACGAACTATATAAAGAGTCAAAGCCCAGAGAGTATAGACCCAGCTTCACGAAGTTCAAACGATGCTGGAATCTTTGCTCGTGGTACGCCCGATTCGAATACTCAGCTCCTAGTGTCTTTGATGCCGCCTAGCGGCTCAGACAACAAGATCTTCTCCGAACGAGCTGTCGCACTGGTTGCCGCGATCATGCCAGGGCTGAACGATCTACGAAACCTCGGTAAGCTGCGCATTGACCCATCCGTCATCCGCCGCTACATGGGCTTTAAAGAGTTCGTGGGGCTCTGCCATAGCGACTATATCGGAAAAGGTTCCCGTGATGCTCTTGTTGGCTATCTGAGCTCGCTTTCGGGGTACGATGAGAACAAGCCGATCGACAAGCAAACGGATGAGGTCACCCGGCAGTTTGGCTTTGCCCAAGCCTACTTCACTCGTGCCCTCGCATCCCTATCCGATACCTACGGCCACATTTATCTAACAGGCCAGGGTGAGATCGACTACCAGGATGGCGTTCTGAATGGCCGCATCCTGATGACCCTTCTGCCGAGTATGGAAAAGTCTGGCGATGAACTCGCCAACCTCGGCAAAATCGTTCTGACCGCCACCCGAAATGGCATGGTTGTCGGTCTTGGTACTGTTTTTGAGGGAAGCGCAGAAAAGGTCGTGCACAACCTGCCCACCAACTCTGACATCCCTTACGGCATCATGAATGATGAGAATGCTTACATGCTGACCGAAGGTCAGGAGATGATCAACGCACAGGCGCGTGGCCTTGGATTCGGTGTGCTGACGGGGACGCAGGACGCACCTGGCATGCTACTGAACATCGAGAAGACCACGAAGCAGATCATGGCCAACTCGGCCTTCAAACAGATCATGTACCTTGACGACGATGACACCACCAAACTCGCCTGCGAGCTTTCTGGTGAGGCAACCGTATTAGCAAGGGGGCGATACAACCAAGAGGGGACCCTCGGTAACTATTACGCGGCCAACGAAGTGCAGGCTGAAAAGCGTTTCCGACTGAATCCAACCGCGATCCGTAAACAGGGTCTCGGCCAGGCCTTCATCATGTACCAAGGGAGCATCCACCAAACCCAGGTGTTTAACCACGGTATTCAAGAGAAAGATAGCAACCCGCTCATGTGCTACCTCAAGCACTGGTGGCCAGTTCGAATGGCGAAGGTTCACATTCCTACTCAGGACGAACTATCCACGCTGCTGAATATCTGCCCGTTGCCCGAGTGGATCGAACTGAAAGAGATGATCAACGACGAATCGCGGGCGTTGCTTCGCGAGATGACCATATACTTTAGTTCGGCGCAGGCTATGGCGGAAATTCAGGCTCGACATAAAGCTGACCCCGAGCTTGCCGCCTTCACGGCCTCGATTATGTCCTCTGAGGTGTCAACGTCCCGGTTGGGGGGTGACGTTCCAATGGCATTGGATGAGCACGAGGAACTGAGCGGGATTTTGGGGTCTATCCACGCGCAGGAAGTGAAGAATCCAAGCGACGTGGTGGATCTGTTCATCAAGCTCGCCGAAGATCGCAACGCTCCTGAAAATATGATCCGCTTTGCTGCGAGCCAGTCCGGTATCGGGGATTTCCTTGCCAGCAACGCTGGAATGGATCTGGCTGCATCAGGTGGGGATGAAGATGGCTCCAACGGTGGCGGAGGGGCCTCTGGGGCAGGCTCTAGCGCGCCGCGTGCGGCATCTGAGTCCGTTGACCAGTTTCTGGACGCTTATTTCGACAACTCCATGGATCACACACCTGCCCCACCGCCAGCGGCGCAGGACCTGCACCCTGAGTACAATTACGAGCCAGACTTTGGTCAAGGCGGGTTTGATGACTTTGCTGATACTGGACCTGCAGACTTCGCATCCCGCGAGGACAAGTCTGAAATGGCCAGGGTTGTTGAGCAGAACCTTGCATTCATGCCCTGGATGGCAAATGTGGTCGACTACACTGCCACTCGTGACGATCTGATCGAGACTGAGGCCTTCCTGAATGGTGATGACCTTGAGGTGGCGCAGGAGAACGTTGACGCTGGCCTGGATCTGCTGGCATCGAAGATGCGCTACCCAGAGACGCCTATGAACGACGTTACTACCCCGAACCTGAAACTCATCAGATCCCTTCTGGACAAGACATAAGTGCCTCAAGCTGCGCTCGGGTGGAAGGACCTGCCCGAGCATACAGCTACTATTAGCCTTGTTGCCCTTCCCGCCCCCGAAGCAAAACAAACCCCAGGACTGGGATCTGCGCGAAAAGCAAACCACCGAAATAACCACTTCCAGCCGAAAAAGGCTCAACTGCGAAGTAGCCAATCAACCCGAAAATGAAGAAGCAAACAAGAAATTTCTGCCAAGACATACAAATCCTTTTTAGCTAATCCGACTCAGACCATGGAGACTCAATCTCATCTCCAGTCCGCGAATAAAATACTGTTCGATTCACTACGTTCAAGGCTTTGTCCCCCTCAGCAGCGAGCCACAACGATTGTGGTATGTCACATCCGAACTTGGTGGCGATGCCCTTGAAGTAATCGAGACCTTGACCAGTGCCGTTTGGATCAAGCTCATTTGAATAGATCACCCTACCCTCGTCGTAATGCTCAGCATCTGGCACGGTTTCGAACATCACCATGTAGAATTCAGACAAGGGTTTATCCCACCCAAGCTGAACCCATACCAGATCGCCGATAATTTCTGACAGCGTCGATACAATATGTTGACTCACTTTTCATCTCATAATGTTGGCTTGCGCCTATCATGGCATAATCAGTATGCAAACCGCCATGATTGGCTCGTTTACTCAAGTTTTAACAGATAGGAAAAGACATGAGTCAAGTTGATCAAACTCTAAAGCAGCTGCAAGACACCCTTCAAACCGCTATCAATGAGCGAGAAAGCTGGGAGCACCAAGATCTTCATCGCCGTGATGGGAGCGGCGCGCAAGATCGACGCCACGAGGAGCGCGGAGAAAGACTGGAGAATCGAATTCACGAAGCGCGACGTGCACTCAACGCTTACCAGGCACAGACTGATAAACCTGCCTGACTTTCCGGGTGGTGGGTGGCGCGCAATACCGAGTGCCCCCCACTCGCTCGATAGGTTGCTACTAGCAACGCTTCACCCCTCGATGGTAATCCCTCGTGCAACTTTGTCATCTCGCAACCCCATGAACACTGCATCCCGTACCTTTCCGCGCTGTGTGAGTGCCTGGTAGCGCACCTCAGCGAGCAGCATAGGATCCACCCATACCACGCGGCTCTTGAGCAAAGGCGGATTGGCCAGGCTGGAATCGTCTCGCTCTATTGGTTGGAGTCTCAATTGCAACTCATTAAGTTGGCAATCAGTGAATCCTGACCTTACACGGCCCGCATAGACCAGTGCACCAGCGCCATCATGGTAGCCAATCAGGATTGATCCGATCCCTCCGCTAGACCGGGTGTATCCAACGATGACGAACTCTTGCCTCTGCTTGCACTTGAGTTTGATCCAGGCGCCGCTCCTATCACCTGTGTAAGTGCTTCCACGCCTCTTGCCAATCAGGCCTTCGAGTCCAGCCGCGCAAGCTGATGCAAACAGACTGGGAACGTGAGCTTCGATCGACGCTGAGTACCGCACGGTGTCCAGTTCGAATCCCTCAAGCAAGGCCCTGAGTAAAGCCCGCCTGTCCTCAACGGGCCGCGATCGTAAATCGACCTGATCGAAGAACAGGAGATCGAAGGCATAGTAAATCAGTCTGCTTGTGTCTTCACTGAATGCCTGTTGCACCAGGTACAAATGCGAGATCCCCTCCTCGTCGAGGGCTACAACCTCTCCATCTATCCAGGTTCCACGCACCGGCAATCGAGACAGATCAGCTTGTAGCCTTGGCATCCTCGCTGTCCAGTCAAAGCCATTTTTGGTGAACAACGTCACCCCCGAGTCAATGCGCACTAGCAGACGATACCCGTCATGCTTGGGCTCATAGTCCCAAACATCATCATCTGCGGGAGGGTGTGTGCGAAAGGTCACCAGCTGAGGCTGGATCCGATCAGGGAAGACCTTGGCCTTTCTGGTACCAGCCATTCGTGTGCCCTCTACAGGTGATACACGATTGATCCTGGGCAGCGGTAAAAGGTCCGCATTGATCGGCGCACCAAGAGCGGTCTCGGTGCGCACTGGTAGGGTATAAGGAAGCATCCGCAGGCCTTGCGACACATCAAAGCCATACCCTAGCCAATGGACAGCATTGTTGTGCCACCGTATTGCACTTCAATCATTCCGCGATTCGATTCATGGCCTTGTAGTCCGCCCAATCGATTCCCAGACTGTCAGCCATTTTGCGATGACTGGTGATTCGCCACTCATGCGCTTGCTCTGGAGACTCGGCTACCAGGTGGATGACGAACTCATCTAGGTCAAGTCCGTGACCCTCTGCAGCTTGAGAGAACAGCACATAGCGCTGTTGCTGACGATACTCATCAACGGTAATCCCGCATGCCTCGATGGCTCTCGGGCTAACAGCATCCATCTGCCTGTCGAGCTCATGGGGGTTCTCGGCGAAGTACTTCTCATGGGCTGCAGCGTATCGATTTTCGTAGCTTGGCATGTCCGTTCCTTACTCAAACACTCATCCAGGTTGTCGCCCATTAAACCGGTGAATCGGTTGAGAGCGCTTTGCCATTATGTCAGAGAGAACTCATTTTTCTCACTCAGCGCCAGCGCCTCAACGGCCATGGCGTACAGCTCGGGATGCTGCTTGTCGAATGGTGGCATGTGTTCGGTTTCTACCCACTGACCGCGTGATGCGCCTTTAGACAGCCAAGCAGAAGCGCTGCCAATGGGCTGTGTCCATCTCGTGGCGCCCATACCATGCAGGGCTATCTGTTTGACTGTGACGAAGCCTTGGCTTCGCATCAGCGCGACTATCTTCACTGCTGACTCCTTCCAGGGCGTCAGGCGGATCGGTGAGGGCACCCCAGCGGGTAAGTTACTCACAATCGGCGGAACATAGCAGCGTTCAGCTGGCGACCAGTCGAACATGCGCTCCAGGCAGCCTGGCTCATTAGCAATAAGGTCGACGGGGAAGTAGTATTCATAGCCGTCGCGACCCCATCGTTGCCTGGGCGACAGCACTGACACACCAAATCGTTGTAGCATCTTCACGATACCTTCACTGGCATCGGTAATCCTGCTGACTATCACCAACCGATGATCAGGGCCGGGGCGGCCGTAAAGGTCGTCATTGAAACTTGGCAGAATCTGATCCACGACCTTCATATTCAAGGAGAGCTTGGCTTCCACACCAATTTGCCGCCCGTCCTGGTGCACAACCAAAATGTCGAACCCAGCTGTTTCGGGGTAACAAGTCCACCCCACTATCTTGTTGAAGTCGCGGATGAAAAGGTCGCAAAGCTCGTTTTCTTTCGCGATCGGGGCCAGTCGCTCCTTCGGGACAATACGCCCAGCCGAGAGGGCGGCGGCGGCACGACGCTCCTGCTGGACTTTTCTCAACGTTGTGGCCATGTAACTGATCCTTACGGCGAGGTTGATCAATGAGCTCTGCCGTGGCCATCACCATGGATTGCGGACCCGAAAAATCGTGTCCACGGCTAACTGAGCGATATGCAGAGAGCGGACCGTGTAGAAGGACAGTGGGTCTGTGATTCCAGGCTGGAGCCCTTATCGGCAAAACAAAAGCATGCAGCTCTACTGGCGCAGCCCAGCATGTAACTGGGCTAAGGCATGCAGCTTTTGATTTTCCCTGCGCCCGCAGAGCGGTCCCGATAGCTACGATGTGGTGGACACGGCATCGACGGCCAGGGTGTGCTTCAGAAGCCACTCAAAGCTCTCTCTTCGGCTCCGAAGCTCATGTAGACCGTCTTGCGCCAGGTGCCCACGGTCGACAAGGGCCGAAAGGATCTGGTCCAACTGCTCCCAAGACTCGATTAGGGCCTGGTGCGATGTAGGTACCATGACCATCAACCGCCCAACGATCTCCTGGTTGAAGCTGCGTGATGGGTCGGCGGCCTCAGAGGCCTCAACAAGGGACTGCTGCAGCTCGGGATCGATCCTTACGCCGAACGGCTGATCGAGTTTGTGTAGGACTGCTGGGAGGGCCAGTAGCACTGGAAAACGGTCAAGACTGTCGCGCAGCATCACAGTAATCTGCGCGTTGATGCTTCGATCGGCCAACTTTGCAGCGGCCTTGATCACGCCATGAAGCTGTCTTGGTAGCCTCGCGGGGTATGTGTATCGATCAGTCTGTTTCATCCCAGCTCGTACGCTACCAAGAATAAAAAAGCCGCCCGTAGAAAGGCGGCTCAAGTGGTCGTTACTGTGCCTGAGGCTTGCCCCAGCTCTTCACTACGTCTTTACCGTACTGCTTACCCCATGCTTTCAGAACAGCATGGTTGCCGCCTTTGGTCTCGACCTTCGTGCCGTCATGCGGGTTGGTGTAAACGATGACCTGACGGGGTGCGCGTACCTGCTTCTCAGTACGCTGCAGCGGCGAGGTACGGTTAAAATCAGGGTCGAGCACCGAGATGATGCCGTTGAGATCTCGGTTGTACTCGCCCATCAACTCCAACAGCTTGGATTCAAACTCTTGATCCCGCTTGAACTCTGGATCGGCTTCAAGGAGAGCCATTCTCTCCATGTCTTCCTCAATAGATCGTTTGATTGCGTTGTATTCAAGCAGCTTTTTCATGCGACACCCTGTTCAATTTTCTCGACCCTAAAGTCGATGTTCAGTTCTTCCAGATACTGGTTCAGCAACTCAGGTGAAGACGCCTTCACCGAGTCACGTCCTTTTGCGCCAGCAATAATCAGTGGGAGCGCCTTCGCAAGAAACAAGTTGCTCTCATAGAGGAATTGACTAGCAGTACCAGGATTCTTGACGAATGGTATCACATTGTCGCAGTTCCCACCCTTGCCTGCTGTGAGCCACGGGTGCAGCTTAGGGTCGCGTGGGGCAATCAGATACAACGCCCGTTTGGCACGGGTCATCGCAACATAGAACAATCGACGCTCATCTTGAAGGTGATCTTCTATCTTAGCTGGGTCGATTGAACGAGGAACAATCGGGAACGCCCCTTGCCATAGGCT
>Ga0308166_1003095_pt1 | contig 14455 bp, 7 predicted proteins | sample PhyCR2_2_FD_202137 | JGI IMG/M metagenome (GOLD analysis project Ga0308166, IMG submission 202137) | Phyllosphere microbial communities from UC Gill Tract Community Farm, Albany, California, United States - DLSLCC.R2 | ecosystem: Host-associated > Plants > Phyllosphere > Unclassified | place... | reverse complement strand
GGAGGCCACGTTCACGGCGCGCCGCGCGGCCCGCGGCGAACAGGGCAGCCTGGCGATCGGGTTCACGTCCGCGTCCGGCTACAGCCTGCTGCCGGAAGTCGTGTGCCGGTTGCGCGAACGGGCACCCCGCGTGTCGCTGACCCTGAAGGAACTCGTCAGCACGGTGCAGGTTGAAGCGCTCAACGCGGGCGAACTGGATCTCGGCCTGATGCGCCCGCACGCGCTCGGCGGCGAACTGGAAAGCCGCCCCATCGCGACGGAAGCGCTGATGCTCGCGATCCACGAGCGAGATGCCGACGCCTGGCCCCTGGCCCCCACGCTGGCCGACCTGCACGGCCGGCCGTTCGTCATGTACTCCCCCTACGACGCCCGTCCCTTCCATCAGATGCTCAGCGAACGCTTCGCGCGCGCGGGCGTGGTGCCGGACATCGTCGAGCACATCGGCCAGGTCCACACGATGCTGGCCCTCGTGCGCGCCGGCATCGGCGCCGCGCTGATCGCCGAGGGCGCGGCCCGGCTCAAGTTCGACGGCGTCGTCATGCGCAGGATGGCGACGGACCCCGTGCACATGGTCTGCACCTACCGCCGCGACAACGAGAACCCGGTGCTGGCCCTGTTCCTGCATGGCGTGCTGCCCACGTTCGGGGCCTGAACGATTCAATATTTGAATTCTTTACGTCAAGCATTGGTTTGCTCGTGAATCGATCAACGCCTATGATCGTTCCCGGCAATCGCCGACCGGGCACGCGCCCGGACAGTCCAACTCAACACCAAGCCGCCATGCACACCAATGTCTCCGGAGCTCCCACCATCACCGAACTGCGCGTCGTCCCCGTCGCCGGCCAGGACAGCATGCTGCTGAACCTGTCCGGCGCGCACGGTCCCTGGTTCACCCGCAATATCGTCGTCCTCAAGGACAGCGCCGGCAACACGGGCCTCGGCGAGGTGCCCGGCGGCGAGAACATCCGCCGCACCATCGAGGATGCGCGCCCGCTCGTGGTCGGCAAGACGCTGGGCGAGTACAACCACGTGCTGAACACGATGCGCACGGCGTTCGCCGACCGCGACGCGGGCGGGCGCGGCCAGCAGACGTTCGACCTGCGCACGACGATCCACGCCGTGACGGCGGTCGAATCCGCGCTGCTCGATTTGCTGGGCCAGTTCATGGGCGTGCCGGTCGCGGCGCTGCTGGGCGAAGGCATGCAGCGCACGGCCGTCGAGATGCTGGGCTACCTGTTCTACGTGGGCGACCGCGGCAAGACCGACCTCGCTTACCGCGCCGAGCCGGACGCCGCCGACGCCTGGTGCCGGCTGCGCAACGAGCAGGCGCTGACGCCGGAGGCCGTCGTGCGCCTGTGCGAGGCCGCGCGCGAACGCTACGGCTTCAACGACTTCAAGCTGAAGGGCGGCGTGCTGCCGGCCGACGCCGAGATGGAAGCGGTCATCGCGATGCACGAGCGCTTCCCGGACGCACGCATCACGCTCGATCCGAACGGCGCCTGGTCGCTCGCGGAAGCCGTCCGCGTCTGCCGCGACAAGCACGGCATCCTGGCGTACGCGGAAGACCCGTGCGGCGCCGAGAACGGCTTTTCCGGCCGCGAAGTAATGGCCGAATTCCGCCGCGCCACGGGCCTGCCGACGGCGACCAACATGATTGCCACCGACTGGCGCCAGCTGGCGCACTCGCTCCAGCTGCAGTCGGTCGACATCCCGCTCGCCGATCCGCACTTCTGGACGATGCAGGGATCCGTGCGCGTCGCGCAGCTGTGCCAGATGTTCGGCCTGACGTGGGGCTCGCACTCGAACAACCACTTCGACATCTCGCTCGCGATGTTCACGCACGTCGGCGCGGCAGCGCCGGGCAAGGTGACGGCGATCGACACGCACTGGATCTGGCAGGACGGCCAGCGGCTGACCAGGGCGCCGCTGAAGATCGAAGGTGGATGCGTGCACGTTCCCGCGCAGCCCGGGCTGGGCATCGAGCTGGACGAGGCGGCGCTGGAGCGGGCGCACCAGGCCTACAAGAACATGGGCCTGGGGGCGCGCGACGATGCGGTGGCGATGCAGTACCTGGTGCCGGGCTGGAAGTTCGACAACAAGCGGCCATGCCTGGTGCGCTGAGAACGGCACGAAGATCGACAGCGTATAACAACCCGTCATTCGCGCGGAGGCGGGAACCCAGGCGTTGCATGGGCTCCCGACATCTGCAATCCAAGTGGAGTGCGTGCAACCTGGGTCCCTGCCTGCGCAGGGATGACGACAAGTGAAGTGCGTGCAACCTGGGTCCCTGCCTGCGCAGGGATGACGACAAGTGAAGTGCGTGCAACCTGGGTCCCTGCCTGCGCAGGGATGACGATGCGCTGCTAGGCGCCCGCCTTCCACGGCTTGCCGTTGACGACAACCTGTTCGACCACCGGCGCCTGCACGCCCGCCGCGACCTGCAAGCGCTCGTCGGTTAGTTGCACATCGATGTCACGCAGCGTGATCCCCGCGATATCGGTCTGGCCCGGATTCGGCTGCAGCGCGCCGAACGCGCCGAAGCGGCCACGGATGCCCGCCAGGGTCAGGTTGCGCACGCTCGAGTGCGGCGGCGCGGCGCCCTGCAGGTCGGCGTACTGCGTCCACGGCCGCAGCGCGACGATCTCGCCCTTGTCCGAATCGAGCACGAGGTCGCGGAACACGATGTCCTCGTAGCGCTGCGGCGTGTCCGGACGCAGCTTCAGGTGCGCGACGATGCCCACGTCCTGCACCCGACAGCGCTCGACGAGCACGTCGCGCACGACGGTCGCCTCGCTGCCCAAGGTGAACACGGCGTGGCCGCGGCGGAAGGTGCAGTCGCGCACGTGCACGCGCTCGACCGGCGGGCTGGCGCGGTCGTTTGGCGCGCGCGGGCCTTTCGAGCCCTTGGCCGCGATGCAGTCGTCCGTCACGGAGAAATGGCAGCCCTCGATCAGCACGTCCTGGCAACTGTCGACGTCGATGCCGTCCGTGCTGGGCGCCTGCACGTAGTCGTCGGGCACTTCGAACCGCGCGCCGCGCACGGTCACGTCGCGGCAGGCGTACAGGTGCAGGTTCCAGAACTGCGAATCCTTGAACGTCACGCCCTCGATCGTCACCCCGCGCGACCGTTCGATCACGGCCAGGCGGGCGCGCGGCACGTCCAGGTTGCGGAAATTGGTTTTGTCCTTGGCCGCGTTGCGTAACTTCCAGAACTGGTCCCAGATGGGCCGGCCGGCGCCGTCGAGCGTGCCGCCGCCCGTGATGCGCAGGCCGTCGCAGCCGGCGGCATTGATCAGGCCCGGGTTGAAGCGTTCTTCGAAGTGTCCCTCGATGCGCGTGCGTCGGACGGGAAAATGGCGCATGTCCGTCGAGCAGCGCAGCACGGCGCCCTCGTCGAGATGCAGGTGGACGCCGGGCTTGAGGAACAGCGCGCCGCTGACGAACGTGCCGGCGGGGACGACGACGACCCCACCGCCCTGCCCGGCGACGCGGTCCACGGCGGCCTGGATGGCGCGCGTGTTGACGGTGACCCCGTCGGCGACGGCGCCCGTCGATGTGATCGGCACGCGGACGCGTTCGGGCGCCGCGGCGCGCGCGGCAAGGCTCCAGAACGGAGCGGAGGACAGCAACAGGACGAGACGGCGGCGGGCATGGCGGGCTTCAGGCATGGGAAACCGGGACGAAGAGTCGGACACCGGTCCATGCTAAGCCACCCGCGCGCGCAGCGCGGATCAATCCGCTGATCGATTCGCGCCCTTACCCGAACAGCTGGCGGAACATCCAGACGATCGACTTGGCCACGAACTGCGCGAACGGCAGCGCCAGCACGACCAGCAGGACGATCTGCACGACGCGCAGCACGGGCTCGAACGCATGCCAGTCGCGGTGCAAATGCGGCATGTGGAAATGGGGGCGATGGATGTGCGACAGATGCAGGTGCGACTTGATCCGGGCCGGTGCGATTCCGAATTTCATGAGCGTCTCCGATATTGGTATATGCATTTCCAGCATATGCTTATGTGACGCGCTCTGCAAAAGATGTTCTTGATGGCCCGCAAAGAGGGAATCAAGCGAATCAATTTGCCTTTTCAGGAAACTCGACTAGACTGTATGGTCGTGCCCGGACCGTTGCCGGGCACATCCTTGTCAGAAGCGGTAGGCCAGGCTGGCGAGCACGGACGGCGTGTGCGCCGACTCGTCCGACGTCGACGCGCCGCCGTGCGAGCGCCACGCCACCGTCAGGCTGCCGCTCCAGGCGTCGCGCACGTAGCGCACGCCGAGGCCGCCGCCGCCCAGCGCGCGGTGGTTGTCGAGCAGCGTCCACGGATTCCTGTTCAGCGTGACGCGGCCGGCGTCATAGAACAGGTACGGCACGACCGGGCCGACGGCGTAGCGCACTTCCGTCTGCGCGACCCAGCCGGTGTCGCCGAAGCCTTCGCCGTTCGGATAGGCGCGTACGCCGTTGATCCCGCCCAGGCCCAGCTTTTCCGACGGATCCAGGTTCTGCCCCGCCCATTGCGCCGACACCCGCGCATACAGGTCGAGCCGCTCGTTGAGCGACTGGATGCGCGCCAGGTCGAGGTTGAAGCGGTTGAAACCGCCCGCCGACTGCGCACTGGCCGCGTCCAGCGAACCGGCGTCGCCGCCCATCTGCAGGCGGCCGCGCGTCCAGCTCAGGGCGCCGAACGTGATGCCGGCGTGGATGAGCTGGTCGCGCACGTCGAACGACAGCGTGACCGGGATCGTGTTGCTGGCCTTCTGCGTCTCCGTGCCGGTGGCGTCCTGGCGGTCGTGCAGGCGCTTGTGGTCGAAGCTGGCCGCCAGCGTCAGGTTGCGCACCTGCGAACGCACGATCGGATAGCTCAGCCCCACGCTCGCCACGTCGGCCGTGCCGCGCGCGCCCAGCGCGGCGAAGCTGCCGGCCAGTTCGTAGAACGAGTGCGTGTAGCTGGCGCGTCCGCGCAGCCCGCGGTCGCCCAGCGGCGCGGCGTAGGCCAGCGAGCCGAACCACATGTGCTCTTCCGTGTACAGCGCCTGCATCGAGAGCTGGTCGCCGAACATGAACGGGCTGTCGGCGTCGGCGCTCACGTGCGCCCGCGCGCGGCCGGTGGCGCGCGTGCCGTAGTTGTCCAGGCCCGCCTCGCCTTTATAGCGGTGGTCGCGCGTCACCTCCACGGACAGGTCGCCCGTGCCCACTTCCTCGCCCGGCCGCACCAGCGGCACGGTGCGCGCGCCCGGCTGGTCGTCCAGCAGCAGCGTGACGCGCTCCAGCCGGCTGCTCTCGATCAGGTCGCCGTGCGGCAGCGCGGACAGGAAGCCCGTCGCGCCGCGCAGGAAGCCCGGCTCGCCGTGCGCGCTGACCTTGCCGTAGCGGCCTTCCAGGATCTGCACGTGCAGTTCGCCACCCGACACGTCCTGTTGCGGCAGGTAGGCGCGCGCGAACGGGTAGCCGGCCTGCTGGTAGAGCGCGGTGACGCGGGCGGCCAGCGCCGTCAGAGCGGCGAAGTCGTACGATTTGCCGGCGACGGGGCCGAGCGCGGCCAGCAGCGCGTCGCTGCCGATGCGCGTGTTGCCGCTGAAGACGACGCGTTGCAGCACCATCTGCTGCCCGCCCGGCTGGACGGTTGCGGCCGGCGCTGCCGGCACGGCGGGCACGGCGCCCCGGGTTTGCGGTTGCGGCAGCGGCCGCGCGTTTTCCTGCAACAAGGGCGTCTGCTGCGCCAGCGCCGGCAGACAGGCCGCCGCCAGCAAGGTGAGCGGTAAGCGTTTCAGAGTCGTGTTCATGCTCGAATGATGAGGTTGCGGTTGGGCTGATTGTTACGGTTTCGGTGCGTCCGTGCCGCCCGCTTCGCCGTTCCCGGCGCCCGGCATGCGGATGCCGCCGGACACGACGAGCACGTTCAGGTATTTGACGTCGCGCCCGGCCGCCAGCGCCTGGCTGGACGTCTGGCGGCGGTTGGTGGCGCTCACGGTCGTCGATTCGCCGCCCGCCTCGCCCTGCCCGTCCGCGGCCGGCGCGCCATTCGCGCTGGCCACGGTGCCCGCGGTCGCGACCGGCGCAGCGCCGCTCTCCGGCACCGACAGGTACGCGAGGCCGCCGACGGCCGGCGCCGGCAGCACGGGCGCGAGGCCCAGCGACTGCGGCGCGATCGTCGTGGCGGCGACCGATGCCGGCACCGGCGACGGTGCGGCGACGGGTGCGGGGACCGGCGTCACGACGACCGGCGTCGGCGCCGGGGCCGGGGTGGCGACCGGCGCTGGCGTCACGACAACCGGCGTCGGCGCGGGGGCCGGGGTGGCGACCGGCTCCGGCGCCACGACGACCGGCGTCGGCGCGGGCGCAGGGGTCGCGACCGGCTCCGGCACCGCGACGGCGGCGATGTTGCCCGCCGTGGCGGTCCGGCCCGCGAACGCATAATTGCCCGCGTCGGCGCCGGCCAGGGCCAGTCCGGTCACGTCGACGGCGATGCCGGTGCCCGCGGCGGCCTGCGCGAACCGCGCCTGCGCGCCGGCGGCGTTCACGGCCACCGCGTCGCCGGCAACGATGCCGACCGCCGTGCCCGGCGCCGTCAGGGCGGCCGCGGTCGTGCCGTCGGCCGTCTTGTCGGCGACCTGCGCGCCGGCGACCGTGACCGTCTTCGGCGCGATCGCGGCCGTCGCGGCGCGCTGGTCCGCGATCGTGTAGTTGCCCGCGTCGGCACCGCCGTAGGTCGTCGTCAGCGCGACCGTCTTGCCGTTGCCGGCGTTCTTGTCCGCAAAGCGGCCGACCGCGGCGACGGTGAGCGCGTCGCCCGTGACCAGCCCCGCGAACGTGGCGCCCGCGGTCGATACCGTCGCCGCCGTCGTGCCGTCGTAGGTCTTGTCGGCGGCCGTGATGCCGGACACCGCCAGCGCCTTCGGCGTGATGGCGGCCGTGAGCGTGACCGGCACCGCGATGACATAGTTGGCCGCGCGTCCCGCCTGCGCGCCCGTGCCGTCGGTCACCGTGCCCGACACGGTCACGGTCTTGCCCGCGCCGGCGTTGCGGTCGGCGAACGCGCCCGCCAGGCCGCCGAGGTTCAGCGTCTCGCCGCCGACCAGGCCGGCGAGCGTGCCGCCCGCGAGCGTGGCCGCGGTGCCGCCGTCGTACACCTTGTCGGACGCGCCCAGGCCGGTCAGCGTGACGGCGCGCGGCGTGATCGCGGCGGTGGCCGTCGCCTGATCGGTGATGGCGTAGTTGTGCGCGTCCGCGCCGCCGTGGGTGCTCGCCAGCTGCACGGTCTTGCCCGCGCCGGCGTCGGCGTCGGCGAAGGCGCCGGTGGCGTTCACCGTCACGGTGTCCCCCGTCAGGAGGCCCGTCAGCACGGCATGCGCGCCCGACACGGTGGCCGCCGTGGTGCCGTCGTACGTCTTGTCGGCCGCCGCGATGCCGGACACCGTGAGCGCCTTCGGCGTGATGCTGGCCGTCGCGACGCCCTGGCCGGAGAGCGTGTAATTGCGCGCGTCCGTGCCGCCGAGCTGCGTGTTCAGGACGACGATCTTGCCGGTGCCGGCATTCTTGTCGGTGAACGCGCCGCTGGCCAGCAGGGCGACGTCGTCGTTGCCCACCACGCCGCCGAGCGCGGACGCCGTGCCGGCGAGGGTCGCCGCCGTCGTGCCGTCATACGTCTTGTCGAGCGCCGTGATGCCGCCCACGCTCAGCGCCTTCGGCGTGATCGTGCCAGTGACACTCGCCGGCACGGTCAGGCTGTAGTTGGCCGCGCGGCCCGTGGCGGTGTCCGCGAGGCTGCCGCCGCTCACGGTCACGGTCTTGCCGCTGCCGGCATTCTTGTCCGCGAACGTGCCGGTCAGGCCGTTCAGGTCCAGGCGCTCGCCGCCGACCAGGCCCACGAGGAGACCGCCCGCCAGCGTCGCCGCCGTCGTGCCGTCGTAGGACTTCGGCGCCGCGCCCAGGCCGGCGATCGTCAGCGCGCGACGCGCGATGGATGCCGTGGCCGTCGCCTGGTCGACGAAGACGTAGTTGCCCACGTCCGTGCCGCCGTACGTGCTGGCCAGCGACACGGTCTTGCCGATGGCCGCGTTGGCATCGGCGAACGAACCGGTCGCACTGACGGTGACGGCATCGTTGCCGACGACGCCCTGCAGCTGTGCGTTGCCCGCCGCGACCTGCGCCGTCGTCGAGCCGTCGTACGTCTTGTCGGCCGCCGTGATGCCGGACACCGTCACCGTCTGCGCCGTGATGTTCGCGCTCACGCCGGTGATCGGCGCCAGCCGGTAGTTCGACGCGAGGCCGGCGCCGGGGCCGGTGCCGTTCAGCAGCTGGCCGCCGGCCAGGCCCACGGGCTTGCCGGTGCCGACGTTCTTGTCCGCGAACACGCCGCTCAAGGTCGACAGGCCGAGGTTCTCGCCGGCCACGACGCCGTCCAGCGTGCCGCCGGTCAGGGTCGCCGCCACCGTGCCATCGTAGGTCTTGTCGGCGGCCGAAAGACCGAGGAGCGTCAGCGCTTTCGGCACGATGAAGGCCGCGTTCGCGGGGTTGGGCCCTGTCAGGTTCGGCAGCTGGTAGTTGCCGGCCAGGCCGGTCGTGCCGCTCGTCAGCTGCGCATTGGTGAAGTAGCGCGCGCCGGCCACGTTGGCGCTGTTGGCCGTCAAGCCCGTCACGCCGAGGTCTTCGCCGCCCACCACGTTGCCGAGGGTGACGCCGGAAAACGCCGCCGAGCCGTCATAGGTCTTGACGGCGACCAGCGTGAGCGGACGCGGCGTGATGCTGGCCACGGCGCTGGCCGAGGTGCCGGACAGCGTGTAGTTGCCGGCGTCGGCGCCGCCGAGCTGGATGTTGGTGATGCTGACCGACGACGTGCCGACGTCCTTCGACGCGAAGGTGCCGGTGCCGCTCGCCGTCAGGTTGTCGCCGACGATCGCGCCGCCCAGCGCGACGGCGGCCGCCGTCGTGCCGTCGTACACCTTGTTCGCGGCGCTGGGGCTCAGCGTCTTCGGCGTGATCGTGTAATTGCCGTTGTAGAAGTAGCCGACCGCGTAGGACGTGCCGCTCGACGTGTAGTTGCGTGCATTGGCCGGATCCGCCGTCAGCGTACCGTACGTGGCCACGTTCTTGCTCGCGGTGTTGAAGACCGGCGCGGGGTTTAGCATCGAGGGGCTGAAGGCGCCTCCCAGCGTGCTGTACGACGTGTACGTCAGGCCCGTCGCCGTCGTCGTGCCGTCGTACACCTTGGTGCCGCTGCCCGTGCCGACGACGTAGATCGGCTTGACCGACATGTCGACCGCCTGGTACGACGCGTACAGCGTGCTGTTGTTGGTGCCGTTGACGACCAGCGTGCCGCAGTTCGGGTACGGCGTCAGGCAGCCGGCCAGCTGCGGCGACTGGGTGTACGCCGACGGCGTCGGCGCGCCGTTGATGAACACGAGCCACGACGCCACGGACGGCCCCTGCAGCACGATCAGGTCGCGGCCGCCGTACTGGGCGAGGCCGACGGCGCCGCCGTCGCGCGCCGTGCTCGTCGCGCCAGCCGTCGAGTTGATGCCGTTCAGCACGACCGTGCCGCCGGCCGGCGCGCTGCCGACCGTCGTCAGCGTGCGCGACAGGGCTTCGAAGCCGATGCCGAATTCCTTGGCGTCGGCCGTGCTCTCGCCGTTGACGACGAGGTTGCCGGCACCGGACAGGATCGTCGCGTTCGAGCGGATCGAGACACCGCTGCGCAGCGCGTCGGGGCTGTTGCCCGGCGCGGGGACGTCGGTCTTGCCGTTGATCGTGATGTTGCCGCCGCCCGACAGGACCGACACGCCCGTCTCGATGGTGACGGCGGCGCTGGTCGGCCGCGCGCCCGTGGTGATATAGGCGCTGCGCGCATAGCCGATGCCGCCGGTCGCGGCGCCGCCGTTGCCGCCGATGAGGATCGTGCCGCCGTTCGATTTCACGTCGGCGCCGACGTCCACGCCACCCGTCGTGGCGCCCGCCGCGTTCGCGCCCGACAGCGTGATGTTCAGCTTGCCGTTCGTGGACGTGATGGCGCTGTTGACGACGACGTTGTGGTCGGCCTGCAGGGTCAGGCTGGCGGTGCCGCCGGCCGTCTTCGCGATCGCGCTGTTGACCGTGATGTCGCCGTTGCCGCCCGCGGACGCGCCCTGCGCCGCGTACAGGCCGTTGCTGCCCTGCGTCGACACGGTGACGCTCGTGCCGTTATTGAGCGCGCCGCTGATCGTGGCCGCGCTCGGCGCATCGATCGTGAAGTCGTACGGGTCGACCAGCCACTGGCCGCCGTTGCCCTTGGCCGCGCCAGCGTTGACGACGAGGTTGGGCGCCGCGTGCACGTAGGCGGCCGACGTCTCGATCGCGCCGCCGTCGCCGCCGGCCGGCGCGCTCGCGTCGAATACGCCGCCGACGTTGGCGGTGCCGTTTTGCATGTCCCCCAGCAGCATGATCCGGCCGGTGGCGCCCGTCGCCAGCGTGCGCGCCTGCACGATGCCCGTGTTGTTGATGACGGCGCCGGACAGCTCGTTCGCCGACTTCGCCGTCATGAGGACGGTGCCGCCGTCCGCGCGGATCGCGCCGCCGTTGTCGACCAGCGCGTCGAGCGCGCCTTTTTGCACCTGCAGCTTGACCGGACCGCCGAAGTCGACGACCACGTCGCTGCCCGCACCCAGCAACGCATTGGCGCCGTCGGCCGCGATGGTGCCCGTGTTCTCGACGCGCGCCGCGACAAGCGCCACGCTGCCGCCCGCCGCGCGGATGGCGCCCGCGTTGGCGACCGCGTTCGTGCTCGTGCCGGCCAGGTGGTAGCGGCCGGCGAGGAAGTCGTCCGTGCTCATGGCCAGCGTCGACGCCAGCAGGCCACCCACGCTCACCTGCGCCGTCGGGCTGAACAGTACGCCGTTCGGGTTCAGCAGGAACACGTGGCCGTTGGCGTTGAGGGCGCCCTGGATCAGCGACGGATCGGCGCCGAGCACGCGGTTCAGCGCGACGGCATTCGTCGAGTTCTGCACGAAATTGACGGTCTGGCCCTGGCCGATGGAAAAGCCGGTCCAGTCGATCGCCGCCTTGTTCGTGGTCTGGTGGATCGTCAGCGTCTTGCCGCTGTAGTCCAGCGTCGCCTGGCCCGCGACGACGCGGCCGCCGTTCGGCAACAGGTCGGCCGCGTGCGCCCCGGCCCCCGCGCCCGCGGCGGCAAGCGCCAGCAGCGCGAGCTGGCGGCGGCGGCGCGCACGGCCCGTTGACGACTTGACGCGTTTCGAACCGAACTCGGAAACGACTTGCCAGATATTTTTCGAGGAATTCCAGACAATACGATAAATGCGATTCACGGGCGGCACCGGCGGCTGAATAAGAAGTCGCCAGTGTAGGATATTTCCTACCGGCATCACGAGTTTCCCGACACTTAAATTCGTTAAAGTCGCGACCGTGCAACGAAAATCACCTATGCATTAACTCGTTGAAAACAAACAGGAAATGCAAACGATATGAGAAAGGCATGCTGTTCGCAGGCGTGCGGTTTTGGACAAATACATATTTCGCCCTGTGAACGAATATGGCCTCCTGCATATAACAATGATTTACCGAGTTAATAATTTTCGGTAAATGATGTCCGAGAATTCACCGGTATTGGCAGGCTGTCTATTCACGCATTCAATGATCGGCGGCGAGGCGGTTGACCGCATCTGCGAGCGAATTCATTCGCTTTTGAGGCAGATCAAATGGAAAACGTCCGGCCACCGAGACACTGTCCGTGATCAACGTTTTGAGCGAGGCACATCATGTATTTACACCGGATCGAGACGACCCCACAGGCGGCAGGCGCCGTGCTGCGCAATAACCGGGCACGGCTGTGTGCGTGCATCGTCGCGCTGCAGGCCCAGCCGGACGATGTCTTCGTGCGGGATTTCCCGGTCGTGGTGACCGCCGTCGAGGCGGGTTTCAGGCATGAGGAAGCCTTGCTGGAACGGCTGGGCGACGCCGGCCTGCACCTGCGCCGCGCCGATTATGCCGTGCTGCTGCGCGCGCTGCACCGGATGCAGCCGCGCGTGGAAGAAGGCGACGTGGCGCTCGGCCGCCAGGTCGCGGACGCGCTCGCGGCCGTGCTGTCGCTGCCGTGGGATACGCTGGCCCCGCCGCCGTGCACGGAAGCGGGCACCCGGCCCGCGCCGGCTGCCCGGGCCGCCGCGCAGGCGCACTGACGCGCGGCCGGCGTCAGGCCGGCGCGTGCGCGAGGCGCGGCACGCCGGCGGGCAGCCCCGCGGCGGCTTGGGCGTCGAGGCGGAACGCGCCGACGGCGCGCGCCAGGCTGTCCGCTTCCTCGCGCAGCGACTGGGCCGCGGCCGACGCCTGCTCGACCAGCGCCGCGTTCTGCTGCGTTGCCTGGTCCATCTGGGCGATCGTGCGGTTGACTTCCTCGATGCCGGTCGACTGTTCCTGGCTGGCCGCGAGGATCTCGGACATGATGTCCGTCACGCGATGGATGCTGCCGACGATCTCGCCCATCGTGGCGCCGGCCTGGTCGACCAGTTCCGAACCGTGATGCACCTTCTGCACCGAATCGTCGATCAGCGACTTGATTTCCTTGGCGGCCGACGCCGAACGCTGCGCCAGGTTGCGCACCTCGGACGCGACGACGGCGAACCCGCGGCCCTGCTCGCCGGCGCGCGCCGCCTCGACCGCCGCATTCAGCGCGAGGATGTTGGTCTGGAACGCGATGCCGTCGATGACGCCGATGATGTCGGCGATGCGCGCGGCCGACGTGTTGATCTCGCCCATCGTCGCCACCACCTGCGTGACGACCGTGCCGCCTTTCGCCGCGACCTGCGACGCCGACTGCGCCAGCGTGTTCGCCTGGCGCGCATTGTCCGCGTTCTGGCGCACGGTGGACGTCAGCTGTTCCATCGAGGTGGCCGTCCGGTCCAGCGACGCGGCCTGCTGCTCGGTGCGGACCGACAGATCCAGGTTGCCGCTGGCGATTTCGCCCGACACCGACGCGATGGTATCGGTGCCGGTGCGCACGCGCCCGACGAGGCGCGCGAGGCCCGCGTTCATGTCGCCCAGCGCGCGCATCAGGTGGCCGGTCTCGTCGCTGCCGCGCACGGGAATGTCCTGCGTCAGGTCGCCGTCGGCGACAGCGCCGGCGATGCGCACGGCTTCGTCCAGCGGCCGCACGATGCTCTTGATCAGCATGGCGCCGATGAAGCCGGCCAGGATCAGGCCCAGCACCATGCCGGACAGGCACACGAGGCGCACGAGCTCGTACATGGATTGCGAATCCTTGTTGGCCGTCGCCGCTTCGTCCAGTTGCGTCTGGATCAGCGCGTTGAGCGACGTGCGCACCGGCGCGAACAGCGCAATCATCGGCCCGTGCACGAGCGCCGTGGCGCGCGCGGTGTCGCCGGCGCGCAGTGCCGCCACGATCGGCCGCTGGGCCTCGTCGACGAACTTCGCGCGCGTCTGCAGGAAGCGCTGCGCCTCGGCCTTCTCCTCGTTGTCCATGAACGTGGCCATGTAGGCCTTCCACTGCGTTTCGACGACGGCCTCGTTGCGCTCGACGTCGTCGAGCAGCGCCGGCACCTGGGCCGCCTCGACCGTCAGCGCGCGTGCCATGTTGATCTGGTTCAGGTTCATGGCGCGCACGATCTTGTCGAGCTGGCCGAGGCAGACGAGGCGGTCGGCATACATCGACTGCATCCGGCCGTTGGCGTGACCGAGGCTCACGAGACCGACCGTGGCGCCCACGATCAGTTCGAGGCCGAGGAGCGCGATGACGAAGATCAGGCGCGTCTTGATGGTGATATTTTTGAACATGATGGCGAGGCCGGACAGGGAATTGGTTGAATTATAGAAACCCTTGTTCCATTGCGGCATACTACCAAGTAGCTATTGACGAGTTTTTGTCGCTTCGTCGCCAATTCGCAACGAAGCCTTGTCGATATCACCACCCTATGGACGGCCCGGGCAGTGCCGGGCCGGCCGGCGCCACGGGCTCAGCGCAGGTTGCCGGTGTGGCCGAGCGAATAGCGCCCCGGCTGCGGCCAGACGGTGAGGCCGTGCGGCTCGCCGCCGACCTTTACCTTCTGCATGTCGCCCGTCTTCGTGTCGATGCGGTAGACGACGTCGTCGAAGCGGCCGGACAGCCACAGCCACTTGCCGTCCGCGCTCACGTTGCCCATGTCCGGACTGCCGCCGCCCGGCACCGGCCAGTTGGCGACGATCTTCCCGCTCGCGAAGTCGAGCACGGCGACGCTGCCCTTGCCTTTCGGCTTGCCGTGGATCGCGTGCGTGCCGCGGCTGGCGATGTACAGGTATTTGCCGTCGCGGCTCGGGTACAGGCCGTGCGTGCCGAGACCGGCCGCCACGAACCCGACTTCCTTGAAATTGTCGCCGTCGACGACGTGCACGCCGTCCGCGTCCATGTCGGCCACGTAGAACAGCTTGCCGTCGGGCGAGATGCGCACGTCCTGCGGCATGCCCTTCTTCGAC
>Ga0308166_1003094_pt1 | contig 14457 bp, 16 predicted proteins | sample PhyCR2_2_FD_202137 | JGI IMG/M metagenome (GOLD analysis project Ga0308166, IMG submission 202137) | Phyllosphere microbial communities from UC Gill Tract Community Farm, Albany, California, United States - DLSLCC.R2 | ecosystem: Host-associated > Plants > Phyllosphere > Unclassified | place... | reverse complement strand
AAGTCTTCGCGTGACTCGGCCCGCAGGCCCGAAAGCGCTAACTGCTGGTCAATCAGCAGAAACGGATCCGCGTCGCTCACCTGAGTGCCTGTCGCGCTGGCAATCTCCGTGCTGTCGCCACGGGTAGTCAGCCGGATCAACGGATCGGCGACCAAAATATCAAAGCGATTATGGGCGTGATCCGCCGAGCCGGAGTGCAGCAGCATCGCCCACGGCTGAGCAGAGAGCGGCGCGAACCGCGCCAGCAGGGCGTCAGGATGGTAAGGGAGCGTATGTAAACGGTAAGTCTGGGCAGGCTGCATGGATGGCTTCACGATTTCTGACGAGTAGGCTGGAACAGGGTGTCGATCCTAACATAGATTTCCGCCCCTGAAAGCTGCATAGGCCAATGCGGCAAGAAGGAGTATACTGGCGATCCTTCACGTTGTAGTGGCGCTTGAATGGCGACATTGCTGACCGTATTTCCCTAATGACCCACAAACAGGACACTCCCATGCTGACAGGTATGCCTTCACTTTCACATAGCGAACAGGAACAGGCCGCCGACCGTATCCGCCAATTGATGGCCGACGGCATGAGCAGCGGCGAAGCCATTGCCACGGTAGCGGATGAAATCCGCACCAAGCATCAGGGCGACCGCGTTACCGTTATTTTTGATGACGAAGACGAATAATGCCGAGCCGGGCTGAAAGCTCGACGCAAGAGATAAAAAAAACCGGGTCCTTCGCAGGCCCGGTTTTTTTTGCATTCAACTTCAGCAGAAAAAGGCTTAGCCTTTAACGACTACCGCCGCCGCGGCTTTCTTGGCGGTCTCAACGGCTTCTTCCACGCTGTCGCCAATGGACAGCGCCACGCCCAGACGGCGTTTACCGCTGATTTCTGGCTTACCAAACAGGCGAACCTGATTCGAGCCAACCAAGGCATTTTCCAGCCCGCTGAAGGTCACGTTGTTGCTGGTCAGCTCTGGTAAAATCACCGCAGAAGCCGACGGGCCGAACTGGCGAATCTGGCTGATTGGCAGGCCGAGGAAGGCGCGCACGTGCAGAGCGAACTCTGACAAGTCCTGAGAAATCAGGGTCACCATGCCGGTATCGTGAGGGCGCGGAGAGACTTCGCTGAACACCACATCATCGCCACAGATAAACAGCTCAACCCCGAACAGACCCTTGCCACCCAAGGCTTTCACCACGCTTTCGGCGATATCTTTGGCGCGTTGCAGCGCCAGCTCGCTCATTTGCTGCGGCTGCCAGGATTCGCGGTAGTCGCCGTCTTCCTGACGATGGCCGATTGGTGCGCAGAAGTGAATACCATCTACCGCGCTGATGGTCAGCAGGGTAATTTCGAAATCAAACTTCACCAGACCTTCAACAATGACGCGACCGCCACCGGCGCGACCACCTTGCTGGGCGTAGTCCCACGCCTGCTGCAAGGTTGCTTCACTGCGGATCAGGCTCTGGCCTTTGCCGGAAGAACTCATCACCGGCTTGATGATGCACGGGTAGCCAATTTCATCGACGGCGGCGCGGAAAGCGGCTTCGTCGTCGGCAAATTTATAAGTAGAGGTTGGCAGCTTCAGGGTTTCAGCGGCCAGACGGCGGATACCTTCGCGGTTCATGGTCAGGCGGGTGGCTTCGGCAGTCGGCACCACGTTGTGGCCCTGTTTCTCAAGCTCAACCAGCATGCTGGTGGCGATAGCTTCAATCTCAGGCACGATGAAATCAGGGCGTTCGTGCTCAATAAGCTGCTTCAGCGCCTCGCCGTCGAGCATATTGATCACGTGGCTACGATGGGCAACCTGCATGGCGGGAGCATCGGCATAGCGGTCAACGGCAATCACTTCCAGACCAAGACGCTGGCATTCAAGGGCGACTTCTTTACCCAACTCGCCGGAACCCAATAACATGACGCGAGTCGCGCCGGTGCGCAGTGCAGTACCAATGGTTAACATAGCTTCGTACCCAGATCTGTGGTGGTTGAAAAGGTGTGCTGATGGCGCATTCATAGGCCAAATTCGCCGCCCTGTGAGCAGTTCGGGCGCATTATAACGGAAAAAAAACGCGACGAAAACGATTGCGCGGCAAAGAGTGCGATTTGCGTGAGGCGGCTGAATGTGCGTTAATATCACCGCATTCGCGATCGAGGCGGGTGCTTTTAAAATAGTAAAGGATATAAAAATGAGTAAGTTAACTGGTCAGGTCAAGTGGTTCAACGAAAGCAAAGGTTTCGGTTTCATCACTCCGGCCGACGGTTCTAAAGACGTTTTCGTGCATTTCTCCGCAATTAACAGCGATGGTTTCAAAACGCTGGCCGAAGGTCAGAACGTTGAGTTCACCATTCAGGACAGCCCACGTGGCCCGTCCGCTGCTAACGTTGTTGCACTGTAAGTCTTACAGCAAAAACGCCTGAGCGTCTTGACCTCGGGGCGGTGACAGACAATCTGTCGCTGCACAGCATGAAAAACCCGCCTAGTGCGGGTTTTTTTGTGCATGGCGTTCGCTGAGTAAGGCGGGCAGGCCGTCTCTCTGTTATCATTTAGCCCAAATCATGGCGTCGTTTTTTCCGTCGCTGCCCCGAATTTTCTGCCTTATATAAAGAGTTATCGCCTTGAGCACGCATTCATTCTCCGTCCTGCCACTGCCCGCCGAGCAGCTTTCTAACCTGTCCGAGCTGGGTTATGCCGAAATGACCCCCATTCAGGCCGCGTCTTTACCGGCTATCCTGCAAGGGCAGGACGTCCGCGCCAAAGCCAAAACGGGCAGCGGTAAAACGGCCGCGTTCGGTATCGGGCTGCTGGATAAAATTACCGTCGGGCAATTCGTGACCCAGTCGCTGGTGCTCTGTCCAACTCGCGAACTGGCCGATCAGGTCAGCAAAGAGCTGCGCCGTCTGGCACGCTTCACTCAGAACATTAAAATTTTGACCCTGTGCGGTGGGCAGGCCATCGGGCCACAGCTCGAGTCTCTGGTTCACCCAGCGCACATCATCGTCGGCACGCCGGGCCGTATTCAGGAGCACCTGCGTAAAGGCACGCTGAAGCTGGATCAGCTGAAAGTGCTGGTGTTGGACGAAGCGGATCGCATGCTGGACATGGGCTTTAGCGAAGATATTGAAGACGTAGTGAGCTACGCGCCGCAAGACCGCCAAACCCTGCTGTTCTCCGCGACTTACCCCGAAGGCATCGAGCGCATTAGCAACAAATTCCAGCGTCAGCCGGTGAAAGTTGAAATCGAAGGCGAAGATGACATTGCCGACATCAAGCAAGTGTTTATCGAAACTGACCGCAACCAGCGTCTGGCGCTGCTGACGGCGGTGCTGTATCAGCAGCAGCCAGCTTCCTGCGTGGTGTTCTGTAACACCAAGCGCGACTGTCAGGAGATTTACGAAGCACTGGCAGGCAAGGGCATTAGCGCGCTGGCGCTGAATGGCGACCTTGAGCAGCGCGACCGCGACCGCGTACTGGTGCGTTTCGCCAACGGCAGCTGCCGCGTACTGGTGGCCACCGACGTCGCCGCACGCGGTTTGGACATCAAACAGCTGAGTTTGGTGATCAACTACGAGCTGTCGTTTGACCCAGAAGTTCATGTTCACCGCGTAGGCCGTACGGGCCGTGCTGGCACCAGCGGCTTGGCGGTGAGTCTAGTCACGCCGCAGGAGATGGTGCGCGTTCACGCCTTGGAAGATTACACCCGTCAGGCCGTGGTTTGGCAGCCTGCGGCGCAGGTGATGTCTGCACCGCCCGTGGCGTTGGACCCTGAAATGGCCACCTTGTGCATCGACGGCGGCCGTAAAGCTAAGATCCGTCCCGGCGATATTTTAGGGGCGTTGACCGGTGATGCCGGGCTGACGGCGGCGGAAGTGGGGAAAATCGACATGTTCCCGGTTCACGCCTATGTAGCGATTCGCCAGAAGAGCGCCAAGAAAGCCCTTCAGCGCTTGCAAGAAGGCAAAATCAAAGGCAAAAGCTGCAAAGCGATTATCCTGCGATAAGCCGTTAGCGAGAATAAGTTCGCGCCGCCGCCATGTTAACGTTGTGTTATGATCTTGTCATGGATTAACATGTCCCTGTTAAAAATGACCCTGCACTCAGCAAGGATATCGCCGGGTGCAGTGCTCGGTCAGGGACAGAAACAGCATACGGGAGGCGGAACGTGAACAAATTAATTCTTAGCACAGTGGTGGCAGTAGCAGGATTGAGTGGCGCAGTGCAGGCCGCGCAGACCTCAGAGCAACAGAGTCGCACAGTAACCATTGCGCCTTGCAACAATGCTAGCAAGGACGAAGTGGCGGCTTTGGTAAAACGTGATTTTCTGCAAAACCGTATTACCCGTTGGGATGAAGATAAAAAACTGCTCGGCACCTCAACGCCAGTGGTGTGGATCTCTACCGACAGCATTACGGGCGACAGCGCCAACTGGAGCGTTCCGGTCAAAGCGCGCGGTAACCGCGCCGAGAAAACTTACCCGGTAACGCTAAACTGCCAGCTCGGCCAAATCACCTACGGCACGCCGCACTAATTCTGCTCAAAGCGCCTCGGCATCTTGCCTGACGGCGCTTACTCTTCTGCTTGCCATTTCCTGCTCTACACCTCGCTTGCCCGCTTAGTGCTTGGTTTCGCAAAATAAACCTGTCACTCTGCATAAACCTTCAAGAACATTGAGAGAAAGCCTGATGACCACACCTCCAAAGGCTGAAAAACGCCCTAAAACGCTATCCATTCACGGTGAAGACCGGGTTGATAATTACTATTGGCTGCGTGACGATGACCGCGCCAACAGCGACGTCCTGAGCTACTTGCAGGCGGAAAACGCCTATACCGAACAAGCGCTGTTACCTCATCAGGCGCTACGTGAAACCCTGTATCAAGAGATGGTGGCGCGCATTGCGCAGCAGGACCACTCGGTACCTTATGTCAAACACGGCTATCGCTATCAGACCCGCTACGAGCCGGGCAATGAATACGCGATTTATCTGCGCCAGCCAGCCGCCGAGAGCGAGCAGTGGCAGACGCTGATTGACGGCAACGAGCGCGCCAGCGATAGCGAGTTCTACACGCTGGGCGGTCTAGATATCAGCCCGGACAACAAGCTGATGGCGGTCTCCGAAGATTTCCTGTCGCGTCGCCAATATGACATTCGCATCAAGAACTTGCAGGATGAGAGCTGGAACGATGACCTGCTGAAGAACACCGCAGGCAGCGAGTGGGCCAATGACTCCCAGACTCTTTATTACGTGCGTAAACACAAAAAGACCCTGCTGCCGTATCAGGTCTACCGCCACACCGTCGGCACTGACCCGAAAAACGACCAGCTGGTGTATGAAGAGAAAGATGACACTTTCTATGTCGGGCTGGATAAAACCACGTCCGACCAATATGTGATCATTCACCTCGACAGCACCACCACCTCTGAAGTGCTGCTGCTGGATGCCAACGACCCGCAGGCCAAGCCGCAGGTATTCGTCCCGCGCCGTAAAGACCACGAATACGGGCTGGACCACTATCAGGGCCATTTCTACATTCGCTCCAACCGCGATATCTCCGCGCCAAAAGACGGTAAAAACTTCGGTTTATATAAAAGCGCCGATAACAACGAAGCCAACTGGCAGACGCTGATCGCCCCGCGTGAGGCGGTGATGCTGGAAGGCTTTAGCCTGTTCCGCGACTGGCTGGTGGTGGAAGAGCGCGAGCAGGGGCTAACCAACCTGCGCCAGATCCACTGGACCAGCGGCGAAGAGAAGTCGCTGAACTTCGACGACCCGACTTATGTCACATGGCTGGCTTACAATCCTGACCCGGACACCTCGCTGCTGCGCTATGGCTACTCCTCAATGACCACGCCAAGCTCGCTGTTTGAGCTGGATCTGGACACCGGCGAGCGCGCGCTGCTGAAGCAGCAAGAAGTGAAAGATTTCGACGCGGCCAACTACCGCAGCGAACGCGTCTGGGTGACCGCGCGCGACGGCGTCAAGGTGCCGGTTTCACTGGTTTACCGCCATGACACCTTCAAGCCCAACAGCAATCCGCTGCTGGTCTATGGCTACGGCTCTTACGGCAGCAGCATGGATCCGGCGTTTAGCGGCAGTCGCCTGAGCCTGTTGGATCGCGGCTTTGTCTTCGCCTTGGCGCACATTCGCGGCGGCGCGGAGCTGGGCCAGCAGTGGTATGACAATGGCAAACTGCTCAATAAGATGAACACCTTCCACGACTTCATCGACGTCACCAAAGAGCTGGTGGCTGAAGGTTATGGCGAAGCGCAGCAGGTTTATGCCATGGGCGGCAGCGCCGGTGGCCTGCTGATGGGCGCGGTAATTAACCAAGCGCCAGAGCTGTATCGCGGCATAGTGGCGCAGGTGCCCTTTGTTGACGTGGTGACTACCATGCTCGACGAGTCTATCCCGCTGACTACCGGCGAGTATGACGAGTGGGGCAATCCGAATGACAAAACCTACTACGACTATATTCTGCAATACAGCCCGTACGATCAGGTGAAGGCGCAGGATTACCCGAACATGCTGGTGACCACCGGCCTGCATGACTCTCAGGTGCAATACTGGGAACCGGCCAAGTGGGTGGCGAAGCTGCGTGAGTTGAAAACTGACGATAACCAGCTGCTGATGTACACCGATATGGATTCCGGTCACGGCGGCAAGTCGGGGCGCTTCAAGGCTTACGAAGACATTGCGTTGGAATATGCTTTTGTTCTGTCTCTGGCGGGCAAATCGTAATTCAGTGAGTGAATAGCGCGGCCTTTTCGCGATGAAAGGGCCGCGTGACGTCAGCAAGTTCCAGTTACTTCTCCAGAAAATGCTCAATGCTAAAGCGCATATCGCCGCTTAAATCTTTAATCGACTTCAACATCCAGCGCAGATAATCCGGATCTTGCAGCGCAATGTCTTCAATCTTCTGCCCACGGTATTTACCAAACTTCAGCGTCCGCAGCAGGGTCGGGCTGTTGCTTATCTCGAGCATTTTCTCCACGCTCCAGCCGGAATCCACAATAATTCGCTTGAGCAGCGCGGCGGTGACATAGCAGTCATACAGCGCGCGGTGCGGGTACAAGCCTTCGGGAACGGTGACGTCGAGCTTCAGAGCGTAGCGCAGATACTGATTGCTGTAGCGAATATTCGGGTAGAGCGCCTGCGCCAGCTTCAGGGTGCAAATCCACTGTCCGTGCATCTCCGGCAGCACGCCGCGATCGAAAGCCGCGTTGTGCGCCACGTAGTAAGGGCTGCCGTGATACTTGCCGATGACCGCCGCAATGCGCGGTTTGCCGTCGACCATCTCTTCGGTGATGTGGTGGATAGCCATCGCCTCGTGACTAATCGGCCTGTCAGGGCTTACCAAATCACTCATCGGCTGCACAATCTCGCCGTCTATCAGGTCAACGGTGGCGATTTCAACAATGCCGCCGTCCAGTCCACAGGTTTCCGTATCAATTACCCGGAATGTCATACCTTTTCTCCTGTTTCACTCTTATTAATGAGCAAGCTTGTTAATGCGTAAAGTGTAAAGGATAGGTGGCCCCAGTCCAACCGTCGGCACTTTTCTGCGCCACCGCCAGACTGTCGTCACTGGCGTTAGTCGCCACAATCAGCCTGCCGTTTTCATCCCACGCGGCGCTTCGCCCGGCCGGAACCCAGCCCCCGGTTGGCGCGCAGTGGTTGGCGAGTAACACCGCCATGCCGTGCTGCTTCGCGTAGCCTTGCAACATGGCGCTTTCCTGCGGATAGCTCTTCTCGGTGATCAGCACGCCTGCGGCATAGACCTGCGCGCCGCCGTCGGCAGCACACTGCGGATGCGACGGCAGCAGAATGTCGGCACAGATAGCCAGCCCGATTTGCTGCTCCTGCACCGAGATAAGCGGGCCGCCGTGGCCTTGAGTGAACACTGCGGTTTCGGTGGCGTGCAGGTGCTGCTTGGTGTAGGAGTAGAGCGAGCCGTCGGGCGTGAACACGATGGCGCCGATATACAGCGCGTCGCCGTCGCTGGAACGCAGCGGCGCCCCACACACCAGCGTCAATTGGTGAGTCATCGCGCTCTCGCGCAGGGCCGACAGGCGCGGATCTTGCAGAGTCATGGCCAGTTCAGCGGCAAGGTCCGGCTCATAGCCGGTGAGTGACAGCTCAGGGAACAGCAGAAGGTCAACATGGTGCGCCGCAGCCTGCTCGGCGGCGTCCAGATGGCGCTGGATATTGGCGTCGATATCCCCGGCGGCGCAGCGCAGTTGTACAGCCGCAATCGTCATATTTTTCATCTTGTTATCCTTCTTATTGGGCAGCGGATAGGGGGAATGGCGCTGACGCAGAGGTTAAATAAACAAAAAAACCCGCTATCAGCGGGTTTGTATCAATACGAAGTGGTGTGTCTTGAATGACAGAATCGAACCGTTACGCAGAAGCCTTTTTGGCTCTTTTCTCAGCTTTTTTTTCAGCTGGAGTTTTCAACGGCTTCTTCTTCGCATTCTTTTTGCTATCCATTCCTTTACTCATGGTGGCTTGCCTCTCTAAAGCTTGTGGATTGGGTTGCTCACCTATTTACTGCTTAATTCGCTCAAGTTGCAATAGCCGCCGGAGAGGTTTCGCTCAACGGCATGTTTCTATGCGAGTTATTGTTTTTTCACCTCATCTTGCAGGGAATTTTTCACGGCGTAATGCCGTTTCTTTATACAACCGCGCTGAATTACTGTGCGACTGATAGAAAAAATGCATTTTTTTATTGTTAACAACATGTTGTTGATTGACCGACTTAGCCTGATGCGCTGTTATGAGAAAGCGTAAATGAGAAATTGATATTCTGGACCTCAAAAAAAACAGGAAACGCCATGCCGAAATTGAAAGGTTTATATCCGCCAAGAGAGGCGTATGCCAGCGGGATGCTGGACACCGGCGACGGTCACCAGATTTATTGGGAGCGCAGCGGCAATCCGCAGGGCAAACCCGCAGTATTTATCCACGGCGGGCCGGGCGGTGGCTGTTCCTCTGTTCATCGCCAGCTGTTTGATCCCAACGATTACGACGTCATGCTGTTTGACCAGCGTGGCTGTGGGCGATCCAAACCTCACGCTAGTCTGGACAACAACACCACTTGGCATTTGGTGGAAGATATTGAGCGTCTGCGCAAAATGGCGGGCGTGGATAAATGGCTGGTGTTTGGCGGCTCGTGGGGCGCGACGCTGGCGCTGGCCTATGCGCAGACCCATCCCGAGCATGTCAGCGAAATCGTCCTGCGCGGTATCTTCACCCTGAGAAAGCAGGAGCTGCATTGGTACTATCAGGAGGGGGCGTCGCGCTTCTTCCCTGACAAATGGCAGCGCATGCTCTCGATTTTATCGCCAGAAGAGCGCGGCGACGTGATGGCGGCTTACCGTAAACGCCTTACCTCTAAAGATCGCGCGGTACAGCTTGAAGCCGCAAAAATCTGGAGCCTGTGGGAAGGGGAGACGGTCACGCTGCTGCCGACGGAAGACGCGGCGTCGTTTGGCGAGGATGATTTTGCACTGGCCTTTGCACGCATTGAGAATCACTACTTTACCCATTTGGGCTTTTTAGACAGTGACGATCAGCTGCTGAAGAACGTCGAGCGCATTCGCCATATTCCTGGGGTTATCATTCACGGGCGCTATGATATGGCCTGTCAGGTGCAGAACGCGTGGGATCTGGCGCAGGCATGGCCGGAAGCCGACCTGCATATCATTGAAGGAGCAGGGCACTCGTTTGACGAGCCGGGGATCCTCGACCAACTGATCCGCGCCAACGAGCGTTTCGCCCGCGCGTAAAGCGTCTACCCGCGCCTGCTGGCCGAGCTGAGAGCTACTTCTGCTTAGGTTCGTACGGCAGGCGTGAGTATTTGTGCGACTCTGCGCGGTAGTGCGCCACGCGCTCGCGGAAGTAATCCCGCAGGTGTGCTGGCTGCTCGCGCTCGGCCATTTCCGCTACGACCGGCATGTTGTAGCGCTCTTTGAACGCCACGCCAGACGCGGCCAAATCAACGTTCACCTTATCCATCTCTTCTTTACTCAGATCAGCCAAATTCTTGTTCATTGATTTTCCCCAAAGCGAGCCTTGGCGCGCATTGTACTCGACCCGGCGCGTCGGGTGAATGTTCGCAGCCGATTTTTAATCTGCTAATTAATTTCATGGAATAAGAATCATTCTTAATTATTGACTGAAATAATGAATGGAATAACTAAAAAAGAAATAAATAAAGAATAAGAATGATTCTCTTTTAATATTTATTTTCACTGTGAATAATTCTCAATAAGATTTGAGTTGAATTTTTAATTCATTAAATATCAATGCGTTACTTATTTTCGTTATTTATATTCATATTATTGTGAATCAGGTGTTTTTATTTTGTTCGACGATCGGCATAATGCGTGAAAATAATGAATTCATCCTGCTATTCGCCAATTTATGTGGAGCTATCATGCTTAAAAAAGAAATGATCGATCAGTTGAACGAACAACTGAATCTTGAGTTTTATTCTGCCAATTTATATCTGCAAATGAGCGCATGGTGCAGCGATAAAGGTTTTGAAGGCGCAGCCGCTTTCCTGATGCAACATTCTCAGGAAGAGATGGAACACATGCACCGCCTGTTCAAATACGTCAGCGACACTGGCGCTCTGCCACTGTTGGGTGCGATTGCCGCGCCGCCGGTGGAGTTTGAGTCACTGTCCGACGTGTTCCAGCAGACTTATGAGCATGAGCAGCACATCACCACCAAAATCAACGAACTGGCTGACTTGGCGATGACGCTGAAAGACTACTCTTCCTTCAACTTCCTGCAATGGTACGTGGCAGAGCAGCATGAAGAAGAGACTCTGTTCAAATCTGTTCTGGATAAACTGGGACTGGTTAGCAACACCGGCAATGGTCTGTTCTTCGTCGACAAAGATCTGAAAGGCATGGTCAACCAAGGTCCATCAGCCTAATTACTTCGTCGTCAAAAACGTCTGGTAATAAACCGCAGTAAGCTTCAGGGCAACCTGATAGCGCTGCGGTTTTTTTGTTTTTGCGTTGGGGCAAAAAGTGCCAAACTTCGGCTCTGCTTAACGATTCCCTAAACCATCCCTTAAATTTGACAGACTTGCAGGGCGACTTTGCGCTAAAGTTGCGGCGTTAAAATCCCTCAACCAGAAAGCTAAGGAAAAATTGTGTCGCAAAAATCCTCTTCTCTCTGCCGTATTTTGGCTACTTCCACGGTGCTTGCTTTAGGTCTTATGTCACAACAGGCTCTGGCGCACGCTCACTTGAAAACTGAAACCCCGGCTGCCGATACCACCCTTAAATCTGCACCCACCGAGCTGACTCTGGGCTTCAGCGAAGGGATTGAACCTAATTTCAGCAAGGTCGCGCTGAGCGGTCCTGACAACAAAGCTATCGAGACGGGCAAACTGGCTCTGGCAGCGAATGACAAAACTCAGGCCATCGTGCCGTTGAACGCGCCACTGACCGCGGGGAAATACACCGTTTCATGGCACGTCGTGTCAGTTGATGGTCACAAAACTGAGGGGCAGTACAGTTTCACGGTGCAATAAGCCATGACTCTGGCCACTTTGTTTGTTCTGTGCCGGTTCTTCCATTTTGCCGCGGTGATGCAGATATTTGGTATCAGCGTGATGACCGGATTGCTGGCACCGAAAGGATTCGCAACAGGATTGCTTAACCAGAATCAGCGGCTGATGACCCTCTCGGTCGGGGTTGCCGCGCTAACTGCGGTTGGCATGCTGGCGATTCAAGCCGGATTGATGGGCAACGGCCTTGAGGATTGTTTAAACCTCAACGTCTGGCTACTGGTGCTGACCACCACCTTTGGTGAGGTCTGGCGCTGGCACCTGTTACTCACCGCGATTGCGCTGATGGTGTGGCTGATGGACTGGCTGCCGGGGCGGGTGATGCTGATGTTCTTGACTAGCACCGGCCTGCTGTTCAGCCAAGCGTTGATTGGTCACGCGGCCATGAACGAAGGCGCGCTGGGCCTGTTGCAACGCGGCAATCACACCTTGCACCTGCTGAGCGCCGCCTACTGGTTCGGCAGCTTACTGCCACTGTTAGGTTGCCTGCTTTACACCGAACGCGACGAGACGCGGCCTTACGCCATTGCAACGCTCATTCGCTTCTCAACGTGTGGGCACGTGGCGGTCGCGCTGGTGATCCTCACCGGGATACTCAACAGCGCCATTATTTTGCAACGTCTGCCCACCGACCTGTCGTCGCGCTATATCCAGCTGCTGTTGGTGAAAATCGCGCTGGTAATGGTGATGACCGGCGTGGCGATATTTAATCGCTATCGGTTAGTTCCGCTGATCCCGACCCAGCCGCAGTTGGCCTATCAGCGATTGGCTTCCGCCACCAAGCTTGAGTTAGTGCTATCGCTAGTGGTGATGCTGCTGGTCAGCTGGTTTGCCACGCTGTCGCCGTTCTAAATTAGATAGCGGGGAAGGGCGACTCGCTTCGGCGTGATCACGTTTTAAAGTTAGTTATAAAGGAAAAAGCCATGAGGAAAACACTCCTTGCCACTCTGCTGCTCGCTGTGTCAGCCAGCAGCTTCGCCGCGCCTGAGCTAGTGACGGTTTCGCGTCTCCAGTACGGCAAAGATTGGGCATTCACTCGCGAAGAAGTCATGCTGCAATGCCGTGCAGGCAAGGCGCTGTATGTGATTAATGACAGCACGCTGGCGCAGTATCCCCTGAACGATGTCGCGCGCGAGCAGGTGAAGAGCCATAAAGTACAGGCTGTGCCGCTGGAGAAAATCCTGCTCGACGACCCGAAAAATCCAGGTCAGAAGATGAGCCTCGCTCCGTTCATCGCCAAAGCCGAAACCCTTTGCTAGGACTTTAGGCCTTGCTCTATGCCAGCAATCTCACCTCTGTTTTGAGATTGTTATCACAAAGAGCAACTAATTTAGCGAAGTTATTATCACTTGGTTACAAGTTGATTGGAAAACGAGCAACTCTCAACTACGCTTTAAGTTGTACGGCTTAACCGCCTGCATTAATGCCAACTTTTAGCGCACGGCTCTCTCCCAAGAGCCATTTCCCTAGACCGAATATAGGAATCGTATTCGGTCTTTTTTTGTTTAAAAATCAATTAATTATGTAAATCAATCATTTTCGACATCCACCGTTACGTTGAATTTCACCAATATGAATTAAAATCTCAGCTAGCTTTAGCCACTTTTCTGAACGTTGCTTCAAATAATGCAGGGTTTACTTGAAATGTTTAACGACGGATGGATATGCATTTGAGAGAAGAAAAAATTAAAAATTTCTGAGATAGGTCGTCCCACTTTTAAGCATGTTGTTGTGAGGAAAAATCACTTTCAGTGAGGCGGATGGTTTAAGTAGAATCATTGAAGACAATGGTTTCAAAACGCCAAAAACCTTGGCGAGCATTTAAATGTTTCCTCAGGAACGATCAGCACCTGGGTGAGAAGAGAATATTTTCCTGGCGAATTTAGTGATTACCTTCGCATTTGATACCGGCGCTTCACTTGAATGGTTGGCTACCGGCGAGTTGGGTATAGCCGCGCTAGCGGAAATCGCCGCCTCAAAATACCGATGATAAGTAAGAAAATACTTCTGGCCAGAAAACTTGATGATGATGGCTTTTGCTACCTTAGTCATTTTTTCCCTGAAGGTGTCAACCTCAATAGCTTGAACTTTGTGTGAAACAGTAAATCACCATAGCTGATTAAGATGGGGCTAGTGAGTCATCAAATAGGTATTGGTTGTTAGATATTGATGGTACCTTAAATGTTTTCGCTGTATATAAAAAATTTGATAATGAACTCCGCATAATTGATCCAGATGGGGAATTTGAGTGTTCAAAAAATGAAGTGACAGCAAAAAGATTACTAATAATTATATTAAAACAACTCAATATAAAAAACAGTTGGAAATGTTCTTTTAATTTATATCAACCAAAAGAACATGTGGATAACTTGAGTAAATAGGGAGGATGCTTTACAAGATTCCTGTAGTAAGTGAAGTTCATTGAATAAACTCTATAGGTGTTTTCATTAAAATGTTTGGTTTAATATAATAAAGTAGCTCCCCTAAGTATCTTATTAAATTGCTAAGGGGAAGATTTTCTACAAATTACCATTCATACTGATTTGAAATTTACCATTACGATTCTTGTGGTATTTTTCTTCGCTATATAATCTTTTAATGTAACTAATGTTAAATCATTTATCTTTGGCTAAACCTGCTTTCCCTGTGGGCACATGATGAATTGTCCCCGGTGTACCTTGTGTTTCGGGAGCGCCATATCTGGTAACGTTAATTTGATCTGTACCCCTGGTTTCAATCCATCTTTTATCAGTTAAATAAACATCCCAGTGATATGCTTGTCCGGGAGTGTTTGGATTTGCCCAACCGTTTCCCTTGATGTCCAAAAATACGGGTTTCGATTGTTTAGTGGCAATAGCATTTGTTTTGCGTAAATGCCATTTTAC
>Ga0308166_1003092_pt1 | contig 14464 bp, 9 predicted proteins | sample PhyCR2_2_FD_202137 | JGI IMG/M metagenome (GOLD analysis project Ga0308166, IMG submission 202137) | Phyllosphere microbial communities from UC Gill Tract Community Farm, Albany, California, United States - DLSLCC.R2 | ecosystem: Host-associated > Plants > Phyllosphere > Unclassified | place... | reverse complement strand
ATGCCGTCGGACGCGGCGCGGGTGAGCGGCCCGTCTATCGCAACCGCATCGACGCGATCCCGGCCGCCACCCCTTACCGCGGCAGCTGGCTGGACGAACACGGTCATCTGCTGCATCCCCGGCCACTGGTGCGCGGGCAACAGACGGCGATCGTCGTGGGCCCTGCCGGGTCGGTGATCCACACGGACCGCGACCATCGCATCAAGGTACAGTTCCACTGGCAGCGCGGCAGTGCCAGCCACAGCCGCCTGGAGCATCCCGTGCCGGAAGGGCACACGGGCGCCCCGGCGGACGACCAGTCCGGCACATGGGTACGCGTCGCCACGCCCCTGGCCCCCGTCGCCGGTGCCAATTGGGGCAGCAACGCGTTGCCGCGCGTGGGACAGGAAGTGCTGATCGACTTCCTCGAAGGAAATATCGACCGGCCCGTGGTGATCGGCACGCTGCACAACGGCGCCGGCCAGGCCGATGCGCAGAACAACGGCGTGGCCCAGGGCACCGGCGCTGCGACCGGTAACGCCCCGGCATGGTTCCCCGGCGAGAGCGGAGCGCACGCGCATCCCGCGGCGCTGTCGGGAATCAAGAGCCAGGCCATGCAAAGCAGCCAGGACGGCACCGGCGCGTTCAGCCAGCTGGTGTTCGACGACAGCCCGAACGAGGCGCGGATCGCCCTGCAGCGCCATGCGAAACCGCATGAAGGGACGGCGGAACTGAACCTGGGACATTTGCGTCACCAGACGGACAACCAGCGGCTCGACGCCGCCGGGTTCGGTGCCGAGCTGAAAACCGCCCACAGTGCCGCGCTGCGTGCCGCGCGAGGGCTGCTGCTGTCCACCGAAGCCAGTAACGGTGGCAGCGGCCACCAGCTCGACGCCGGCGGCGCGCAGGCGCAGAACGAGTCCAGCGCGCAGCTGCAGCTGTCCTTGGCGGAAACGGCGCAGAAACACAACGCCCGCTTGCAGGGCGAAACGGAAGCCGCGAAACTCCCGGCGCTCGTGGGAATGCAGCACAGTGTCGAGGTGCTGCAGGCCACGGACGCAGGGATGGGTGAAGGCGACACGGGCGGACAGGGGCAGGCGGCCAGCCTTGCCGAGCCCCAGCTGCAACTGTCGGCCCCGGCCGGCATCGTGGCCGTCACGCCCGCCAGCGCGATCGTCGCGGCCCGCGCCACGAGCAGCCTGACGGCCGGGCAGGACATCAATATCGCCGCGCAGGCCGACTGGCACAGCGGTGTCAAAGACGGGATCAGCCTGTTCACCTACGGTAAAGCGGGCGCGGCGGACAAGCCCAACAAGGAAACCGGCATCGCCCTGCATGCCGCCAGCGGCAAGGTGAGCGTGCAAAGCCACGCCGACATGACGAAGCTCACGGCCGACAAGCTCGTCACCGTCGCCAGCATCGGCAAGAGCGTGACGGTGGCCGGGAAAGACCACGTGATGCTGACCGCCCAGGGCGCCTATATCAAGCTCGAGGGCGGCAACATCATGATCCATGGGCCGGGCACGATGTCGTTCAAGGCCAGTTCGAAAGAACTCGGCGGACCGGCCAACGGCAGCTTCAATGCGCCGGAGCTGCCATCGTCCAAGCCGCTGTTCGACGAACAGTTCGTACTGACCGACAAGCATACCGGTGAGCCGATGGCGTACACCGCGTATCGCATCGAAGGGCCCGATGGCGTGATAGCGCATGGGGTAACCGACAAGCTCGGTCACACGGACCGGATCAGTACGGGCTTCAAGCGTCAGGCGCTCAAATTGTTCCTCGACGACTAAGCAGCGAGTTTCCCAGTGAGTCCGCGGGCGACGCGGCCGGCTGTACCGGCGCGCCGTCCAGCAGTGCGATAACAAGCAGGAAGAGATATTCAGATGCCGAACGATACCACCACCGCGACACCGAAACCCATCCAGGAAGGCGCCACCAACCCCGCCCGTGGCAGCAAGGTCGAAGCACAGGCGGAACACGCGCCGATGCTGTTCCTGCGTCCGGAGACGGGCGAAATCATCGCCGTGCCCGTGCCAGAGGTGAACGAACTCAACAAGGAGATCGGCGAATGGAACTCGCTGGTGGCTACGCTGCAGGACGCCAATGCGCAAGTCCAGTACTTCGAGGAGGAATACATCAAGCTGACGCTCGAGCCTGACCGGACGACACCGGGCGCATTGGAGGAGGCCGAGAAAAACTGGGAATTCGCCCTCGACTGGCAGGAAGAGGTGGTCGACACGTGTCAGGTGAAAATCAAGTCGCTTGCCAAAATCGGCACCGCCGGAAAACAGCTCGTGGAACTCATTCCGCTGCCGACGGCTCCGTCCACCCAGACCTCGAACAAGCCTGCCGAATACAAGGACGGCAAATATTCGAAGGTAATGAAAGGCTCATGGGCGACGGGGAAGAAACGCACACCGTCCCGCGACTGGATCCGTCCGCCGCGCGGCAGTCTGGTCTATGTTCCGTCGGACAAGCTGAAACGCCATTGGCCCACATTCAAGGACGCCACCAAGACGAAGTGGAGCGACGTTATCGCGCGGGATGCCAATGGCAAACGGACAATCAACAAGGAAAAGGCAGTCGCGTATGGCAAGGAAGCCGCCAAGTTCCAGCTGAAGGACCTCGTCAAGCTGGAAGTCGACATTGAAGGTTCGATCGGCAGCTGGGCCACGCTGTGGAACTCGGATACGGCCAACAAATACCATAAGGAAGGCAAGCTGACCGCAGGACCCGTGACGGGCGACATCGAGCTCGACGCGGGCGCGCAGTTCATGCGTTACCTCTATGGCGCCAGCCTGAACGGCACGTTCGAACCGTTCAAAGGCAACGTCTCCTTCCGCGCCGAGGGCCATGCGGAGGTGGCGTTCGCTGAAGCCAAAGCAAGTGCCGCGATTTATTTCCCGCGCAAGGAAGGCTGGATGTGGACATTGCCGGCCGGGCTGGCGGACAAGGACGCTGCCGCCAAGGATATCGATCTCGGTGCGGTGCGATTCATGGCGCAGATCGAAGTCAAGGGCGCCGTGGGCGCCAGCATTGCGGCCGAAGTCAGCCTCGGTATCGAAACGAAGACCGGGCAAATGCCCCGCGCGGTCGGCAGAAGAACAAAGAAGAGGGGCAAGCGGCGCGCCCGTACCGTCATCGTCCACGAGCTGGGCGACGAGAAGCAAATGCGCGTTGCCGGCGTCGATGCCGGTCTGAACGCGTTTGCCGGCCTGAAGGCGGATGCGGAGATCAAGGGCGCGATCGAATGGCGCAATCCGGAAGACAAGAAAAAGGCTTTCGAAGCATTCGCCAACGTCGCCCCGGCTGTCGCCGGGCTCGCCGGTATCGGCGGCAATGCCAAGCTGACGGTGCAATACGTCGATGGCGTATTCAAGGTGCACGCCGACGCCGGCCTGTGCGTCGGCCTCGGCGCGGAAGGAAAGATCTCGTTCGAGGTGAACGTCAAGCTGCTGCTGAAGTTCATCAAGTGGCTGTTCTATCAGCTCTACCATGCGAACTTCAAGCGGCTGGATTACATTCAGGAGTCGGCGTTTAATGCAGCACGCGATCTGGCGTACCTCGCGATCAGTCTGGGAGAGTCAGTCGAAAAACGGTTCGGGATGGCCGCCGATACACTGGCGGTGAAAGTTCGTCAAGTCAACGCCATGTTCGATGCGGCCGAGGAACGTCAGCGTTTGGCCCAACGGATCCTTTCGGACCCGGACGCGTTGCGCTACGCACCTCCTGAAACGAAAGGAATGTTGATTCACCAGCTCTGCAACGACGGCAACATCGATTGGGCGAAAAGCGGTTTCGGCCTCGGTGATGATTTCCTGCGGGACCAGAAACTCGCCATTCAGTACATATTGCGGCGTTGGTCGCACACCCGTACCGACTGCAGAAACGTGATACAGCATATGACTGCGAATGGACGTAAGGGCAATTACGAGGAAAACATGGCGCGCTTGCAGAGATTCTTCCGCGAAGAAGCGCCGTTCAATCGCGACTTGCCTGGAATCGACAGCCGACATGGTGAGGATTTCGACGCCTGGTACAACCAGCTTACCGCTATGCTCATGGACGAGCCAACACGCGGCTATCCGATCATGCCAAGCGATTCCATCCAGTATGCAATGCAGCGTGACGCGGGGATGGATCACCCACTCTTTGCATCGACAGGTGATCGAGCGTTCTATGCATGATCCGACGGATCGGGGCCTAGTGGATTTTTTCTGATTTCTGCATTGCGCAACGCAATCCCTGCGACAGATAATTGGGCGATATAGTGCCGAGGTCTTCGGTTTGCTCCGCAGGCCACTCCACCGGCCTTGCCCTTCTGTGCATCGTGTTGGGGACAATGGAGTCGCTCACGGGCCAGCCCCGTGCGACTTTCATGGTCCCGCCAGCTGGACCTTTCGGATCCTGCTTCGGAGAGTGTTTGTAATAGTCCTTGTCGAACCAGTCGTTTACCCATTCCTCGTTGTCATGGGACGCGTCGTACAGTCCCAGGGGATTCGGCGGAAATAGCCCAACGGGGTAACGGCGCTGGTTGCCCGATGGCGTCAGGAGCTTCACCTGTCCGGCGGCCGGCATATTGCGGCCGAAGTCGATATTGCCGTTGTCGGTCGCCCAGACGAAGAACTGTCCGCGGCTGCGGGCGGCGTACTCCCATTGTGCTTCGGTGGGCAAATCGAACGGCTGTCCCGTGATTTTTCCCAGCCATTGGCAATAATCCTTGGCACGCTGCCATGAGACGCCCGCAGGCGCTGCAGGATAACGCTGCTTCGCCGCTGCCTTGTCGCTTGCCGCACGTTCTGTGCCGCTAGCTTCGGTATAAACATCAAACTCGGCAAATGTCGTCTTGTATTTTGCTATCGAAAAGCTCGACAGCGTGACTTCGTGCACCGGTTTGTTTGTCGGGTCATCGCTGTATGGGAGCTTGTCAGGTGACCAAATGGGACCGAAATCTCCCATCTGAAAGGTTCCGCCCTCGACGAAGATCAGGTCTGCCAGAATTTTCTTTTTGAGTCTGGCCACCCGTTCGTCGATAGTTCCTTTGCCAAGTGCTTCGAGTTCCGCAGCCAAGGCAGCGGGCTGTTTCAGCGCCACCAGCTTCTCCTCATCCACGTACTGCTTGCTTATTGCCGGGATTTTGGGTGGCTCTGATGACGCGTGTGCCGATGCGATCAGGCAGCAGAAGACGGCAAGGAGCGGCAGCAGCTTACGATGAAGCGACATAAACAAACTTTCAATTTCGCCCGAAATCATGATGTGAACCCGGCCATCGCCGTCAGCGCGGCGGGCCGGCATGCAAGAATGAGTGACTCACGCCAGGCGACCTGTGTGACGAGCTGACGTTTGCCGCACGATGGTTGAGCAGAGAAGAGTTCAGCGCACGGGGGCGGGCCGTTGAACTGCGCAGCGGAACCCGCTGGACCGGTAGCTCGTCACCTCCGCTTTCGTTGAGTCGGCCGTCGTCGCCGCCGCGGACTCGTGCAACAGGCGGGCCCTTCGGTACATCGTATTCGGCACGATGGAATCGCCGATCGGCCATCCCCTGGCAACCTTCTTTGTCCCGGCGGCGGGGCCTTGAGGGTCCCGCTTTGGCGAGACCTTGTAATAATTCTCATCAAACCAGTCGTTGGTCCACTCTTCTCCGTCATGGGACGCGTCGTACAGCCCCAGCGGGTTCGGCGGGAACAGGCCAACCGGGTAAGGGTCGATTTCGCCCGACGGGGTCAACAATTCCATCTGGCCGGCCGCCGGGATATTTCGGCCGTAATCGATGTTGCCGTTGTCGGTAGCCCACACGAAGAATTGGCCACGGCTGCGGGCCGCATATTCCCATTGCGCCTCGGTCGGCAGATCGATCGGGAGCTGTGTCACCTTGCCCAACCATTGGCAATAATCCTTTGCGCGCTGCCAGGGGACACCGGCCGGAACGGTCGGGTGGCGGTATATTTTATCCAGCGGCCCGTTTGCCGCACGGTCCGTTTTTGTGGCGTCGGAATACACATCGAATTCCGCATACGTTGTCTTGAACTTCGCTATTGAAAAGCTGGACAGCGTGACCTCGTGCACGGCCTTGTTTGTGGGGTCATCGCTGTAGGGGAGCTTCTCTGGTGACCAGAGAGGCCCGAAATCTCCCATCATGAACGTGCCGCCTTTTACGAAAACCAGGTCCGCAAGTACTTTCTTCCTGAGCAGAGCAACGCGTTCCTCCGTCGTTCCCTTGCCGAGAGCGTCGAGTTCCGCCGCCAGGGGGGCAAGCTGCTTCAGTGCGACCAGCTTCGATTCGTCGATGTACTGCTTGCTCATTTGCGGCACCTTTGGCGGCTTGACGGGCGCTGCAAACGTACTGGATAACAGGCAATAAAACAGGGCAGCCAATGGCAGCGACTTGGCACGACGTGACATTTGTTTTCCTTTGAATTGGTCAGCGATGATTATAGTGCACAGCCATTTCGCAAGCTTCCAGCAGCGTTCCGGTGCCGGGAGTGCCGAGTTGTGCGCCAGCGCTAACGCTGCGGCGCGCCCAGCGGCAGGTCGAACTGCACTCGCAGCGTGGCGGCTGTCGGCGTGACGGTGAGACGATCGGTCGCACCGTCCTCGCCGGCATACAATTGCCGATCCTTGCGTGCATCGCGCAGCAAGTTGAGCAGACCGACGCGCAGCTTGCCGTACCGCCCGCCGTTCCAGGCCACGTACGTGTCGAGCGTACGGACCGGTCCAGTCGCCGCCCGCAGCAGTGCGGTGCGGCGCGACAGGCTGCCGCCCTGGTAACTGTAGTTGATGCCGGCGCTCCAGGCCGCGCCGATGCGGTAATCCGTGCCCAGGTTCGCTGTCAGCGGTGTCTGGTCGGCCAGGCGGTTGCCGGGGCCGGGCACCGCGTCCACGCGCGACCAGTTGCGGCTCGCGTTGGCGCGCAGGTCGAGGTCCGGCCCAGCCGGCAGCAGGGATCGCAGCGGCAGCTTCGCGTCGAATTCGACGCCGTGCGCCGTCGCGCCGCCGCCATTTGTCAGCGTCGAGACCCACGTATCGCCGTCGCGGAACAGCCGCTGCACCGTCACGTCGCTGATGCGGCGCGCATAGCCGGTGACGCCGACGACACCCTTGCCGCCGAAGTAGGCTTCCCAGCCGCCATCGACGCCCCACGCCAGTTCCGGGCGCAGGGCGGGGTTGCCCTCGACGTCCGGCGTGCCGGGACTGTTGTCGTTGTTGACGGTGTACCGGCGCGGCACAAGGTTGCGCGTCAGCGGCGCCTTGTACGTGCGCGCGACGGCCAGGCGCCATTGGCCCCGGTCAGGCACCTTCCACAGTGCCTGCAGCACGGGACTCCAGACGCTGGCGCGCGTGCCGACATCCGCCAATGTGCGGCCACGGGTGGTGCTGTGGAGACCTTCCCAACGCAAGCCGAGATAGGCCTGCAGGCGCTCGCCGATGTCCCATTCGTCCTGCGCGAACAGGGCCAGGCGCGTGACGTCCGCCACATAGTTTTGGTCCAGCACCGCTTCATTTGGCACAACATCATGCTGCACGCGTGTCTCGCGGCGGCGCGAGTAGGTGCCGTCCCAGCCCAGGCCAATGCCATGACCGGGCCACAGCGGCACCAGCAGCTTGCCGCTGCTGCCGGCGCTGTCGTCGCGGGCGCTGGAGGCGACGCGGCGTGTCAGCGTGGGTGCCCCCGTCAGGTCGGTACCGGAGAACAGGTAGTCGCCGCGCCGGCGGCTGCTGTTGCCGCCCACCTTCGCCGTCAGCCGCGCGGCGCCAATGCGGTGGCTCCAGTTGACGTCACTGCGCAGAATATCGTCCTGCGCGCTGGCCGTGAAACGCGACTGCGGCGAGCGCGTGGGCATGCCGGCCAGCGTCGTTTCGCTGGAGGTGCCGGCGTTGCTGGAGCGGCTGACGTCGACCAGGCTTTGCCAGGCCAGCGTGTCGCCGTTCGCCATCGTCCACGTCAGGCGTGGCGCCAGGCTGGCCTTGTCGATGCGACCGCGATACGCCTCGTCGAAGCGGCGCCGCGACAGCAGGCTGCCGTCCCCCGCTGCCGCATCGGTGTCGACCCGTGGCAGGCTGTCGTAGAACGTGCGCGCCATCGTTGCGGCGAGAATCCAGGTCATGCCGCCGTCCTTGTCCGCCAGTTGCAGCGTGGCGGCAGGGCTCGACCGGTCTCCTTCGCGCGCCACGGCCAGCTTGACGTCGCGCTGCGTGCCGCGCATCGCCCTGCGCAGCACGATATTGATACTGCCGGCCATGGACTGGGCGCTGTATTCGGCCGATGTCGTGCGCATGATTTCGATGCGTTCGACCAGCTCGGGCGCCAGCGTATCGAGCGAGAACCCGGGCGGCGCGGGATCGCCGTTGACCAGCACCTGCGTGTAGCCGGCGGCAAGGCCGCGCATGCGGATCTCGCCGGCGGCGACCGACAAGCCGGGAAGCCGTCCCAGTATGCCGGACAGCGCGCCGTCTCCATACCGCAGCAGTTCGTCGCGGCCGACGACGATCTTGCCGGCAGTGTCGCCCTGGCGAAGTGCCATGTCGCCCGGACCGGTGACGGCGACGCGTTGCATGTCCTGTGCCGAGGCTTGTGCGGGCAGGAGCAGAAGCAGCCAAAAAAGAGGTTTCATGGTCGATGAGGAGTGGTGAGGTTTGCGAGTGTAGGAATGCGAAGCGCCGACGGACAGCGCCGAGTGACGAAGCGGCATCACGGCGGGACGAACGAGCCCGCCCGCCACGCCGCACCGGCTCGATGGGCCGCTATACTCACCGTCCATGAGCACTTCCAGCATCGCGCCTCCCCGTTACCTGCCCGTCCTTGCCGTGTCCGTCCTGGTGTGGACGGGTATCTGCGCGATCGGTGCCCTGAGCAGTTATGCCGACTGGCAGCGCGATGGCAGCGACCGCCCGTACTGGCAGGCGCTGTGGGCCTGGTGCTTCACCCATGCGTTGCTGATGCTCGGCACCTGCCAGCTGTACGTGGTCTTCAGCCGCCGCCCCCCACTGCTTGCCGACGCCCGCCGCATCGGCGGCCTGTATGCACTGGTGGTGGCCTTCTTCCTGCCGCTGCAGATGCTGTATTCGGCTTTCGTCCGCCTGGTGCAACGGCATGAGTCGCTATCGGCCGGGGCACTGTGGCAGCGGTTGCAGGACATCGACCGATTCGACTGGTTCACGGAATTCGCGTGGACGAGTTTTACGTTCATCGCCGTCGTGGCCATCTGCACGTGGAGTGTGAAGCGGCGTACGGAGCAGCAGTGGCAACAGCTCCAGGTCGATCACCTGCGCCTGCAGCTGGACCTGGAGCACCAGCGCCTGCAGGCTTTGCGGGGTCAGCTCGAACCGCACTTCATCTTCAATGCGCTCAACGCCATCACGGCGCTGGTGCGCTCCGACGACAAGCGCACGGCGCTGTCCGGAATCAGTCGCCTGAGCGCCCTGTTGCGCTACGCGCTGACGGCCAGCGAACGCGATTGGGTACGGATCGACGAGGAGCTGGCCTTCGTGCGCGACTATCTGGCACTGCAGCGCCTGCGCTACGGCGAACGGCTGCGGGTGCGGATCGAAGGCGACGCGGGACCGGTGCTGGAGGCGTGTTGCCCGCCACTGCTGCTGCAGCCGCTGATCGAAAACGCATTGCGCCACGACCTCGATCGCCACGGTGCGTGCGGCGATGTCCGGCTTGCACTGCGCCGTGACGGCGGCGAAGTCGTCATCCGCATGTGCAATCCGCTGCATGCCGGCGGGGCGCCGAACCCGGGTCTCGGTCTCGGCCTGCGCGGCACGCGCGCGCGGCTGCGACTGGCATACCAGGGGCGTGCCAGCCTGCACACGTGGGAAGAGGCGGGGCGCTTCGTTGCCGAAGTGAGGATGGATGCGGAAGCGGACGAGGTGGCGGCGTGATGGACACCAGCGTCGCCGCGACCATCCGCGCGCTGGTGGTCGACGACGAGGAACCGGGCCGCATCAACCTGCGCTACGCGCTGGCGGAGCATCCGCGCTGGCGGATCGCGGCCGAATGTGAAAGTGCCGCGACGGCGCGTGCGGCGCTTGCGGACGCGGCGATCGACGTCGTCTTCCTCGACATCCAGATGCCCAGCGAGTCCGGACTGGCGCTCGCGCGCGAGCTGGCCGCGCAGGTCGAGCCGCCGCTGATCGTCTTCGTCACGGCGTACAGCAGCCATGCGCTCGAAGCGTTCGACGTGCATGCGCTGGACTACCTGTGCAAGCCGTTCGACGACTCTCGGCTGGCGCAGACACTGGCACGTGCGGCGGCGATGCTGGAACAGCGGCAGCGCGCGGGATATGGCGCCGCGTTGAGAGCGTGGAGCGCGCCGCCCGATGCGTACTGGCGCGAGGTGCGGGTACGTTCCGTGGGCCGCATCGAATGCATCCGCATCGACGATGTCCTGTGGCTGCAGGCGGCGGGCAACTATGTCGAACTGCACCTGACGGGCCGCCAGGTGCTGCATCGGGCGCCGCTACGCCATGTCGTCGCGCACCTGGACCCCGCGCAGTTCGTACAGGTACATCGTGGGGCGGTGGTGCGCACGGCGCAGATCGACGCACTGCGCCGCCACAATGACGGCAATTACACGGTAACGCTGCGTTGCGGCGACGTCGTGGGCGTCGGCGGGCGCTATCTGGCGGCTGTCAGGGCGCGGTTGGGTGAAGGCGTCGCGGACTGAATCCGTGCCGGCGCGCCGGGTTGCGTGGAACCGCCAGCGATCGACGCCGAGCCGTACGGGCCCGACCAATAGTCAAGTTGTTGTTTTTGAGCTATTTTTGCCTGGCAACAGCCGAGAATGATTCTTCGCGACATCAATTCCATATAGTATTTCGTGTTGCTGATCAGATTAGCAATAAAGACGCCATTTGCGGTGCCGGAACCAACAGCCACAGTCATGTCTGATGTCAAAATTTCAATGTCATTACGAATGCCTTAAAGTCACCCGTGACGCTCCCGCCGAGGTTATCCGGGCTGCCTATCGGTCACTGTCGCAAAAACACCATCCCGACAAGAATGTGGGAGACCAGGAAGCGGCGCGCGTGATGGCGCGCCTGAATTATGCCTACAGCGTGCTGTCGGATCCGGCGCAGAGGGCGCTCTACGATGCGCAGCTCATGCATGAGCAGCATGCCCGTGACCATTACGGCGCCGCCGACGATGCCGACTTTGCCGCACCGCGTGCCGGGTCAGGGCGCACATGGCTGAACCGGATCAGCCTGTATGCGATCGGCCGCAAAGGAAGAATTGCTGCGGTGGTGACCTTCGTCGTGCTGATCGGTGGCGGGCTCATCCTGCGCTCCGTCTGGAAGGAGCAGCAATCGATGCTGATGCTCGAGCAGGCGGCATTGCCGACGGCCGGCTCGTCTGGCGTCGGCATAAGCCAGGCGCCGGCCCACGTTGCCGCACCGACGGGGGCACCCGGCACGGACGTGGTCGCGACTCCTGCCGAACCGCTCCCGGCGCCCGCCGCCCCCGCAGCCGTGGTCAAGACAAGCGAGTTCGAACGTCTGACCGTCCTGTTGAAGAGCATGGGCCTGGGCCTGCACAAGCTGGACGTGCCGGCGCAGCCGCCTGCCGCCCGGCGTCCCGCGTTGCCGGCCCAGCCAGCGGAACAGGACAAGGGAGCCGTGGCAGCGAACGCGGCCGCTGCACCGCCGGCACGCCCGCAGGCTTCCGCTGCCGTCATGGCGCCGGAAGTGGCGCGGCCGCGCGAGGAGGCCGAGCGCTCGCCGGCGCCCGAGGCGGGCCGGGCAAACGTGGCGCAGGCGGCTGTCGCCAATGCACCCGGCGCCGCCTTGCGCCAGGCGGTGATTGCCGACGCGCGCTCGTGTGCGCCATCCTATCCGGCGCGCGCCTACAGCAACGGCGAAAGCGGCACGGTGCAGCTGGCGCTGCTGGTCGGTGGCGATGGCGGCGTGCTCGAATCGAAAGTGCAGAAGTCGAGCGGCCACGCGGAACTCGACAAGGCGGCGCGCAGGGCGCTGTCGCAATGCCACTTCAAGGTGGCGGGCAACGAGCGGTCGGTCGAGCCGGTCTGGGCGAACGTGGAATACGCTTTCTCGCTCGACTGAGCGGGACGGCGCTTCCCTAAAGCCACTGGTCGTTCGCGACGGTGCGCTCGCCCGCCGGACCGTCGCCCGTGTTGAGCACCCCGCGCGGTTCGATCAGCAGCATCTTCACCTCCGCACTGGCGCGCGGCCGGTGCTCCACGTTCTTCGGCACCACCGCCATCTGGCCGCTGCGCAGCACGATGGTGTCGACGCCGGACGACCCTGCGCGCACGTCGATGTGCAGCTCGCCCTCCAGTACGATGAAGGTTTCGTCGGTATCGGCGTGCCGGTGCCACTGGAATTCGCCTTCGACCTTGACGACCTTGAACTGGTAATCGTTCATCTCCGCGACAACGCGCGGCTGCCAGTAGCCATCGATCCGGCCGATTCTATCGACCAGGTCGATCGCCTGGCCCTGGCCGCGGGCGGGGTGGGTGGATGGGGACATCAAGCGCTCCTTTGAATGGGTCATGCAGCCACGATACGCGGGGGCGGTCCTGCCGTATTGAACGATCGTGGCAAGACGGCCGGGGTTTCAGCTCCGGCCCGCCCGCCGGGCGCATTGCAGCCAGTGCCCCGGCGTTTGCCCGTACGCCTTCACGAAATGACGCGTCATATGGCTCTGGTCGGCGAAACCCGCCGCGGCGGCGGCATCGGCCAGCGCGACGCCGGCGAGCAGCATGCGGCGCACGGCGTCGCTGCGGCGCAGCGTCATGTACCGATACGGGCTCGTGCCGTAGAACAGGCGGAAGTCGCGCGACAGGCTCCAGCGATCGCGGCCAGTAACCGCTTCCAGTTCGGCAAGGGTCACGGCTTGCGTGTAGTGCGCGTGCAAAAATTCCTGCGCGCGCCGTGCGGCGAGAAAATCGCCTCTTGCGCGTGGCGCGGGCGAGCCGGCGACCAGAGCCAGCGCATGCGCCAGTTCCACCAGGGCGTCGTCCCGCTCCAGCGGTTCCAGCGTATGGTCGACCTGCTGCAGCAGCGCCGAGGCCGCCGTGGCAAGACGCGGATCGTCGGACAGTCCGCTTTCGACGAAAGGCAGCGCACGTCCGCCCAGCACGGCCTGGATGAGCGCGGGCGCCACGTAGATCATCCGGTAATGAAAAGCCTCGTCGGTGCCGGCCTGGCCGTCGTGCACCTCGTCCGGATGCAGCACCATCGTGCCGCCGGGCAGGCTGTCCCGGCGCTGGCGCCGGTAGTTGAAGCTCTGCACGCCGGAGATGGTGCGGCCGATGGCATAGGTGTCGTGGCGATGCGGCGCGTAAGCCTGGCCGGAAAGCCGCGCTTCGATGCGTTCCAGGCCATCGACCGGCTCGGCGCATCGGAACCAGTCGGAGGCGGTCCTGGCAGGATGTTTCACGGTGTTTTCCTTGTCTGCAGTGGCGCAATGACTCCGGGCGGAAGCCGGTCGGGTCCTCCCGTCCTTTTGCGTCGAGATGCCGCTGACGATACACGTCCGCCGCGCCGGTGTCTTGAACGATCGTGTCGGCGGTTGCCTCCGGTTCCCCGGCGAGACAGTCGCTGCGATGACTCATCGTATCAGTTTCACACTGGACATCGCCCGGGGCTGTTGTCGCCAGTCTACAGCAGAGCTGTTATGTCTGTTTCCGCACTGAACGCTTTTATTCCTGCTCGTATGCTCGGCCCATGGCTGAGGTATTCGCGCTCATCGCCATCGTTTTACAAAAAAGAAGCCCGCTCAACCCGGCCGCGGAGTGCGAAACCTGGTCGATACATGGAATTACCGAAAATGAAGAACCCTACCTCCACCACCACCGGCGTCGCCCATGACGATACGCCGCCGCCGCCCAGGAAGAGGCTCCGCGACAAGCCGCTCTCCCTGGCTGCATGGAAGCAGTTCGTCGATGTGGCCAAACCTTACTGGCTGGAGGATCAGAAGAAGCGGGCGTGGCTGCTGCTGTTGCTGTTGATTGCGCTGATGCTGGTGGAGACCAAGCTGGCTGTGATGCTGAATGACCAGACCGGCGAACTGACTTCCGCGCTGGCGGGCAAGGACCGCGGCCGCTTCTGGAACGCGGTGCGCGAGTGCCTGATCATCCTGGCGTTCGCGGTACCGGTCTACGCGTTCTATTACTACATGCGCGACCTGTTCGCCAATCAGTGGCGCAAATGGCTGACTGGCCGTTTCCTGGACGGCTATCTGAAAGGACGCAAGTATTACGAGCTGGGGTCGGACGCCGAAATCGACAACCCCGACCAGCGCATCAGTGAAGACGTCAATACGTTTACCGGCAAGTCGATTCACTTTCTGCTGATCTTCCTGGGCTCGCTCATGCAGCTGGTGGCATTTTCCGCCGTGCTGTGGTCCATTTCGCACCTGCTGGTCGGCGTGCTGGCGGTGTATGCGCTGCTGGGCACCGTTATCGCGCTGTGGGTGTTCGGCACCCCGCTGATCCACCTGAACTTCTGGCAGCTGCGC
>Ga0308166_1003089_pt1 | contig 14469 bp, 12 predicted proteins | sample PhyCR2_2_FD_202137 | JGI IMG/M metagenome (GOLD analysis project Ga0308166, IMG submission 202137) | Phyllosphere microbial communities from UC Gill Tract Community Farm, Albany, California, United States - DLSLCC.R2 | ecosystem: Host-associated > Plants > Phyllosphere > Unclassified | place... | reverse complement strand
GCTCCAGCGAGGCCGAGGTGCAGGCCGAACCCGAGGACACGGCCAGGTCCTTGATCGCCATGATCAGCGACTCGCCTTCGACGTAGTTGAACGAGACGTTCAGGTTATGCGGCACGCGGTTGTCCATGTCGCCGTTGATGTAGACCTCTTCGATCTCCAGCAGGCCCTTGGCCAGGCGGTCGCGCAGCGCCTTCACGCGGGTCAGCTCGGCATCCATCTCTTCTTTCGCGAGACGGAAGGCTTCGCCCATGCCGACGATCTGGTGGGTCGGCAGCGTGCCCGAACGCAGGCCGCGCTCGTGGCCGCCGCCGTGCATCTGCGCTTCCAGGCGCACGCGCGGCTTGCGGCGAACGTACAGGGCGCCCACGCCCTTCGGACCGTAGGTCTTGTGCGCGGTAAAGGTCATCAGGTCGCACTTGGTCTTTTCCAGGTTGATCTCGACCTTGCCGGTGGCTTGGGCGGCGTCGCAGTGGAAGATGATGCCTTTCGAACGGCACAGTTCGCCGATCGCGTCGATCGGCTGGATCACGCCGATCTCGTTGTTCACCAGCATCACCGAGACCAGGATGGTATCCGGACGGATCGCCGCTTCCAGTTGGGCGACGGTGATCAGGCCATTGTCCTGCGGCTCGAGGTAGGTGGCCTCGAAGCCCTGACGCTCCAGCTCGCGCACCGTGTCGAGCACCGCCTTGTGCTCGGTCTTGACGGTGATGATGTGCTTGCCCTTCGTCTTATAGAAGTTGGCCGCGCCCTTCAGGGCCAGGTTGTTCGACTCGGTGGCGCCGGAGGTCCAGATGATTTCGCGCGGATCGGCGCCGACCAGGGCCGCCACGTGGGCGCGCGCTTCCTCGACCGCCGCCTCGGCGGTCCAGCCGTACATGTGGCTGCGCGAGGCCGGATTGCCGAACTGCTCGCGCAGGTAGGGAATCATCTTGTCGGCAACGCGAGGATCGATCGGCGTGGTGGCCGAGTAATCCATGTAGATCGGGAAATGCGGCGCAGTCACGAAGCTCTGCTCGATTTGTTTGTCCAAAGGCGCGTTCATCAGTTCACTCCAGTTTGCTTTGCTTCAGTTTGTTCGGTGTTGCCCAGTCCAGTGCTACTGGGCGGCAGCGGCGGCGCGGTGCACCACCACGACGTTTTGTTCTTTCTGCTTTTGCTGGTCGACCAGGTCTTGCAGGGAAACCGAGTCCAGGTAGTCGACCATCTTCGCGTTCAGCGTGGTCCACAGCTCGTGCGTCATGCAGCGCGTGCCGCTGGCGGCATCCGCCCCGTGGCAGTTTTCCTTGCCGCCGCACTGCGTGGCATCGAGCGGCTCGTCGACCGCGATGATGATGTCGGCCACCGTCACCTTCTCGGCCGGGCGCGCCAGGCTGTAGCCGCCGCCCGGGCCGCGGATCGACTCGACGATCTCGTGGCGGCGCAGCTTGCCGAACAGCTGCTCCAGGTAAGACAGCGAAATGGCCTGGCGCTGGCTGATGCCCGACAGCGTGACCGGACCATTACCCTGGCGCAGGGCAAGATCGATCATCGCAGTGACAGCAAAACGGCCTTTGGTGGTCAGACGCATCACAATCCCGGTTAATGTTAAAATATTGCTCTTGCTCACTAGTCAGGCCGGCTCACATCTCTGCGTTGCGCCGATTAAAAACCCGATTAGTTGAACGATTTAGTCAAGTATAGCAAATTCCGGGGGCCTTGTCTTGGCACCCCCAAAAACCGCCGCACGCCGCTACCCGGTACGGATAACGAAGCCAGCGGCCGCGACGCAGGGTGGGCCGCGCCGCGCCAGGCAGGTCCACCGCCAACACCGGATCATCCGCTGGGCATGCGCTGCCCGCGCGGTGACACCCGACGCATCCCCGCTCGCGGCCGCACGGCATCCATGATCAGCGCTTGCTCAATAAGCGCATCGGCCCAAACAACTCCTGCATCCCCTGGTTCGCAATAAACGTCAAGTTATAAGGATGCTCCGCCACCGCCTGCGGAAACCTCGCCGTCTCGGGCAACTTCCTCAACTCCTCCGCGATCTTGCCCCACAACACCAGTGTCGGCGGCGGCGCCTGCTCGGCCAGCACCGCCAGCACCACCTGCAGGAAGGGCAGCCAGGCGCGCGCATCGATCACCGGCTTCACCGTCGTCCTGAACACCAGCGAAGCGTTCAGCAACAGGAAGCCCTCGTCCGTCAGGTTCGCCTGCAACTCGGCCAGCGTGCGGATCGCCCCGTTCGCCTGCGCCGCGGCCGCCACCGGCGCCATCGCCTCGCCGCCGGTGGCTTCCGGCTGCAACCGGCCATCCGCCACCAGCAGCATTTTCATGAAGTTGCGCAGCGAGGTCGCCCGGTTCACCGGCTTCGACAGGCCGGCCGCGCTCCACAGCTCGCCGACGGCGCCATCCATGAAGCAGACCCCGGTCGCGCTCTCGGCGCGCGGATACGGCCCCTCCCCCACCAGCACGTAGCGCACCCGGTCCAGCGGCTGGGCGAAGGCGGCAAACAGGCGGTTCCCGGTCGGCAGGTAGGTGTCGGTGGCCAGCGCCGGCAGGTAACCCGGGTTCGCGCGCATCACCGCTTCCAGGCCGCGCAACAGGTGCGGGCGCCAGGAGACGTCGGCAAGATCGAGGGCAGCAAGGATGGCGGCGGGGATGGCGGTGTCGGTCATGGTCCGGGCGGTGCGAAAAAAGAAACGGATTGTAGCCCAGCATGCGCACGCGGGGCGCGGGGCCGGCCCGCGATTCCGCGCTTCAATCTGGCGCAGCCCGCCGCCGATGTAGGGCAGGATGTCCCCACCGCGGCCTGGTCCGCCAACCTTCAAACAGGAGCTCGAGGATGCAAACGATTCAAGAGGTGATGACGCGCGACGTGCAGACCATTTCCACGCAAGACACCGTGCAGCGCGCGGCCCAGCTGATGGACGAGCTGAACGTGGGCGCGATTCCGGTGCTGGACGACGGCCGGCTGGTCGGCATGGTCACCGACCGCGACATCACCGTGCGTTCGGTGGCCGTCGGGCAGGACCCGGCCGCCACCCGCGTGGGCGACGTGATGAGCACCGACGTGCGCACCTGCACGGTGGACCAGCGTGTGGAAGACGTGCTGGCGCAGATGGCCGACGTCCAGATCCGGCGCGTGCCGGTGATCGACGCGAATGGGCAAGTGATCGGCATCGTGTCGCTGGGCGACGTGGTGACCAAGGCGCCGGTCGAGGTCGAGCAGACGCTGGACGAGATTTCGACGCCCTCGGAGCCGGACCGGTCGACGACGGGCCAATAACGATCGACGAAGAAGGACAGGGAAGCGCATCGAAGGCGGACAGGTCCGCCTTCGATGCGCTTATTCCGCGTCCGGCTGCTTCGAGGGGTGGGCCGCATCGAAGGCCGGCAGCTCGATGCAGTGGGCATGGATGCGCGCGATGTTCGGATAATCGTTCACATCAATGCCGAAGCGCTGGGCGTTGAAGACCTGGGGCACCAGGAAGCAGTCGGCCATGGTCGGCGAGGCGCCGTGGCTGAAGGGGCCGGCGGCGGGGTCGCGCGCCAGGTGCGCCTCGAGGCCGGCCAGGCCCTCGCGGATCCAGTGCTGGATCCAGGCGTTCTTGGCTTCCTCGCTCAGTTTTAGCTCACCCACCAGGTGGCGCAGCACGCGCAGGTTGTTCAGCGGATGGATGTCGCAGGCGATGATCTGGGCCAGCTCGCGCACGCGGGCGCGGCCCGGGGCGTCGCTCGGCATCAGCGGCACCGCCGGGAAGCGCTCGTCGAGGTATTCGATGATCGCCATCGACTGGGTCAGCGTGATCCGGTCGTCCTGGAAAGCCGGCACCAGGCCGCTCGGATTGATCTGGCGGTATTCCTCCTGGCGCTGCTGGCCGCCGTCCTTGAGCAGGTGCACAGGCACCGCGTCGTAGCTCAAGCCCTTCAGGTTCAGCGCGATCCGTACCCGGTAGGCTGCCGAGCTGCGAAAATACGTGTAGAGCTTCATTCCTTCCTCCCGTGATAATGCGCGACTTCGTGGTCGATGGCGCCGAAGATGCTCGCCCCGGTGACGTCCAGCATTTCGATGCGCACGCTGTCGCCAAAGCGCAGGAACGGCGTCTTCGGCGCGCCGTGTTCGATGGTTTCGTACATCCTTACCTCGGCCAGGCAGCAATAGCCGACGCCGCCGTTGGCGATGCTGGAGCCGTGCAGGTTGCCCTGCTTGTTCGAGACCGTGCCGGAACCGATGATGCTGCCCGCGCACAGTTCGCGCGTCCTGGCCGCGTGGGCGATCAACTGGGCAAAGCTGAAGGTCATGTCCTCGCCGGCGTTCGGCTTGCCGAATAACTGGTCGTTGAGGGTGACGCGCAGCGGCAGGTGCAGCTTGGAATCGACCCAGGCATCGCCCAGCTCGTCCGGCGTGACGGCCACCGGAGAAAACGCGCTGGCCGGCTTCGACTGGTAGAAACCGAAGCCCTTGGCCAGTTCGCCCGGGATCAGGTTGCGCAGCGAGACGTCGTTGACCAGCATGACGAGGCGGATCGATGCGGCCGCCTGCTCGAGGCTGGCGCCCATCGGCACGTCGGCGGTGACGACCGCCACTTCGGCTTCCAGGTCGACGCCCCAGTCCTCGGACAGCACGGCGATCGGGTCGCAGGGGCCGATGAAGGCGTCGCCGCCGCCCTGGTACATCAGCGGATCGGTGTAGAAGGAGGCCGGCACCTCGGCATTGCGCGCCTTGCGCACCAGCTCGACGTGATTGATGTAGGCCGATCCGTCGGCCCACTGGTAGGCGCGCGGCAGCGGCGAATGGCATTCCATCTCGATAAAGGACTCGGCCTGGTCGGCGGTGCCGGCATTCAGTTGCTCGTAGACGGCCTGCAGTTGCGGCGCCTTGCGGTCCCAGTCGTCGAGCGCGGCTTGCAGGGTAGGGGCGATGTCCGGCACAGCCTGGCAAGTGACGAGGTCGCGGCTGACGACCACCAGCGTGCCGTCGCGGCCGCCGGTCTTGAGTGTGGCGAATTTCATGGCGATTTCCTTTGTCGTTGCATAGTTGCCGCCATTAAAGATGAAAACGGACTATCATACAAACAATATTTTCCGGCTCATTTATCGGATTATCTTATGAATCCCACCCTGCGCCAGATGCGGGCCTTCGTGGCCTTGGCCAAGACAGGCAACTTTACGCTGGCCGCGCAGACCATGCACGTCACGCAATCGGCCTTGTCCGGTTTGATCAAGGAACTCGAACAAACGCTGAACGCGCGCGTCGTCGACCGCTCCACACGCAAAATCACCCTCACCGACATCGGCCGCGAGCTGTACCCGCTATTTAGCCAGATGATCGACGACCTCGACGGTGCGCTGGCGAACGTGGCGGACCACACGCAGCTACGAAAAGGCATTGTCCGCATCACGGCGCCGCAACTGATGTGCTGCACGCTGCTGCCCGAGGCGATTGCCGCCTACCGCGACCTGCACCCCGACATCGAAGTGCGCATCGCCGACAGCGAGGTCGACGGCGTGATCGCACGCGTGCTCTCGGGCGAATCGGACATCGGCATCGGCCCGGAGCGCGAACCGCTGCCGCAACTCGAGGCGCGCGCGCTGTTCGAAATGCCCTTCGCCCTGGTCTTTCCCCAGGGCCACGCGTTGGAATCCGCCGAACGCGTGACCTGGCAGGACGTGAACCGCTACCCCTTCATTGCGCTGCAGGGGCAATTTACCGAGCGCCTGCAGGCCGACATGCACGCCGTCCTGCGCGACTTGCCGCTGAAGCCGTCGAACGAAGTCACCTTCATGACCACCGCCCTGGCGATGGTCAGCGCCGGCCTGGGCATCACGGTCTGCCTGCCCTACGCCGAACCGCTGGCGCGCCTGTACCGCTTGCGCATGCGTCCGCTCGAGGAACCGGTGCTGACGCGGCGCTTTTTTGTCTACACCCGTGCCGGGCGTTCGCTGTCGCCGGCGGCCGACAGTTTCATCGATTTCCTGTTCACCTATGTGGCGTCGAAACGTCGGATGGCGAACGGCGGCCGGCCCGACTGACGCCTTCCCTGTCCGGATTGCGCAGCTGCGCTAGAATCGGGCGATCCTCTTCACCAGGTTCGTTTCGATGACGCACAACACCATCGCCATCAACCAGCGCATGGACAGGTTCAACGGCCAAGCCAGCGTCTGGCTGTTCGGCTACGGCTCGCTGATCTACAAGGCCGACTTTCCCTTCCTCCGGCGCCGCCCGGCCAGCATCACGGGCTGGACCCGCCGCTTCTGGCAAGGCTCGCACGACCACCGCGGCACGGAAACCGCGCCGGGACGCGTGGTCACGCTCGTGCCCGATGCGGGCGCGCTCTGCCATGGCATGGCCTACCTGGTCACGCCCGAGGAATTCGCCCACCTCGATCACCGCGAAAAGAATGGCTACCTGCGCCTGGCGACCGAGATCCGCTTCGAGGACGGCAGCAGCGTCGAAGGGTTGGTCTACATCGCCACCCACGAGAACGCCGCCTTCCTCGGGCCGGCCAGCGAGCAGGCGATTGCCCGGCAAATCGCCGGGGCGCGCGGCCCGAGCGGGCCGAACAGCGAATACCTGCTGGAACTGGCCAAGGCCCTGCGCGAACTGGGCAAGGACGATCCGCACGTATTCGAGATCGAACGGCACCTGATCGAGCTCGCCGCTGCCTGAAGGCTGCCTGTCGCCTGCGCCGGTCCGCCGGCGCCAGGCTGCAAGCTGCCGGCCTGGTTATCCGCCCATTTGCCGGCGCCGGCTGCAAGCTGCCGGCTTGGCTATTCGCCCATCCGCCGGCGCCGGCTGCAAGCTGCCGCCCTGGCTATTCGTCCTGCCTTTCCACAGTCAGCGTCTTGATTGCCTTCTCCAGCGCGCGCACTTTCTCGCGCATGCCGGACAGGTTGCGTACCAGCACGGCATTGCGCTCCCATTCCGCGTTCCTGGCAACCGGGAAATAGCCGGTGTAGCGACCCGGCTCGGTGAGCGAATTCGGCACCATGGTCGCGGCGGTCACGTGCACGTTGTCGACGATCTCGATGTGGCCGTTGATCATCGCCGCGCCACCGAAGGTGCAGTGCTTGCCGATGTGCGCGCTGCCGGCCACGCCGACGCAGCCGGCCATGGCCGTGTGCGCGCCGATGTGGCAGTTGTGGCCGATCTGGATGAGATTGTCGAGCTTGACGCCGTCTTCGATCACGGTGTCGTCGAGCGCGCCGCGGTCGACGGTGGTATTCGAGCCGATGTCGACGTCGTTGCCGATCACCACGCGCCCGGTTTGCGGAATCTTGATGTAGCTGCCGCCGTCCACCGCGAAGCCGAAACCGTCGCCGCCGATGACGGCGCCCGAGTGGACGATGCCGCGCGCGCCGATGACGCAGCGGGCGTGGAAGGTGACGTTGGCAAAGAAATGCGTGTCTGCGCCGACGACGGCATCGCGCCCGATGTAGCACCCGGCGTCGATGACCGCGCCCGGCCCGATCACGGCGCCGGCCTCGACCGTGACATGGGCGCCGACGTGGGCCGACGCGTCGACCCTTGCGCTGTGGTGCACGGCCGCCGTCGGATGCACGCCGGGTTCCGGCGCCGGCGTGCGCAGGGCCACGAAGAACTGCGCCGCGCGCGCGAACCATGCGTAGGGATTGGCGGTGACGATGCGGGCGCCGCCGTAGGTGGCGGCCACCTCGGGCTCGTCGGGCGGCGCCAGGATGAGCGCCGCGGCCGCGCTGCGCGCCGCCAGCGCGCGCAGCTTGCTGTTGCTCAGGAAGCTGATCTCGGACGCGCCGGCACGGTCGAGCGGCGCGATGGCCGTGACTTCGATGCCGGGGTCGCCCGCCAGTTGGCCGCCGAAGCGTTCGACCAATTCGCCTAGACGGGTAGCCATGCCATATGCCCCATGTTGCCTCCTCGCAGAGTAAGACCGATCAAGAACATCGGACCGCGCAAGCGCGCCAGCGACACAGCTTTGGCGCCGGCTTGCCCAGGTATCAGGGTTGGACACGCAGCCCAACCCGGCAGTTCCGCAACCGGCCGGGCATCTCGATCCGCCTCAGCCTGTATCAATATAGCTGCTGATCAGAACAAGTCCAGCTGCCCCGCTCCCCTGGCACCGCCCTTGCCTGCCGCCGCCGGCACCACCAGCGGCCGCCTGAACTGCGACGTATCGAGGCGCTCGAAACGCCCGCGCAAGGCGCCCAGGCCCATGCGCTCGACGGTCTTGTCGAAGCGCTGGCGGATCAGGTCGGACCAGACGCCTTCCCCGTGCATGCGCCTGGAAAAGTCGGCGTCATAATCCTTGCCGCCGCGCATTTCGCGGATGCGGTTCATCACACGCGCGGCGCGTTCCGGAAAGTGGGCTTCGAGCCATTGCTGGAACAGCGGGTTGACTTCCCAGGGCAGGCGCAGCACCGTGTAGTGCGCGCTCACGGCGCCGGCGTCGCGCGCGGCTTCGAGGATTCTTTCGATCTCGGGTTCGGTCACGAATGGAATGATCGGCGCCACGCTCACGCTGACCGGGATACCGGCATCGGTGAGCGTGCGGATGGTGCGCAGGCGCCGCGCCGGGGCCGCCGCGCGCGGCTCCAGGGTGCGCGAGATGTCGGAGTCGAGCGTGGTGAGGGTGATCGCCGCGCAGGCCAGCGAACGCTCGGCCATCGGCGCCAGCAGGTCGATGTCGCGCTCGATCAGCGAGGACTTGGTGACCAGCCCCACCGGGTGCCGGCATTCGTGCAGCACCTCCAGCACCTCGCGCGTGAGGCGGCGCTCGCGCTCGCACGGTTGATAGGCGTCGGTGTTGACGCCGATGGCGATGTGCTCGGGCTGGTACGAGGCATGGGCGAGTTCGCGCCGCAGCAGCTCGGCGGCGTTCACCTTGGCGAAGATGCGGGTTTCGAAGTCCAGCCCCGGCGACAGGCCGAGGTAGCTGTGCGTCGGCCGGGCGAAGCAGTAGATGCAGCCGTGCTCGCAGCCACGATACGGATTCAGCGAAACCTTGAAGGGAATGTCGGGCGAGCTGTTGCGCGACAGGATAGATTTGGCGATTTCGTCGGTGACCACGGTCTTGGCCGGCGCCGCCAGGTCGCCGACGTCCACGCCGGCCCAGCCGTCGTCGAAGCGCTCGCGGCCGTTCAGTTCGTAGCGGCCCTGCAGGTTCGACACCGCGCCCCGGCCCTTGGTGGCGGTGCGGGGAGGCGGCAGGACGATCTCTTCCGCGCTGTATTCCCGGTCGATGGTTCTTTCGATATAAGCCATGCGGCCCCCATTACTGTATATTTATACAGTATGGTACGCCGCTCTTCGGGTCAATTCAAGCGCGTGCTCAGGCTGGCGGCAAGGGATGTGGCAAATACGCAGCCTGTTGCCCGACAAAGCCGTCGAAAGCGGCAAACAGCGCAGCGTAGCGCGCCGTGTCGCGCTCGATCTGGCCCAGCGCATGCGCGCTCGCCTCCAGCGTGGACAACTGGTCCGGCGCATGCGCCTTGCGGATACGGTAGTGCGACGCCGGCATGTCGCGCAGTGCAAGGCGCGGCAATTGCCGCAGCAGCGGGTTCAGGTGCAGCATCTTGCGGCTCTTGCGCCAGGTGGCGTCGAGCACGACCAGGCGCAGGCGAGCGGCGGGCGGCAGCGCAGCGGCAGCGGGGACAGGCGCGTCCGCCGCCTCGGGATACAGCAGCAGCGGCGTGCGCCCGCCGGCGTGCAGCAGCGCAGCGAGCGCATCGGCGTCAAAGGCTTCCCCCACCGCCAGCACGCTGCCCGTCACGCAGAGGTGCAGCAGGCGCGCGCTGTTCTTGGCGTTCGCCACTTCCAGCGGATGCTGCAGGATCAACAGCTCGACGGGCGAGGCCAGCGGCCGCACCCAGGCGCAGATGCAGGCCGACTGCGCGCGCAGGCAGGCCGCGCAGGTGGCGCGGCGGGGTCGGGTGGGCTGGTTCATCGGCGGCTCGCTGCGCAATGCGCAAAAGGCGCCGATTGTAGCAGCCCGCCATCGGCCTCAGGCGGTGGCGCGCAGCCCGGCCAGCGCCCGGCTCCAGGACTCCACCTGATCCAGCATGGCCTGGACCGATTGCGCGTGGTGGGCGGCCGGCTTGAAGGTGGCGAAGTTCTCGAAGTCGGTGAACAGCGACAGCATCACCTGGGCCCGTACGTCGGCCACCATCAGTTCGCCCATCACCAGGCGCAGGTTCTCGATGGCGCGCGCGCCGCCGGCGCTGCCGTAGCCGACGAAACCGGCCGCCTTGTTGTTCCATTCCTTGTACAGGAAGTCGATCGCGTTCTTCAGCGCGCCCGAGGTGGCGTGGTTGTACTCGGGCGTGACGAAGACGAAGCCGTCGAACGTGGCGATCTTGGCGGCCCAGGCCAGGGTATGGGGTTGCGAATACTGGCCCATCGAGGGCGGCACCGGCTCGTCGAGCAGGGGCAGCTTGAAATCCTGGATGTCGACCAGCTCGTAGCTTGCGTCCTGGCGCCCCTGGGTCATGCCCATCACCCATTGCGCCACGTCGAGCGCCTTGCGCCCCGGCCGGGTACTGCCGACGATTACCGCGATCCTGACCATGTCGCTTCTCCTTGTGCGTGTCCGGGAACAGCCCCGCGCCCATTCTAGTCAGCGGCAGCGGCAAGGCGCGCCGCCTTGCTGGGCGAAAATACGGGGATCGCCGGTCCGGCGCCGGGCGCCCGGCACCGTCGTTCAGCGCCGTCCGCTCAAGCGGCCCAGCAGGCCGACCAGTTGTTCGAGGTCATAGGGCTTGGCCAGGATTTTCACGCCGGGAACCGAGACGCGCCGGTCGGTGTAGCCGGTGGCCAGCACGACCGGCAAGGCAGGCCAGCGTTCGCGCACCGCCGCGGCCAGGTCGATGCCGCTGATGTTGCCCGGCATGACGATGTCGGAAAAGACGATGTCCACGGCCTGCCCGCCGTCCAGCTGGGCCAGCGCATCGTCGCCGCTGACGGCCACCCGCACCACGAAGCCGGCGGCGCCGAGCGCCTCGACCACGGCTTCGCGCACCAGCACGTCGTCCTCCACCAACAGCACGGTGACGCCGGCCGCGCCCGGTGCCGCCGGCGCGCCGGCCTGCGGCGCCTGCTGCTGCGCCGGCGCGGCCACGTCCTGCGCCGTTTCGCCCTCGCGCGCGCGCGGCAGGTAGATGCGCACCCGCGTCCCCTTGCCCGGCGTGCTGTGCAGGACCAGCATGCCCTGGGCCTGGGTGGCAAAGGCATAGGCCTGCGGCAGGCCGAGGCCGGTGCCCTGCCCCGGCGACTTGGTGGTGAAGAAAGGATCGAGCGCGCGCGCCATGACTTCCGGCGCCATGCCGGCGCCTTCGTCGCTCACGCTCAGCTGCAGGTAGTCGCCGGGCGCCAGGCCTTCGGGCGGCGCGTCCAGCGTGGCGTTGCGGGCCGCAATGCGCAGCCGGCCGCTGCCGCCCATGGCGTCGCGCGCATTGATGGCCAGGTTCAGGAGTGCCAGGTCGAACTGCAGGGGCTCGACCCACACCGGCCACAGCCGGCTCTCGAATTCGGTCTCGATCACGACGCCGCCGGCCACGGCGCCGCGGATCAGCTGCAGCGCGCTGTCGAGCTGCGCGGCCGTGTCCACCGTCACCAGGCGCCCTTCCTGCACCCGTCCGAAGGAGCCGAGCTGGCCGGTGAGCGTGGTGGCGCGGGTCACGGTGCGCTTGCAGGTGTCGATCAGGCGCTGCAGGTTCGGTTCCCTGGCCTGCATCGCCGCCAGTTGCAGGGCCGTGGTGAGCGTTTGCAGCAGGTTGTTGAATTCGTGCGCGATGCCGGCCGTCAGGCGCCCGAGCGACTCGAGCTTCTGGCCGCGCAGCAAGGCGCCTTGCGCCTGCTCGGTGGCCAGGATGGCTTCGTTCACCCGGTGCTCGAGGTCGCGCTTCGAGCGCCGGATCTGCTTGCTCGCCTCGACCATGCGCCAGGCCACGGTGTCGATTTCCTCGACCCCGTGCGGCTGGTAGGGAATTTCCTCGCCATCGGCCAGGCGGTCGGCGCAGCGGCCCAGGTATTCGATCGGCACCACCGCGCGGCTGGCGAACCAGCGGCCGGCGCCGATCGCGAGCACCAGCAGCACCGCCATCATCCCCGCCAGCAGCGCCGCCGCTTCCGTCGAGACGCGGCGGATCTCGGCGCTCGGGATGGCGATCAGGAGCTTCCAACCGGAATTCGGGACCGTGGTGATCTGGGCCCGCACCGGCACCCCGGTCAGGGTATGGCTGGGGAAGACCAGGTCCTGGTCGGTGGTGGCCGCCAGCCTGCGCGTGCGTTCGCGCAGCAGGGTGCCGACGTAGTGCGTCGCGTCGCGCGAGCGGGCGGCGATGCGGCCGTTGCGGTCGAACACGGTGGCGATCCAGGCTTCGGGAAATTGCTGGCGCTCGATCAGGCGTTGCAGGATGCCGACATGCATGCCCAGCGTCAGGTAGTAGCGCGCCTTGCCCTCGACCAGCACCGGCACCTGCATCATGAAGTCGTAGCGCTTGACCGGCGGGGCGTAGAACACGTCCGACACCAGGGTGCGCGCGCTGCCATAGCGCTGCCGCAGCGCCAGCAGGTTGGACGAATCGGGTTCCTCGAGCGCCGCGCCGAGCGGGCGGCGTGTGCTCAGGATCGGCTTGCCCTCGGCGTCATACAGGACCGCCACCGCATCCACCGCCTGCGCCGCGCGCCAGGCATGGGCGTAGAACTCGTCGATGTCGCCCTCGGCCAGCGCCGGCGAGGCCGCCAGGGTGCGCAGGATGCCTTCCTGGTGGCGCATCTCGTTGTCGACCAGCAGGGCAAACGCGCGGCCGGTCTCGGCGATGCCGCGCTCCTGGTCCTTTTGCTGCTCCACGTAGACATAGGCGACCGCCAGCGCCGCGCCGATGAACGAGGGCACGAGGATGGCGACGACGAGGATCAATAGCCGATTCCGGAATCGCATTGGTGCTGGGGTCCTCCTGAGCCGGCAAAGAATGAGGGAACGCGGTGCTGCAGCGGCGACGTGTTCAGCAAAAAGCTGAATCTCCGATTATACAAGAGGCAAGCTTGCTGCCTGCTCATCCTTTTTGCTGTGCTTTTCCCAACATTTTGAACGTTCACTATTGAGATACGTAAGCATCTTTACCACACACAAAAATTTACCTCTGGAATTGCGTAAACGGATATTGATCTGCGTGTTTTCGGTGCCTAGAATCAATTTATTCCATCAAGCAATTCTGTCGCACCGGCAGACACTTTCCAGAGTCGCCCATGTTCCGAGTTCGCACCGTAGCCGTCCGCAAGACCCTTACCGCCCTCCTCGCCGCCCTCGCCATCCTGCCGGGCGTGGCCATCGAGCAGGAGCTCCAGCTCGACTACCGCATGAACGAACGCATCGTGCAGGTACCGGCCGGCCGCGACAACCGCGCCATGCTGGAAACCACCGTCTTCCAGCCGAATGGCCAGGGTCCCTTCCCGCTCCTGATCATCAACCACGGCAAGGATCCGGGCAGCCCCAGCGCCCAGCCGCGCGACCGCTTCTACTACATGGCGGCGGCGTTCGTGAAGCGCGGCTATGCCGTGATGGTGCCGATGCGCCAGGGCTTCGCCAACTCGACCGGCCGCTACCGCGACCGCGGCTGCGACATGACCACCAACGGCTACCTGCAGGCCGAGGACATCCGCTCGGCCGTGGAATACGCCCGCACCCAGCCCTGGATCGACAGCGGCCGCATCGTCGTGGCCGGCCAGTCCTACGGCGGCCTGGCCACCATGGCGCTCGGCACCGAGCAGCTTGCCGGCGTGCGCGGCCTGATCAACTTCGCCGGCGGCCTGCGCGACGACAGCGCCGGCTGCGGCTGGCGCTCCTCGCTGGTCTCGGCCATGGCCGAGTACGGCGCGAACAGCAAGATCCCGAGCCTGTGGATGTACGGCGAGAACGATTCGCTGTTCGGACCGGACCTGGCCAACCGCATGCACGAAGCCTTCCTGGAAGCCGGCGGCAAGGGCCGCCTGGTCGAGTTCCCTTCGTTCAAGCGCGATGCCCACGGCATGCTGGCCAGCCGCGACGGCGAAAAGATCTGGCTGAAGGACACGATGGCCTTCCTGAAGGGCGTCGGCATGCCGACCGAGGTGGTCTACAGCGTGCCGCCGCCACCGACCCCGGCGCGCACCGACTACGCCAGGGTCGACGACGTCGAGGCCGTGCCCTTCCTGTCGGAAAACGGGCGCCGCGCCTATGCCGACTACCTGACCAAGATGACGCCGCGCGCGTTTGCCGTCTCGCCGAGCGGCGCCTGGACCTGGGCCGAGGAAGGCGAGGCGCCGGAAGCGCGCGCCCTGGCCACCTGCTCGGCCAAGAGCAAGCAGCCCTGCAAGCTGTACTCGGTGGACGACTACGTGGTCTGGAACGGCGAGCGCATCGACGCCGCCGAACGCGCCACGATGATGGCCTCGGTCGCCGCCCCGGCCGATCCGAACGCGCCGGGCGCGGTGGGCTCGACGGTGCCGGCGGCAACAGCTCCGGCCAG
>Ga0308166_1003084_pt1 | contig 14485 bp, 16 predicted proteins | sample PhyCR2_2_FD_202137 | JGI IMG/M metagenome (GOLD analysis project Ga0308166, IMG submission 202137) | Phyllosphere microbial communities from UC Gill Tract Community Farm, Albany, California, United States - DLSLCC.R2 | ecosystem: Host-associated > Plants > Phyllosphere > Unclassified | place... | reverse complement strand
CAGGGTAGAAAGCCCGGTTTCTGAGGGAAATCGGGAATGGAGAGGCCAAAGGTGTGCGGCGCAACCGGAGCCGGCGGCAATGACCGTACGGTGGGCACATCGTGCCCACGCGCAACTCGGCGTTGCGGCGGCTTCATTTGCACCCGACGAGCGGCGCGACTGCGGCGCCGTTCGGGATGATCCGCGAACGCTTGCGGCGGCCCGCCCCCCGCATCGCCGCGATCGCCGGCCGACATGGCGCATGCGTCCGCGTGGGCACGGGGTGCCTTGCGCGGCCCGGCCCACCCTACGATCAGGCCGCCACGCCGGCTTTGCGCCCCAGATAGGCCCGCACCGCGGCCTCGTCGAGGAAATAATGGCAGAGCTCGGGTTCGGCCACGTCGCCATACAGCACCGGCACGAGCTCGTTGAAGCGCGCCTCCAGCGCCGGATCGGCATCGACGTCGATCACCGCGATCTCGAATGCCTGCCCGGGCTGCTCCAGCGCGCGCAGGGCCGCCAGCATGTCTTCGCACAGATGGCACCAGCTGCGCGAGTACAAGACAAACGAGATCACTTGCCAGCCGCCGGCTTCACGACCAGGTATTGCGTCACGTTCTCGCGCCGCACCAGCACCGCCACGCTCTTCTTCGGATCGAGCTTGCCGGCCAGCGCATTGAACTGGGCCGCGTCCCTGATCTCGACGTTGTTCATTTGCAGGATCAGGTCGCCCGGGCGCACGCCGGCCGTGGCCGCCCTGCCCTCGCTGGAATCGACCAGCACGCCGCCCTCTATGCGCAACTCGCGGCGCTGCTCGGCCGTCAGGTTGGACACGTGCAGGCCGAGCGCATTCGGTGCCGGCCCCGGCGCCGGCTTGTTCGGCGTCGGCTTGCTTGACGCGGTCTTCTCGTCCTCGAGCTCGACGATCGTCACCGGCACGTCGAGCTGGGCGCCGCGGCGCCAGACGGTGACGGTGGCCTTGGTGCCGACCCTGGTGGCGCCAACCAGGCGCGGCAGGTCGCGCGTGGTGTCGATGGCCTGGCCGTTGAACTTCAGGATAATGTCGCCGACCTTCACGCCGCCCTTGTCGGCCGGACCGCCCGGCTCGACCATCGAGACCTCGGCGCCGCGCGCCTTGCCCAGGCCGAGCGACTCGGCGACGTCGCGCGTGACCTCGCTGATCTGCACGCCCAGGCGGCCACGCGTCACGCGGCCGGTCTTCTTCAGCTGGTCGGCCACGCGCATGACTTCGTCGATCGGCACGGCGAAGGAAATGCCGTTGTAGGCGCCGGACAGGGTCGCGATCTGCGAGTTGATGCCGATGACTTCGCCACGCATGTTGATCAGGGGGCCACCCGAGTTGCCTGGATTGACGGCCACGTCGCTCTGGATCAGCGGCAGGTATTCGCCGGTGTCGCGCGACTTGGCCGAGATGATGCCGGCGGTCACCGTGTTATCGAGGTTGAAGGGCGAGCCGATGGCGATCACCCATTCGCCGACGCGGATCTTGCTCGAGTCGCCGGTGCGCAGGTAAGGCAAATTGGAGGCGGCGACCTTCAGCAGGGCGACGTCGGAGCGGCGGTCGGCGCCCAGCACCTTGGCCTTGAATTCGCGGCGGTCGGTGAGCGTGACCGTGACTTCGTCGGCGCCCTCGACCACGTGGGCATTGGTCAGTACGTAGCCGTCGTCGGAAATGATGAAACCGGAGCCAACGCCGCGCTCGACCTGCTCTTCCTGGGGCTGTTGCTGCGGCGCGCGGCGGCGCGGGATCGGCTGGCCGAAGAAACGGCGCAGGAATTCCTGCATTTCCTCTTCGCCCGGGCCACCCTGCCCCAGACGCACTTTCTCGGTGGTACGGATGTTGACGACCGCCGGTCCCGCCTTGTCGATCAGGTCGGAGAAGTCGGGCAGGCCGGTCACCACCGGGGTCGGCACGGGCGCGGCGGCCAGGGCCGTGTTCGTCAGGGACAGGCCGGCACCGGCCATCAGCAGTGCCGAGAGGACAACGCGAAGGGATTTGCTGGTCATGGGAGTCAGGGCTCAGGTCAGGAATTGACGTTATGGTAAGCCAAATCCTGCCGCCTTGTCGCGCATGCCGGCTGGAAGCGATGGAAAGCGCCGCAAGGCGCTGCGAGGCCGCGGCAGGCGATGCCCCACGCCCCGGCGCCCACGGGCGCGATCGACAACGGACGATGTAAAGGGGCGCGACGGGGAGATGCGCGCTGCCGCGCCTGCGGCGTCATGACGACGGCGCGGATGCCGTCAGCGCCGCTGCCTTGGCCGGCTCGCCTTCGGCGCCCCCGGCGCGCCGCGCATGCAGGGGTTCGGCGGCCAGGCGTGCGGCGAGGCGACTGGAAAAGCCGCTCGAGAGCGGCGGCGTCTCAAGCGTGCGCAGCATGTCGCCGGTCAGGTGGTAGACTTCCCACGCCGCAGCCCCGTCGGCTGTGCGCAGGGCCAGGCCTGCCAGCTCAAGATCTTCTTCCGGCAACGCATCGTCGCTGAGCGCGGAGATGTGTTCGCGGTTTTTTTTGTTCGTATCCATCGGTCGTTCCATCACGGTAGTCGTGTGATCAAAAAAGTTGTGCAGGTTGTCATGCGATCATCGCTACCTACCGACGTTTATCGCCTGAAATATCGAGCAGGGGCTTCAATTTTTCGGCGATGACTTCGCGCGCGCGGAAGATCCGGCTGCGCACCGTGCCGATCGGGCACGCCATCACTTCGGAGATTTCTTCGTAGCTCAAACCCTCGATTTCGCGCAGGACGATCGCCGTCCGCAACTCCAGCGGCAGCGCCTCCATCGCGGCATTGACCGTGTAGGCGATCTGCTTGCTCGCCAACACGGATTCCGGTGTGTTAATGTCGCGCAAGCTATCCGCATCGTCAAACGCTTCAGCACGTTCCGTATCTGCCTCGGTCGAAGTCGGCGCGCGCCTGCCCTGTGTGACGAGAAAATTCTTTGCCGTGTTAATGCCTATTCGATACAGCCAGGTATAAAACGCCGACTCGCCGCGAAAGTGGCGTAATGCACGGAAGGCCTTGATGAAGGTTTCCTGCACCACGTCTTCGGCCTCGGCGGGGTCGTGCACGAGGCGCGACACCAGCCGCATCAGCCGGCGCTGATACTTTGCCACCAACAAATCGAACGCCTGCCGGTCTCCGGCCTGGACGCGTTCGACCAGCAGTTGATCACCCTCGCGTTCTGTTGTCACTGGTTGTCCCGTTTGCCCCAGCAGGCGGGGGAGTCTCTTCCTACCGTGGCGCGCCGGATGCCGGCCGGCGGTGCGCTGTATGCGACAGCTGCCCACCCGGCCGGAATGGGTGTGGCGCGCTACGGTAAACCAAGACCCCTCTCGCTTAAGAGTTGGCCCGCTGCAATAAGTTCAAAGTATTTCGATGCCCGCTGCCGGCCGCGCCGCATGCCCTTCCAGCGTGCCGAGCGCGACGCGCAGGCGCCGGTATTCCGTGGGGCCCAGGCTGTCGCGCAGCACCGGCACCGTGAACGTGGCGCCGCCGGCTTCGCCCAGGCGCAACAGCATCAGTTGCGGCCATAACAGGCTCCCAGGCAACAAGCTCACGGCGATGTCGGCGGCGTCCGCGGGGCCGGCTCCCAGCTTCTGTTGTACCGTCAGGCGCAGGGCGCCGGTTCCAGATACATCAATCCGGTGCGTCTTATCGAGGCGTATGCATCCGTGCAGCAAGAAGAGCGCTGCGACCAGGAAAAACCATGCGCAAACGGAAGCGCAAACCAAGCGATCGGGAAAGATGGCGATGCAGGCCCAGGCTGCGCCGAGATGGGCGAGCGCATACAGCCCGACGACAATGCGCAGGCGACGCGATGCGACGACGAGCGCACTGACGGCGATCGAAGACATGAATGAGGGAAAGAGTAAAACGGAACGCCTGCCGCGCGCGGGGTGCGGCAGGGTCAGGCGCCCGCTCTTTAGACAAGAGCGGGCGGAGCAGGTTCAGACTTTGGCGAAGATCAGGGTACCGTTGGTACCGCCGAAACCGAAGTTGTTCTTCACGGCGTAGTTGATCGTCATATCGCGCGCGGTGTTCGCGACGAAATCGAGATCGCAGGCCGGATCCTGGTTGAACAAATTGATGGTCGGCGGCGACACCTGGTTGTGGATCGCCAGCACCGTGAACACCGACTCGAGGCCGCCGGCGCCGCCCAGCAGGTGGCCGGTCATCGACTTGGTCGAGTTGACGACCAGCTTGTGGGCATGGTCGCCGAAAGTGCGTTTGATGCCCTGCACTTCGGCCAGGTCGCCCAGCGGCGTCGAAGTGCCGTGCGCATTGATGTAATCCACCTGGTCGGCGTTCAGGCCGGCGTTCGCCAGTGCCGAGACCATGCAACGGCTCGCGCCGCTACCGTCTTCGACCGGCGCCGTGATGTGGTTCGCATCGGCGCTCATGCCGAAGCCGAGCAGCTCGGCGTAGATCCTGGCGCCGCGCGCTTTCGCGTGCTCGTATTCTTCCAGCACCAGCACGCCCGCGCCTTCGCCCAGCACGAAGCCGTCGCGGTCGCGGTCCCAGGGACGCGAAGCCGTGGCCGGGTCGTCGTTGCGCGAGGACAGCGCGCGCGCCGAGGCGAAACCGCCCAGGCCCAGCGGCGAGATGGTCGACTCGGCGCCGCCGGCCACCATGACGTCGGCGTCGCCGTATTCGATCAGGCGGCCCGCCGCGCCGATGCAATGCAGGCCGGTGGTGCAGGCGGTCACGATGGCCAGGTTAGGCCCGCGCAACCCGAATTTGATCGAGAGGTCGCCCGAGATCATGTTGATGATCGAGGCCGGCACGAAGAACGGCGAAATACGACGCGGACCGCGGCTGTCGTATTCTTCCTTGGTCGCTTCGATCATCGGCAGGCCGCCGATGCCCGAACCGACGATCGCACCGATGCGGTCGGCGTTTTCCTCGGTAACCTGGATACCCGAATCCTGCAGGGCCTGGATGCTGGCGGCCATGCCGTAATGGATAAAGGTATCCATGTGACGGCCTTCCTTGCCCGGCAGGTAATCTTCGATATTGAAGTTCTTCACCTCGCCCGCGAAACGGGTCGAAAACGGCTCGGCATTGAACCTGGTGATGTTGGCAATGCCTGACTTGCCTGCCAGTGCCGCATCCCACGCTTCGGCAACGGTGTTGCCGATAGGTGAAACGCAGCCCAGGCCGGTAATGACGACGCGGCGGTTGCGTGAACGACTCAAGCGATTCTCCCGAAAACTAAAGACAGCTTAGGCCTTGACGTGCGCGGTTGCGTAGTCGATGGCTTGCTTGACGGTGGTGATCTTCTCAGCCTGCTCGTCAGGGATTTCCATTTCGAACTCGTCTTCCAGGGCCATCACCAGTTCAACGGTGTCCAGGGAATCTGCGCCGAGGTCGTCAACGAACGAGGACTCGATTTTGATGTCGGCTTCAGCAACACCCAGTTGCTCAGCGACGATTTTTTTAACGCGTTGTTCGATATCCGACATGTTATGGCTCCATTAGGTATGTGTTGCGGAAAGTGCGCGCATTTTATCAGGTTTGCGCGCCGAAAAACTATTTTCGGCGTCTGACGCTATTTCGGCCGAAACTCCTGCTAAAAGATGAGAATTCGCCGGGTTATTAAATCACGCCTGTCATATATCAGGGCGCACCCGGCACTTTCCGCATCAATTCATGTACATGCCGCCGTTCACGTGCAGGGTCGTGCCGGTGACGTAGGCAGCGGCTGGACCGGCCAGGAAGGCCACCGCGTGCGCGATGTCTTCCGGCTGGCCGAGGCGGCCCAGCGGGATCTGGGTCAGCAGGGCTTCGTGCTGGCCTTCGCCCAGCGACTTGGTCATGTCGGTGTCGATGAAGCCCGGCGCGACGCAATTCACGGTGATGTTGCGGCTGCCGATCTCGCGCGCCAGGGCGCGGGTCATGCCGGCCACGCCGGCCTTGGCGGCGGCGTAGTTCATCTGGCCCGGGTTGCCGGCGGAGCCGACCACCGAGGTGATGTTGATGATGCGGCCCTGCTTGGCCTTCATCATGCCGCGCAGTACCAGGCGCGACATGCGGCCCACGGCGGTCAGGTTGGTCGTGATGACGCTGTCCCACTCCTCGTCCTTCATGCGCATGGCCAGGTTGTCCTGGGTAATGCCGGCATTGTTGACGAGGATCGACAGGCTGCCGAAGGTCTTTTGCACTTCGTCGACGACGGCGCCGCAGCGCTCGGCATCGGTGACGTTCAGGACCACGCCCTTGCCGCCGAATTCGGCCAGGTAGGCGCTGATCGCTTCGGCGCCGGATTCGCTGGTCGCGGTGCCGACCACTTTGGCGCCCTGCCGGGCCAGTTCGAGGGCAATGGCCTTGCCGATACCGCGCGACGCGCCGGTGACGAGGGCAACTTGGTTCTGCAAATTCATCTAGTTCTTGTCCTTATCTAAAATCTGAGCTCAGGCGCCCTTGACGGTGGCGAGCACGCGCTCCAGTGCAGCCTGGTCGACCAGGGCTTCGCCGGCCAGCACCGGGTCGATGCGCTTGGCCATGCCGATCAGGGTCTTGCTCGGGGCGCATTCGATGACCTGGGTCACACCCTCGGCGGCCATCTTCTGCATGGTCTCGACCCAGCGCACCGGACCGGCGGCCTGGCGCACCAGGGCATCCTTGATTTGCTCCGGATCGTTCAGGATAGCGACATCGACGTTGTTGATCAAATCGATGCGCGGCGCGTTGAACGTGAGCTTGGCCATGTAGTCGCGCAGACGGTCCGACGCGGGCTTGAGCAGCGAGGAGTGGAACGGCGCCGAGACCGCCAGCTTCATGGCGCGCTTGGCGCCCTTGGCCTTGGCGATCTCGCAGGCGCGGTCGATCGCGGCGGCGTGGCCGGCAATCACGATCTGGGTCGGCTCGTTGAAATTGACGGCTTCCACGACCTCGCCCTGGGCCGCTTCCGCGCACACTGCGCGCACGTCGTCGGCCGACAGGCCCAGCACGACGGCCATGCCGCCCTGCCCGACCGGCACCGCTTCCTGCATCGATTGCGCGCGGAAGCGCACCAGCGGCACCGCGTCCTTGAAGTCGATCACGCCGGCGGCGACCAGGGCCGAGTATTCGCCCAGGCTGTGGCCGGCGACGAGCGACGGCAGCGGGCCGCCGGCAGCGATCCAGGCGCGGTAGACGGCGACCGCGGCGGTCAGCATGACCGGCTGGGTGTTGGTGGTGAGATCGAGGTCTTCCTTCGGGCCTTCGGCGATCAGGCGCTTGAGGTCCATGCCGAGGGCATCGGAAGCCTCGGCCACGGTTTGCTCGACGACGGTGTTGCCGGCGAAGCCGTTCAGCATGCCGACCGCTTGCGCGCCCTGGCCGGTGAACACGAATGCGAATTTGCTCATCTTTTTATTTTCCCTATGTAATTACATGCGGGCCACGATGGCGCCCCAGGTGAAGCCGCCACCCACGCCTTCCATCAGAATATTGTCGCCCGGCTTGATGCGGCCATCGCGCACGGCAACGTCGAGGGCCAGCGGGATCGAGGCGGCCGAGGTATTGCCGTGCTCGTCGACGGTGACGACCATGCGCTCGATCGGCAGGCCCAGCTTCTTGGCGGTGCTCTTCATGATGCGGATATTGGCCTGGTGCGGGATCAGCCAGTCGACGTCCGAAGGCGACATCTGCGCCGCATCCAGCACTTCGCCGGCCACTTCTTCCAGCACGGTGACGGCCAGCTTGAACACGGCCTGGCCATCCATGTGCAGGAAGCCGGCGTTGGCCGCGGCCGGGCCGCCTTCCGGATGACCCGGGATCGACAGGATGTCGGCGTGGGTGCCGTCGGCGTGCAGGCGGCTGGCCAGGATGCCCGGCTCCTCGGAAGCGGTCATGACCACGGCGCCGGCGCCGTCGCCGAACAGCACGCAGGTGGTGCGGTCCTCGAAATTCAGGATGCGCGAAAACACTTCCGCGCCGATCACGAGGATGGTCTTGTGCATGCCGGCCTTGATGAAGGCGTCGGCGGTCGAGACGGCGTAGACGAAGCCGCTGCAGACCGCCTGCACGTCGAAGGCGGCGCTGTTGTTGTTCATGCCCAGCTTGCGCTGGACGATGCAGGCGGTGCTCGGGAAGCTGCCCTGGAAATCGGGCGTGGAGCTGGCGACGATGACCATGTCGACGTCGAGCGCGGTCTTGCCGGCCATCTCGAGCGCGCGTTTCGCCGCCTCCACGCCGAGATCGGACGAATTCTGGCCGACCGCGGCGTAGTGGCGTGCGGAAATACCGCTGCGCGAACTGATCCATTCGTCCGAGGTTTCGATGCCTTTTGCGGCCAGTTGCGCCGTCAGGTCCGCGTTGGTGACCCTGCGCTCCGGCAGGTAGCTGCCGGTGCCGATGATTTTGCTGTAGACAGTCATTGCGTCTCCACCCTTTGCGTGATTCAGACCTGGCGCGTCGCGTCAGGCGTGTCCGGCATCAGTTCGGCTATCATCGCCGACAATTGCTCTTGTACATTATATTTCGCTGCATCAAAGGCGCGTTTGATCGCCCACTCGAAAGCGTAGGCATTTGCGCTGCCGTGGCTCTTGAAGACCAGGCCCTTCAGGCCGAGCAGGCCGGCGCCGTTGTAGCGCTCGGGATTGAGTTTCTTCAGGGCGCCGCGTGCGATCAGGGCGCCCAGCATCGACAGCAGGCTGCTCTTGAACACCGACTTCATGTAGCGCGACAGGCCCTCGATCGCCTTCAGGGTGACGTTGCCGACGAAACCGTCGCACACCACCACGTCGGTGGTGCCCTTGAAGATGTCGTTGCCTTCGACGTTGCCGTAGAAGTTCAATGAGCCGCGCTCGTGGTCGGCGCGCAGCAGGGCCGCGGTGTTCTTCACCACCTCGTTGCCCTTGATCTCTTCGGTACCGACGTTCAGCAGGCCGATGGTCGGCTTCTTGACGCCTTCCATGGCCGAGAACAGGACCGAGCCCATGATGGCGAACTGGTGCAGGTGGCGCGGCTCGCAGTCGACGTTGGCGCCGAGGTCGAGCATGTAGGTCGGGCCGTTCTTCTGGTTCGGCAAAATCGAGCAGATCGCCGGGCGGTCGACGCCGGCCATGGTCTTCAGGACATAGCGCGAGACGGCCATCAGCGCGCCGGTGTTGCCGGCCGAGACGCTGGCATTGGCCGAGCCGTCCTTGACCAGCTCGACCGCGACGCGCATCGAGGAATCTTTCTTGCGGCGCAGGGCGACCTCGACCGGATCGTCCATCGCCACCACTTCGGAGGCGTGCTTGACGGTCAGGCGCGGGTTCGCTTCCGCGTGGTGTTTTTTCAGTTCCGCGCGTAGGACGTCTTCGAGACCGACCAGGATCAGTTCGGCGTCAGGCTGCTGCTTTAGGAAGGCAATTGCTGCAGGGATTGTCACGGAAGGACCGTGGTCTCCGCCCATACAGTCGATGGAAATTTTAATTGTCATTTTGGGAATACGAGCCGCGGCTCAGGAGCGGGCGGCAGGATACAGGCCGGCGGGGCGCCAGGCCAGGGCAATGACGGTGCGGATGGTGCAGCCGGGGATAAAGAAAAAGCGGCGCCACGCACTCAACATACGTTGCACCGCTTTCATGGTACGGAAAAACAAGACGGCGATTACTCGTCGTTCTTGGTCTTCAGGACTTTGCGACCACGGTAGAAGCCGTTCGGGCTGATGTGGTGACGCAGGTGGGTTTCACCGGTGGTCGGCTCGACTGCCAGGTTAGGGGCAACCAGGAAATCGTGCGAACGGTGCATACCGCGCTTCGATGGGGACTTCTTATTCTGCTGAACTGCCATGATGACTCCTAATACTAAAGTTCTAAAATTCTAACACATTCGATTTGCAAAAACATGCGCATCGAGTATCCCACCGGCAATCCTTCGATTACCGACTCTGTATGAAACGCTGCCCTGACATACTCGACTGTGCACGCGTTTGACACGTTCTGACGTACTACAACTGCTAACTACTTATTCGGATTTCAGGTTCTTCAAGCCGGCGAACGGCGATACCTTTTCGGACTTCAGCGCATCCAGCAGCTCCGTGCTGGGGCACTGTTCGTGCTTCGGCGCCTGCGGCAGGGCCAGCAGGGCTTCGTCTTCGAGCAGCTGGCGAATGTCGCATTCGCGGCTGCCGACGATCACGTCGATACTCTCGTCGTCGAGGATTTCCTCGATCTGGTCGGCTTCCTCGTCGTCGACGCCCAGCACCAGCTGGGTGGACGAATCGATCTGGTAGCCGAAAGGACCCAGGCAACGCTGGCATACCAGCTGGACCGGGCCGGCGACCGACAGGGTCATGGTCGGATAGCCCTCAGGCGTGGTGCCGCCCTGGATAGACCAGGCGATCTCGCCGCTGGCATCTGCGCAGTCGGCGGCGAGGCGGGTCATTTCCGCCACTGGCGTGACACCTTCGCGATAGCCGTTGTTGCGGCAAAATTCAAAGGCGTCGATGACAAAAGCGTTCATTGCAGAAAACGTCCCCGGAAAACCTGCGATAATAACAGGCTTGTCCTCGTGCAGTCAAAGACTTACGCGATTTTTTGGGGTGACGGCGCCGCACTGTTGCACGATGTGGCCGTCTGGCCGCCGCGCCCGGCCATATCGCTGCCGAACTATCGGCTTTGCTTGCCGGGATAAGCGATTCATCTGTTTTACTTATACTTCTGCCTTGCACCCTGACAGCGCCGACATGATACCAAGTTCCGCCCCACCGCGCCTCATCCTCGCTTCCAGCTCGCGCTACCGCTGCGAACTGTTGTCGCGTTTGCAGCTGCCTTTCGAGGCGATCGCGCCGCACGTCGACGAAACGCCCCTGCCCGGCGAAGCGCCGCAGGACACCGCCCTGCGCCTGGCCCGCGCCAAGGCCGAGGCGATTGCCCGGCTTCATCCGGGCACACTCGTGATCGGCTCGGACCAGGTCGCCACGCTGGATGGCGCCCAGATCGGCAAGCCGGGCGACCATGCGCGCGCCCTGGCCCAGCTGCAGACCATGCGCGGGCGCGAAGTCGTGTTCCACACGGCGCTGTGCCTGTGGGATGGGCGCGTGGCCGATCCGGCCCGGGCGGCCCAGGTCGAGAATGTGCAGGTCTTCGTGCGCTTTCGCGACCTGCCCGACGCCGAACTCGACGCCTACCTGCGCATCGAGCAACCCTACGATTGCGCCGGCAGCGCCAAGAACGAGGGCCTGGGCATCGCCCTGCTCGAACGCATCGATTCGTCCGACCCGACCGCCCTCACCGGCCTGCCCCTGATCGCCCTGAGCGGCATGCTGCGCCGCGCCGGCATGCCTTTCTTCGGCGTTTGATCCATTTATTTCTATTCATATGCCCGGTACCCTTTTCCTGATTCCGAATACCCTTGGCCCCACCGATGCAGCCGCCGGCGCCCTCGACCACGTCCTGCCCGGCCAGGTGCAGGCGATCACCTCGCAGCTCGGCTATTTCGTGGCCGAGAACGCCAAGACGGCGCGCGCCTTCCTGAAGCTCGTCGCCGTCGACCACCCGCTGTCGCGCCCATTGCAAGACATCCGCATCGCCGAGCTGAACGTGAACACGCCGGCGGCGGCCCTGTCGGCGCTGCTGGAGCCGCTGCTGGCGGGCGAGGATGCGGGGCTGGTCTCGGAAGCCGGCGTGCCGGCGGTGGCCGATCCGGGCGCCGACCTGGTACGGCTGGCACACCAGCACGGAATCACGGTGCGTCCGCTGGTGGGGCCGTCGTCGCTGCTGCTGGCGGTGATGGCGAGCGGACTGAACGGGCAGAGCTTCGCCTTCAACGGCTACCTGCCGACCGATGCGGCGGCGCGCGCCAAGCGCATCCGCGAGCTGGAAGCGCGCTCGCGCAGCGAAAAGCAGACGCAGTTGCTGATCGAGACGCCCTACCGCAACGTACAGATGCTGGAAGCGCTGGTGGCGGCCTGCCAGCCGGGCACGCTGTTGTGCGTGGCGACCGATCTATCGCTGGCGAGCGAATCGGTGCGCACCATGACGGCGGCGAAGTGGAAGGCCCAGCTGGCGGCGGGCAAGGCGCCGGACTTCCACAAGAAGCCGACGGTGTTCCTGTTCCTGGGGCAGTAGGCGGCAGGCTTCTGGGTCTGGGTGTTGGTTTTCGTAGGGCGGGCACCTGTGCCCACGCGGTCTCATCGAATGGTCATCGGCAACGCATCCGCAAACCGACGCAGTCGACAAATCTCGATAAGCCGCATCTATTCGAAGGGTCAGACAGCGTGGACACAGGTGTCCACCCTACCAAACTGTGAGGCGGGTTCTCGAACCCACCGCTCACATCCCCAGCACAAGCCACTTCAGGCGGCTTCGTAAGCGAGTTCCCGCACCCAGTCGAACGCTTCCAGCTCGATCTCGCGCACCTGCTTCGCGGTCAAGCCCAGGCGCTTGAGCGCGGCCGTGAACTCCTTGCCGGTATCCGCCGCCTCCAGGCGCTCGACCACGTCGAGCATCGCGCCGAACGTCCCCTCGCGCTGCAGCAGGGCCGCGCGCACGTCGTCCGCCAGCTCGACATTGTCGAGGATGTCGGCCATCGGCATCGAAAACAGCGCATCGGCCAGCGACATGATCCCCACGGTGAACGCCCGCTCGGCGCACACGACGTCCTCCCGGTGCACTTCCAGCGACATCAGCTCGAGCAGCTTGCCGCGCGTGGTGGCCAGCTGCAGCAGCGGCGAATTCAGCTCCACCGGGCTACCCGGCGTGGTGTACAGCAGGATCTGCAGCCAGCGGCGCAGTTGCTTGCGCCCCAGCTTGGCAATCGCCTCGCTCACCGACTCGATGCGGCGCCCGCTGCTTGCCGCGCGGCTATTCACCAGGCGCAGCAGGTTCAGGCTGGTCAGGGCATCGCGCTTGACCGCCGTTTCGATGATCACGTCGTCCGCGCCGGCCTGCAGCAATTCGAGCAGGCGCAGGATCACCAGTTCCGAAGGCGTGATCTTGCGTCCGCTGAGAATCACCGGCCGCGCAAAATAATAGCCCTGGAAGTACTCGAAGCCGAGCTCCATGCACAGGTTGAACTCGCCTACCGTCTCGACCTTTTCCGCCAACAGTTTCTTGTTGGCGGCACGCAGCGAGGCGGCCAGCGCGGGCAGCGCGTCGCGCTCCACGCCTTTCAGGTCGATCTTGATGACGTCGACCAGGCCCAGGAGCTTGTCGACTTCCCCGGTGTGCTCGATCACGTCGTCGAGCGCGAACTTGAAGCCGAGTTCCTTCAGCTCGGCCACGCGCGCCAGCAACGGCTCGGTCGGCTTGACGGTTTCCAGGATTTCGAGGATAACTTTACGCGGCGGTAGAAAACGGACGAAATCGCTCATCAGCACGTCCGCATCGACGTTGATGAAAGCAAGTTGTTCCCCGACTACCTGCTCGAGGCCGAGTTGCGACGCATGGGAAATGACCGCCGCGGTGGCGGCGGCGCCGTCGGTCAGGCGCGCATCTTCATGCTCGCCGGCGGCGCGAAACAGCAGCTCGAAGGCAACCAGATGCTGGTCGCGCCCCAGGATGGGCTGGCGCGCCAGGAAAAAATCGTCAGACGGCATGGATGATAATGCCGTTGCTTCGGCATGCATGTAAAACTCCTGAAAACTTTTGAAGCGCGGCATGCGCAGCATCGGACCCGCGCGCAAGCGGGCCTTCGCCGACTATACTACAGAACGTAAATATTTATATTTTTACATCGAAACGTGCGCCACAGCGCGTCGCGATGCCGCGTCAACCACGGCCACCGCCACGCGGACGGCCATTGCCCGGACGTCCACTTCCGGCGCCCTGCCCCGCAGGTCCGCCCTCGCGGCGCGCGCCGCCTGCGGCGGCATTGCGCGGACCGGCGGCGCGGCGCTGGTCGGCATAGCGCGGCTGGTTTTCGCCACGCGCGGGATCGAAGCGTTCATCCGGCCTGACCTTGCCGCCCACGGCACTGTCGCGCGGACGCCCTTCGCCACGCTCGGCGCCGCCTTCCGGACGCGAGAAACGCTTGGCGCGGCTCGGTCCGGCCGGCTTGGCGCCGGCGGCGCCTTCCGCGGCCGGCTTCTCGCTCGACCGCTGCGGCATGGCCTGGCCCGGCAGGCGCAGGCTGCCCGTGCCCGACAGCGGGCTGGCGCGGCGCGCGTTGCCGACCGGAACACGCGGGCCGTTGGCGTTGCCCAGGCGCGCCGCCGCCGCGCCGGTCACCTGGGTGCCGGTTTCGATGACGAAGCTGGCGCCCGCATCCTTGCCCAGCACTTTTACCAGGTAAGGCATGACTTCGCGCAGCATCGGCTCGAGCGTGTAAGGCGGGTTCAGGATGAACATGCCGCTGCTGTGCAGGCCGAAACCGTCCGGCCCCGGGGTCGACACCGTCAAGGTGACGTTCAGCCACTCCTTGGCCGGCAAGCGCTTGAGCTTGTCGGCGAACTGGCGCGATTCCATGCGCTGCAGCACCGGATACCAGACCGCATACATGCCGCTCGGGAAGCGGCCCAGGGCGTCGTCGAGCGCATCCTTGACCTTGCGGTAGTCGTCCTTCACCTCGTAGG
>Ga0308166_1003081_pt1 | contig 14503 bp, 16 predicted proteins | sample PhyCR2_2_FD_202137 | JGI IMG/M metagenome (GOLD analysis project Ga0308166, IMG submission 202137) | Phyllosphere microbial communities from UC Gill Tract Community Farm, Albany, California, United States - DLSLCC.R2 | ecosystem: Host-associated > Plants > Phyllosphere > Unclassified | place... | reverse complement strand
AGACGTCCAGGCCCGCGGCACCGTCCTGCGCATCGGCGCCGCTGGCGCTGGCCACGAACAGCGTGGGCGTCGCCGCCAGCATCGCGCGCGCCCGTGCCGGCAAGTCGGCATCGAATGCCGTCACCGGGCCGGCCGTGCGCTCGACCGGCTGCAGCGCGCGCACGTGGATGTAGCGCGGGCAGTTCCCGAACGACTGCGCGACGTCGACCGCGAATCCGGCCGCGCCCAGTGCCGCGACGACGCCGTTCAACCGGTTGCGCCGGCGCGTGCCCAGGTCGATGCCGAGCATGCCGACCCGTGCACCGGCCGCCAACCGCGTCCGCACGGGATCGTCGGGCGACGGCAGCGCGGCCACGTCGAGGCGCGCCGGGTCGGGCGAGCTGGCGAATCCGGGCGGCCCCTGCACGAGGGTCGCGAGCGGCCAGCCTTCATCGTCCGCGACGGCCAGGGCCACGAACGGCAGCAGCGGGAAGAAGGTCCGGTGCTGGTCCGGCATACGGTTGCGGATCGGCGCGTTGAACGGCTCGACGCCGGCCAGCGCCTGCGCGCTCAACTCGCCTTTGTGGAACGGCAGCGGGATACGGTCGCCATCCATGATCGCCTCACTCCCCCGGCATCGCGACGAAGCCCGGCAGCGCTTCCACGCGGGCGATCCACGCGCGCACCTGCGGGTACGGATCGAGCGCGATGCCGCCTTCCGGCGCGTGCGCGACATAGCTGTAGCACGCGACGTCCGCGATCGTGGGCACGGCGCCGGCGAGCCAGTCGCGCGCGGCCAGCTCGCCTTCCATCAGGCCCAGCACGCGGGCGGCCAGCGCCTGCGACAGCGGGGCCGGCACGCCGGTGTCGTAGAACCGGGCGGACACGCGCGCGGCGGCCGGGCCGAACATGATCTCGCCCGCCGCCTGCGACAACCAGCGCTGCACGCGGGCCGCGCCGACGGGGTCTTCCGGCAGCCAGGCGCTGCCCGGCGGCGCGTAACGCTTCGCGAGGTAGACGAGGATGGCGTTGCTGTCGGCCAGCACCACGTCGCCGTCCTGCAGCACCGGGATCTGGCCCAGCGGATTCATGGCGCGGAACGCGGCGGAGTTGCGCACGTCGGCCGGGCTGTCGGCGAATTCGTAGGTCAGGTCGAGCAGGTGCAGGAACAGCCGGGCGCGGTGCGCGTGGCCGGACAGGCGGGTGCCGTGGAGGATGCGGGTCATGGTCGTCTCTGTGGTGATTGTCGGTCCCTGCATCGTAGTGCCAGATCATTCACACCGGAATCCGGCATAATGACAATTCAGTATTCCACATCTCGCAATAATCATGGACCGACTCGACGAGCTGCACGTGTTCATCGCCATCCTCGACGCGGGCAGCATGGCGTCCGCCGCGCGCAAGCTGGGCCGCTCGCCCGCGGCCATCACGCGCATCCTGGGGACGCTGGAAAACCGCGCCGGCGCCCGGCTGTTCGAACGCAGCACGCGCCGCCTCACGCCGACGGAAACAGGCCTGCGCCTCGCGGAACAGGCGCGCCGCCTGCTCGCCGACTACGACGCCGCGCTGCAGCCGCCCGGCGCCGGCACCCCGCGCGGCCTGCTGCGGCTCACGGCGCCCACCGTGTTCGGCCGGCGCCACGTGGCGCCGGTCGTCACGCGCTTCCTCGCGCTGCATCCGGACATCCAGGTCGACCTGACGCTGTCCGACCGCAATGTCGACCTGATCGAGGAAGGGATCGACGCCGCGCTGCGCATCGGCGCGCTGGCCAACCTGAGCCTCGTCGCGCGCCGGCTGGGCGAGGTGCGGCGCGTGACGGTCGCGAGCCCCGCCTACCTCGACCGGCGCGGCACGCCCCTCGTCCCGGCCGACCTCGCGGGCCACGAATTGATCATGTCGACGGCCGTGCGCAGCGTAGCCGAATGGCGCTTCCGCGCGGACGGCCGCGAACAGGTGGTGCGCTACAGCCCGCGCCTGCGCATGAACGACACGGAAGCCATGCTGGCGGCCGCGCGCGATGGCTTCGGCATCGCGCGGGCGCTGTCGTACCAGGTCGAACCGGACCTGCGGACCGGCCTGCTGCGGCGCCTGCTCGTGGAGTACGAGCCGGAACCGGCCCCGGTGCACCTCGTCATGCCCAGCAGCCGCCACATGGCGCCGCGCCTGCGCGCGTTCGTCGACTTCGCGGTGCGGGAATTCGCGGCGTTGGACGTGATCCGCTGACGCGCCGTCAGAACATCAACCGCCCTTCGATCGAATCGTCGAGCGTCTTGCCGACGAGCGCCCCCACCGCCATCTTGGCGCCCGCGACGAGGTTGCCGTGCTTGTTGTCCCAGTAGTAACCGGATTGCGGCGTGAACCTGATGACGCTGATGCGCGGGTCGTCCTCTCCTTCCGTGAACCACGTCTTCAGCATCGGATTCCACAAGTCGTGGATGCGGGCGCGGTCTTCCAGGATCTCGGCGCGGCCTTCCAGTTCCAGGAAGCCCGCGTGCGCATCGCGCTGGAAGTACAGCTTGACGGCCGGGTTGGCCGCGAGCTCGTGGTTCTTGTGGCTGTCGTTCGCGCTCAGGAACCACAGGTTGCCGGCGTCGTCGGCCTTGCGCACGCTCATCGGGCGCACGCCGTTCGTCGAGCCGGTGCTGCCCGCCGTGCAGAAAAAGCAGGTGTCCGCATCGTCCGTCATGTCCTTCACGCGCTTGATCGCTTCGCTGCCGCTCAGGTCGCGGCGATTCGTTTCGGGCTGGTTGCGGTTGATCGAGTCCATGGTCCCCTCCATCGGCCGGGATGGCCGTGTCGTCGCGCATGATCCGGTCCGCCGGCCGCGGCGTCTGTGCGCGGCCGCACAAGCCTCGTTATACTGGACGGCTCGACATCGACAGGGGATACGCATGACGCAGAAGATCATCGGTATGCTGGGCGGGATGAGCTGGAAAAGCTCGGCCGAATACTATCGCCTCGTCAACGAGGGCGTGCGCGACCGTCTCGGCGGCCTGCACTCCGCGCGCTGCCTCATGTGGTCGTTCGACTTCGACGACATCGCCGTCCTGCAGCGCGAAGACCGGTGGGACGACGCGGCCGAACAGATGATCGAGGCGGCACGGCGGCTGCAGCGCGGCGGCGCCGACTTCCTCGTCATCTGCACGAACACGATGCACAAGGCGGCGCCGCAGATCGAGGCCGCCGTGGACCTGCCCCTGCTGCACATCGCCGACCCGACGGCCGCGCGCATCAAGGCTGCCGGCTACAAGCGCATCGGCCTGCTGGGCACCGCCTTCACGATGGAACAGGATTTTTATAAAGGCCGGCTGACCGACAAGCACGGCCTCGACGTGCTCGTGCCCGGTGCGGACGATCGCGCCACGGTCCACCGCATCATCTACGAGGAGCTCGTGCAGGGACGCGTCGAAGCGGCGTCGCGCGAGGCCTACCGCGGCGTGATCCGGCGCCTCGTCGCGGCCGGCGCGCAAGCGATCATCCTCGGCTGCACGGAGATCATGCTGCTCGTCGGGCCCGGGGACAGCCCCGTGCCGCTGTACGACACGACGGGGCTGCATGCCGAGGCGGCCGTCGCGCTGGCGCTGGGGTGATCGTCACCCGGCCGGTGCGATGTTGTGATTGAAGCGGAACAGGTTGTCCGGATCGTAGCGCCGCTTCACCTGCACGAGCCGGTCCCAGTTCGTGCCGTACGCCTCGTGGATGCGCGCCCCCTCGTCCTGCGTCAGGAAATTGATGTAGACGCTGCCGGCCGCATACGGCGCCACGGCCGCGAAGAATTCGCGCGCCCACGCCACGCAGCGGGCGTCGTCGGCCGCATCGAGCCAGCGCCCGTGCACGTTCATCGCATACATCACATTGCGGTGCGGGTACGCGGTGGCGTCCACCGCCGGCTCATTCGCGCGGCCGCCGATGAGGCCCAGGAAGATTTCGCACTGCGGCGTCGGCACGGCGGCGGCATAGCGCAGCACGAGGTCGACGGCCTCGTCGGACAACGTGGTGAAGTTGTGCGACTTCCAGTAATTGCGCGCGCCCGGCGCCAGCAGCGGGTCGAACGTCTTCTGCCACGCCGCGTACGGGACGGCGCCCACGTGTTCGCCCAGCACGTCGCCGAACGACCGCACGGGCGCCAGCACCGGCTCCGCTTCCTCCGGCGGGCGTGTCGAGAACACGGCCAGCGCGACGATGTCCTGGCCGTGCACGGCCTGCGGCAGGAACGGCAGCGGCGGCGCCTTGCGTAATACGGCCCAGATCGAGACGTCGTTCGGCAGCGTGTCCACGTAGTCGCGGTAGCGGCGCAGCACCGCTTGCCCCTGCGCGGCCGGGAACACGACCAGGCCGGCCGTGACGAGCGGCCCGACGGCATGCAGCGCGAATTCGAAGCGCGTGACCACGCCGAAGTTGCCGCCGCCGCCGCGGATCGCCCAGAACAAATCCGGCTCCTGGCGCGGACCGATGTGGCGCCGGCGCGCGTCCGCCGTGACGATCTCGGCGCCCACGAGGCTGTCCACCGTGAGTCCCAGCATGCGCGACAGCCAGCCGAAGCCGCCGCCCAATGTCAGGCCCGCCGCGCCCGTCGTCGAATTGATGCCGAGCGGGACGGCGAGGCCGCAGGCCTGCGTCTCGTGGTCGACGTCGGCCAGCAGCGCACCGCCGTCGACGTACGCGAGGCAGGCGTCCGGGTCGACATGGACACTGCGCATGCCCGCCAGGTCGATCACGAGCCCGTCGTCGCAGATCGCGTTGCCGGCGATGTTGTGGCCGCCGCCGCGCACGGCCAGCGGCAGGCCGTGGTCGCGCGCGAACGCGACGGCCGTGCACACGTCGGCCGTGCCGGCGCAGCGCGCGATCAGCGCCGGGCGGCGGTCGATCATCGCGTTCCAGATCTGCCGCGCGCCATCGTAGTCGGGGTCGCCCGGCTGCAGCAGCGGCCCCCGCAAGGCGGCCCGCAAGCCGTCGACTGTTTCCTCTTTCAATGCAGCCATGATGTCGCCTCCGCGCATACGCCGTCCTTGCAGCATAGTCGACCGTGCGGAGGTTACAAGCGGGGCCGACTATCGTCCTGGTCGTTTTGTACTGGTTTTGTCGTACATAAACAGGAGGTTTGCCTAGCGATTCCGTGACACTCGACTGATGCCTGAATCTTTCCGGGCCGATAGACTTTTCTCCAAGCATTGACACTGAACAACCAATCAACTGATCTGAGTCAAGCAGGGAGTAAGAAAATGAACAATGAACTCGGCGCCTTTTTCGCACTTGCCATCATGCTCGTCACGGACCCGCGCAACGTCGCGCTGTTCGTCCTGCTCGTGGCCGCCGCCGTCGCCGACGTGCGGCACCAGCGGATCCCGAACCGGCTGACGCTGGGCGGCCTCGCGTTCGGCCTCGCCTACAGCACCGTCGAGCCGTTCTGGGGCGGACACGGATTCCTGTGGTCCCTGGCCGGGGCCGGCGTCGGCTTTGCCGTGCTCTTGCCGCTGTGGCTGCTGCACCTGACGGGCGCGGGCGACGTCAAGCTGATGGCGATGGCCGGCTCCCTGCTGGGCCTGCACGCGGTCCCGCTGGCCCTGGTCGGCACCTTCGCCGCCGGCGGCGTGTGCGCCATCCTGTACGCCCTCCGCCACGGCACCCTGCGCGTCATGCTGGGCAACGTCATGCGGATCCTGCACCTGGGCGGCATCGCGGTCACGGCCGGCCTGCCCGTCCGCATCGCGACGACGGACCCGGGTTCCGTCGGCAGGCTGCCGTACGCCGTTCCCATCGCGCTGGGCACCATCGCGACGACGGTCGCCGCGCACTTCGGTTTCCTCTGACAACTCCGGTGACATCATGAAAAACGTCAAGGCATTCGCCCTGCTGCTGGTTGCGGCCGTCCTCGGCCTCGTGGCCGCCATTTACGCCAACAACTGGGTCGGCCAGCACAACAAGGTCGCGGCCAACAAGGTCGTCGTCGCCACCGTCGACATCCCGGCCGGCAGCCGGCTCGAACTGGAAATGCTGACGACGATCGACTGGCCCGCCACCGCGCTGCCGACCGGCGCGGTCGCCGATCCCGCCGCGCTGAAGAGCCGCGTCGTCAAGCAGGACGTCGTCCGCGGCGAGGCCGTCATCGACGGCAAGCTGGCCCCGGTCGGCACGATGGGCGGCCTGTCCGCCGTCATCGCCGAGGGCAAGCGGGCCATGACGGTGCGCGTCAACGACGTCGTCGGCGTGGCCGGCTTCGCCCTCCCCGGCAACTACGTCGACATCCTCGTCCACGCCCAGCGCGACGAGGGCAAGGGCGAGACGAAACCGATCAGCAAGACGGTGCTCGAACATGTGCTCGTGCTGGCCGTGGCGCAGGAAGCCGGCCGCGACGACACCAAGCCGAAGGTCGTCAACGCCGTCACGCTCGAACTCTCTCTGGCCGACTCGGAAAAACTCGACCTGGCCCGCAGCATCGGCACCCTGTCGCTCGCCCTGCGCAACCAGTCGGACGAAGCGACCGTCAGCACCGCGGGCATCACCCGCACCGAACTGCTGGGCGAACCGAAAGTCTTCAAGACCGCGGCGCCGGTCCGCGTGACGCCGCCCCGGCCGCGCCCCGCCGCGCCGCGCCACTGCATCGAAGTCATCGAGATGCCGGATGGTTCGACCAGGCAGAGCTGCTTCAACTAGCACCCACGCCAACCGGACAGGAGTCAATCGTGCGCCATACCGTCCTCACCACCCTCGCGGCCGCCGCACTGTGCTGCGCCAACGCCGCCGCAGCGACTTCGGCAGCGACCGCCCGGCACGACGCCGCCGCGCTGCGCCAGTGCACCGCGACGCAGGTCGAAAAGCCGTCGTACGTCACGCTCGGCAAGTCGACCGTCGTGATGCTGCCCTATGCCGTCATCCGCATGGCCGTCGGCGGCGCCCAGCCCGGCCAGCGTGCCGCCGTGGCGCAGCCGGCCGCCGTGCCTGCCCTGCCGGGCATGCCGCCGGCCCCCGTGCCCGCTCCGGCGCCGGAACAGGATGGCGTGTCGGAAGTACGCATCACGCTGCTGGCCCCCACGGAGCTGTTCGTCCTCGGCCGCAAGACGGGCGCGATGAACGTGATCCTGCAGGATGCCGACGGCCGCTGCCACCTGAAGGATATCGTCGTGACCGTCGATCCGGAAGCGCTGCAGTCGCTGCTGGCCGACCTGGTGCCGGACGAACGCGGGATCCGCGTCAAGGCCGCCGAAAACAGCCTCGTGCTGACGGGCGAAGTCAGCGACCCCGTGGTCCTCGACCAGGTGCTGGCGCTGGCCGCGTCCTACGGCGACGGCAAGAAGGTCGTGAACCTGCTGCATGTCGCGGGTGCCCAGCAGGTCATGCTCGAGGTGAAGATCGCGGAAGTCAGCAAGACGCTGCTCGACAAACTTGGTTCCAGCGTCGGCCTCGCCCGCAGCCGCAACGGCGGCACGGACACGTTCTCGCTGCTGTCGAACTTCCTCAGCGAAGGCGGCGGCTTCGCCCAGGCGATGCGGCTCGGCCGCACGACGCTGCAGGTCGACGGCCAGAAAGACGACGGCCTCGTGCGCGTGCTCGCGGAACCGAACATCATGGCCGTCAGCGGCCAGCAGGCCAGCTTCCTCTCGGGCGGCAAGATCTTCATCCCCGTCGCGCGCGATCCGGGCACCGGCGGCTTCACGACGATCACGCTGGAAGAAAAGGAATTCGGCATCGGCATCAAGTTCACGCCGACGGTGCTGGGCGGCTCGCGCGTCAACCTCAAGATGGTGTCCGAGGTGTCCGACCTGGCGCAGGCGGGCAACCCGTTCGTGTCGGTCAACGGCGTCACCTCGGTGCTGCCCTCGTTCACCGTGCGGCGCGCCGACACGACGGTGCAGCTGAACGACGGCCAGAGCTTCGTGATCGCGGGGCTCATCAAGAACAACACGACGGAGACGGTCAAGCGCTTCCCCGGCCTGGGCGAGATCCCCGTGCTCGGCGCGCTGTTCCGCAGCAGCGAATTCCAGAAGGACCAGACGGAGCTGATGTTCGTCGTCACGCCCCGCCTCGTCAAGCCGCTGGCCACCACGCCGCGCCTGCCCACCGACAACCACGTGCCGCCGACACGGGCCGACGTGTATCTCAACGGCAGCCTCGAAAGGAGCGAGAAATGAAGACCATCACCGCATGCGCGCTGGCGCTGCTGGCCGCCGGTTGCGCGGAGACCCCGACCCCGCACTACGACATGCAGCTGGGCGCGGCCGTACGCGAGGCCAGGCTGGCGATGACGATCGATCCCGCCGCGGGCAGCCGCCCCGACGAAGTCAAGGGCATAGACGGCCGCGCCGCGAAGGAAGCGATCAAGCGCTACCAGGATTCGTTCAAGGAACCGCCGCCCGTCGTGAACGTAGTCAACATCGGCGGCGCGATCGGCGGAGGCAACGGCGGTTCCGGCGGCCGTTGAAGCAGCAGAGGCCGGACCGGTCCGGCAAGTCGGTCCACTATTTTCACTCACCATCAGCTTGAAAGGACTCTAAACATGGACATCGTCAAGACCATGACCACCCTGGCCGTCGGCTTCGTACGCGAGGAAGACGGTTCGCAGGTCGTCGAGTACGGACTCATCATCGCCCTCGTTTCGATTGCCCTGGCGGTCGGGCTCGCCAAGATCGCCGGCAGCGATCCGTTCTCGGCACTGGCGACGAAGATCTCCTCGTGCCTGGGCGGCACCTGTTCGTAAGAATGCGGAGCGCCGTCGGCTCCGATATGAAGCAGTAGCAGAGGCAGCACGGGTCCGACATCGGTCGACCCATGATTTTCCACTCACCAGTCATTGAAAGGACTTCAACATGGACATCCTGCACACCGTGAAAACCCTGGCCGCCGACTTTGCACGCGAAGAAGAAGGTTCGCAAGTCGTCGAATACGGACTCATCATCGCCCTGGTGTCGATCGCGCTGGCCGTCGGCCTCTCCAAGATCGCCGGCACCAGCGCTTTCTCGGCATTGGCAACCAAGGTGGGTACCTGCCTGAGCGGCACCTGCAGCTGAACCAGAGCGCCGCGGGTGGCGCCGCAGTCCGGCGCCACCCGGCTCTCCGCCAGCACTTGTCACGAGCACGAAAGGACGATCATGCGGTCCCTGATCAAACAGAGGAGAAACGAAGCGGGCGCGGTCATCGTCACCGTCGCGCTCCTGCTGTTCCTGCTGCTCGGCTTCCTGGGGCTGGCGGTCGATCTCGGCCACCTCTTCATCGTCCGCTCGGAACTGCAAACATCCATGGACGCGTGCGCCCTCGCCGCCGCGCAGGAATTGAACGGCCAGCCCGATGCGCTGGCACGGGCCACGAACGCCGGCATCGCGGCCGGCAACGTCAACCGGGTCGACCTGCAGTCCGCCACCTGGAGCGGCAAGGGTCAGGTGACGGCGGCCGACATCACGTTCCGCGACCAGAACCACAACGTGGGCGCCACCAGTGCAACGGCGCGCTACGTGCGTTGCAACCACGTTCAGCGCGACACGGCGACGAATCTCGTCCACATGGCCGGCCTGCTGGTCGGATCCTCGGCGTTCGCCGCGAAGATGGACGTCGCCGCACTGGCGGAAGCGACGACCACGCCGGCGCAGTCGACCTGCCCCATGCCCCTCGCACTGAAACCGAAGGCGAGCGGGACCAAGCCCAATTACGGGTTCGTCAAAGGCGAATGGGTCACGCTGTTGAGCAAGACCAACGCCTCAGCCGGGCAAATCGGCTGGGCGAACCTGGACGGCAGCACCAGCGCCTCCGAAACGGAAGCCGAACTGAAAGGCTATTGCGGCACCAAGGTGGGCAGCAAGCTGGGCACGCCCGGCGTGCAGGGCACGATCGCCGACACGTGGAATGCGCGCTTCGGTCTCTACAAGAACAACAGCGGACCGGCCGCCGCGAGCCCCGATTTCACCGGCTTCGTGTACACCCAGGCCGGCACGTGGTCGCCGGGAAGCAATGCCTACGGCGACTTCGTCAACAAGCGCCAGGCGTTCGCCAACTGCGCCGCATCGGTCGGCGCCTGCGAGGCCGCGACCAAGCTGAAACTCAACCAGTTCGCGTCGGTGGCCACGGGCGGCGCGAACGGCGACCTCAAGAAATACGGCACCAACCGGCGCCTCGTCGTCGTGCCGGTCGTCGACGGCGGCTACAACGTGATCGACTTCGCCTGCATGCTCCTGCTGCAGCCGATTCCCTCGCCGTTCGACGACGTGCAGCTGGAATTCCTGGGCAACGCGTCGGATGCCTCCAGCCCCTGCACGGCCAACGGTCTACCGGGCGGCCTCGCGGGGCCGCTCGTTCCCGTCCTCGTACGATAAGGAGTTCGCCATGAAGAACCAGAAAGGCGTTGCGCTCGTCGAGTTTGCCCTGATCCTGCCGATGCTCGTCATGCTGCTGTTCCTGACGACGGAATTCGGCCGCGCCTACTACCAGTACGACACGATCACGAAAGCCGTACGGCAGTCGGCGCGCTACCTGTCGGTGCGGGCCCAGGGCACGGGCATCGCCAACGCCAGGAACATCATCGTCTACGGGAACCCGAACGGCACCGGCTCGCCGCGCTTCGCGGGACTGACGCTGTCCAACGTGCCCGATCCCGTCTGGAGCACGACGGGCAGCTACCCCGTGATGAACACCGTCACCGTCAGTGTCACCGGATTCACGTTCGTGCCGATGGCCGGCAGCGTCTTCGGCATGCGTCTCAACAACATAGTCTTCGGCACGATCCAGGCCACGATGCGGAGCCCGTCATGAACACCAGACAAAGGGGCTCGACCAGCGTCGAATTCGCCCTCGCCTTCCTCCTGCTCCTCGGCTTCCTGCTGGGCATCCTCGACTTTGCGCGCCTGCTGTACACGTGGAACGTCGCCAACGAGACCGCCCGGGCCGGCGCACGGTACGCCGTCGTGTGCGCGGATCCGACCAACAAGGCCCGGATCCTGGCGACGATGCAGGGCCTGATGCCGCAGGTCTCCGACATCGACGTCGTCTGGCAACCGGCCAACTGCGATGCGACCAACTGCGAATCCGTCACCGTCGCGATCACGGGCCTGCAATTCCGCTGGATCGCGCCGATTCCGAGCCTGCTGGCCACGCCCCTGGTCATGCTGCCCGGTTTCTCGACGTATCTGCCGCGCGAGATGATGACCTACAACCCCCTGATCTGCTAGCCCATCGAGAGGACACCATGAAGATCGTAATCGTTTCCGAGGACAAGGCCTTCCTCAAGCTGGCGGCCTCGATCCTGGCCGTGACGGGCCATGACGTCATGAGCACGGCCGGCAACGCGGCCGAACTGCGCACGCTCGCCAAGGCGCTGGCGCCGGACGTGCTGTTGCTGGACGGCCGCGACGACAAGGCGCTCGACTTCACCCAGATCGAGCGCACGACCATGCAATGCCCCGGCGTGGCGGTGTTGCTGCTCGCCACCGCGCGCGCGCCCGGCTTCCTGATCGACGCCATGCGGGCCGGCGTGCGCGAGGTGCTGCCGTCCGTGCACCCCGGCGAGCTGCTGGCGGCCGTCGAACGCGCGGCCGTGAAGCTGTCGGCCGTGCGCACGGCAAGCCAGGGCAAGATCCACGCCTTCATCGGCACGAGCGGCGGCAGCGGTACGACGTTCCTCGCCACGAACTTCGGCTACCAGCTGGCGCAGTCGCACAAGGTGCTGCTGATCGACCTGAACCTGCAGTTCGGCGACGCGCTCAGCTTCCTGCAGGACACCCGCGCGGCAAGCACGATCACGGACCTGACGCGCGACATCAACCGCCTCGACGCGCCGCTGCTGCATGCCACCACCATCAAGGTCACGCCCGCGTACAGCATCCTCGCGGCGCCGGAAGAACCCGGCCAGGCCGCGGACATCCGCCCCGAGCACATCGACGCCATCCTCAAGCTGGCCGTCACGCAGTACGATTTCGTGCTGCTCGACCTGCCGCGCGTGGTGGACGCCATGCTGATGACGGCGCTGGACCAGGCCGCGTCGATCTTCCTCGTGCTGCAGGCGAGCGTGCCGCACCTGCGCAATGCCGACAAGCTGCTGTCCGTGTTCCGCTCGCTCGACTACCCGAAAGACAAGATCGAGCTGCTGCTGAACCGCTACGACAAGCGCGACGACATCACGCTCGACAAGATCCGGCGCACCCTGGGCGCGCACGAGATCCACATGATCGCGAACGGCTGGCGCCAGGTGAGCACGGCCATCAACCACGGCGTGCCGCTCGTGCAGGTGGAGCGCAAGCACGGCGTGATCCGCGGCCTGTCGGAACTGGGCGGCGCCATGGCGGCGGCGGCCGAGCCGCCCGCGGCAGGATCGCCCACCGGCCTGTTCGACCGCCTGTTCCGCCGCGCCTGACCCACCCACGGAGAATGCCATGTCCCTGCGCGATAAACTCAGCATGCCCGTCGCCGCGGATGCCGGCAAGGCCGGCGTCCAGCAGGCGATCCTGCGCGACGCCTACAAGCAACTGAAGGAGCAGATGCACCTGAAGCTGCTCGACCGGTTCGACCTCACAGTGCTGGAAAGCCTGCCGGCCGACCGTCTGCGCCAGGAGATCGCCACCGCGATCGACGGCATGCTGCTGGACGAGGACACGCCCATCAGCGGCCTCGAACGGCGCATGCTCGTGCGCGACATCCAGCACGAGATGCTCGGCTTCGGCCCGCTCGAACTGCTGATGGCCGATCCGGCCGTCTCCGACATCCTCGTCAACGCGTGGGACAAGGTCTACGTCGAACGCCACGGCAAGCTGGAACTGTCCGACGTCACGTTCACGGACGACCGCCACCTGATGCGCATCATCGACAAGATCGTGTCGCTCGTCGGCCGCCGCATCGACGAATCGAGCCCGATGGTCGACGCGCGCCTGCCCGACGGCTCGCGCGTGAACGCGGTGATCCCGCCCGTCGCGCTGGACGGCCCGATGATGTCGATCCGCCGTTTCGCGCACATCCCGCTCAAGATGACGAACCTGGTGGACGAGATGCGCAGCCTCACGCCGGACATGGCCGCCATGCTCGAGGGCCTGAGCCGGGCGAAGGTCAACATGATGATCTCGGGCGGCACGGGCGCCGGCAAGACGACCTTGCTGAACATCCTGTCCGGCTACATCCCCGAGACCGAGCGCCTCGTGACGATCGAGGACGCGGCCGAGCTGCAGCTGCAGCAGCCGCACGTCGTGCGCCTGGAAACGCGGCCGCCGAACATCGAAGGCAGGGGCGAGGTCACGGCGCGCGCCCTCGTCAAGAACGCCCTGCGGATGCGGCCGGACCGCATCATCATCGGCGAGGTGCGCGGCGCCGAGGCGGTCGACATGCTGCAGGCCATGAACACGGGCCACGAAGGCTCGCTGACGACGATCCACGCGAACACGCCGCGCGACGCGCTGTCGCGGCTGGAGAACATGATCGGCATGGCCAACCTGAACCTGCCACACAAGGCGGCGCGCCAGCAGGTCGCGTCCGCCATCACGGTCGTCATCCAGGCGCTGCGCCTGACGGACGGCCGGCGCAAGGTGACGAGCATCCAGGAAATCACGGGCATGGAAGGCGACGTGATCACGATGCAGGAAATCTTCGCCTACCACCAGACCGGCGTCGACGGCGATGGCCGCATCATCGGCCATTTCCAGGCGACGGGCGTGCGTCCCCGCTTCGCGGAGCGGCTGCGCGCATTCGGCATCCACCTGCCCGACCACATGTTCGATCCGTCCCGCCGCCTTGCCTGAGGAGAGCGTCATGTCAGAGAACCCGTCCGGCCATGCCCTGTTCGTGGTCCTGCTGCTGGTGTTCGTGTCCGTGATCCTGTTCGTCGAGGGCGCGTGGCTGCTGTACCGCGCGCGCCGCGGCCCGGAGGCGATGCGGCTGCAGCGGCGCCTCGACCAGCTCGCGCACACGAACGCCGGCCCGGCCCGCCGCCCCCTGCTGAAGCGGGGCCGCCTGTCGGAGCTGTCGTTCGTGGCCCGCATCCTGAGCGGCGTCGTCGTGACGTCGACCCTGCACAACCTGCTCGGCCAGGCCGGCCTGCACTGGACCGTCGCACGCCTGCTGCTGCTCAGCGCCACGGCCGGCGCCGCCGGGCTGGCGCTGGGCATGACGGGCGCGCAGCCGCTGTACTTCTGCCTCGTCCTTGCGGGCCTGCTGGCCGCCCTGCCCTGGGCCTACGTGGCGGCGCAACGCGCACACCGCCTGCGCCGGCTCGAGCAGCAGTTGCCGGAAGCGCTGGACCTCATCACGCGCGCCGTGCGCGCCGGCCACTCGCTGCCGCTCGGCATCCAGATGCTGGCCGATGAAATGCCGGAGCCGATCGCCGCCGAGTTCCGGCTCGTGCACGAGCAGGTCAGCTTCGGCGTCTCGCTCCAGCAGGCATTGGCCGGCCTGTGCGAGCGCGTGCCGCTGACGGACTACCGGTATGTCGCGGTGGCCATCCTGATCCAGCGGCAGTCGGGCGGCAACCTGGCGGAAGTGCTCGGCAACCTGAGCAAGCTGATTCGCGAACGCCTGAAACTGCTCGCGCGCGTGCGGGTCCTGTCGGCGGAAGGCCGGA
>Ga0308166_1003079_pt1 | contig 14508 bp, 15 predicted proteins | sample PhyCR2_2_FD_202137 | JGI IMG/M metagenome (GOLD analysis project Ga0308166, IMG submission 202137) | Phyllosphere microbial communities from UC Gill Tract Community Farm, Albany, California, United States - DLSLCC.R2 | ecosystem: Host-associated > Plants > Phyllosphere > Unclassified | place... | reverse complement strand
GGCTTCGTCCACGCGGCCGTGATGCAGGACATCCCCGACCTCTCCGGCCACCAGGTGTACGCCTGCGGCGCGCCCATCATGGTCGACTCCGCGCGGCGCGACTACGTCGAACGCTGCGGCCTGCCGGCCGACGAGTTCTACGCCGACGCCTTCACCACGGAAGCGGACCTGGCCCAGCCGTAAGCGCTTCCCGTCCGCGGCCCTGGAACCGGGCCGCGGATGACAGGTTCATTACCATTCGCCCGTCAAGACAGCGCTTCGCACCGACATCAGGCACAATGGGGCTTGCATTTTTGCCAGTCCCTTTCCCATCCTATGTCCGTGCTTTCCTCGACCGGGCGCCTGAGCGTCCTGCGCAACCGTAACGTCTCGTTCTACCTGTCCTCGCGCTTCCTCGGCACGCTCGCCGTCCAGATGCAGAGCGTGGCCGTCGGCTGGCAGGTCTACCAGATCACGCACAGCCTGTTCGACCTCGGCCTCATCGGCCTCGCGCAGTTCGCGCCGTTCCTGCTGCTGATCCTGTGGGCCGGCCACGTGGCCGACACGCACAACCGCCGCAACATCGTCCTGCTGTGCATGGCCACGCAGCTGTTATGCAGCCTGCTGCTGGTCGGCTTCACGCTGTCCGGCAGCAAGACCGTGTGGCCCGTGTACGCCGTGCTCGTCCTGTACGGCAGCGCGCGCGCCTTCATGATGCCGGCGTCGCAGGCCGTGCTGAGGAATCTGGTGTCGACGGCCGACTTCTCGCAGGCCGTCGCGCTCAGCTCGTCGACGTTCCAGGTCGCGGTGATCGCCGGTCCGGTGCTCGGCGGCCTGTTGTACATGTTCGGGCCGAACGTCGTGTACGCCGTGTCGAGCACGCTGCTCGCACTGGCGGTGCTGCTGATGGCGGGCACCAAGAGCGCACCGCAGGCCATGAACAAGGCCCCCGTCAGCTGGCACACGCTGCTCGAAGGCCTGCGCTTCGTGCGCTCGCGCCCGATCGTGCTGGGCGCGATCTCGCTCGACCTGTTCGCCGTGCTGTTCGGCGGCGCCACCGCCCTGCTGCCCGCGTACGCGCACGACGTGCTGCACGCCGGCCCGACGAGCCTCGGCCTGCTGCGCACGGCGCCGGGCGCGGGGGCCACGCTGTGCTCGATCGCGCTGGCGCTCTGGCCGATCACGCGCAAGGTCGGCCCGTGGATGTTCGGCGGCGTCGGCCTGTTCGGCCTGGCCACCGTGACGATGGGCGTCACGCACAGCTTCTACATCGCCCTCGTCGCGCTGTTCCTGCTCGGCGCCGGCGACATGGTCAGCGTCTACATCCGCCACCTGCTCGTGCAGTACGAGACGCCGGACGAGATCCGCGGCCGCGTCAGCGCCGTGAACGCGGTGTTCATCGGCGCCTCGAACGAGCTGGGCGAATTTGAATCGGGCCTGACCGCCAGCTGGTTCGGGCTTGTGCGCGCGATCGTCTTCGGCGGCGTCGCGACGCTGGTCGTCACCGGCACGTGGATGAAACTGTTCCCCGTGCTGTCGCGCATGGACCGTTTCCCGCACCACGAGGCGGAAGCTGCGGCGAAGGCGGCATCATGACGGACCGCTTCCCGCAGGATACCCGCCCACAGCCGCCACAGGGCTTCCTGGCGCGCTTCATCCGCAGCCGGCCGTTCCTGGTCGGCGCGGCCCTGCTGGGCATCGTGGTCGGCTTCCTGGCCCCGGGCGACTACAACGGCTTGCGGCGCGCGCTGATCGGCTGGAACAGCGGCGTATGGGCATACCTGCTGACGATGGGCTGGATGATGTTCCGCGCCGACCACAGCCGCGTGCGCGCCATCGCCGAACGGCAGGACGAAAGCGGCGGCGCCGTGCTGGGCGCCGTCATCCTCGGCGCGATGCTGAGCGTGTACGCCATCGTGACGGAACTCGCGCACATGAAAGGGGCATCGCAGCACTTGGCGGCGCTGCACTACGGGTTCACCGCGCTCACGGTGATCGGGTCGTGGCTGCTCGTCGGCGTCATGTACTGCCTCCATTACGCGCACCTGTACTACACGGCGAACAAGCACACGCTGCCGCTGGAATTCCCGGACGAGCACACGCAGCCGAACTACTGGGACTTCCTGTACTTCTCGTTCACGCTGTCCGTTGCCGTGCAGACGTCGGACGTGTCGATCAAGACGCGCGCCATGCGCAAGCTCGTCCTGGGCCACTGCCTGCTGGCGTTCTTCTTCAATCTCGTCATTCTCGGCCTGTCCGTCAACATCGCCGCCAGCCTCGTGAATACGTGAGCGCGTACCCGGCGCGCGTACGGGGCGCCGGGTTTTCTCCGAAATGGTTACTATCGATGCAAATCTGTCTACATTCGGAGGAGTTTATGGAAGTTAATGTCAACACCGATAACACCATTCAGCGTCACCAGGGCCTCGACGAGCGCGTCCGCACCCAGGTCGAGGAAGCCATCGGCCGCTTCGGCGACCACGTCCGCCGCGTCGACGTCCACCTGTCGAACGAAAACAGCCAGAAGCACGAGGACGGCGGCAACTACTGCATGATGGAAGCGCTCGTGTCCGGCTACGCACCCGTCGTCGTGCATGCGCACGCGCAAGACCTGCAGCTGTCGATCAACAGCGCCGTCGGCAAACTGAAGCGCGCGCTGGACAGCGCGCTCGGCCGACTGAACGACAAGAAACTGCGCGAGCCGCTGCCGGTGGATGCCGAAGCGGACAAGGACCTGACCAGCGATTCCTGATCCGCCCTGCCGCACATCGTCGCCCGTGACTGCCTGTCCGGGCGACGCTGCCTCTCCCTGCCCCTTGCCGGCGCCCCGCGTCCCTGTCGACGATCCTTACACTCACGCCAAGGAAAACCGGGCGCCCGCCGCAACCAACTGATTTCATTCGCCCCCCATGGCCGGGAATGGATCGTGCTTCCGATCTTCCCGATGTCCATTCCGAATTCACGACCATGTCGCACTCGACCGCTTCCCTCACCCGCGCCGCGCCTGCCGGCACCGGCAAACTGCTGACCATCGAAGCCGCGCGCGGCATCGCCGCCCTGCTTGTCGCGTTCTATCACGGCGCGCAGGTCGTCGCCCAGTCCCTGCCGGGGCACGTCGCACCGTTCGGCGGCTTCTTCGGCTTCGGCCACGCGGGCGTACCGTTCTTCTTCGTTCTCAGCGGCTACATCATCTTCTTCGTGCACCGGGGCGACCTCGGCCATCCGAACCGGCTCGGTTTGTTCGCCTGGAAGCGGATCACGCGCATCTATCCGCTGTTCCTGGTCGTCATGGTGCCGATCACGGCCAAGGTCTGGCTGGCCGGGCAGTTCGAATGGGACTATTTTCTGAAATCCGTCCTGCTGCTGCCGCAGGCGCGCTGGCCGATGCTGATCCCGTCCTGGACGCTCGTGCACGAAATGCTGTTCTACCTGCTGTTCGCGGTGGCCATCTGGAACGTGGCCGCGAGCCGCATCGCGCTCGCGGCCTGGGCCATACTGTTCTGCGCCGCGCGCATCGCCGGCCTCGACCTGCCGGCCGGCCTCGCGGGCGACACGGTGCGCACGCTCGTGTCGCCGTACAACCTGCTGTTCGTGCTCGGCATGGGCGTCGCGTGGGTACTCGCACACCGCACGGTGCCGTGGCCGCGGCTGCTGGCACTGGCCGGCACCATCGCGTTCCTCGCCGGCGGCCTCGTCGACAACGCCGGCATCTCGCCGGGCATGACGGAGCGCGGCATGCTGTCCGTGGCCGTGTACGGCCTGAGCGCCGCCTGCATCATCCTGGGACTCGTCGGCGCCGAAGCGGCAGGCACGCTGCGCGCGGGGCGGTTCGCCGGGATGCTGGGCGCGCTGTCGTATCCGCTGTACCTGACGCACGGCATCACGATCAGCATCGTCGTCGACGTCGCGCGCAAATTCGGCTACGCCGGGTCCGGCAATGTGCTGCTTGCCGGCGCCGTCGCGGCGGCATGCGTGGCCGCGCTGCTGGTGCACCGCGTCGTCGAGAAGCCCGTCGCCGGCGGGCTCAAGCGCCTGTGGGACCGGCGCGCGGCCGCGCCCGCGTTCACCTGACGCGCTCGCCCAGCAGCGCCGGCAGGGTGCGCAGGTAGCGCAGTCCGGCCAGCGCGCGCGTGCCGTACCACGACATCATCTCGCCGTCGACGAGCAGCACGGGGATGCCCAGCTGCCGTTCCAGCGCGTCCGCATGGTCTTGCGTGAAGCGGTACGGTTCGGTCGACAGCAGCACGGCGTCGAGCCCCTCGACCAGCGCGCGCGACCAGGCAAAGCGCGGGTAGCGCTCGTCCTCCAGCGCAGGCACGCGCCAGTCCAGCTCGGCCAGCATGGCCGCAATATACGTGTCGGCCGACACCGTCATCCACGGGTCCTGCCAGATACCGTACAACACCGTGCGCGCCGGCCCGCGCGGCGCCGCCCGCAGCGCCGCCAGTTCCGTCTCGAAGTCCGCGCACCAGCGTGCGGCGGCCTCGTCCGCGCCGAAGATCGCGCCCATCAGCCGCACGAGGTGCAGGTTGTCCTGCGGCGCGTTCGGATGCGTGACGACGACGTGCGGCACGAATGCGGCGAGCGCGTCGACGGTCGGCTTTTCGTTCTCGTCGATGTTGACGATCACGTGCGTGGGCGCCAGCCGGCGGATCTTCTCGATGTTGACGTCCTTCGTGCCGCCCACCTTTGGGATGGCCGCCACGACGTCGCGCGGATGGATGCAAAAGCCGGTGCGGCCGACCAGCCTGCCGGCCAGGCCCAGGTCGCACAGCAGTTCCGTAAGCGACGGCACGAGGCAGACGATGCGGGCGTCGGGGGCGGGCGGATGGCGCTGGCCGAGCGCGTCAGCGAGGCCGCCGGCGGGGATCATTGTTTGATGTGGTGTCATGCCGTCATTGAAACACTGTTGTTTATCGGCGCCAAGCTGCAACGCAACAGTTTCATTCAGGTATCATGCGTAGCTGTCAATAAACATTATCGCCCGGCAGTCAACATGATCGTGACCGGCACCTTCGGTGCATCTTCCTACTCGCTGCGCGACGTGCAGATCCTGCGCGATGCCGACGGCCCCGCCGTCGCGCAGGCGCTCGCCGATTGCCTGCTCGTGCGCCTGCCGAAGGGAGAAGCGCTCGAGGACGGCCTGCGCGCCCGCCTGTACATCCTGCTGGCCGGCAGCCTCGAGGTGGAAGCGGCGCTGGGCGAAGGCAACGTCGAGCGGATCCTGCCGGGCGAGAGCGTCGGCGAGCAGTCCGTGCTGGACGACGCCGCCAACCTGGACGCCATCGTCGCGCTGGAAGACAGCGAACTGCTGGTTATCGAGCCCGACCGCGTGTGGCAATTGATCGATACCCACAACGGCGTGGCGCGCAACCTGCTGCGCCTGCTGTCGTTTCGCGTGCGCGCGGCCAACGCACGGCTGCGCCGGCGCCAGAAGCTGGGCGAATTCTACCGCCAGCTGTCGTTCAACGACGGCCTGACGGGCCTGTACAACCGCGCCTGGCTGAACGATGCCCTGCCCCGGCTCGTCGCACGCGCGCGCCAGGACGGCAGTCCGCTGTCGCTGGTCATGCTCGACCTCGACCACTTCAAGCGCTTCAACGACACGCACGGCCACATCGCCGGCGACGCCGCCCTGTGCGCGGCCGCGGGCGTGATCCGCGCCGGCCTGCGTCCGACCGATTTCGCGGTGCGCTACGGCGGCGAGGAGATGATGGCGATCCTGCCCGCCACACCGGACCCGCAGGCGCTGATGGTGGCCGGTCGCCTGTGCGCGCGCCTGCGCGAGACCGTCGTGTTCGACGACATGCGCCTGCCGCTGCCGCACGTCACCGGTTCGTTCGGCGTCGCCACCCTGCAACCCGGCCAAGACGAACGTGCCCTGATCGCCGCCGCCGACGCGGCGCTGTACCGCGCCAAGGATGCGGGCCGCGACCGGATCGCCAGCTGAGGACCACCCCGGCGGCAACGCCTGTCCGGTTTGGTTCCCGGCCCGGCATTGAGCCGGTGCTAGGAGCGGCGAAACATGCACGTTAGAATGGCGCGTCGCAACTCATCCGCGCTCCGGCACCCCAATGAGCACCCATACTTTCCTCTGGCATGATTACGAAACCTTCGGCGTGGAACCGCGGCGCGACCGCCCCGCGCAGTTCGCCGCGATCCGCACTGACGCCGACCTCAACGAGATCGGCGAGCCGATCATGCTGTACTGCCAGCCCGCGCCCGACTACCTGCCCGACCCGCAGTCCTGCCTGATCACCGGCATCACGCCGCAGCACTGCCTCGAGCACGGCGTGCCCGAGCACGAATTCGCGGCCCGCATCGGCGCGGCCTTTTCCGAGCCGGGCACGATCGGCGTCGGCTACAACACGATCCGCTTCGACGACGAAGTCACGCGCTTCCTGCTGTGGCGCAACCTGATGGACCCGTATGCGCGCGAATGGCAGAACGGCTGCGGCCGCTGGGACATGCTCGACGTCGTGCGCATGGCCTACGCGCTGCGCCCGGACGGCATCGTGTGGCCGCGCCACGACGACGGCCGCCCCAGCTTCAAGCTCGAACACCTGACCCGCGACAACGGCCTCGTGCACGAGGCGGCGCACGATGCGCTGTCCGACGTGCGCGCGACGATCGCGCTGGCGCGCCTGCTGCGCAGCAAACAGCCGAAGCTGTTCGACTTCTGCCTCGAACTGCGCCGCAAGGACAAGGTCGCGGAGCAGATGGGTTTGCACCTGGACCGCGCGCTGCGCCAGCCGTTCCTGCACGTGTCGGGCATGTTCCCGGCCGAGCGCGGCTGCCTGGGGGTCGTGTGGCCGCTCGCCACGCACCCGACCAACAAGAACGAAGTGCTCGTATGGGATTGCCGCCACGATCCGTCCGAACTGTTCAACCTGAACGTCGAGACGATCCGCCAGCGCCTGTTCACCCGCGCCGCCGAGATGCCCGAGGGCGTCACCCGGCTGCCGATCAAGAGCGTGCACCTGAACAAGTCGCCGATGCTGGTCGGTAACCTGAAAACGCTGAGCACGCAGATGGCGGCGCGCTGGGAACTGGACGTCGACCAGTGCCTCGCCCACGCCCGCATCGCGGCGAACGGTCCGGACATGGCCGCGGTCTGGCAGAAGGTCTACCAGCGCAACATGGACGGAACCGGGGCCGCGGTCGACGTCGACGAGGACCTGTACGGCGGCTTCGTGCCCGCCGGCGACCGCCGCCGCCTCGAATCGCTGCGGGGCGAAACGGCGCCGAAGCTGGCGGCGGCGCGTCCGTCGTTCGAGGACGAGCGCCTGACGCACCTGCTGTTCCGCTACCGCGCCCGCAACTTCCCGCACACCCTGGGCGAGGAAGAACAGCAGGCGTGGGAAGAGCACCGCGCCGCGCGCCTGTTCGACGGCGCCGGCGGCGCACGCACGATCGACCAATTGTTCGCCGAGATCGACGCGCTGTCGGAAACGGCCGACGAACGGGCCGAGGAGATCCTCGGCGCCCTGTACGACTACGCCGAGATGATCGCGCCGAGCCGGTACTGACCTGCCCCGGCGGGTGGCCCGTCCGGGCGCGGGCGGGCGCGCGCCTGCACGGTTTCGCCGGGCCTGCTAGCATGTCCGCATGCCGATTCCCGTTCCACCGCCCGCGACCCCCACCCGGACAGATCCTGCACGCCCGCGCCACCGCGGCGCCGGGTTCTGAACCCATGCGGCGCGCGTTCCGTTCCCTGAAATCCTTCAATTACCGCCTGTGGGCGGCGGGCTCGTTTGTATCCAACATCGGCACGTGGATGCAGCGCACGGCACAGGACTGGCTCGTGCTCGCGGAACTGACGCACCACAACGCGTCGTCCGTGGGCACGGTGATGGCCCTGCAGTTCGGCCCGCAGCTGCTGCTGCTGCCGTGGACCGGTTGGGCCGCCGACCACGTCGACCAGCGCAGGCTAATGATGGTGACGCAGGCCGTGATGGGCCTGCTCGCGCTGATGCTGGGCGCGATGACGATCGCCGGCGTCGTCCAGCTGTGGGAGGTGTACGTGTTCGCGTTCCTGTTCGGCTGCGCCTCGGCATTCGACGCGCCCGTGCGCCAGACGTTCGTCGCGCAGCTGGTCGGCGATGCCGAGCTGCCGAATGCGGTCGCCTTGAACTCGACGTCGTTCAACGCCGCACGCATGATCGGCCCCGCGGTCGCGGGCCTGCTGATCGCCGGCATCGGCACCGGCTGGGCATTCATCGTCAACGGCCTGTCGTACGTCGCCGTGCTGGGGTCGATCGCATGGCTGCGCAAGGACGAACTGCATGCGCAGCCGCGCGCCGGCGCCGCCGCCCGCGGACGGGGCATGCTCGACGGCCTGCGCTACGTGTGGAGCCGGCCGGACCTGATGGCGATCCTCGTCATGCTGTTCCTGATCGCCACGTTCGGCCTGAACTTCCCGATCTTCATCGGCACGATGGCCGTGTCGGTATTCCATACGGATGCGCGCGGCTACAGCCTGCTGTCGTCGATGATGGCAGTGGGCAGCGTCGGCGGTTCGCTGATAGCGGCCGGCCGCGAACGCACAGGGTTCAGCGCGCTCGTGGTGGGGGCCGCCGTGTTCGGCATCGGCTGCACGCTCGCGGCCATCGCGCCGGGCTACGTCTGGTTCGGTGTCGCCCTGGCGATCACGGGCGTGGCGGCGATCACGTTCATGAACGCGACGAACAGCCTGATGCAGCTGGCCACGGAACCGGCGATGCGCGGGCGCGTGATGGCGCTGCGCATCGGCGTGGCGCTGGGGACGACGCCACTCGGCGCGCCGATCGCCGGCTGGGTCGCCGATCACGCCGGGCCGCGCTGGGCACTGGGCGTGGCGGCGGCGTCGGGGTTCGCGGCGCTGGCGGTGGGACTGCGCTACCGGGCCGTGGCCCGGCGCGCGCAGCTGGCGGCCTGAGTGGCGGCCTGAGTGGCGGCCTGAGTGGCGGCCTGAGTGGCGGCCCGGGGCGGCGGGTCAGCCGCGGAAGCGGTTGATGGCGTCGCGCGTCTCGCGCGCCACGCGGCGCGCGGCCGCGGCGAAGTCTTCGCCGTCCTGCGGCGCGGCATACAGGATCGCGCGCGAGGAATTGATCATCATGCCGGCACCGGCGGCCGTGCGGCCCGATGTGACGGTCGCTTCGACGTCGCCGCCCTGCGCGCCGACGCCGGGCACGAGCAGCGGCATGTCGCCGACGATGGCGCGCACCTGCGCCAGTTCTTCGGGGAACGTGGCGCCGACGACGAGCGCGCACTGGCCGTTCTTGTTCCACTTCTCGGCGACGAGGCGCGCCACGTGCTGGTACAGCGGCTGGCCGCCGACGTCGAGGAACTGCAGGTCCGAGCCGCCGGCGTTCGACGTGCGGCACAGCACGATCACGCCGCGGTCCTGCCATTCCATGTACGGCTCGACGGAATCGAAGCCCATGTACGGGTTGACGGTCACGGCGTCGGCGCCGTAGCGGTCGAACGCTTCGCGCGCGTACTGGCGCGCGGTGGCGCCGATGTCGCCGCGCTTGGCGTCGAGGATCAGCGGAATGTGCGGGTAGCGCTCGCGCACGTAGGCGCAGATGGCTTCCAGCTGGTCTTCCGCGCCCAGCGCCGCGAAGTACGCAATCTGCGGCTTGAAGGCGCAAGCCAGGTCGGCGGTGGCGTCGACGATCGCCTTGCAGAACTCCACGATGCCGTCCGGCCGGCCCTGCAGATGCGCGGGGAAACGGGCCGTGTCCGGATCGAGTCCCACGCACAGCAGGGAATCGTTGCGGGTCCAGGCGGCGTTCAGTTTGTCGATGAAGTTCATGGCGGCCTCTGTGATCTGATTGCAAACCCGCTATTGTAGCGCGGCGCGCACCGCCCGCGCGCGCTCCGGTCTCGCCAACATGTTGTCATTTCGGGTATATTTTGACCATTCGACAACTAGTTACGGATTTTCCGATGAAACCTTCCCTGTTCACACGCTGGGCCGGCATGCTGCTCGCCGCCGTGCTGGCCGCCACGATGCTGTCGGGCTGCGGCTACAACCAGTTCCAGGCCAAGGACGAAGCGACCAAGGCCGCCTGGGCCGAGGTCGTCAACCAGTACCAGCGCCGCGCCGACCTGATCCCGAACCTGGTCAACGTGGTCAAGGGCTACGCGACGCACGAGAAAGAGACGCTCGAAGCCGTGACGCGCGCGCGCGCCGCCGCGACGAGTTTCCAGATCACGCCCGAAGTGCTGAACAATCCGGAAGCGTTCCAGAAATTCCAGCAGGTGCAGGGCGAGCTGTCGGGCGCGCTGTCGCGCCTGATGGCCGTCTCCGAAAACTATCCGCAGCTGAAGGCGGACGCCGGTTTCCGCGACTTGCAGTCGCAGCTGGAAGGCACGGAGAACCGCATCACGGTGGCGCGCCAGCGCTACATCGCGGCGGTCCAGGACTATAACGTCACCGTGCGCAGTTTCCCGACCAACCTGACGGCGATGATGTTCGGCTACCAGGCCAAGCCCTCGTTCACGGTCGAGAACGAGAAGTCGATCTCGACCGCGCCGACCGTCAACTTCGGCAAGTAAGGCATCCCCATGCAAGTGCTGCCGCGCCCGATGTGGAGCTGGTTGCTGGCGCTGGCGCTGGCCGTCTGCGCACAGGCGCTGGCGCAGACGCCGTTCAAGCCGGTGCCGCCGCTGCACGACCACGTCACCGACGAGGTCGGCATGCTGACGCCGGACGAACGCCAGCGCCTGGAAGCCGTGCTGACGGACTACGAAACGAAGACGGGCAGCCAGATCGCCGTGCTGCTCGTGGCGTCGACCGAACCGGAAGCCATCGAGCAGTACGGCATCCGCGTGACGGACGCATGGAAGCTCGGGCGCAAGGGCGTCGACGACGGCGTGCTGCTGCTCGTCGCCAAGGACAATCCGCGCGCGCTGCGGCGCCTGCGCATCGAGGCCGGCCGCGGCGTGCAAGGCGTGCTGACGGATGCGCAGTCGAAGCGCATCCTGGAAGACACGATCGCGCCGCATTTCCGCCAGCAGGACTGGTATGGCGGGCTCGTCGCGGGCGTCGGGGCGATCGCGACGCTGCTGAACCAGGAAAAGTTTCCGGCACCGCAGCCGCAAGGCGCTGCGCCGGACTCGGACGGCGGCGGCTTCGTGCTCGGCGGCCTCGGCGCCGTCGTGCTGTTCATGTTTTTCGGCGTGTTCGTCTTCATTCGTTCGTTCTTCCGCCCGGTCCGGCTGGCGCAGCCCGGCCACCCCGTCCAGCGCGCGACCGACTGGGCCGGCAATGCCGCGGGCTACGTCATCGGCAGCATGCTGGATAGCGCCCTGCGCTCCGGCGGCGACGACGACCGCAGGCGCGACAGCAGCTTTTCCGGCGGCTTTTCCGACAGCGGCGGTGGCGGCTTTTCGGGCGGCGGCGGCAGCTTCGACGGCGGCGGCGCCTCGGGAGACTGGTGATGGCGCAACCTTCACGCCTGCGGCGCACCCTGCGCCATCTGTCCTTCCGCCGCGCCGACGCCGCGCGCGCGTTTCCCGCATCGACCCTGGCCGCGATCACGGATGCCATCGCGGCCGGCGAACGCACGCACCGTGGCGAAGTCCGGCTGATCGTCGAAAAAAACCTGCCGCCGGCCCAGGCCTGGGCCGGCGTGACGACCCGCCAGCGCGCCATCGCCCTGTTCGCCGACTACGGCATCTGGGACACGGCGGAACGCTGCGGCGTGCTGATCTACGTGAACCTGGCCGAGCGCAAGGTCGACATCGTGGCCGACCGCGGCATCGACCGGCGCATCGCCCCGGCCACGTGGCAGGCCATCTGCGACACGCTGACGCGCGGCTTTGCGCGCGGCGAGTTCGAGGCCGCGACGCTGGCGGCCCTCGACCAGGTCAACGGCTTGCTGCGCGAGCATTTCCCGGCGAACGGGGCGCGGCCCAACGAACTGCCGGACGAGCCGCTGATGCTGTAACGGCCTGACCGCCGGTGCGCCGGTGCGCCGGTGCGCCGGGCCGCCGGTGCGCCGGACCGCCGGAGCGCCGGGCCGCTACAATGGCGGCTTTTCATTGCAGCCGCGAGGACATCCATGAAACTCAACCAGAAAGTCGCCATCGTCACCGGCGCCAGCCAGGGCATCGGCCATGCCTGCGCCGAACGCCTCGTGCGCGAAGGCGCGCGCGTGATGCTCGTCGACGTGCGCCCGGAAGGTGCCGACGCCGCCGCCGCGCTCGGCGACGCGGCCCGATTTTTCCAGGCGGACGTGAGCGTGAAGGCCGAGGTCGACACGATGGTCGCCGCCACCCTCGCCGCCTTCGGCCGCATCGACATCTTGATCAACAATGCGGGCGTGACGCATGCCGCCGACTTCCTCGACCTGACGGAAGACGACTTCGACCGCGTGCTGCGCATCAACCTGAAATCGATGTTCCTGTGCAGCCAGGCTGTTGCACGCGACATGGTAACGCGGCAAAGCGGCTGCATCATCAACATGTCGAGCGTCAACGCCGAGCTGACGATACCGAACCAGGTTCCGTACGTCGTGTCGAAGGGCGGCGTGAACCAGCTCACGCGCGTGGCGTCGATCGCCCTGGCCCAGCACGGCATCCGCGTGAATGCGATCGGGCCGGGCACGATCCTGACGGAACTGGCGAAACAGGCTGTGCTGTCCAGTCCGGAAGCCCGCCATACCATCCTGTCGCGCACGCCGCTGGGCCGCTGCGGCGAACCGGACGAGATCGCCGCCATCGCCGCCTTCCTCGCCAGCGACGACGCGTCGTACATCACGGGCCAGACGCTGTACGCCGACGGCGGCCGCATGGCGCTCAATTACACGGTCCCGGTCCGGGAATGAACGGAACGACAAGCGGACTCAACCATTATTACCCCGAGTAATAACCGGTATCCGAATTCATAATTGGACGCGTATAACGCAGTGCAGCATAATGCTTCCTGTCTCCACTATTCTCCTCCAAGAAAATAGTTTGAAGCCCGCTCAATCAGCGGGCTTTTTTTTATCCGTTTTTCATTTCCGCGCCCCTCTTGTCGTTCGTCTGGTTAGACACCACTCATCCATAAACGTTCGGCCCTCAACGGCCGAAAGTTTGATATGTGTCATAGCGAAGTCACAATCTGTGCCTATACTGGGTTCATCTGCATACACGCAACCGATATGCGTGATCGCAGAAGGTGTGTCGACAGCGGCACACCGCACCGGATTCTGTGTCTCTTGGCCCGATCTTGGGTTGTGCCCGTCCTCCGTTGGCGGGCATTTTTTTGTCCTGCATTCCTGGTGTCGCGTCCGCCACGCACCGCACAAATCTTTTGCCGCCGGGCTTGAACCCTCTTCAGATTCCGCTATGATGAATTTCGCGCCTCGCGAGTTTTTCACTCGCGTGGGGATAAGACAATCCAAACAAGGAGCCGGTCCAATGACTTTACCTGAGACGATGTCGCCACCCCAGCAGGACTCCCAACCGTCGCGCCGCCGCCATGCGGAACCGTACGATAGCCTGGTTCTCAGCGAGCTGAACCCGCGCACGGTCATCGACCATATCGACGAGGCAGGGCAACCCCTCGACGTACTAACGTTCGGCAGCGTCCGGGAGATCTGTCCCAAATGCCGGAGCGGCCACCTGAAACTGGTCCTGCGCCAGTCGGCCGTGCGCATGGCCCACCTGTTCTGCCCCGACTGCGCCAGCTGCTTCGACGCTCACTATTCCAACGGCACTCCGGCACTCACGATCTGATGCCGGGGTGCGCCCGCCGTTGCCGCGTGCCGCCGAACGGCGCGCCGGCAAGGCGCGGCGCCCGCCGTTACGGACGGTCACATCCTTAACGTGCAGGACCGTAACGTGCATGGTATGGTTCGCGTTTTGACACGCAGCCAGCCAAGATGAACAACTTCTCCACGCGCCTTCTGCGCCCGCAGTGGCGCCTACGGTATCGAACGATCGCCATCGTGATGGTCCTGTTGATTGTTACGACAGGAAATATTCCTGGTGCACGCGCCGACATCGCCGAGGTCGCCTCCGGCGCGGTGCTCCATTCGATCGCGTATGCCCTGCTGGCCGCGCTGTGGTTCCTCGGCAGTCCCGGCAGCGCCGCGATGCGCGCATGCAAGGCCGTGCTGGCTGTCGCCGTGATGGGTGCGTGCGACGAGACCATCCAGAGCTTTTTCCCATACCGCGGCGCCAGCGTGGGCGACTGGGCCGTCGACGTCGGCGCGGCGCTGGCCGCGAGCGCCCTGCTGTGCCTGTTCGTACCGCGCGCCGTGCTGGCGCCGGAGTCCTGAAAGAACCCCCTCCGCGATCGGCCACGCTTTTGACGTGGCTCATGCTTAACCCGAGTCAGCTGGAACGCCATCCCCAAACGCGCCTCTTACTGTAGTGGCACGCGACATCGTCACTCTTCCAACCTGGACCATCCCATCAGAAGGAGTCGATCATGAAGCAACAACACCAGAGCGTGTTCCTGGCGGGCTTGCTGGCGCTGGCAGTCGGATTGTCCGCGTGCAGTTCCTGGCGCGGCGGCAGCGGCAGCAGCGGGAGCAGCGGCACGGCCGGCGA
>Ga0308166_1003078_pt1 | contig 14510 bp, 5 predicted proteins | sample PhyCR2_2_FD_202137 | JGI IMG/M metagenome (GOLD analysis project Ga0308166, IMG submission 202137) | Phyllosphere microbial communities from UC Gill Tract Community Farm, Albany, California, United States - DLSLCC.R2 | ecosystem: Host-associated > Plants > Phyllosphere > Unclassified | place... | reverse complement strand
CCAGTGCGGTGGGTTGATCAGGACCGTTCACGTCCGGCGCCACCACGGTGGCCGCTGTCGAAACGTTGCGCGACACATCGATCAAGGTGACGTTGAGCACTTCGTTTTCGGTGGCGGCGCGATCGAGCACGACACTGAAGATGCCGTTCGTATCCACCGTACCGATGCCGAGCAGGTCGCCGTTGGCAGCGCGCACGTTGACAGTGGCGCCAATCTCGCCCTGGCCGACCACGGTCAGGCCATCGAGGCTGACCACCAGCGCGGTCGGTGCATCCGGCGCGGTGAGGTCGACGGCGATCACGGTGACACTGGTCGAGGTGTTGCCGGCGGCATCGGTAGAGGTCACCAGCAAGGTCTGGCCATTGTTCTGCGGGAACGCCAGGTCGACCTGGAAGGTACCGTTGGCAGCCACCGTGGCGCTGCCCAGCACGTTGCCCTGGGCGTCGCTGACCACCACCGAAACCACGGTGCCGGGCTCTGCCTGGCCAATGACCGCCCCGCCCTGAGGACTGAGCACGACATTGGTCGGTGCGGGCGGCGCTTGCAGGTCCGGTGCATTCAGGATGACGTTGGCAGAGAAGTTGCCTGCGCCATCGACCTGAGTGACGGTCAGCTGCTGCAGGTTCACCTGCGGGGTGTTCAACGTGATCGAAAATTGACCGCTGGCGTCGACCTGGGCGCGGCCCAGTTCGGTATTCCCGACCAGTACGCGAACCAGCGCACCGGCCTCCCCGCGCCCGGTGACCACCTCACCATCACCGCTGATCAGCACAGCGCTGAGGGCCGTGGGCGGTGTGATGTCCGGCGCGGTGAGCGCCACGGGTACCGAAGCATTGCCGGCCGCATCGGTCTGCAGCACGTCCAGGAGCTGGCCGTTGGCCTGCGCCGGGTCGAGCGCCACGCTGAAGGTGCCGTTGGCCGCAACCAGGGCCGAGGCGAGCACGGTACCGCCGACGGTGGTGACCGTGACGGTCGCACCCGCCTCGCCACGCCCGCTGATCAAGGTGCCGTCGGCGTTGATCACCGGGGTGACGACAGCGACCGGAGCCAGGGTATCGCGACCGATCACGCTGCCCGCCAGGGACACGTTGCCGGCGGCATCGCTCAGCGTGACCCGCAACGCACCGCCGTCGATCTGCGGGGTGTCCAGGGTAATCTGGAAGCTGCCGTTGGCGTCCACGATGCCTGCGCCGACCTGGGCGCCCACGGCATTGCGTACCACTATGCTGGCGCCCGCCTCGCCGGTGCCGGTCAAGACCGTACCGACATCGTTGAGCAGCAGGGCGACCGGCGCTTCGGGCGCCGTGAGGTCCGGTGCGGTCACGGTCACACCCGGCGACAGATTGCCGGCCGTATCGGCCTGGGTCACGTTGAGCACTTGCAGGTTGGTCTGGGCTGGCGTCAAGGCGACCGTGAACGTGCCGTCCGCTGCCACCGTGGCCGTGCCCACCGACTGGTTCAGCACATCGCGCACCGTCACTTGCGCACCCGCCTCGCCCGTGCCGGTGATCAGGGCGCCATTGGCGCTGATCTGCACGTTGGCCAGGGTATCGGGCGCAGTCGTGTCAGCGGCCGCGAAAGGTACCGCAATCGACACGCGGCCGATCGCGTCGCTGGCTTGCACGCTGAGCACTTCGCCGTTGCGTTGCGGGGTATCGAGCAGAATGCTGAACGCACCCGACCCATCCACCGTGCCACTGCCCAGCAGCACGCCGGTCGTGCTGGTGACACGGATGATCGCACCGGCCGAACCGGTGCCGGTGAGAATGGCGCCTTCCAGCGTCAGCAGCAGGTTGGCCGGTGCGCTCGGGGCGCCGGCGTCCGGGCCATTGACCTGGGCCGGCATCGATGGATTACCCGCCGCATCGGTTTCGACCACGGTCAGCACATCGCTGAGGGTGGCCGGCCGGTTCAGGGTGATCAGGAAGGTGCCACTCGCGTTCACCGTGCCGGTGCCGAGCAGATCGCCATTGGCGGCGGTGACACGCACCGTGGCATTGGCCTCGCCCGAGCCGCCGAGCACGTTGCCATCGGCGCTGACTACCAGATTGCTGACCGCGACGGGTGGCGTGGTGTCCGCCGCGAGCAACGTGCTGGCCGCCGAACTGTTGCTGGCCGCGTCGGTGGCCACGGCCTTGAGGCTCTGGCCGTTGGTCTGCGCGGCGCTCAAGGTGATGCTGAAGGTGCCGTTGGCGGCGACCGTGCCTGTGCCCAGCAGCGTGCCCTGAGCATTGGTGATGCGCACCGTGGCACCGGCCTCGCCGGTACCGGTCAGCACCAGACCACTGGCGTCCAGCGCCAGTGCAGCCGGAGCACCGGGCGGGGTGATATCCGCGGCCGTGACGAAGGTGGTCGGCGACAGGTTGCCGCTGGCATCGGTCTGGGCGGCGCCCAGCCGTTCGCCATTGACCTGCGCACTGGCCAGCACGACGCTGAATGTGCCGTCGGCGCCCACTACAGCGCTGCCGAGCACGGCGCCATTGGCCGCGCGCACCGTGACCGTGGCACCGCTTTCACCGGTGCCGGTCACGTTCAGTCCGTCCCGACTCAACGCCACATTGGCCAAGGCAACCGGCGCCGTGCTGTCGCTGGCGATGATCGTCACGGGCACCGAGGTCTGGCCAGTGCCATCGGTCTGGGTGACTTCGAGCAATTGGCCATTGGCCTGGGCTGGAACGAGGGGTAGCTGAAAGGTGCCATTGGCGCCGACCACGGCAGTGCCCAGCACGACGCCATCGGCATCGACTACGCGCACCGTGGCGCCCGCCTCACCCACACCGCTGAGCACGGTGCCGCTGCTGTTGAGCTGCAGCGCGCCAGGTGCGGCGGGGGCCTCGATGTCGGGCGCCTGGGCAAGCGCGATGGGCGACCGGTTGCCAGCGGCATCGCTCTGGCTGACGCTCAAGCTCTGCCCATTGGTCTGAGCCGCGCTCAGGGCAACGCTGAACACCCCGTCGCTGCCCACCGTCGCCGTGCCCAGGGTTACACCGTTGGGGGCCAGCACCGTAACCGTGGCGCCGACCTCACCGCGTCCGCTCAGAGTCAGGCCGTCATTGCTCACGGCCAGTTGCGACAACGCGCCCGGCTCGGTCAGGTCCGGCGCAAGCAGGTCGACGGCGGTGGCGCTGTTGCCCGCCGCATCGGTCTGCGTGATTTGCAGTAACTGGGCCTCGAGCTGCGCGGGGTTCAACGTGATGCTGAAGGTGCCATCGGTGGCCACCGTGCCCGTGCCGATCACGCCACCGTTGGCACCGCGGACGGTGACGAGGGCGCCCACTTCACCGGAACCGGTCACGGTCGCACCGTTGGCGCTGATGGCAACGCCGCTGACAGGGTCGGGCGCGGTCGAGTCGAACGCGGTGATTTCGACCGGCACCGAGTCCTCGCCCCGTGCGTCGGTGGCGACCACCGACAGCACTTCACCGTTGGTCTGACCCGGGTTCAGGGCAATGACGAAGGTGCCGTTGGCGGCCACGGTGGCCGTGCCCAACAAGGTGCCCTGCGGGCCGAACACACTGACGGTGTCACCGGCACTGCCGGTGCCGGTCAATTGCAGGCCGTCACGGCTCAATGCCAGATCGCCAGGTGTGCCGGGACCGACGGCATCGGGTAACACGGTGGTTACCGGCAAGGAGACGTTGGAAGCCGCATCGGCCTGCACAGCGCTCAGCAGAGCACCCTGGACCGCGGCCGGGGCCAGCGCCGCGCTGAAATTGCCGTTGGCACCCACCGTAGCGATGCCGAGCACCACGCCTACGGCATTGGTGACAGTGACCGTGGCGCCGGGCTCGCCGCGCCCGGTCAGGGTCAGGCCATCGGCGCTGATCAGTAGATTGCTGACGGCGTCCGGGGCCGTTGTGTCCGGTGCGGTGAACGGCACCGCTGCCGAGCTGTTGCCGGCAGCGTCCACAGCCGTCACCGTCAGTGCCTGGCCATTGGCCTGCGCCGCCGAGAGGGCAACCTGGAAGGTGCCGTCCGCAGCGATCAGCGCCGTACCCAGTACCGTGCCGGCCGCATTCTTGACCGATACCGTGGTACCCGCCTCGCCCACGCCCGAGAGCACCGTGCCGGTGACATTCAAGGCCAGGGTGCCAGGCGCCACCGGTGGCTCCAGGTCAGGCGCGGTCAAGGCGACATCGGCCGAGGCATTGCCCGCTGCATCCTGCTGACCGACGCGCAGCGCCTGGCCGTTGGTCTGGGCTGGATCCAGGGACAGATTGAAGGTGCCATTGGCGGCGACCACACCGCGGGCCAGGACGACCCCACCCACGGTGCTGACCGTGATGGTATCGCCTGGCTGACCGCGACCGCTGATCAGACTGCCGTCGGTGCTGATGACGACCTGGGTGAGGTCCACGCCAGCGGTGATATCCGGCGCGGTCGCTTGCACGGCGGCCGAAAGATTACCGGCCGCATCCGTTTGCGTGACGCTGAGGAGTTGCCCGTCCGCCTGTGCAGGTGCCAGGGTCACGACGAAATTGCCGGCCTGATCAACCGTGGCGGTGCCCACCACGTTGCCCTGTGCATCGCGCACGGTGACCCTGGCGCCCGCCTCGCCGGTGCCGGTCAGCGTCGTACCGTCGGCGCCGAAGCCGAGGTTGCCGACGGCATTGGGCGGGGTGCTGTCCGCTGCCACGAATGGCACCGGAACCGAGGACTCGTTATCGAAATCAGTGGCGATCAGCGTCAGTGTCTCGCCGTTGGTCTGGGCTTGGCCGAGGATGACCGAGAACGTGCCATCGACATTGACGATGGCATTGCCCAGCAACACGCCCTGGCTGGTGAAGACGCGTACGGTGTCGCCGGCACTGCCGGTACCGGTCAGGGTCAGGCCGTCCTGGCTGAGGATGAGGTTGTCCGGAGTGCCGGGGCCGATGTCATCGGGTGCCAGCGCGCTGAGCGTGGAGGTGATGTTGCCATTGTCATCGGTCTGCGTGGCGGTCACAGGCTCGTTGGGGGCCAGGCGCAGCGCGAAGCGAATGAAGAACCGACCGAAGGCGTTCACCTGCGTGGTGCCGATCACGTCGCCGGCGGCGTTGGTGATGGTCAAGGTGTCACCCGCCTGGCCGCGACCGCCGCAGGAGAACCCATCGGCGCTGATGACGAACTCGGAAATCGGTTCGGAAACCGTCAGGTCCGGCACCTGCAACTGGCCAGGCAGCGACGGATTGCCCGCCGCATCGTTGGCCACCACGCTGAGGGTTTCACCGTCGACCTGGGGCGTATTCAAGGTGATCTGAAAACTGCCGTTGGCAGCGGCCGCGCCCGAGCCGAGCACAGTGCCCGCCGCATCGCGCACCACCACCGTGGCACCGGCTTCGGCGCGTCCGCTGAGTACCAGGCCAGTGCCATCGATGCTCAGGTCGGTAGGTGCTGCAGGCGCTTCGATGTCCGGCGCGACGACGTTGCCGGGCGCCGAGACATTGCCCGAGGCGTCGGTCAGGGTCACCTCCAGCCCCTGGCCATTGGCCTGGGCCGGATTGAGGTCCACGCGGAAGTTGCCATTGGCGTCCACGGTCCCGGTGGCGATGAGGTTACCGGTGGCATCGGTGACGTTGACCACAGTGCCCGCTTCACCAAGGCCGATCAGTACGCCGCCGTTGGCACTGACCGCAAGGCCCGTCGGCACCGTCGGAGCGGTGGTGTCGGGCGTTGGATCGGGTGTAGGGTCTGGTGTCGGATCTGGGGCGGTGTCAGGTGTCAGATCGGGTGCGACCAGACTGACGGTCGACGAGGGGTTGCCCGCTGCATCGGTCTGCGTCGCGCTCAGCGCTTCACCGTTGATCTGCGGCGGGTTCAGGACCAGGCTGAACGAGCCATCGGCCGCCACCACCGCCGAACCCAGCACCACGCCCGAAGCATTGAGCACGGTGATCGTGGCACCAGGCTCTCCCGTGCCGGTCAAGGTCGCGCCGTCGCCGGTCAGCGCCAGCCCGGCGGGCGCTGCGGGCGCCGTGGTATCGGGTGCGGTGATCACCAGCGGATCGGAGCTGTTGCCTGAAGCGTCAGTGATGACGACCTGCAACGGCTGGCCATTGGTCTGAGGCGCAGGAAACGCCACCTGGAAATTGCCATCGGCATCGACCGTACCGCTGCCCACGACATTGCCCTGAGCATCGCGAACGACTACGGATGCGTTGCTCTCGCCGCGGCCTGAAACACCACTGCCATCGGGCGCAAAAATGAGCCCGGTGGGCGCGCCGGGCGCCGTAGCATCGGTCGGTGGCACCGGAGTGACGGGTGATGCCGCGCCCCCACCGCCGCCACCGCCACCGCCACCGCCCGACACCGCGGCACCCGTGGCACCTACGCCGGCCAGACCGAACGCGGCCAGCATCCAGCCAGGCGTGGAACCGCTGGCGGCCGCGCCGGCCAGGAGCAATTCATCGGCGGTCGAGGCTTCCGAAAAGGTAAAGCCGGTGAAGGGCTCGCCGTAGTTGGCCTGCCAGAGAAAACCATCCTGGCCTTCGAACACCAACTCGCTCTGCTGACCCGCCGCATCGACCTTGAAAAAGTCGCCGATGGTGACTTGTTCGCCAGATTTGAGGGTGACGATCAGGTTGTTGCCGGAACGCGCAGTGGAAGCGACATCGCTGGGGTCCACTGGCAGTTTGACCAGACTGGTATCCAACAGCTTTATATTGCCCCACGCCATTTCCGAGGTGCTTTGCGCCGACTTCGCAGCAACAACGATACTGTCCATATTTGCTCCTAGCAGATTCTTGCAGTGCACTACAGGGCACCGCACACGCAACTTCACCCGCACTCGGCGTTTGCCGACGCCAGTGATTCAAGGTGTATTCCAATAAGTATCCCGAACGGGAAATCGCTAGACGAAACGATTCATCCGTAGCAATCCCGCTGCATGATGAATAATTGACATGATTCCATGGCGAGCCCACCTTAAACTTCTAACTACCTGTCTCAGATCGACTTTTCTGCAAGCTTGATATGTTGGCGACGTTATGGCGCTGCGCCATATAAGCAATAGGCTAGTACGTCGCGACGCTCAAGGGCTGACGATTTATAACAATTTCACGATATCAGACCGCTATCACCCGACAGGTGTAATCCGGAAAAAAACGGCACGGCATTAGTTTGCGCAATAACTAAACAGCCGTATTCGACTTGCTGGCCGCCTACTATTGACCACAACTTCAAGTTGCACGAACCACCCCTGAACCGACCTGTCATCGATTCAGCGACGCCGCACCTCATTACGAAACCCATGAAAGAAGTTCGTGCGCTAGTTGCGGAATGGCCCACTGCTCGGTGTACAGTGGCGGTACAAGAATTCAGGTACAGGAACACGACCGTGACTCGCCCCTCCCCGCAGATCAGTGCCGACTTCGACAGCGGCAACATCGAAGTCATCGACGCACGCGATCCGCTCGACGTACACCTGGCGATCCGCCCGGACCGTCAGAGCGCGCACTTCCAGTGGTTTCACTTCAAGGCCGCAGCGCTGCAGGTTGGCCAGCGCTACGAATTCAGGTTGCAGAACGCCGCGCAGTCTTCTTACGGACACGCCTGGCACGGCTACCACGCCGTAGCCTCCTGCGATCAGAAGCATTGGTTCCGCGTGCCCAGCACCTTCGACGGCCAGGCCCTGCGCTTCGGCCTCGAAGCGCAGAACAGCGACATGTGGTTTGCCTATTTCGAACCTTATAGCCGCGAGCGTCACGACGCCCTGATCGATCGCGCGGTGATGGAGGCCGGTTTGCAGCTGCTTGCCGTGGGCCAAAGCTGCGAAGGGCGGGAAATACCGCTGCTGCGCAAGGGCGATGGTGCGCCGGGCAAGCGTCGGCTGTGGCTGATCGCCCAGCAGCATCCCGGCGAGCACATGGCCCAGTGGTTCATGGAAGGGGTGATCGATCGCCTGCAGGCCAATGATGCCGAGGTCCAGGCGCTGCTGGAGAAGGCCGATGTGTACCTGGTCCCGAACATGAATCCCGATGGCGCCGTGCACGGTCATCTGCGCACCAACGCCCGCGGTCGGGACCTGAACCGTGCCTGGCAGGATTCCAGCGCCGAATACACGCCCGAAGTGTTCTTCGTTCAGCAGCAGATGGACAAGCACGGCGTCGACCTGTTCATCGACGCCCACGGTGACGAAGAAATCCCCTACGTGTTCACCGCCGCCTGCGAAGGCAACCCTGGCTATACCCCACGCATCGCCCAACTGGAACAGACCTTCCGCGACCTGTTGTGCGCCCGTACCCCTGACTTCCAGGCAGTACACGGCTACACCCGCGACAAGCCGGGCGAGGCCAACATGACCCTGGCCTGCAACAGTGTGGGCGAACGATTCGACTGCCTGTCACTGACCCTGGAGATGCCGTTCAAGGACCACGACGACGCACCGGACAGTCATACCGGCTGGAACGGCCAGCGTTCCGCGCGACTCGGCGGCGATGTGCTGAGCGTGCTTGCGCAAATGGTCTCGGGTCTGCGTTGACCCACGGTTCGTCATGGAGCACCCCGATTGACCGCATTACCGTCGCTGCACGCCCTGTACAAACGCCTGTTCAAACCCGAGCCGAAGGCTGAAAACAGCGACGCCGCTGTGGCGTTGCAGACTTGGTTCGATGAACGGGCCAGGCAATCGGGCTACACCCTGGGTGCCGATCAAACGCAGGTCATCGCCAGCATGGCCGAGCGCATGCCTGCCTTGCTGCAGGGCACGGCGGTGCGCAGTCTGTACCTGCATGGCGCCGTGGGGCGCGGCAAGAGCTGGCTGCTCGATGGCTTGTTCAGGGCGGCTCCTCTGGAAGAAAAACGCCGCCTGCACTTCCACGATTTTTTCGCCCAGTTGCATCAGGGCATGTTCCGCCATCGGCAGGCCATCGACCCATTGGCTACCACTCTGGATGAGCTGCTGGAGAACTGCCGTCTGCTGTGTTTCGACGAGTTCCATGTGCACGACATCGGCGACGCCATGCTCATCACGCGGCTGTTCAAGGCGCTGTTCGAACGAGGCATCCTGCTGGTCGTGACCTCCAACTACCCGCCCGAAGGCCTGCTGCCCAACCCCCTCTATCACCAGCGCTTCCTGCCCGTTATCGAGCTGATCAATGCGCGCATGGATGTGCTGGAAGTCGGCGGCGCCACCGATTACCGCAGCCTGTCCCAGGACCGACCGCAACAACGCTTCACCCGCGGCCACTATGTATGGCCCGGCACCGCAGCGCAGCGGGCGCGGCTGCAGCTGCCGCCAGCGGATCTGGAGCCGGTGCCCCTGGACGTCGGCAACCGGCGGCTGCGCGCGCGCCTGATCGACGACGACCGCGTCCATTTCACCTTCGCCGACCTCTGTGAAGAACCCACGGCGGTCATCGACTACCTGGCGCTGTGCAAACGTTTCGAGCGATGGAGCATCGACCATCTGCCGCTGCTGGACGAGTGCTCGACCGCTGTCCAGCAACGCTTCATCAACCTCATCGACGTGCTTTACGACCAGGACAAGACGTTGATACTGGTCGGCGAACGCCCGCTGGCCGAGAGCCTGGCGGGTTCGGTCATTGACCTGATGCGCACACGCAGTCGACTGGGGCAGTTGATCGTGCTCGATGAACAACCGCCCCGGTAGCGGCTCGGCTAACGCGCGGCGAGCACCTGGGCGATCTCCTCCAGTATCGCCGGGTCGTCGATGGTCGAGGGGGCGACGAACACTTCCTGCGCGGCAATCTTGCGCAACACCGCGCGCAGAATCTTGCCCGAGCGCGTCTTGGGCAGGCGCTTGACCACCAGCACCCGTTGCAGGCACGCCAGCGCGCCAATGGATTCACGTACCTGCGCCACCAGTTGCGCCTGCAGCACGCTGGGGCTCACGTCACTGCCGTCCTTGAGCACCACCAGCGCCAACGGCACTTCGCCCTTGATTTCATCGCTGACGCCGATCACGGCGCACTCGGCCACGTCGGCATGGCGGGCAACCAGGTCTTCCATTTCACCGGTCGACAACCGATGGCCCGAGACGTTGATGACATCGTCGGTGCGCCCCATGATGTGCACATAGCCGTCGGCGTCCAGGTAACCGCCGTCGCCGGTGTGGTAGTAGCCGGGGTAGCGTTCCAGGTAGCTTTGCAGGTAGCGCGAATGATCGCCCCACAGGGTCTGGCTGCACCCCGGTGGCAACGGCAGCGCGATGACGATGGCGCCCTGCTCGCCCGGCGCCAGCAGCTCGCCTTGCTCGTCCAGCACCTGCACGTGATAGCCCGGAACCGCCCGGTTGCTCGAACCCACACGCACTGCCGAACCCTCCAGGCCCATGCAGGGCGCGGTCACCGGCCAGCCTGTTTCGGTCTGCCACCAGTGGTCGTGGACCGGCTTGCCGGTCTGCTCTTCCAGCCACCGGTGAGTACTGGAATCGAGCTTCTCGCCGGCCAGGAACAACTGGCGCAACGAGCTCAGGTCATAGTCGCGCAACAACCGCCCTTCCGGGTCTTCCTTGCGAATCGCGCGCATGGCGGTGGGCGCGCAGAACAGCGCATTGACCCGGTATTGCTCGATCATGCGCCAGTAGCTGCCGGCATCGGGCGTGCGAATCGGCTTGCCCTCATAGAGAATGCTGGTGCAGCCGCACATCAACGGTCCGTAGACGATCAACGAGTGACCCACTACCCAGCCGACGTCGGAAATCCCCCACCAGACATCGCCCGCGCGCATACCGTAAATGGCGCCCATGGTGAAAGTCAGGGCGACCGCGTTGCCACCGGTTTCACGGACGATGCCCTTGGGTTTGCCGGTGGTGCCGGAGGTGTACATCACGTACAGCGGATCGCCGCTGGCCATGTCCACGGCTGCGACCGGTTCTGCATCCTGCAACTGCGTCTGCCAGTCCAGATCGCGCCCGCTCTGCAGGTGCGCCAGGGCCTGCGGTCGTTGCAGTACCAGCACTTGCTGCGGCGCGTGACGTGCCAGGCTCAGGGCCTTGTCCACCAGAGGCTTGTAGGCAATCACGCGGTCGAATTCCACACCGCAGGAGGCCGTCAGCAGCAGCTTGGGCCGGCAGTCGTCGATGCGCAGCGCCAGCTCGTTGGCGGCAAAGCCGCCGAACACCACCGAATGCACCGCGCCGATCCGCGCGCAGGCCAGCATCGCCATGGCCGCCTCGGGCACCATCGGCATGTAGATCACCACCCCATCACCCTTGCCCACGCCCAGGCGAGTGAGCACGCCCGCCAGCCGCGCCACGTGGTCGAGCAGCTCCTCATAGGTAAAGCGTTGCTGGACCCCGGTCACCGGTGAATCGTAGATCAGCGCCGTCTGTGCACCACGGCCGAGTGCCACCTGTCGGTCCAGGCACAGATAGCTGGTATTGAGACGGCCGTCGGCGAACCAGCGGTGGGTGCCGTCTGGCTGTACATCGAGCACGTGCTGCGGAGGGTGCGACCAGGCGACCGACCGGGCCTGTTCTGCCCAGAACCCGGCCGGGTCGGAAATGGAGCGTGCGTACGCTTGCTGATAGTTCATCGATAGCCAACCCTGGATTGTTGTTATTGAAGGGCGAGCATTGAGTATGGCTGGCGTTGGCCGAGCTGCCAGCCGACCAAGGTCGAACGGCGAACGTGGCGAGATGCCCACGAACCGCTATGATGGCCACCGCGATTTCCTTGACGACGGTTGTCCCATGAATACCCTCGAGCTGCTCGAAGCCGGCCAACTGGCTGGCGCCACCCGACTGGACCTGTCCTGCGGCCTGACCGAATTTCCCCAGGCTATCTTCACCCTGGCCGACAGCCTGGAGGTGCTCAACCTCAGCGGCAACGCGCTGACCCGCCTGCCCGATGACCTGCACCGGCTGCACAAGCTCAAAGTGCTGTTCTGCTCGGACAATCCCTTTACCGAATTGCCCGCCTGCATCGGGCGCTGTCCGCAGTTGAGCATGGTGGGCTTCAAGGCCAACCGGATCGAGCACGTGCCGGCAGAAGCGCTGCCTGCTCAGTTGCGCTGGCTGATTCTCACCGACAACCGTATAGAACACTTGCCCGAAGCACTGGGCAACTGTCGGCAGATGCAGAAGCTGATGCTCTCGGGCAACCGGCTGCAGGCCTTGCCCGACAGCCTGGCGCAACTGGAAAACCTCGAATTGCTGCGGCTGTCGGCGAACCGTCTGCCGGCCCTGCCCGACTGGCTGCTGCGCCTGCCGCGGCTGGCCTGGCTGGCCTATGCCGGCAACCCGATGAGCGAAGCCTTCACCACACCGCACAGTGAAGGCACGCGCGGACACATCGCCTGGGACGACCTGCGCCTGGACGCGCAGCTGGGAGAAGGCGCTTCGGGCATCATCTACCGCGCCCATCTGGACAGTGGACAGCCGGTGGCCGTGAAGCTGTACAAAGGGGCGATGACCAGCGACGGTTCACCGGTCAACGAAATCAACGCCTGCATGGCCGCGGGTGAGCATCCGCAACTGATCGAGGTACTGGGCCGGCTGAGCGGGCATCCCGACGGTACCGCCGGGCTGGTCATGGCCCTGATCGACCCTTCGTTTGCCAACCTGGCGGGACCACCCAGCCTGGCGTCCTGCACACGCGACATCTACTTGGCCGATTTCGCCATCGACCGCGATGCGTTGTTGCGCCTTCTGCGGGGTATGGCCGGAGTCGGCGCCCATCTGCATGCGCGCGGGATCAACCACGGTGATTTCTACGCCCACAATGTGCTGTGGCAGGAAAATGGCGAGTGTCTGTTCGGCGATTTCGGCGGCGCCTCGTTCTACCCCGGCGACGGCGGCGAGGTATCGCAGGCACTGGAGCGCATCGAAGTCCGCGCCTTCGGCTTGCTGTTCGAAGAGTTGCTGATGCGTTGCGAAGAAGTGCACGACGACCTGTGGGCGCTGCAACGCCAGTGCGTCCAGCCCCAAGTCCTGGCCCGCCCCAGCTTCGCGCAGATCACCCAGCGCCTGGATGCCTGAGTCCAGCCCGACCTACCGCGCCGAACCCGGACGCGGCTCGCGCCGCTGCTACACTGGCGGCGCAAACCCAAGCCCACGGCATGCGCACAATCCCGCCGCGGCGCAAACCCACGCACACGGCATGCGCACAATCCCACCGCGGCGCAAACCCACGCCCACGGCATGCGCACAATCCCGCCGCGGCGCAAACCCACGCTCACGGCATGCGCACAATCCCACTGCGGCGCAAATCCACGCCCACGGCATGCGCACAATCCCGCCGCGGCGCAAACCCACGCTCACGGCATGCGCACAATCCCACTGCGGCGCAAATCCACGCCCACGGCATGCGCACAATCCCGCCGCGGCGCAAACCCACGCTCACGGCATGCGCCGATCACTGTAGCAGCGGCGCGAGCCGCGTCGGCGGTACATGCGATCAACCTGATGCACCGCAGGCGCCGATTGAATCAACCGGCCAGGCCGACGTAGACGTTCTGCACGTCATCGTTACCGTCGATGGCATCGAGGAAATCTTCCACTTCGGCCAACTGCGCGGCATCGTCCAAGGTCACCGGGTTCTTCGGCACGTAGCCGATCTTCGCCGACACCACAGTAAAGCCCTGGCCCGGCAATGCCTTGCAGACAGCGTCCAGATCGGTGGTTTCGGTCAGGAACAGGAACGCGCCCTCGTCGGCCGCCTCGACTTCCTGGGCACCGGCTTCAATGGCCGCTTCCTCGGCATCGACATCGGCCGAATCAGGTGTCGCCTCGATCATGCCGTAGTGATGGAAATCCCAGGACACCGAACCCTCGGCGCCCAGCGTGCCCTTGCGAAACAGCACGCGAATCTGCGAAACGGTGCGGTTGACGTTGTCGGTCAGGCACTCGACGATCACCGGCACCTGGTGCGGCGCAAAGCCTTCATACTTGACCAGCGTGTAGTTGACCGCATCGTCGCCCACGCCGGCGCCTTTCTTGATGGCACGTTCCAGCGTCTCGCGGGTCATCGAGGCCTTCTTGGCCTGTTCGATCACCAATCGCAGGCGGGCATTGGTGTCCGGATCGGTACCGGAACGTGCCGCGATCGAAATTTCCTTGGACAGCTTGCCGAAGATCCGCCCCTTGGCGTTGGCTGCTGCTTCACGATGTTTAGCTTTCCACTGTGCGCCCATGTACCCGCTCTCTTGTTCGCTTGACCCATGCGCGGGCGACTGCTGCCCGCGCGTTGCGGCGCAGTTTACCTGCCCGCCGGGAGCGGATCGACCAAAATTCCGCCGGGCCCGCCATCACGCCACGCGTTCGACCCAGCGCCCGAACGCATCGATGAAACCCTGCAGGAATGGCCGGCTCTTCTCCACCACCTGCCCGTTCTCGTCGAACAGGCCACCGGCATGCCCCAGATACGCTTCGGGCTGCTGCATCATCGCCACGTCGAGAAACACCATGCACTGACGCAGATGCTGGTTGGCCCCGAAACCACCTACGGCGCCGGGCGAGACGCTCATCACCGCGCCTGGTTTGCCGGTGAAGTGGCTCTGGCCATAGGGGCGCGAACCCACGTCGATCGCGTTCTTCAACGGCGCCGGCACCGAGCGGTTGTACTCGGGCG
>Ga0308166_1003073_pt1 | contig 14527 bp, 11 predicted proteins | sample PhyCR2_2_FD_202137 | JGI IMG/M metagenome (GOLD analysis project Ga0308166, IMG submission 202137) | Phyllosphere microbial communities from UC Gill Tract Community Farm, Albany, California, United States - DLSLCC.R2 | ecosystem: Host-associated > Plants > Phyllosphere > Unclassified | place... | reverse complement strand
GTGTGGAGTGGGCCAATGCCAACTTCCTGCAGGAACTGGCTTACTCGCTGGGCGAGATTGTCGGGCGCGCGATCGAAGACCTGGTGCCGGCACATGTGCGCCAGGACGAGTTCCAACTGCGCTTCAAGCACGCGCTGGCCCGCGGGGAACACTTCGCCGGCGCCGTGCGCCTTATGCGTGGCAATGGCAAAGAAGCCTGGTTGCGCTCAATCTTGCAGCCGGTGCGCAGTTCACAGGGGCGCATCAAGCAGTTTTCGATGTTCTCCAGCGACCTTACCCGCACCATCGAGAGTTCGCGTGAACATGAAAACCTCATCACCGCGCTAATGCGCTCCACCGCGTTGATCGAGTTCGACCTGGACGGGCATGTGCTCACCGCCAATGACCGCTTCCTCGGCGCCATGGGGTACAGCCTGGCGCAGATCGAAGGCAAACATCACCGTATGTTCTGTGAGCCACAGGAATACAACAGTGCCGAATATCAGCAGTTCTGGAAGCGCCTGAACGCCGGTGAGTTCGTCGCCGCGCGCTTCAAACGAGTGGACAGCCACGGCCGCCTGGTGTGGTTGGAAGCCACCTATAACCCGGTGCTGGACGCCAACGAACGGCTGTACAAAGTGGTCAAGTTCGCCACGGTGATCACCGAGCAGGTCAACCGCGAGCAGGCGGTGGCCGACGCCGCCAACATTGCCTACAGCACCTCCTTGCAAACCGACGACAGCGCCCAACGCGGCACCACCGTGGTCACCCAGGCGGTGGATGTGATGCGTGACCTGGCCCAGCACATGCAACAGGCCGGCGAAGGTATCGAGGCGCTGAACGCTCAGTCCCAGGTGATCGGCAGCATCGTCAAGACCATCAGTGGCATTGCCGAGCAGACCAACCTGCTGGCGCTCAACGCCGCCATCGAAGCGGCGCGTGCCGGTGAGCAGGGGCGTGGCTTTGCGGTGGTGGCCGATGAAGTGCGGCAACTGGCTTCACGCACCAGCAAAGCCACCGAGGAAATTGTCGGCGTAGTGCGCCAGAACCAGGACATGGCCCGCGACGCGGTGGCCTTGATGGCCGACGGACGTGCGCAAGCCGAGCAGGGCCTGGCCCTGGCGGCCGAGGCGGGCACCGTGATCGTCGAGATTCAAGACGGTGCGCAGAAGGTGGTGAGTGCGGTCGGGCAGTTTGCCAATCAGTTGTCGAGCTAAAGAGAACGTTCGGACGCCAAACCCGATTTTGGCGACAACAGAACCCAAATGTGGGAGCTGGCTTGCCTGCGATGGCATCACCTCGGTGTATCTGATGTACCGAGGTGTCTGTATCGCAGGCAAGCCAGCTCCCACATGGGTTTTGTAGTGTCTTCAGGTTCGTGGCATGCACTCGATGGTGCGGTTTACCACGGTCTTGGCCATCTCCAGCAAGTGCCATGCGGCATGGATTCGGGCACGGTCATGGGGTTGCAGGTGATCGCAACAGTCCCACACGGTGGCAGAGGCGCTGTGGATCAGATGGGAAATATAGAGTTGAGCGTCTTCGAAGCTGAGGTCTTCGTTGACGACGAGGCAGTCCATGGGTGGATCGGGAAGTGCTTTGGTCATGGTGTAACTCCTATTAACTCAAAGGAGCCGACCCGTCGCGACTAAACGTTGGGTGGCGGCTGTACGCAGGTTAGTCGACCGGCAAATAGGCAAAGTCCGGCGCACCCGAGGGCGCCCTGCGCACAGCCACCATAAAACCTCATGGAGGACCATGCGCCTATTAAATCCGAGCGACTAAACCCGATCACTGAAAAGGCAGTGACGGATCGAAGACTAGCCATCGATTCCAACAGGCACAAGGCGGCAAGGATTGTCTCGGAAACGTCCTGCAATTTAAAGGGACACGGCTTGCTGGCCCTTTACAAACCATGACCAAATGCCAGCAACACGACCTCATCCAACTGTGGGAGCTGGCTTGCCTGCGATAGCGGTGTGCCTGATACACCGAGGTGTCTGCATCGCAGGCAAGCCAGCTCCCACAGTTTGAACGTATTCCAACCCAGCACTCAGCGTCCGAGCATCTTTACCCAACGCGAGGGCGGCATCCCGTATGTGCTGCGAAATTGCCGGGTCATGTGGCTTTGGTCGGTGAAGCCGGCGGTCATCGCCGCATCCACCAAGGGTTGGCCCTGGGCCAACAAGTGGCGCACCAGGTCCAGTCGGCGCATGGTCAGGTAGCGGTAGGGGCTGGTGCCGAACAATAAACGAAAATCCCGCGATAACGCCCAGCGGTCGCGGCCGGCATGGTCGGCTATTTCATCCAGGGTGATGCTGCGGCCCAGGGCGCTGTGGATAAATTCACGGGCGCGTTCGGCGGCCACGTAGTCGAAGGACTTACGGCTGACGACGGCACCGGATGCCTCGCTCAGGGCCTGGGCCAGGTCGAACATGGCGTCTTGCTCTTGCATCGGGTCAATCGAGCACTCCAGGTTCTGCAGCAACACTTCGCTGGCGCGGTGCAGCCGAGGGTCGGTGGACAAGCCGCCGGGAATGAAAGGCAAGGGTTTGCCGCCGAGGATCTGCTGGATCAGCGCCGGCTCCACATAAATCATCCGGTACTTGAAGCCTTCATCGCTGCCGGCGCGGCCGTCGTGGGTTTCGTCCGGGTGAATCACCATGGTGGTGCCAGGCATGCTGTGGGTCATGCCACCGCGATAATGAAAACTCTGCACGCCGAACAACGTGCGCCCGATGGCGTAGGTGTCATGGCGATGGGGGTCGAATGCGAAACCGGCAAAGTACGCCTCGATACGGTCCAGGCCGCTGGCGTGCGGGGCGCGGTGCAGCCAGTCGAGGGAGTGGGTGGGTTTGCCCATGGTGACTTGTCACAGAAGGAGGTGGGAACACGTTAACCGAGTCTGCCGCGGTTGTCTGCCTGGGGTCTTGTACGATTGTGCAGGCGTCGGCCGGGGCCTATGATCGCTGTTCGTCTACTGCGCTGGTGAACCCTCCATGGATATTTTCAACCCTGCCTATGTGGCGCCACTGGTCTCGCTCGCGCTGCTCTGGACGGTCGCCGTGGTGACCCCCGGCCCCAACTTCTTTAATACGGCGCAATTGGCCGCCAGTTGTTCGCGACGTCACGGTGTAGTGGCGTCGGCGGGCGTGGCGACGGGTACGATTATTTGGGGGCTGGCAGGTGGCCTGGGTATCAAGTCGCTCTTTACCGCCGCGCCCATGTTGTACCTGGCGTTCAAGATCATCGGCGGCTGCTACCTGATCTATCTTGGGCTGAAACTGTTCAAGCGCTCGGCACCGACAACGGGGCAGGCGGTGTTGCCCGATGAGCCGCGACGTTCATTATTTTCCGCATGGCGATTCGGTTTACTGGGCAACCTGTCCAACCCCAAGGCCGCTCTGTTCGTCGCCACGGCCTTCGCCTCGACCATGCCGCCCTCACCCTCGCCGACGTTGCTGACCCTGGCGGTCATCACCATGGCGACCTTGTCGTTCAGTTGGTATTCCAGCGTCGCCCTGGTGTTTTCCAGCGAGCGCATGGCCAACCTCTACAGCCGTTCACGCAAGTGGCTCGACCGCTTTGCCGGCAGTTGCTATCTGTTGTTCGGGGCGCATCTGGTGGCGAATCGCTGACTACCCGTGGTAAGAAGCCTTACTTTCAACAGTGAGGCCGGGTCATGAGCAAGGTACGGGTAGGAATTATTTTCGGGGGCCGTTCGGCTGAGCATGAGGTCTCGCTGCAATCTGCGCGCAACATCGTCGATGCCCTCGACCGTTCGCGCTACGAACCCATTCTGATCGGTATCGACAAGGCCGGCCACTGGCACCTCAACGACACATCGAACTTCCTGATCAACCAGGAAAACCCGGCGCTGATCGCCCTCAACCAATCCAACCGTGAATTGGCGGTGGTGCCCGGCAAGGCCAGCCAGCAAGTGGTGGAAACCTCCGGCCAGGGCTTGCTGGAACACATTGATGTGATCTTCCCCATTGTCCATGGCACCCTCGGCGAAGACGGTTGCCTGCAAGGTTTGCTGCGTATGGCTGACTTGCCCTTCGTCGGCTCCGACGTGCTCGGCTCGGCGGTGTGCATGGACAAAGACATCAGCAAGCGCCTGCTGCGTGACGCCGGTATTGCCGTCACGCCGTTCGTCACCCTCACCCGTGGCAATGCGGCGCGCACTTCCTTTGAAGCGGCCGCGAACAAGCTTGGTGTGCCGATGTTCGTCAAGCCCGCCAACCAGGGCTCCTCAGTGGGCGTGAGCAAAGTCGGCAGCGAAGCCGAGTACCACGCTGCGGTTGAGCTGGCGTTGGGTTTTGATGAAAAAGTGCTGGTGGAGTCCGCCGTTCAAGGCCGTGAAATCGAATGCGCCGTGTTGGGCAATGACCACCCAATCGCCAGCGGTTGTGGTGAGATCGTGGTGAGCGACGGCTTTTATTCCTACGACAGCAAATACATCGACGATCAGGCCGCCCAAGTGGTGGTGCCGGCGGCTATCAGCCATGAAGCCAGCGAGCGCATTCGCCGCCTGGCCATTGAAGCCTTTGAGGTGTTGGGTTGCGCAGGGCTGGCGCGGGTGGATGTGTTCCTGACGCCGGACGGCGAAGTCCTGATCAACGAGATCAACTCACTGCCCGGTTTTACCCGCATCAGCATGTACCCCAAGCTGTGGCAGGCGGCGGGCATGAGCTACAGCGAGTTGGTGAGCCGGTTGATTGAGTTGGCGCTGGAGCGACATGCGGGGCGCAAGGGGTTGAAGATCAGCCGCTGATTGCTGGTGGCTCGCGGTTCAAGGGCTGCTTCGCAGCCCAGCGGGAGCAACCTCCCTCGCCACAAGGTACGGTCTGTCCGTCAGGTCGTACGAGCAATCCACGAATAGATCAACGTCTTGGGCTCCTCCACGTGATGCGTCCTCCTGCGATAGCTGGCAAACGTCGGCGACGTGCAATAAGTGCACACGTCACTCACCTCGATCTGCTCGCGCTTGACCCCCGCCGCTTGCAGCAACAGCAGCCCATACCCGCTCAAGTCAAACCAGGCACTTCCCGCTTGCCTGGCGTGGGGCGGTGTAATGTGCGGAGCTTGTAGCGGTGTCGGTTGCTCAATGCTCCAGGGCGCCTGGCTGTCCTCCCATAGGTGGCCTTGATCCGCTTGGAACTGGGCAATGAACGTTTCACTCACCTCATAGCAGCAAGGCTTGATCGACGGCCCAATTGCCACCCGCAACTGGTCCGCGCTAATGCCTTCATCGATAAAACGCTGCACGGCATTGCCGATAATCCCGCGTTGCAGGCCCTTCCAGCCGCCATGAATGGCGGCCACTAAATCACCGCCTGCGATCAGGATGGGCAAACAGTCGGCCGTGATGACCGCAATTGGCTGCCGGCTCCGGGTGAACACTCCGTCCGCCTCAACCGTATTAGTCACTTGGCCCGACTGCCATTCAATCACCGACGCGCTGTGCACCTGCTTGCAGATGAACACATCATCAGGTCGCAGCGGGTCATCAATCGAACAAAAACCGTGCTCGACGCCGGGTAGGGCGCCGAGGTTGTGGGCTGTGTGCACCGTGCATTCTCCGTTGATCAAAACCCCTTAGTCACCCAGCGCCTCACCTTCACGCCGTGGGTCAGCACCGCCGCTCAGCAACACCTTGCCCTGGGCATCCCGCGTGCGCACGATGGCCTGCACACCGCTGGTCATATCGATCTCGCTCAGGGCATGGCCCTTGTCCTTGAGCGCTTGTTTGAGCGCCGGGCTGAACAGGCCGGCTTCCAACTCAGTGGCGCCATTGCGGCTGCCGAAATTCGGCAGGCTGATGGCCGCTTGCGGGTCGAGCTTCCAGTCGAGCATGGCCACCAGGGATTTGCTCACGTACTCGATGATCTGCGAACCGCCCGGGGAGCCCACGGTGGCCAGCAACTCACCACTGTTGCGGTCGAACACCAGGGTCGGAGCCATGGCCGAGCGCGGGCGCTTGCCGGGTTGCACGCGGTTGGCCACAGGCTGGCCGTTTTCTTCGGGGATGAACGAGAAATCGGTCATCTGGTTGTTGAGCAAAAAGCCCTGGACCATCACGTGGGAGCCGAACGCCGCTTCCACGGTGGTGGTCATCGACACCGCGCCACCCTGGTCGTCCACCGCCACCACTTGCGAGGTGGAGATGCGCAGCGGCGAGCGATCCGGTGCATACGCCACTTGAACGCCCTCCGGTTGGCCAGGCTTGGCGACCCCCATGCTGCGCTCGCCGATCAGCGCGGCGCGCCGGGCCAGGTAGTTGGGTGCAACAAGGCCGGCAACCGGCACGGGGGTGAAGTCGGCGTCGGCCACATACAGTGCGCGATCGGCAAAGGCCAGGCGCCCGGCTTCGGCGATCAGGTGCACGGCCTCGGGTGTCGGTTCAAGCCCGGCCGGCGAAGTACTCTTGTTCGGGGTCATCGGCGCGATCGCCAGGCGCGGGTCGCGGGTCTGCAGCGCCTGCAAGGTGCCAAGGATCTGCGCCACGGCAATCCCGCCAGAGGAGGGCGGCGGCATCCCGCAGATTTTCCATTGTTTGTAGTCGGTGCACAGTGGGGCGCGTTCCTTGGCGCTGTAGCCCTTGAGGTCGGCTACGGACAAGCTGCCGGCATTGTGATTGCCCTGCACCTTGCGTGCGATCTCATCGGCAATCGCCCCGTGGTACAGCGCATCCGGCCCTTCCTTGGCGATGCGCTTGAACACCGCGGCCAGCGCCGGGTTTTTCAGCAGCGTGCCGGTGGCTTTGGGGGAGCCATCGGCATTCAGAAAGTACGCCGCCATCTCGGGCGATTGCGCGATAAAACGATCCGCTGCGATCAAGCTGTGCAAGCGCGGTGAAATGGCAAAGCCTTGCTCCGACAGGCGGATCGCCGGCTCGAACAGCTTGGCCCATGGCAGATGGCCGCTCTTGTTGTGCGCCATTTCCAGTGCGCGCAATACACCGGGCGTGCCGACAGAGCGCCCGCCAATTTGCGCATCGGTGAACGCCATCGGCGTGCCGTCGGCCTTCAGGAACAAGCGCTCGGTCGCCCCCGCCGGTGCGGTCTCGCGGCCATCGTAGGCCTGCACGTTTTTGCCATCCCACAGCATGATGAACGCCCCGCCACCAATGCCGGAAGACTGTGGCTCCACCAGGGTCAGCACCGCTTGCATCGCAATCGCCGCGTCGATGGCCGAACCGCCTTGGCGCAACATTTCGCGTCCGGCCTCGGCAGCCAGCGGGTTGGCGGCGGCGGCCATATGACGCTCGGCGTGGCGGGTACTCAGGTCAGTGCGGTAGCCCGAACCCAGCTCCGGTGCCGGTGGTTGTTCGGTGACAGACGTGTGGCAGGCCGCAAGGGCCAGGGCTGCTGCGATGACCGTCAACTGACGGCGGGAAGTCAAAAACACGCGTTGAACTCCGTTCATTTTGAGAATGATCTGTTGTCCTTCGGGAACTGCCTTTTACAGATAAATCGTGCCTTGCATGTACAGCACCGCCTTGCCGGAGATAATCACGCGGTCGCCCTTGAGTTCACAGCGCAACTGGCCCTTGCGCTGGCCGCCTTGCTCGGCGGTCAGTTGCAACTTGCCCAGGCGCTCGGCCCAGAACGGTGCCAGCGAGGTGTGCGCCGAGCCGGTGACCGGGTCTTCATTGACCCCCACATTCGGGCCGAACCAGCGTGAAACGAAATCAAACTGCGTGCTTTTGGCGGTGACTGCAATCCCGCGTTTGGGCAGGCCCTTGAGCCGTGCGAAATCGGGTGTCAGTGCCGCCACCTGCGCTTCATTTTCCACCAGCACGATGTAGTCATCGGTGCCAAACACCTCGGCAGTTTCAATGCCCAGTGCGCTCAACATTCCGGCCGGTGGCTCGCAGCGTTGGGGCTGTTTGGCCGGGAAATCCATCGCCAGTTCATCGCCATTGCGCGTCACCCGCAACTCGCCGCTGCGCGTGGCAAAACGCAGCACTTGCGGCGCATCGGCCAGCATATGAATCAATACCCAGGCCGCCGCCAAGGTGGCATGGCCGCACAGGTCTACCTCGACTTCGGGGGGTGAGCCAGCGCAGCTCGTAGAACTCGCCACGGGGTACAAAAAACGCGGTTTCCGAGAGGTTGTTTTCAGCCGCGATACTCTGCAGTTGCTCGTCGGGCAACCATTCGGTAAGCGGGCACACCGCCGCCGGGTTGCCGCCGAAGGGGTGTTGGCTGAAAGCGTCGACTTGGTAGATGTCCAGTTTCATCGGGGCACTCCGCATTTTAGGGAGGCTGGACACTAACAGTGGGGGTGGGGGGCGTCAAAATACAGTTGGGGAGTTTTTTACGCGCACAAAAAAACGGCCTACCTTTCGGTAAGCCGTTTTTAGTACTTGGTGGCTACACAGGGACTTGAACCCCGGACCCCAGCATTATGAATGCTATGCTCTAACCAACTGAGCTATGTAGCCAAGTGGCGCGCATTATTCGCTCGGAACGGCAATGCGTCAAGTCTTTTTGTTGAGTTTTTTTCTACGCTTTCAACCGTTTAACCGAAAACGCTGCTTTGGGTGACAGGCGGCAGCGAGGGCCGCTGGCGGATGGGCTCTGTAGCGGGGGGCAGATGCAGAGCATTGGTGTGTATCAGGCCAAGTCTGACAGTGTTGGGCAGATATCCCTGTCGCCCAACGCTTGCCCGGCTAATTCAGCTTAGCGTTGCAGGGGGGTGTGGGTCACGCGCTTGAGCTGTTCGCGTGCCCGTGACAGGCGCGAGCGCACGGTGCCGATAGGGATGTCCAGTACGTCGGCGGTGTCCTGATAGCTACCGTCGGTTTCCAGTGAGGCGTACAGCGTCTTGCGCATCTCGGTCGGCAAGTGATCGATAGCGCTCAGGGTATTTTCCAGGCGCCGGTTGATCTCAAACTCCCAATCCAGACTGTGGGTTTCTTCCTGGCCATGCCACAGCGACTCATCGAATTCGCAATGTGCGGGTTTGGCATACAGGCGCCGAAAGTGATTGCGGATCAGGTTCTGCGCGATGCCGCACATCCAGGTGCTGAGCGTTGCGGTGCCGCTGAAACGTTCGCGATTACGCCAGGCTTCCAGGTAGGTCAATTGCAAAAGATCATCCGCGTCTTCCGGGTTAAGCACGCGTTTATGAATAAAGCGGCGAAGCTTTTTCTGTTGATCGTCCGTCAGATGAAGCATGAATTGAGGTGAATTGCCACCAAGGTGAACTAAGGCTTCAATAGGAATATTCATGATTTTTTCCTTAAGGTAGACGCAGTCGAAACGTATCGACAGGAACCCGATTGCACTGCTTGTGCCAAACAGAAAAAATCACGTAACTGATTAATTTATATATATAAATATCTTGAATTGATGCTCTTTTGCGCAGGCTTTTGCACGTGAGGATTAGAGGCTCGTGCAAGTATTTTCAAACGTGCCGTCGTCTCGAATTTCAATGGAACCGTATGGGTAGGCTTGGCCACACAGAGACACACTCTTCCTGAACTGGCCTGTCCATGAAAGTCGAATCGCGCAACGATGTGCCAATGGTCCAACGCCTGGATCAACCTGTTATCAGCAATACTGCCGTGCCTGCGCCTGCGAAGGGTGTTGATGAACTGTCCCAGTTGTTCAATCAGGAAGTAGAGCTCAATAAACTTCCACTGGCCCAGCGGCAGATGGGCCCGCGCGTGCCTGCTGCGGAACGACTGGCGCAGCTTTATGACCAGTTGGGGCATCCGGCCCAGGCGAGCATGGCCTCGGTTTCTCGCCGCATCAGGATGCAGTTACTGCAAAACGCCAGCGTCGATAAATTGCTCGACCTCACAGGCGGCGACCCGGCGCGTGCGTTCGTGGTCCTCAAGCACGTGGCAAGCCAGGCGGACACTGAACTGCGAAAATCCGAGGCTGCCTTGGCCCGCGCCGCCATTGCCAAATTCGAGGCGCGTTTCAAAGGAGAAATCCAGGCTGGCCTGAACATTGCCGTGGCCTTGCAAGCGGCTGGCGTGGACCCTCAGGAACGCCAGGCGCTCCGTGCGCTCTACTATGCCAGCGTGGTCACGCGCCAATCGCTGGCGACCATGATGCAAGCCCTGCTGGGCGTATACGGCGGCGAGCGCTTCTATGAAGGGCTCAATGTGATGCGTAAAGCCTTGGCAGACGATATCGCGGCCCGGGTGTCATCGATGCCCACCCCACTGTTGCGTTCTTTGCTGCTGGGCCTGCGAAGTTGTGGGCAGTTAGGCGCAGTGTTGGCCGGTTGCGTGGCGTGTAACCAGCGCCTGCGCATCGAGGATGACGCTGTAACACTGCTGCAACGCCTGTTGGGCTACGCCGGCAGCGGTATCGCGGCCAGTGAAATCCTGCGGCTGGGGGATGATCTTGGAGGTGGCACGACCACTCGGCAACTGGTCGCGCTCAATGCACTCTATCCGCTGGTCCAGAAATTGCCCCTGGCCCTGTGGCCCGACAGTCGAGTTCGTGAGGAGACCCTGATCAGCTTCGTGGCGGTGATGGACGAGCTGAACTGCATTGATGGCGGGACCAAGCGTGCAGGTTTAGCGGGGTCGATGACGTGACCGTGCTGTCGACCATCAATGGCTTGCTGCTCAAGGCCGCACAGCGCGCCGAAGTGCTGGGCGCCGTGGTGGTCATGGCCATTGTCTTTATCTTTATCGTGCCACTGCCGACCTGGCTGGTAGATATTCTGATTGCGCTCAATATCTGCATATCTTGCCTGTTGATCGTACTGGCGCTTTATCTACCAGGCCCCCTGGCGTTTTCGTCGTTCCCATCGATCCTGTTGTTGACCACCATGTTTCGTTTGGCGCTGTCGATTGCGACCACGCGCTTGATCCTGCTGGAACAGGACGCCGGTGACATCGTCGAGGCCTTCGGCAATTTCGTGGTAGGGGGAAACCTGGCGGTAGGGATGGTGATCTTTCTGATCCTGACCCTGGTCAACTTCCTGGTGATCACCAAGGGCTCGGAGCGGGTCGCCGAGGTGGCGGCGCGGTTCAGCCTGGATGCGATGCCGGGCAAACAGATGTCTATCGATAGCGATCTGCGTGCAGGGCTGATTGACGGCATGCAAGCGAGGGACAAGCGTGAGCAGTTGTCGCGTGAGAGCCAACTGTTCGGGGCCATGGATGGGGCCATGAAGTTCGTCAAGGGCGACGCCATCGCCGGCTTGATCATCGTCGTGGTCAACCTGTTGGGCGGCTTCTCCACAGGAATGTTCCAGCACGGCTTGAGCGCAGGCGATTCGATGGCGTTGTATTCGGTACTGACGATCGGCGATGGCCTGATTGCACAGATTCCGGCGCTGCTGATTTCTTTGACTGCGGGCATGATCATCACCCGTGTTGCACCGGATGGACGCAAAGGCGTCAGTAACATGGGCGTCGAAATTGCCCGGCAAATGACCAGCGAGCCCAAGAGTTGGATAATTGCCTCGGTGGGAATGCTTGCGTTTGCCGCGGTCCCAGGTATGCCTACCCTGGTATTTATCCTGATCGCGCTGATCACCGGCAGCGTGGGTTACTACCTGGTGCGCCAGCGCCAACACCAGTCAGGGCCTTCCAGCGAGGCCGCCGAAGTCGTTCGCCCTGAAGAGAACGGTAAAGAGGACTTGCGCGGCTTTGACCCGTCGCGCCCTTACCTGTTGCAGTTTTCCCCTGTTCTGCGCGGCACGCCTGAAGTGACGAATCTGATTCACGGGATTCGCCAGGCGCGAAATTCGCTGGTCGCCAATATTGGCCTGACATTGCCGCCGTTCGAAGTCGAGCTCGATGACTCCCTGGCCCCCGATGAGATGCGCTTTTGTGTGCATGAAGTCCCCATGGTCAGGGCGTCAGTGGTCAATCATGTGGCCGTTGAGCGCACGGCGCTTGAGGTTGAGCCAGAGCACGCCATCGCCGGGTTGGCTGAGCGCGATGAACAGGATTGGCTCTGGTTGGCCCCTGACGATCCGCTGCTTGATGATCCGCAACTGGAGCGCTTCACCGCCACGAGCCTGATCCTGGAGCGTATGAGGACGGCGATGATGCTCAGCGGGCCACAGTTCCTCGGGATTCAGGAGAGCAAGTCGATCCTGAGTTGGCTTGAGCATAATCAGCCGGAACTGGTGCAGGAACTGCAGCGCATCATGCCGCTGTCGCGTTTTTCTGCGGTGTTGCAGCGCCTGGCCAGTGAAGGTGTCCCGCTGCGGGCGGTGCGGCTGATTGTCGAATCGCTGATCGAGTACGGACAGCATGAGCGTGAGCCGGAAGCCCTGGCCGACTATGCACGCATTGCTCTCAAGGCGCAGATCTATCACCAGTACAGCGAAGCCGACGGCCTGCACGCCTGGCTGTTGTCTGCGCAAAGCGAAAACATCCTGCGCGAAGCCCTGCGCCAGACCCAGACCGGGGTGTTCTTTGCGTTGGACCAGGATCACAGCGCGGCGTTTATAAACCTGCTCAATCAGGCCTTTACCTTGAGGGCCAAGAGCAAGAGCGTGATGTTGGTGGCGCAGGACTTGCGCAGCCCCTTGCGGACTTTATTGCTCGAAGAGTTCAACCATGTACCGGTGCTGTCTTTTGCTGAGTTGGGAAGCACATCCAAGGTCAAGGTGTTGGGGCGTATTGACCTCGGTCAGGAAGCATTGATGCGTGGCGCAGCGGCATGATTTCGCAGCCATGGACAGTACGAAGGAGGGCTCGATGATGTATGAGTTACGCGTGCTTGATGGGCTGCGCCAGGGCGCTGCGTTGCCGCTTTTCGGCGAGCGCTGGAGCATCGGTGCTCAGCCGGACGCTGACCTGGTGCTGAGCGATCCTGGGGTCGCCGAGCATCATGCCCTGCTGCAGTTTTGCGACGCTAACTGGTCGGTGCAGGCCCAGGCGCAGCTGGTGTACGGGGCTGATGGCCAGGCCCTGGCGCAACTTCCGAACCTGGCATTGAACGTGCCCTTTCTGGTGGGTAGCGTGCGGTTGTGCGTCACCTTGACGGATCACCCATGGCCTGAGCCAGAGGCTCCGGTTTCAGCAGTATTGCCACCACCGGCCCAACCTGTGCAGACACTGCCGTTATCGTCCATCTCACACTCGCAGCAAAAGAGGTTGATCAGTCTGGTGCTGGTGATGGCGGTAGTCATCGTCGCGGTGGGCATGATTTCTACAGGGGAGCATGAGGCGCAGGCTTCCCTGATGCCACCGGTGATTGGCAAACACGAATTAGCCTCACCGCTTGATGTGCGACAACAGCTGTTGAAGATGCTCGGCGAGCGTGAGTTGAGCCAGAGGATCGGCTTGCAAGTCATCAACGGCCAAGTCGTGTTGAGTGGGGACGTTTCCCAGGACGATGTCGAGCTGGTCTCGCGGATGCTCAGCCGCTTCGGTGAGCAATTTGACAGCACGGTACCGGTGATCAGTCGTGTACGTGTGCGAGACGACGCCTTGCCGTTCAGGATCGTGCAAATAGTCGGCGGACCTAACGGTCATGTGGTTCTGGAAGAGGGTAGCCGAGTCTTTTTGGGGGATCAGGTGGACGGGTTGCGCCTGGTGCTGATCGACAACAGCAAAGTGGTTTTTGATGGCGCACAGCGTTATGAGGTGCACTGGTGAGTACCTCGGTGCAAGCGCGCCTGGAGGCCTGGCAGCAACGCCAGGCCCAGGCGCTTGGCAGCTTTGCGCCGGTGGCCATGCGCGGGCGAATCCAGCGCGTCAACGGCATGCTGTTGCAGTGCCGGCTGCCTCAGGCGCGCATCGGCGACTTGTGCCAGGTGGAAAAAGGTCCGGGTGACTGCATGCTTGCTGAAATCATCGGTTTTGATCAGCAGGATGCGGTGCTCAGTGCCCTTGGGAACCTGGAAGGCGTTCGCGTGGGCGCGGCGGTTGAGCGCCTGGGTGTGTCGCATCGGGTGCAGGTCAGCGAGGCGCTGTTGGGCCAGGTGCTGGATGGTTTCGGGCGGCCGATTACGGGAGAGGGTGTCAGTGCATTTGTCGAATCGGACCTGCCGGATACCAGCGCGGTGTTATGTGAAGCGCCTCTGCCCACCGAGCGGCCGCGCATCAACCGTGCGCTGGCTACCGGGGTACGCTCCATCGATGGATTGATGACGCTCGGTGAAGGCCAGCGCATCGGTCTGTTCGCCGGCGCCGGTTGTGGCAAAACCACCTTGTTGGCCGAGATCGCCCGTAACGTCGAGTGCGATGTCATCGTGTTCGGCTTGATCGGCGAGCGGGGGCGCGAGCTGCGTGAGTTTCTCGACCATGAGCTCGATGAGCAACTGCGTTCCAAAGCGGTACTGGTGTGTGCCACGTCTGATCGCTCCAGCATGGAGCGCGCCCGCGCCGCCTTCACCGCCACGGCGTTGGCTGAAGGTTTCCGGCGTAAAGGGCAACGGGTGTTGTTGCTGATTGATTCCCTGACCCGTTTCGCCAGGGCCCAGCGCGAAATTGGCCTGGCTGCGGGTGAGCCCTTGGGGCGCGGTGGTCTGCCGCCTTCGGTGTACAGCTTGCTGCCGCGCCTGGTGGAGCGCGCCGGGTTGACCCGTGACGGTGTGATCACCGCGATCT
>Ga0308166_1003068_pt1 | contig 14544 bp, 15 predicted proteins | sample PhyCR2_2_FD_202137 | JGI IMG/M metagenome (GOLD analysis project Ga0308166, IMG submission 202137) | Phyllosphere microbial communities from UC Gill Tract Community Farm, Albany, California, United States - DLSLCC.R2 | ecosystem: Host-associated > Plants > Phyllosphere > Unclassified | place... | reverse complement strand
GACACGCACGGCTCGCCTGATCCGCGCTTGTTCATCACCACCGCCGTCGACAGCCAAGCCGTCGTGGACGCGGAGCTGGTGAAAAGAGCCATTCAATTCGATGGCACGACTTCGACGATGGGGGCCTGTCTGGACGAGCTGGTCGAGCGTATGAAGACGTTGGAGGACGAGATCGAATCGCGCGGGCTTGGCTTCAAGCCGAAAGCGATCTACGTCTGCAAGACCAACATGACCGACGACGGCGGCAAGGACGACCACACCAAGCCGTTCGAACAGCGCTCGGCTCCACCGATTCGTATTTGGCGCCATTTGGTCGAGGAGCGCAAGGTCGATCCCAAAACGATCGCGATCTACGCCAACCTCTCCTTCATCGAAGGCAACAAGCCTGATGCGGTGAATCTCTTTTCGAAGGGCGAAGGCGACTTCGACGAGTTCTCCGCGGGCGACTATCAGCACATCATCTTCAACCAGGCGCTGCAGGAGGGCTGGGACGATCCTGCGTGCTACCTCGCCTACATCGACAAGAGTATGGGATCGTCGATTCAGGTTGAGCAAATCATTGGCCGAGTACTGCGCCAACCCAAGGCGCGCCACTACGACAACGCACTGCTCAATTCTGCCCATTTCTTCCTGCGCGTCGACAAGAAGTCGGTGTTCGAGGAGGCCATCGAGTCGGTCCGCCAGAAGCTACAAAGCGAAGGCGCCCCAATCGAAATCGTCGGCAACTTTGGCGGATCTGGCGGCGGCGCCGAAACGATCATGCCCAAGGACAGCTTGGACGTGGAACTCTGCCAAGTGAATGCGAACGCCTTGGCCGCGTGCGAGCGCATCGCCGATTTGATCGCCGAGTTTCCGACGTTCGCCGAGGGCGGTGTTGACGCGATCGGGCAAGCCCATTCCGCCACCGAACTCGTCGACCTGACCAAGCTCGCTAGCGAGCCTGGCCAGACCCAATGGATCGCCGCAGGACATACGAATCCGGTACGCCTTCGCTGGTTCGTCAACACGGCGCTGCGGGCGCGCTCGTCCCGAGCGCTGGCCAACGCTGACTTCAAGAGCAAAAAGTTCGACGTCCGCGTCCAAGTGCAAAGCAACGCCCACAAGCTCGCGGAGAAGCTCGCCGGCGAGATCGTCGAAGCGTATTTCGACTTGACCGAGCTGGTCTACGAGAGTTTCGAGCCATTCAAGTTTGGCGCCATGCGCGTGCCCAAGAACGCCGTGACGTTTGAGAACGCGCTTTACGATCGCTACCCGCCCATGAACAAGTTCGAGCTCCCCTTTGCCCAAGCGCTCGACGCGACGGGGCTGACATGGCATCGCAACCCCAGCAACGGTGGATTCCATATCCCCTTGCTTACCGACGGCGACACGGCCTCCTTTTACCCAGACTTCCTCGTCTGGAAGGGCGGCAAGGTGTATTGCTTGGACACGAAGGGCAAGCACCTCTTGTCCGATGCTGTGGCGCGCAAGCTCTTCGATATCCAAGACGACGGCAAGACCAAAGTCCACACCCGCTTCATCAGCCAAGGCAAGCAGGCCGACTTGCGATCCAAAGCGGTCGGCGACGGCTACACCGTCTGGAAAATGAAGAACGGATCCCCGCATGCGATCCATGTCGACGACCTGGACAAAGCAGTGAAGGAGTGCCTCAAGTAGGTTCAAGTTATGCCGGCGACAACCCCAATGCGGCGTCCGTCTGATATGCATCGGGATGCATCCGACAAGCCCAGCTCTAAAAAATACGTCAGCTTCAACCTCAAAATTGACGAGTAAAAATTTAATATCTAAGATGACTAAGTATGAGTCTAAATCTTGCAATCTTAGGTAGCAAAGTTGCCGCATACCGCCAAGAGCTCAGCGATACCGTCGACGAGGTCGCAATGGCTACTGGAGTTCCCGGCGAGCGAATTACCGCCATTGAAGCCGGCGTCTTGGAACCTACCGGCGACGAGATTCTTATCCTGAGTGATTACTTTCGGTGCGACTACAAAGTCTTTCTCTCTAATGACGCGCCGCCAAGTTCCCCACCAGTTCAAGCTCTTTACCGCGCCAAGAACGAAGACTTCAACAAAGACGATCGCCGTGCTATCCGCGACTTCCTCTACCTATGCGAAATTGAGCATGAGCTAGCCTACGAACTTGGCAGGCTCCCGAGTCCGTTCCTGCTCCCTCCGGACATGTGCGCCAATGGCTCGGCCGCCGACGCGGCCACTGCTGTCCGCGCGCACCTTGGCTACCGAGAACGAGAACTGCCTCACGACGTGTTTGGCGACTGCCGGAAGCTGGGCATTCATGTGTTCCGACGGCGGCTAGGGGACTCCAACATCTCTGGCTTATTCATCGTTCATCCCTTTGCTGGAAAGAGCGTATTGGTGAACGCCAGTGAGGATGTGTATCGTCAGCGATTTAGCGCGGCTCACGAGTTGGCGCACGCGCTGTTCGACGCCGCCACTATTGCGCGAGTGTCGCTGCGCTCGCAAGGCACCGATCCTCTTGAGCGACGCGCGAACGCTTTCGCTTCCGAATATCTCATGCCGTCCGATCTTCTTCGCCAGCTTCCCAAGCCGTCTGCATCGAGCGACGATGATGTTAGGCACTGGGCGAACCATTTCAAGGTAAGCTGCGACGCGCTTGGCGTGGCGGCACAAAGGGCCGGAATCGCGGACTACCAGCAGAGCCGTCGCATTCGAAGCCTGCGTGTCTCGGCCGCCGACAAAGTTGACCCTGAAATTCCGGCGTCATTGAGCGATGCGCAGCGTCGGCAAAAGTCCGCTCTGCTTGACTTGGGCCTCTCAGATCACTATGTCGCGCTGTGCTTCGACGCCCACCACAATGGTTTGATCAGCGCAGGCCGGTTGGCTGAGGTCCTGCTCCTCAGCCATGGCGAGCTTCAAGAAGTCGCGACCCTTTATGGAAGGTCGCTGCATGCCCATTGATCCATCCAGTTTTCACCGTGTGAACGTTGCTGATACTTGCGCAGTTTGGAATATCTTGTCCTCGGAAACTTTGTACTTAGCGGCAAAGAAAGCCGGCTGCTCGTTTTGCGTCACCGGTGTCGTGCAATATGAGTTGCTTATCAAGCCCAGGTCGCAACGTAAAACCTCCGATATTGAGTTGTGCGGTCGACTGGAGCGGGAGCAGGCGGCCGGAGGTTTCCCTAGCCACGCTTGTACAATTGACGACCTACGCATGGTTAGCGCTTTGGAAGAGCGAAAGAAGCTCGGTAAGGGTGAGCTTTCCTCGATCGCGCTCGCCATGAGGCTTTATCAAGCCGTCATCACCGATGATCGAAAAGCGGCTAAACTTTCCCGCGACGCAGGTCATGGGCTTACCCAAACCACGCCCCATCTGCTGTCTTGGTTGGAATTTAATGACGCGCTCTCCGACGCGGACAAGCGAGCAGTTCTGGAGCAGCATGCGGAATTGAAAGGCACATTGGTTAGGCCCTTCCAAGACGCGCTAGAGATGGCGCGCCAATGCAAAGCGAACGCGGGAGATGCCGTTTCGCCGTCGTCGGCGGCGGCCCCCGTGTAAGGAAGGTTGGGCACCGCACCGGCATCGCGGCCAGGTGCGTTAGGAGTATCACAACAAAAGGCATGTAGTGACGCGACGCCACGGCTTCCTTCCGCCTCGGCGCGCCGCGACGTGGGCGTGGCGCGCCGGCACGTTGTTGGTCATGCTGCGGCTGCCGTAGGTCGTCGGGATGCCCGCGTAGTCCTGCACGCCGTCCTTGATGAGGAAGGGGACGCCCGCCAGCGGACCGCTCAATGGTCCCGCGACCCGGGCCCGCGCCTCGCGCTCCATCAGCCGCACGACGGCGTTGACGCGGCCGTGGACGCGCGCGTGCTGCGCGAGGGCGAGGTCGAGCAGTTCGGCGGGCGTGACGTCGCCGGCGGCCACGCGCGCGGCGAGGGCTGTGGCGTCGTGGGCCAGGTAGTCGGCGTGGTTCATCGTGTCTCCTTCATGGTTGTACTGGCCAGCCGGCCATCTTGTCATGAAGGAATTGTTGCCGCAAGGCCGGACATGCTACGATTCATGGAATCCGAGGCCATCCTCTAGACCTTCGTATCGGAATCCGCGACCATGTCCGAAGTCACGCAAATCATCAGCACGATCAAGCGCCAACTGAAGCTGCAAGGTAAAACGTATCGCGACGTGGCCGGCGCGCTGGGCCTGTCGGAGGCGAGCGTCAAGCGACTGCTGACGTCGGACACGCTCGGTGTCGACCGCCTCGTCGAGATCAGCAACATGCTGGGCTTTACGCTGGCCGAGCTCGCGCAGGAGGCCGCGCTCTCCGGTACCCGCCTGCACACCTTGAGCGCGGAACAGGAAAAGGAACTCGTGTCGGACACGAAGCTGCTGCTCGTGGCCGCGTGCGCACTGAATCACTGGACGCTGGCGGACATCCTCGCCGTCTACCGCCTCACGGAAGCCGAGTGCCTGCAAAAACTGCTGCACCTCGACCGCCTGCACCTGATCGCCCTGATGCCCGGCAATCGCATCCGCCTGAATGTCGCGCGCGATTTCGACTGGTTGCCCGACGGTCCCATCCGCCAGTACTTCCGCACGCAGGGACTGGCCGATTTTCTCGACGGCCGCTTCGACCGCTCCGACGAGACCCTCGCCTTCACGCACGGGATGCTGACGGAAAGCGCGCTCGCGTCCATGCAGGTGGAGCTGCGCCGGCTGCGTGCGCGCTTTGCCGAGCTGCACGAGGAAAGCCTCGCGTCGCCGCTGCCCAAGCGGCGGGGCAGCGGGCTGTTGCTGGCGCTGCGCGAGTGGGAGCCGGCCGGCTTCACCGCGCTGCGCCGATGACGATGCTTACTTGCCGCGTGCGTCGATACGGTAATCCCACGCCGCCAGCGTCTGCTGCTTGCCTCCCGGCAGGCTGAAACGCTGCGCGTCGTTCGACACATTGACCGTTACCTGCACGCTGTTGCCCTTCAATGCACGGCGGAACGCGAACACCTTGTCGTTACCCGTCTGCAGCACCTGCACGGGACCGCCGTACTGGCCGTTCCACAGCGCCGGATTGGCGTGCTTGAGCGCGAGCAGCTTCGTGTAGAAGGGCGCGTAGGCGTAATCCTTCCACTGGATCGGATCCTTTTCGAAGAATTCGATACGCTTGTCGAGGCCGGCTTCCTGGCCGCCATAGATCAGCGGCATGCCGGGCAAGGTCGCGGCCAGCACGGCCATCGCCTCGAAGGCCGGCCCGTACAGCTCGACGTCGCTGCCGGCCCAGGAATTCTCGTCGTGATTGCTCGTGAAGCGCATCCGATACGCGCCCGGCGGGAACGCTTTCGGCGGGTGCTCGAGGAAGTTTTCCAGCGTGCGCGCGTCCGCCTTGCCTTTCGCAATGGCCTTGAACAAGTCTTTCGTGTCCCAGCCGTAGGTCATGTCGAAGGCGTGCTCGTGCAGGTCGGGCTTGTCGGCCTCGGCCAGCATGAACACGGGTTTGACGCGGTCGAGCTCGGCTCTAGCCTGGTTCCAGAACGGCGTCGGCACCTTGCCGGCGACGTCGCAGCGGAAGCCGTCGATGTCCGCTTCGCGCACCCAGTACAGCATCGCGTCCGTCATGCCTTTCCACAGGCCGGGCTTGGTCCAGTCGAGGCCCGTCACGTCGGTCCAGTACTCGGGCTCGGCGCCGTCCGTGTAGGTGACGGGATAGATCTCGCCCTTGTCATTCTTGAGATACCAGTCGCTGTGTTCCTGCGTCCACGGGTTGTCGAACGCGGTGTGGTTCGCGACCCAGTCGATGATCACGTGCATGCCCAGCCCATGCGCCTGCTTCACCAGTGCCTTGAGGTCGTCGAGCGTGCCGAATTCCGGGTTGACGGCCGTGTAGTCGCGCACGGCGTAATAGCTGCCCAGCGTGCCCTTGCGGTTCTTTTCGCCGATCGGCTGGACCGGCATCAGCCACAGGATGTCCACGCCCATTTTTTTCAGGCGGGGCAGGTGTTGCGCAAACGCCTTGAACGTACCTTCGGGCGTGTATTGCCGGATGTTCACTTCGTAGATATTGGCGTTGCGCGACCAGCTCACGTGCGGCATCGGCGCCGCCTCCGTCGCGGCGACCGCGGGCAGGGCCGCGCATAACGCCAGGGAAAGTGTAGTCAGGGTACGGCGTAGCTGTCTCATCGTTCTCATTTTCCTGTAGTTTAATTACAAATCCTGCCGAAGCGATTCTAAAGCGGAATTCCCACGCTGTCATCTTGCCGACATGCAGATGTCAGAATATGCTGACAACATCACGAGATAAGATGAGAGTGGATTTGTGCGATATTGGACAGATAGGACTGCGGTGTAGCAGCTAATGTTAAGGCGTAGAGAGGGACACGCCATGAACAAGGGTTTCGTTGCGTGCGTATTGCTGGGCGGATGTACGTCGCTGGCATGCGCACAGGATTCGGGAAGCGCTGCCGCCACCGGCAAGCGCTCGGGACTGGACTACGTCGGCGAACCGCCGGGCGGCCACGATATCGCCGTCTTCACGGGGCAGCCGAGCAGGAGCCATGGCGCCGCCGTCTGGAATTCGGTGCGGCGCCGCACCTACGGCCGTCTCGACGACATCGGCGTGCGCCCCGGCACCGGCGGTTTCACGCTGGGTCACCAGTACAACTTCGAATACCTCGCGCGCCCGGACGTCGGCGATCCCTTCCACGCCGGCACGGCCGGCAAGGCCAGCAATCTCGTCACGCAAAGCGGTATGCCCGTCGACAGCGGCGTGCGCTACTACAACACCCAATTCAAGCACCTGAGCACGGGCGCGTCGTACACCATCGACACGCTCGGCGGCGATCCCATGGCCGACCGCGCCTGGGGCATGACGATCGGCCTCGACTACGGCCCGGTGTCGCTGCGGGCGGCGCACCAGAACCGGCATGTGGCCCAGGTCCATTTGTACGATTTGGCCGGCAGCAATATGGATGCCAAGAATTCCCTGATCGCGGCCAACCTGCACACGCGCTGGGGCACCGCGTATGCCGCGTATTCCGCCAACCGCGGCTGGGGCAGCTCGCCGCTGTACAACCCCGACAATCCGTACGGCGCGGGCGTGGCGAGCACGTCGTCGACAGACAGCCGCGACACCCTCGTCGGCGTGGCCGTCCCCATGACGCGCTCGACGACCTTCCTCGCCTCGTTCATCCACAAGAACGACCGCGACCTGGCCAACCGCGACGCCAACCAGTTCGCGATCGGCGCCAGCTACGTCGTCTCGCGCAGCACCGACTTCTACGCCGCGTTCTCGCGCACCGTCAACACGAACGGCACCGGCATCCTGATCGGCGGCGCGGCCCGCCCGAGCGGCAGCTCGGCCGTGAACGTCGGCATGCGCCACGCGTTCTAGCGTTCCCACCGAGGCTGCCCTGCGTTGCGCCGTCGCGCGACAAAAGCAGGTAGCCTGTCCTCATGATTTTTGCATTATTTTGGAGGCAACATGACTGGCACGAGCACACTTGATCCGGATAACTTTCCGGAAGCACCCGACCGCAGCCTGGGCAAGGGCCACGGCGTCGATTCGCTCGGCCCGAGCGATATTTCGGACACGGGCAGCGACGTCGTCGGCGGTCCCGGCTTCGCCGCGAACCTGGACGACGACCAGAAGCTGGACCTGGACACCGGCACGACGTCCGACAACGAAGCGAGCTACGCCCACGACAGCGCGGGCGCCGACCTGGGCGACCCGAACTTCGAAAGCGACAGCGACTTCGGCGGCACGGGCGAACGGGCGGCCGCGGGCCGCGACATCCTTGCGCGGGACGGCGCAGACATCGACACCGACCATATCGAATCGATTCCGAATCTGCCGCTGACGGACGAGGATGTCGACTTCCTCGGCAGCGAGCCGCCGAAGGGGCCTGCGCCGGGCAAATAAGCGCGGCAGACCAAACGAAAAGGGCCGGTGTTCCGGCCCTTTTCATTACGCGACGCTCGCCGTCAGGCAGGCCACGCGCGGCGCTCCCACGGCCTGCGCGTCAACGCCCACGCCGCCAGCAGCGCCCCGCCGAGCAGCACGGTCTTCGTGGACGCCGACCGCATCTCGAACGACGTGTACGGGCTCCGCTCGACGACGCGACGCTCGCCGCTGTTGCGCTGCCGGAGTTCCTGCTCCGCGACCGGTGCGTACAGGCTGTCGCGGCGGGCGCTCGAGTTCGGATGCTCGGATTGCTGCTGGCTGAACATTGTGCGGCTCATGAAACGGTCCAGCGCGCGCGGCATCAGGTAGCCCGCCACCGACGTCAGCTTGGCGTGGCCGCCCACGTACAGGTCGCGCTCGGGCACCTGGGCCGCGTGCACGATGGCCTGCGCCACCAGTTCCGGCGCGTAGTTCGGCGGCGGCAGGTCGGGCTCGTGTTCCATGTAGCTCTTGGCGTGGTTCGGGAACGGCGTCGCGATCGCGGCCGGCTTGACCACCGTGAGCGAGATGCCCGCGTCTTCCTTGTCCAGCTCCATGCGCAGCGATTCCGTGAAGCCCTTGATCGCGTGCTTAGACGCGGAATAGGTGCCCTGCAGCGGCACCGAGCGGTCCGACACTTCGCTGCCCAGGTTGATGAGGGCGCCGCCGCCGCGGCCTTTCATGAGCTTGACGGCTTCCAGCGAGCCGTGCACGACGCCCCAGAAATTCGTCTGCATGACCTTGCGCATGTCTTCCAGCGCAACGTCCTCGTTCCGGCCGTAGACGCTGATGCCGGCGTTGTTGACCCACGTGTCGACGCGGCCGAAGCGCTCCATCGCCACCTGGCCGATGCGGGCGACGTCCGCCGGGTTGCCGACGTCCGCCGTGACGGTCGCCACTTCCACGCCGCGCTGGCGCATTTCGTGGGCGAGGGCGTCGAGGGCATCGCCGTCGCGCGCGGCCAGCACGAGATGGGCGCCGCCTTCGGCCGCCATGCGGGCGGTGGCCAGGCCGATGCCGCTCGTCGCGCCCGTGATCACCATGACTTGTTCATTCAGTGTTTTGAGTTTGATCGACATGATGCCTCCTCACAATGCCTGGCGCAGACGGTTCGAAGACCAGGTGCGGGCGGCCGGACGGCCCGCCAGCTTCCATGCGGCGAACAGCGCGCCGGCGCCCAGCAGCACGCCGACCACCTTGCCCTTGCGCAGCGACAGCGCGGTGTACGGGCACGTCTCGACGACATGCTCGGACATGCCCTGGCGTTCGCGCAGTTCGTGCTGCGGGTTCGGGGCGTGCAGGGCGTCGCGGCGGTTCGGGGCGCTGGGGATGTCGGTCTGCTGCTGCTTGAACATCGTCGCGCGCATCATGCGGTCGAGCACGGACGGCATCGCGAAGTTGCCGACGGAGAAGGCCTTGGCCGCGCCGCCGACGAACACGTCGCGTTTCGGATGCTGGGCCGCGTACAGGATGGATTTCGCGACCAGTTCCGGCGCGTAGATGGGCGGCGGCAGGGTCGGCTCCTTATCCAGGTAGTTCTTCGCGTGCGCGACGAACATCGTGTCGATCGCGGCCGGTTTGATGAGCGTGACGGCGATCGGCGCCTTGTCCTTGTCGAGCTCGACGCGCAGCGAATCCGTGAATGCCTTTACCGCGTGCTTCGACGCGGCGTAGATACCCTGCAGGGGGATCGAGACGTCGGACAATTCGCTGCCCAGGTTGATGATGGCGCCGCCGCCGCGCGTCTTCATGTGCTTGACGGCTTCCAGCGAGCCGTGGACGACGCCCCAGTAATTGGTGTCGAACAGGCGCTGCATGTCTTCCAGCGAGACGTCTTCGTTGCGGCCGAAGATCGAGATGCCGGCGTTGTTGACCCAGGTGTCGATGCGGCCGAAGCGCTCCATCGCGGCCTGGCCGATGCGTTCCACGTCGGCCGGGTTGCCGACGTCGGCCACCACCGTCGCGACTTGCGTACCGGTGCGGCGCAGTTCGCTCGCCAGCTGGTCGAGCGCGTCGGCGCTGCGGGCTGCGAGTACCAGTTTGGCACATTGCTCGGCGGCCATGCGCGCCGTCGTGAGGCCGATGCCGCTCGTGGCGCCGGTGATGACAATCACCTGCTCGTTAATCTTGCGCAATTGCACTGACATGAATGCTCCTTCGCTCAGGTTGGATTACGAGTTCGTTGCTGAACACGACAATCGTGGCCGCGCAGCGGATTTCAAGTCATTTTTTACAAGATGGCGCTTTGTTCAGGATTTACAAGCCTCGGCTTCGCGCCGCAGCCAGTCGGCGACCGCCAGCGCGGCGGCGCCCGGCGGCGGGTCGGCGCGCATCGCCAGGTGGTACGTGTAGCCGGGGATGGCCGGCCCGAACGGTTGCACGAGATAACCCGCCGCGAGCTCTTCGGCCACGAGGGCGAGGCTCAGCAAGGCGACGCCCTGGCCGGCGACCGCAGCCTGGATCGCATGGCCTTCGTCCGAGTACCGAAGCTGTCCGCGCGATGGCTGCCAATCCAGTCCCGTGTGCGCGAACCATGCGTCCCACGTCGGATTGGCAGCGGCGGTCTTTTTCCAATCGAAATGGATGAGCGGCACGGATTGCAGGTCTGCAACTGAACGCACGCCCAGCATCGGGTTGACGACGGGCGCGTACGTGTCGGCGAACATGACCTCCGTCGCCAGGCCGGGGTAGGGCCCGTTGCCGTAGCGCACGGCGATATCGATGCCGTGCGCGTCGAAGTCGACGGTCTCGTCGGACGCGTGCAGTTGCAGGTCGATGTCCGGATGCAATGCGTGAAAACGGGCGACCCGCGGCACCAGCCATTTCGCGGTAAAGGCGTGCGTCGCGGACACCGTGACCCGTTCGCGCCGGTTCGTCCGTGTGAGCCGCGCCAGCACCGCTTCGATCGCATCGAACCCCTCGCGCAACACGGGATACAGTTGCGCGCCCGCGTCGGTCAGGGTGACTTGCCGGACCTGGCGCACGAACAGCTTCAGGCCGGTGGCGTCTTCGAGGGCGCGGATACGGTGGCTGATCGCCGTCGGCGTCACGGCGAGCTCATCGGCGGCACGCTTGAAACTGCCGTGGCGCGCCGCGGCCTCGAATGCGCGCAGGGAAGAGAGCGGAGGCAGGCGGCGCATCGTCCGCTCGCTGAATGGGTGAGTTGAAGTCATCTGATGCCTGAGGAAACGTCGTTTGTCGCGCGAGTGCGTGGCAGCGATTATTCCAGACCTGTCGACTTGAGGAGCCAAACATGCTTGAACGCATCATCACCCAGCCGGACCCGTATGAACCCTATCTGCTGTCGCAGGGCATCCGGTTCGGCGACCTGCTGTTCATTTCCGGCCAGGCCGGCGCGGGCGACGACGGACGCATCGTCGACGGCGGTTTTATCGCCCAGGGGGAGCAGGCGTTTGCCAACCTGCAGCGGGCGCTGGAAGCGGGCGGGTCGAGCCTGCGTGACGTCATCAAGGTGACGATCTTCGTGACCGACATGGGACATTTCCAGGACGTCGTCGCGCTGCGCCGTCAATTTTTCTCGGCGCCGTATCCGGCCGATACGATCGCCGAAATCAAGGCCCTGTACGATCCGCGCGCGATGATCGAGATCGAGGCGATCGCGGCCGTGCGCCAGCAGGGAGGCGGCGATGCGCGATAACGGACACGGCTATACACTGTTCGAACCGCTGGCCCTCGGTGCGCTGGCGCTACCGAACCGCCTGGCCGTCGCGCCGATGACGCGCGTGAGCGCCACGGCCGACGGCATGCCGACGCCGCGCATGGCCGATTATTACGCGCGGTTCGCGCAGGGCGGCTTCGGCCTCGTGATCACGGAAGGCTTGTACACGGACGAAGCGTATGCGCAGGGTTATCTCCACCAGCCGGGGCTCGCGAACGTGGCGCAGCGCGAGGCGTGGCGGCCCATCGTCGCGGGGGTGCGGTCACGCGGCGGCCGCGTGATCGCGCAACTGATGCATGCCGGCGCGCTGTCGCAGGGGAATCCGTACCGGACAGGGACTGTCGGCCCGTCGGCCGTGCAGCCGAAGGGCAGGCAGATGACGTTCTATCGCGGATCGGGCGCGTACGCCGTGCCCGCCGCGATGACGCAGGACGACATCGACACGGCCGTGACCGGTTTCGCGCGGGCGGCCGTGCGTGCGTGCGAGGCGGGGTTCGACGGCGTCGAGATCCATGGTGCGAACGGTTATTTGCTGGACCAGTTCCTGTCGGAAGGCATCAACCTGCGCGGCGACCGCTACGGCGGCGGCATCGAAGGCAGGCTGCGTCTGCTCGTGGAAGTGGTCGACGCGGTGCGGGCCGCGGTGGGGACGGATTACGTCGTCGGCGTACGCCTGTCGCAGGCAAAGGTGAACGATTTTACGCATCGCTGGCGCGGCGAAGAGGAGGCGGCAACGATCTTCCGCACGGTCGGCGGACTGGACGTCGACTACGTGCACGTGACCGAGTACGAAGCGTGGCAGCCCGCCTTCGGGACGGGCCCGAGCCTGGCCGCGCTGGCGAAGCGCCATGGCGGCAAACCGGTGCTGGCCAACGGTTCCCTGCACGATCCGGCGCAGGCCAGGGGCATGGTCGAGCGCGGCGAGGCGGATGTGGTCTCGCTCGGCCGCGGCGCGCTCGCCCAGGCGGACTGGCCGCAGCGCGTCAGGCACGGCGCGGCGCCGGCATCATTCGACCCTGCCATCCTGTCGCCGCTCGCGGATCTCGCGAACGCGGACCGGTGGCGCGAGGATCACCTGCGGCCCGGCTGATACCAGTCGCTGATACCAGTCGCTGATACCAGTTGTGCGCGATAAGGCCGCGTTCGCTGATAGCATCGATACCGTACGCGAGGGCGAGCGGGACGACGTCGGCCAGCAGTCCGTCGATCACGGGCCGGAGCAGCCATGCGACTGCCTGGCCGTCACGTTGTCGCTCGTCCTGACCTTGTACTGGCGCGCGCACGCGGCATTGAGGTCCGGGTACAGTTCGCGCGTCGGCTCGCAGGGCACGTTCGGCAGGGTGATATCCGCTGCCTGGGCGCCGTGTGAACCCGGCAAAACGGCCGCGCTCTTTTTATTGAACATCGTTTTCTTTCGGTGAGTGTTTGTCAGCAGCGCCGTAGGGCAGGCGCCTGCCCAGCGAAAGAAAACGAGTAAAAACGATGATGCTTATGAATTCAATGCGCTTTGGACAGAATCAGCAGCCAACGGCGCAGCAGCAGCACTTCCACGTGGCCCGGCTCGACGCCGGTATCGCACTCGATGATCGGGTTGACCGGGTAGAAGCGCTTGCGGAAGTCGCGCGTTACCAGGATCTCGCGGCGACCAAGGCGCACGAGGAAAGGCGTCGGAGCATATTCAAGGCCGAAAGAGCTGTTCAGAGTCGACATGACGTTCCCTTTATCGAGTTAGGTTGCGTTAGCGTTGGCAAGTTGTCTTGCTCGAGTAGGTACAGAATAGCACAACCACTGTATAAATCTACAGGTACTGTACAAAAAAACAGTTGTTGCATTTTTGTGTGGTTTTTCCGCCAACACGTCCCATCTGGAGCGGTATGCTGAACACCGCGCCATCACGCCTGCGCCGCTTCATCGCCGCCCGCCTGTCGCCCGAAGGGCAGATGGGCCTGCACCTCACCGTCGGCCTCGCGCTGCTGGTGCTGGCGGCGTGGATCTTCGGCGAGATCGCCGAGGACGTCGTCACCGGCGACACCATCACGCTCGTCGACATCCAGCTCGCGCACTGGTTCCACGAGCGCGCCACACAAGGCTTCACGCGCGCCATGCTGGTCGTCACGCACTGGAACGGCGTTGTCGGATCGAGCATCATGGCCGCGCTGCTGGCGCTGTGGTTCTGGCGCCGCCATGCGCATTACTGGCTGATCGTCTGCCTCGTCGCCGTGCCGGGCGGCATGCTGCTGAACGTCGCGCTGAAGCACGTGTTCCGGCGCACCCGCCCCAGCTTCGACGACCCGCTGCTGAGCCTGATGACGTACAGCTTCCCCAGCGGCCACACGGCGGCGGCCACCGTGTTCTACGGCCTGCTCGCGTGCTACGTCGTGCGCCGGGTGCGGACGTGGCGTGCGCGCGCGCTGGTCACGCTCGGCGCCGTCCTGATGGTGATGCTCGTCGCGCTGTCGCGCATGTACCTGGGCGTGCACTACCTGTCCGATGTGCTGGCCGCGGCGGCGGAGGGTGCGGCCTGGCTCGCGATCTGCATCACGGCCGTGTCGACCCTGCACCGGCGCCGGCTGGCTCGGGGGCAAACGTCGTGGAGCGAGCGCGCGCATCGCGCCGCTGCGGCGGAGGACCTGCAATGAAGCCCGTGACCGTGATCGTCAACGCGGGCGCCGGCACCGGTCACGACGAGGCCGCGTGCGATGCGCTGAGAACGCAACTAACCGACGCAGGCCTGGACGCCGAGCTCGTGCGGGCAGATGGCGGCGACCAGATGATCGGCGCGGCGCGGCGCGCGCTGGAGCAGGGCGCACGCCTGGTCGCGGCCGGCGGCGGCGACGGCACGATCAATGCCGTGGCCTCCGTGATGGTCGATTCCGGCGTGCCGTTCGGCGTGCTGCCGCTGGGCACGCTCAACCACTTCGCCAAGGACCTCGGCATTCCGCTCGACCTCGGCGCGGCCGTGCGCAAC
>Ga0308166_1003061_pt1 | contig 14559 bp, 9 predicted proteins | sample PhyCR2_2_FD_202137 | JGI IMG/M metagenome (GOLD analysis project Ga0308166, IMG submission 202137) | Phyllosphere microbial communities from UC Gill Tract Community Farm, Albany, California, United States - DLSLCC.R2 | ecosystem: Host-associated > Plants > Phyllosphere > Unclassified | place... | reverse complement strand
GTTTGCACGTAGCGCTGCATCCCGGCGCAGCCGGAGCGCGAAATCAGGAACGGTCGCTGTTCGGGGGCAAAGCGCTGTTGCGCTTCCATCGAGGCGCGCATCATCAGCAGCGGCATCACCGGGCGAATATGCTTGATGGCAATCGGCGTGCCGAAGCCGTGACAGCGCGCTTCGCCGTCCCAGACTTCATACTCGTTGTTATCATTCCAGGTGGCGTCGATGCCTTTTTCCAGCAGCTGACGGGTGACGTTCTCCTGCCACCAGGCCACCGTTTGCGGATGGGTGAAATCGAGGTGCGATCCTTCATCATCCCAGAACACTGAGCGCTCTGGCACATCCTCTTCCGAATCGCGGATAAACAGTCCCTGAGCTGCGACTTCTTCATAGCGCGGGTGATCCTGCAGCAGGCAGGGTTTGATGTTGGCCGCCAGACGCAGCCCGGCATCGTGAAATGCCTCGCTCATCGCTTCCGGCTGCGGCACTTTGTCGTAGTTCCAGTTGAACACATAACGCTTGTTATTGATGGAGGTATAGCCCGAGGAGAGCTGGAAGGAGTCGCACGGAATAGCGTGCTCTTCGCACAGGCGAATAAAGTTCATCAGCTGGTTTTGCGCGTCCGGCGCATCGGTGTAGTGCATGGTCGAGCCGCTGTAGCCCAGACTCCATTTGGGGCCGAACAGCGTTTTGCCGGTCAGGCGTACGAAGGTTTTGGTGATATCCAGCACCCGCTTACCGACAAACAGGTAGTAATCGATATCGCCACTCTCCGCCTGCCAGCGGCGATACGGCTGGTGATAGTTATCCAGCTCGTTACCCAGATCGAACCAGCTGGTGCTGAGGTTATCGTAGAACAGGCCAAAGCTGACGTCGTTACGCCGCGTGAGGGTGAAGGGCACATGTTTGTACAGCGGATCGGTGGAGGAGGCGTTGTAACCCATCGCATCCAGATTACGCATCTCATAGCGTTTGCCGTTGCGTTGCAGATCGCCGGTTTTTTCGCCCAGACCGTAGTAGCGGTCGTCCGCCATGCGGCGCTGATAGTGCGCCACGCCGTCGCCGTGTGCGTTGATCTGATAGGCGCTGGTGGGGCGATCGCCGGTCAGCAGTTGCCAGTCGCCTGCGGCATCACGGTACTGCCACTCCAGCGCCAGCGGCTGACGCACTATCACGCGCAGCGTGTCGGTACTGATGGTCAGACAATTGGCTTCTTCCTCCAGCGTAAAACCGGGCAGGCTAAACCCGGCCAGGCTGTCGCGCGGACGCCCTTCCCACGGAACATCCTGTTCCGGCGCAATGCTCCAGGTACGATCCAGACTGTAGTTGCCGTGGCGCTTGATCACCACGCGGAACAAACCTTTTTCCAGCACGTACAGGCACAGATGGTGTTTGCCATCGACGTTAAGCACCACATGGTGACGATCAGAATGGGCTAAAGACCAGTTTTTTAAGGTTTTCATCGTTACCTACTTCATTGGGTCGCTGAACGACGCTCAGCTATAAACGCAATCAGGAAGACTGCACCGATCAGGTCAAAGAAGCCCATGGCGACAAACAGCGGGTTAAAGCCGATCTTGTCAGCCGTCACGCCAATCACCAGCGAAAACAGGAAGCTGGAGATCCAGGCAAACGAGCCGCGCATGCCATTTACCGTGGCCATCTGGCCCTTATCAAATTTTTCCACCACCAGCGCACTTAACATGCACGAGATGATCTGATGACCAAAACCGCCAATTGAGATCAGGGCAATCGCGACATAGGGGTCTTTGGTCATCGCCACCAGTGCCAGCGACAGCATCAGAAAGGCGCCGGTGACCGAGCTGGCGACAACGGAATTTACCTGCCTGAAGCCAAACAGCCGGGTATAGATGCGCGTCAGGTAGCCGCTGGCTGCGCTGCCGAGATCCGCCGCGAGGAACGGCAGCCAGGCGAACATGGCAATCTGTTTCAGGTCCATTCCCAGGTCTTTTGCCAGATAGAGCGGCACCCAGAAACTCAGCACGCCCCATGCCGGTTCAGCCATAAAAGCGGGAATGGCGATACCGTAAAAACGCTTGTTTCTGGAGACGGTTTTCAGGGCTTTGAAGAAGGGCAGTTTGACCGCCGGTGGCTCATTATCCTGACGAATAAAGGCCAGCTCATCGCTGCTGAGATTCGGGTTACGTTCCGGATCGCGATACAACAGCCACCACAGCACCACCCAGCCCAGAGCCAGACAGCCGGTAAACAGGAATGCGCCCTGCCAGCCGAACGAGGCGTGGGCAAAGTAGATGATGGGAGGCGCCAGCATGGCGCCAATCGAGAAGCCGACGCCGGCCCAGCCGGCCGCAATTGGACGCTCTTTTTTCGGGAACCATTCACCAATCACTTTGGCGTTAGCCGGCGTGGCGGCCGCTTCAGCGCCGCCCATGACAAAGCGCAAGATGGCCAGGTGCAACCAGCTGGCGGCGCCAGCATGGAACAGACAGGCCAGCGCCCAGATGGTGGCGCAGATGAAGAAGCCGAGTTTGAGGCCAATGACATCAATCAGCCAGCCGCAGATCGGTTGAAAGAAGGTATAAGCCAGCTGAAAAGCGCCGACTATCCATGAATATTGTTCTGTGGTGATGCCGAGACTGGTTTTCAGCTCGGGTGCCAGAATGCCTAACGAGTTACGGGTAATGTAGTTGACGGTGACGCCGGCCAGAAACAGCACCAGCACCCACCAGCGCAGATGACGGATGACGCGTTTCGTGCCGGTTGCGGCAATCCCTGGGTTCAAACTGCGGTTCATCGGATTCTCCATTCATTATTAACAGCATGTGTGAGCAACGTCTGTGACTGCCTGGCCGGAGGTGGAGTCCATACCGGCCAGCGCATAACCCCTGGCCCTTGATTGCCGGGCGTGGCGTGATGCGTCCTGTTTTAACCATCCGCCGGGAGTGAACCACAGTTAGGCCAGGTGGTCGCCAGCCTGATGCGGTATTTGTGATCTGGTTAACCAAAATCATTTATCAGGTTGACTTCCGCCGGTGAAAAGCTGAATTTGACGCTGCGCAGGCACTTTTTACGACTCAGAAAGCGCTTCGCTTGTAAAATTGGTCAACCAAAATGGAAGGGCTTTGAGGATGATGCTCAGGCCCGCAGGAGAGAACGACATGAAGCAGACCTGGCGCTGGTATGGCCCTGACGATCCCGTTTCACTCGCCGATGCCCGACAGGCGGGCGCTACCGGCATTGTGACTGCCCTGCATCACATCCCGAACGGCGTGGTGTGGCCAGTGGAGGAGATTTTGCAGCGCAAAGCGATGATTGAGGCGGCCGGGCTGGTCTGGTCGGTGGTGGAGAGTGTGCCGATCCATGAGGAGATCAAAACCGGCAGCGGGCAGTGCCAGCAGTGGATCAGCAATTATCAGCAGTCGCTGCGCAATCTGGCGCAGTGCGGCATCCACACCGTGTGCTACAACTTCATGCCGATTCTGGACTGGACGCGCACCGACCTGGCGTTCGAGCTGCCGGATGGCGCGAAAGCGCTGCGCTTCGATCAGATTGAATTTGCGGTATTCGAGCTGCATATCCTGCAGCGTCAGGGCGCAGAAAATGATTACAGCGCTGACGAGATAGCCCAGGCCGCTGCGCGCTTCGCCAGCATGAGCGAAGAGCACAAGCTGCGGCTAACGCGTAACATCATCGCCGGATTACCCGGCGCGGAAGAGGGCTATACGCTGGCGCAGTTTCGTGCTCAGCTGGCGCGCTATGACGGCATCGACAAAGCCCGGCTGCGCGAGCACTTTGCCACGTTTCTGCGCGGCATCATCCCGGTTGCTGAAGAGGTCGGTATTCGCATGGCGGTACATCCGGACGATCCGCCGCGCCCGATCCTCGGCCTGCCGCGTATCGTCTCCAATGCCGACGATCTGCAGTGGATGATCGACACCATCGACAGTCCGGCCAACGGCTTCACGATGTGTACCGGCTCCTACGGCGTGCTGGCGGAAAATGATTTAGCCGGCATGGTGAAACGTTTTGGGCCGCGTATCTATTTTGCCCATCTGCGCTCAACCCGGCGTGAAGCCAACCCCAAAACTTTCCACGAAGCCGCGCACCTTGGCGGTGATGTCGATATGTTTGCGGTGATCAAAGCGATTGCCGAAGAGGAGCAGCGCCGTCGTAATGCGGGGCAGGAAGACCTGATCCCGATGCGGCCCGACCACGGGCATCAGATGCTGGACGATCTGCATAAGAAAACTAACCCGGGTTATTCCGCGATTGGCCGGCTGAAAGGTCTGGCTGAGATTCGTGGCGTTGAGCTGGCGATACACCGCGCCTTTTTCTGACGCCGGTCGTCCTGTACCGCTTGCCCGGCGGACGCGCAGTCGCGCCGGACACTGAGGAGTTCACATGCAACACAACCTTGCCGACGCCAGCATTAAGGTGGCGCGGCCCGCATGGCAGCAGCAGCGGCTGGTGCCGCGCATCGTGCACATCGGCTGCGGCGCGTTTCATCGCGCGCATCAGGCGCTCTATCAGCACCATCTGCTGGAGATAAGCGACAGCGACTGGGGCATTTGCGAGGTCAATCTGATGTCGGCCAGCGGCAGACAGCTGGTGGAACAATTGCGCGCGCAGAATTTGCTCTACAGCGTCACCGAGCAAGGTGCGACGCGTCATGACGTCAAAATCATTGGTTCCGTACACTCCGCGCTGCACCCGGCGCTGGACGGTTGTGACGGCATTCTTAACGCGCTTGCCCGCGCGGAAACCGCCATCGTCTCGCTGACGGTAACCGAAAAAGGCTATTGCACTCATGGCGCAACCGGGGAACTGGACAGCACCCATCCGCTGATCGTGCACGATCTGGCCCATCCCCGGCAGCCGAAATCCGCCATTGGCTTTATCGTTGAGGCGCTGCGCTTGCGGCGTGAAGCCGGGTTAGCGCCTTTTACCGTGCTGTCATGCGACAATCTGCGTGATAACGGCCACGTCGCGCGGGCTGCGGTCATCGGTCTGGCACAGCGGCAGGATGCGGCGCTGGCGGCATGGATTGAGCAACAGGTCACGTTTCCCTGCACCATGGTTGACCGCATCGTGCCGGCCGTGACGGAAGAGACGCAGCGCGAGATTACCGGGCTGCTGGGCATCGCCGATCCCTGTGGTGTCGCCTGCGAACCGTTTCGTCAGTGGGTGATCGAAGATAACTTCGTGGCGGGACGTCCCGACTGGCAGCGCGTTGGTGCGCAATTTGTTCCGGATGTCGCCCCCTACGAGTTGATGAAACTGCGTCTGCTGAATGGTACGCACTCATTTCTGGCGTATCTTGGCTACCTCGGCGGTTGTGAAACTATCGCTGATACCATGCAGCTGCCCGCTTACCGTCAGGCCGCGCTGTCGCTGATGCTGACTGAACAGCGGGCCACGCTGACGATGCCGGCAGGCAGCGATCTGAACGCGTATGCGCATCAACTGCTTGAGCGCTTCAGTAATCCGTCGCTGCGCCATCGCACGGCGCAAATTGCCAGCGATGGCAGTCAGAAATTGCCACAGCGCATGCTGGATTCGCTGCGCTATCATCTGCACCACGGCAGTGACTGCCGGCATCTGCTGCTCGGCATCGCGGGCTGGATGCGTTATATCCTCGGCGAAGACGAAAAGGGCGAGCGCTACCCGGTGGCTGATCCGCTGGTCGCTAAGTTTGAGCGGATTAATCAGCAGTTCCCTTCAGGTCCCGCCCGCGTGCAGGCGCTGCTGGGCATTAACGAGATCTTCGCGGACGACTTACCCGCCAATCCGGCCTTTGTTGCCGCCCTGCAACACACCTATGACCGCCTGTGCCAGCAGGGTGCCAGAGCCGCGGTTGCATCCCTCAATCCGGAGGCCAAATGATGAATTTTATGGATGACGATTTTCTGTTGCACAGCGAGGTGGCGCGTCGCCTGTATCACGACGTGGCGGCGCAGATGCCGATCTATGATTACCACTGCCACCTCAATCCGCAGGAGATTGCAGAAGACCGGCAGTTTGCCAACCTCGGGCAAATCTGGCTGGAGGGCGATCACTACAAATGGCGCGCACTGCGCGCGGCGGGCGTAGAGGAATCATTGATCACCGGTAACACCACCAGCGATTACGATAAATATCTCGCCTGGGCGCAGACCGTGCCGAAAACGCTCGGCAATCCGCTCTATCACTGGACGCATCTGGAGCTGCGCCGGCCGTTCGGTATCACTGACACGCTGTTTGGACCGGAAACCGCACCGCGCATCTGGCATGAGTGTGCGGAGAAGCTGGCCACGCCTGAATTTTCCGCGCGCGGCATCATGCGCCAGATGAACGTGCGTATGGTGGGCACCACTGACGATCCGATCGACTCCCTGCAGTACCATCGTCAGATAGCTGAAGACAGCAGCTTTGATATTGAGGTGGCACCGAGCTGGCGTCCGGACCGGGTGTTCAAGATTGAACTGGAAGGATTCACCGATTACCTGACCCGGCTGGAAGCCGCCGCAGATGTCAGTATCGACAGCTTTGATGCGCTGCGTGTGGCGTTACTGCGCCGACTGGACCACTTTTCCGCCCATGGCTGCCGCGCCGCCGACCATGGCATTGAAACGCTGCGCTATGCTGCGGTACCAGCCGACAGCGTGCTGGATGGCATTCTCGCCAGACGCCGCAGCAATGCGGCGCTGAGCGAGCTGGAGATTGCGCAGTTCAGTACCGCTGTGCTGGTGTGGCTGGGCGCGGAATATGCCCGCCGTGGCTGGGCGATGCAGTTACATATCGGTGCAATCCGCAATAACAGCACGCGCATGTTCCGTCAGCTCGGCCCGGACAGCGGTTTCGACTCCATCGGCGATCATCCTGTTGCCTGGCCGCTGGCGCGCCTGCTGGATGCGATGGACACCAATGACCAGCTGCCAAAAACCATTCTTTACTGCCTCAATCCGCGTGACAACGAAGTGCTGGCTACCATGGCGGGTAACTTTCAGGGCGCGGGGATGGCGGGCAAGATGCAGTTCGGCTCTGGCTGGTGGTTCAACGATCAGCGTGACGGGATGCTGCGGCAACTGGAGCAGCTGGCGCAGATGGGGCTGCTCAGCCAGTTCGTTGGCATGCTGACCGATTCGCGCAGTTTTCTCTCATATACGCGGCACGAATACTTCCGCCGCATTCTGTGCAATCTGTTTGGCGAGTGGGTGCGTGACGGCATTGTGCCGCACGATGAAGCCGCGCTGGGCGCGATGTTGCAGGATATTTGCTTCCATAACGCCCGACGCTACTTCACCCTAAACCCACGGTGAAAATCACGCCCTGTGTTATAGTGCAGGGTAGAAAATTTGGCGGCCTAATGTCTGAACCAGCAGAAAAGAGCGTTATGAAACCACAAGCTTCAGCACAGCGACCCTATCAGGAAGTGGGCGAGATGCTTCGCAATATGATTACGCAGAAACAGTACGCGATTGGCGAGCGGTTGCCGCCGGAGCGTGAACTGGCGATGCTGCTGAACGTCACGCGCACGCTGGTGCGTGAGGCGCTGATTATGCTGGAGCTGGAAGGGTTGATTGAAGTGCGGCGTGGTGCAGGCATTTACGTGATCAACGACACGCCGGCACCGCGTGCCGCTGCGCAAACCGCCTGCAATGCGGCCGGTCCGTTTGAGATGCTGCAGGCCCGTCAGCTGCTGGAGAGCAATATCGCCGAATTCGCTGCGTTACAGGCGACGCGTGAAGACATCATCAAAATGCGCCAGGCGCTGGCGCTGGAAGAGCGTGAGCTGGCGTCAGGCGCAGTGAACGACAGCGAAAACGGCGACCGCAATTTCCATCTGGCGATAGCCGAAGCCACGCACAACAGCATGCTGGTGGAGCTGTTCAAACAATCCTGGCAGTGGCGCGAAGACAACGTGATGTGGAGCCAGCTGCACCGGCATCTGATCAATACCAACTACCGCAAAAAGTGGCTCGACGATCATAAAAAGATCCTTGCCGCCTTAATCAAGAAAGACGCGCGCGCCGCGAAACAGGCGATGTGGCAGCACCTGGAAAACGTCAAGCAGCTGCTGCTGGAGTTCTCCGATGTGGACGACATCGATTTCGACGGCTATCTGTTTGAGTCATGGCCGCTGTATGCCACTAACGGATCGGATAATTAGCCCGGCGACAGGGCTTCAGAAAACATTCGCGCGGCCGCGTTGCTGCCATTCAGTCAATGAAACCGCAATTCGCACAATAGCCGGAGCGGCGCGATTTATCGCCTTGTGTGGAGTTTATTTACCGGGCTCATGAGATTGTGTGAAGCCTGATGGCACATCAGATTGCCGAGCCAGAAGGGGACGTGATGTTGTTTCAAAGCTTTGATATACTCTTGAGGCTATAGTGTCTTACGCAACTGCACTGATGTAGAGAGGGCTTAATGACCAACAACAGAAAAAAAGCGCACTCAGGTTATGCTAAACCTTCTCGCTCCGATATCATTCGTTCAGTAGCAACGTCAACGGCTGTTGAAACCGGCCAGTCCTCAGCTAGCGTCGAGGCCTCACTTGAAGCCGCGCGCAAAAAATTCGCGCATCTTCGACTGGCTTAGTGCCTTCTCAGTGCCCGACTGACCCAGTATTTCATTGGCGCGTAGTCCATTGACATACCAGCATGAATAGCCGAAATATACTGGGTTTTATTCTGCTCCCAGCTTTGATAATCCAGCGGTTTGTATCCTCCCTGAACCGCCATGACATCCGCTAACAGCCGCGACAAACGTCCGTTTCCTTTGAAAATCAAGAAAGGGCAGAAGATTAATAACACTGGTGTCGTTTATGATATCGGCGACAGGACGGTTAATAAACATAATAATGGCAACATGACAGAAAAGGTGGTAAAGATGCGTGGTGGAGTAGTTAAATAAATATATGGCCCGTTTCTAAGAGTCATATATTATTTGAAAGTTATAATTTAAAATGTGAATGTGATTTATTGATGTGGATATTGTAAATTCAAAAGATTTTGCCCATCCATGATGCTATCCCATCGAGTAATATCCGATTTGTTAATCAGAGCGCAACTTTTAATTAATTGCCTTAAGTATTTATCCTGAAAATCAGATTTGTTAAAGGTGAGGATGTTGTCGAGATTATATTTTTTATATTTATCTTGTGCTTTTGTTACAAACTCAGGGCAAATCAAAACATTATCGCCAAGAGAAAAAATGATCGTCCCCTTAATAAATAAATATTTGTCGTTGGTTAAGGGTGGATTAATGTGAGTCCATACAGTGGTGGGAAACATATCATTTGTGTAGTTTTGTTTTTTTAATGAATAAATGTGAGCATCACTCTCAATTACGCCAATATTTTTTAGTGCGCCCCTTACAACGAGGGCCGAGAAATTGGGAAGCAACAACATTATAATGAAAAATAAAGTCAGCGAAGTTGTAATGAATAGTATTACATTGGTTTTAATATGTGATTTTAAATTATTGTCAGAAAAAAATACTATAGCTGGCAAGAACGAAATGAAAACCAAAATAAGAGAGATGGCAAAAAAAATGAAGAGTCCAGTATTGCTATAAGCAGTACTAAGACGTAGAATAAATAACAATGGTATTGTTATAGCAATTCCGGAATATAAACAGAAAAAAGAAATTATAAGTTTTTCCTTAATAAAATTTTTGTTTCTTATTTCTTTTCCTTTTTTATAGTAAATGTGAATTTTTTCTCTTTTTTTTGAGAAAAAATGAATTGCAGCAAACGTAATGGGTGAAAACAAGAGGAGTGTTATTATGAATATATAATCCTGTATGTAACTGGGAATTCCCTTTATTATGGAGAAAGCTATTATGGTTGCAATGTATAATATGGATATGCAACAAGAAATCAAGGGGATTTTACTCAGTTTTATAACTCGAGAAAATTCATTATTCCATGTCAGAAAGCACATTTGACATAGAATCATGCTCGGAAAGGAAAAAGTAAAAACTAATCCTAATGATAAAATGATAAATGATATAATTAAAGCAATCAAAGTTCCTTTGTCATTAAGAATAGATGACAGGAGGACCAATTGTCCAATGTCGTTTAGGTATAGCCATAAGATAAAATAACCAGATGCTAAAAGCAATGGAAGCAAAGTTAATGTTTCTTTTATTCGTTTTTTGTAGTCAATGCTTATTGCCATTTTGAAAGATTCCTTCTCAACATTAATATCTGGGATGGATAAATGAAAAATCATGTATTTGACATTTCATAGACGAAATATTTCTTGATAAATCAATTTATTATTCTTCATTTTTGAAGGTGTCATCTCTCAAACGGGCGACTTGTCGTTCTATTGGTGTTAGTGGATTGTATATTCCCTTCACCGTTGCAGTTGAAGTTCTCGCGGTATAGGCACTGTAATGGCGATCAAAGTTTAGTTTTATTCCACAGTGTTCTGCCTGCATTCTAACAAGGCCTCTGATCATATTTTCTCTGAACCGATACCAACCTCTACGAATTCCGCTCTCACCTGTGAGTGCATGAGTTATTATATTTCCATGTGAGGTGGATCTCAGTTTTGAAAATTTTGCATTAAATTCTTTTTGTGAGAGGGATTCAATATTTAGCATTTCCATTACTTGAATGTAAGATGCGATAATATGTGTTTTCTCCCTTTGAAGATCAGCGCCCTCTGCCATAGCCCAAAGAATATAATGCATATGTTCATCTCTGGACGTTGCTGCATCATAACTACGTCTGAGGGAAGCCTCTGCGGAAATGACGGCCTCATCAAGGCCTTTCATAAATATAGAGGAGTCGACTTCAGTAATTACATGATCATCTTGCCAACATACATGAAGAATTTTTTGACACATCAAGTGAATATAATATGGGAAACCATCACTTAATGAACATATTCGATTAGAAACAGATTCTGAAATATCAACTCCAAAATAGCTGAAAGCCCCATCAACTATACTTTTCCGTCCAGTGAAATGAAGTCTGTCTAATACAACTTGCTCAATTTGGCGCTCACTAGACAAGTGTCCACCAATGATTTCATTAACCGATTGCCCAATACCTGTAAAAATAATATTTACTTTTATATCTCCATCACTTAAATGTTTTAGTAAAATTCCGAATCTCTTTTTTTCATTCTCATCTTTGATTAGATCAAATTCATCTATAACGACTATTGTTTTTTGTGAGTAATTTTCTCCGAGATATTTTAATGCTGAGACAGCACTGGCTAAGTTTTTTATTTGTGGCTCGGAGATATTCTTGGTTTCTAGCTCATCAAATCTTGTTTCTATTTTAAATAGAGGTAAATTTAAACCAAGGATAGTTGAATTTTTGTATTGATGAAGTGGTGTATTGATTTTTGCTAATGTGATAATAGCTTCTATCATTGATTCTAATGTGGAATCAGGATCACAGCTAATACAGAGAGGTGGCCGTTCTGATGATTGAGTCATAAAAGCGGCCGTTTGAGCCAATGAAGTTTTGCCTACCCCACGGTCGCCACAGATAAAAACATGTCTACCTGGTGTATATAAAGCTAACTCTATCTTTTGCATTTCTCGTTCTCGCCCAAATAATTTTTCGGGGGTCCGAATGGGAGAGCTGATAGTCAAAACTTGCCTTACCATTTCAGCAAAGGTTGGTAGATCACTATTGGGTATGTTGGGTAGCGCCATAGAGGAAGTAGCCCTTTTTACATATATAACTATAAATATACTGTATGAAAAACCACGTGTCTATCAATTAAACACGTGAATAGTAGGATTATTCGCCGTGCTTTGTCCATACAACCTGTAACTTATGTCTTGATTTGACTAGGTTTTTAACAGGATTGAATTCTTTTGTTTTTTCGTCTCTTTATAATGGAAGAATTGCAACAGATACCGTAGATCCATTGACGTTTGGATTTTTCCCGGGTTTATGCTTGTAATTCACTTCCTAAGGCTTGGAAACTTCTGCTGGTTTACAGTTAATCCTAATAGCTTTCCATTGACGTTTGGTAACCTCCAATTTCGCAACAGTGTCAATCATCACTTCATCAAGCGGGTCTGGAATAGCCGAATTTGCATAGTGCATGCAGCTGGTTCTGGCTGAGCTTCTTTCGTCGGACGCTTAACCAGCACACTCATAAAAGTTTTAATAAAATCATAGAGCTGGTTCAGATTAATCTCATGCTAACGCCTTAACAGAGTCGGTTGTGCTGTTTTTAGCGCAACACCATAGTAAAGGGCATATCCTTTTGCTTTTCTTCAACCGGTTTAAAGCGGCTTTTCTTCTCTGGTACAATAAGAACAGATTGCTGTGGTGCCGGTTTCGCTTTCAGACGTTCGATGCGGAAAGTGTTGAGGTTAACGGTCATGAGATGACCTAAATCAATTTTAAACCTCTGCCTGAAATAGTTAGCAGCTTGTTTGGCCTGTACTGCCTGCACTTGTTCTGCGGCGCGTAAGGCTTTGGCGCTTTTGGTATGGCATGACTTACGGTTAATTCGTGTGATTGCAGGGCGGTTAAGTTAGATGGCCTATTTAGTTGTTCTTTAGCAATATCCTGTCTTCCTGTCTTCCTGTCTTCCTGTCTTCCTGTCTTCCTGTCTTCCTGTTTCCTGTTTCCTGTTTCCTGTTTCCTGTTTCCTGTTTCCTGTTTCCTGTTTCCTGTTTCCTGTTTCCTGTTTCCTGTTTCCTGTTTCCTGTTTCCAGTGCTGTCTTAGCCAGTGCAATAGCTTCTTCACACTGTGCTGCAAGGGAACGGTGATCAATGCGACTCGAAGAACTGGCGCGTTCAAGTGCACGGTTAGTCATTCTGGACCACAAAGCACGCCACTCATCCATTATTCATGCTCGTTCCAGCTTCTGTTTTTGTTACCGAATCCTTGCGGTGTTATCACTCGTAGCGTCAGCATAACGTGAGCATGGGGATAATGACCGTCAAGGTCATGAAAAGAGGTGTCGGCAATCATGCCTTTACTGACAAAATTATGTTTACAGTAGTTTTTCACTAACGCGGTTTTCGGCCCAGTCTTTCATCTGCAACCACTCTTTGGCGATCAGATCAAAGGTGTTAGAAGCGTCATTGACCTTACGGATTTTATCTAACTGGCGAGCCTGATTAGGGCAAACTCCATTCGCGACTTATTTACGCGCTTGCTCACATTTCTCGCGATCTTCGGCAAGCTTTATCGCTGGATACTCACCCAACGCAAACATGCTTGATTTTCCATTGAGTTTAAATCGATAGCGCCATGCCTTTTTGCCATTGGGTTTCACTTCGAGGTAGAGACCGTTAAAGTCATTGATTCGAAAGAGTTTTTCTTTTGGCGCTGGCAGTGCGGCATTGGGTATCAGTGAGCATAACGGCGCCTTGTTTATTTATTATACCGTTATTGAACTAACTTAAATGAAGATGGACTCATCCATGTACTCATTGACAGCATTGTTACGAGATTAGTTGAGACTCTATGAAATGAAAAATCCACGCAAATGCGTGGATTTTATAGTTATTGCGCTCTCTATGAGGCTCGGTGAAACCTCATGAGACGGCAAATTTTATTTAGACGTTAAACAGGAAGTTCATCACATCGCCATCTTTCACGATGTACTCTTTACCTTCTGAACGCATTTTGCCGGCTTCTTTCGCGCCCTGTTCACCTTTGTATGTGATGAAATCTTCGAAGGCGATAGTCTGAGCACGGATAAAGCCTTTCTCGAAGTCGGTGTGGATTTTACCGGCTGCCTGCGGTGCGGTCGCGCCAACCGGGATGGTCCAGGCACGCACTTCTTTCACGCCTGCGGTGAAGTAAGTCTGCAGGTTGAGCAGGGCATAACCGGCGCGGATCACGCGGTTGAGGCCCGGCTCTTCCAGGCCCAGTTCGGCCATGAATTCGTCGCGCTCTTCATCTTCCAGCTCGGCGATGTCCGATTCCACTGCCGCACAGACCGGCACCACCACTGAGCCTTCGGCTTCAGCAATCGCGCGCACCTGGTCGAGATACGGGTTGTTCTCGAAACCGTCTTCATTGACGTTGGCGATGTACATGGTCGGCTTCAGCGTCAGGAAGCTGAGATAGCGGATCGCCGCTTTCTCATCGGCGTCCAGCGCCAGCGAGCGCAGCATACCGGCGTTTTCCAGATGCGGCAGGCACTTCTCCAGCGCGGCCAGTTCCGCCTTAGCATCTTTGTCGCCGCCTTTGGCTTTCTTCTGGCAGCGCTGAATGGCACGTTCGCAGGTGTCGAGATCCGACAGCGCCAGCTCGGTGTTGATGACATCAATATCTTCCGCCGGGTTTACTTTACCGGAGACGTGAATGATGTTGTCGTTTTCAAAGCAGCGCACTACGTGGCCGATGGCTTCAGTTTCGCGGATGTTGGTCAGGAACTGGTTGCCCAGGCCTTCACCTTTGGACGCGCCTTTTACCAGACCGGCGATGTCCACGAACTCCATGGTGGTTGGCACCACGCGCTGTGGCTTAACAATTTCGCTCAGCTGATCGAGGCGCAGGTCAGGCATCGGCACCACGCCGGTGTTGGGTTCGATGGTGCAGAACGGAAAGTTGGCTGCTTCGATACCCGCTTTGGTCAGCGCGTTGAACAGGGTGGATTTAC
>Ga0308166_1003060_pt1 | contig 14561 bp, 18 predicted proteins | sample PhyCR2_2_FD_202137 | JGI IMG/M metagenome (GOLD analysis project Ga0308166, IMG submission 202137) | Phyllosphere microbial communities from UC Gill Tract Community Farm, Albany, California, United States - DLSLCC.R2 | ecosystem: Host-associated > Plants > Phyllosphere > Unclassified | place... | reverse complement strand
TCGATCAGACCCACGTCGAGGAATTCCGCGACGCCTATATCGCTGGTGAGCATGTGCCTCCGCTCGCTGTACAGGTAACAGAGCAGGGCATAAAAATCATCGATGGCCATCACCGTTACTGCGGGGCCAAACTGGCACAGGAGGCCGGTTATGATATCCGACTGGAATGCAAAGACTTCATAGGCAGTGAGGCTGACCGTATCGCCTTCATGGTCACATCCAGTCAGGGGCGCGCACTGGAACCACTGGAACGAGCAGCAGCATATCAGCGCCTGATTAATCAGGGCTGGGAACCGGCGCAGATTGCCAAAAAAGTAAAACGGTCGATCACGGACGTTGAAAACCACCTGGCGTTACTGACATCTGGCGATGAGTTGATCGCACTGGTCAAAAACAAAGAGGTTTCCGCCACTACCGCTGTCGCCTTGGTGCGTGAACATGGTGCGTCAGCTGGCAGGGTAGCAAAGACGGAACTGGAAAAGGCAAAAGCTACGGGCAAGAAGAAATTAACCAAAGCCGCCGCACTGCCAAAATTCAGCGCAAAACAAACTCGTCAGCTGGTGGACCTGCTAGCTAAACATTGCCGGGTAGAGATGGCCAAAGAGGACCCAAAGATTACACTCATGTTTGAAACTGAACTACAGGCGTTTACAATAATGGAAATCATTCAAGAAGCTAAAAAAATCAACTTATAGTAAAGTTGCCTGATTAAATTTTTTGGAGGCATGGGTTAATGAAAGTCACCGCTGTTAGAATATATGACCACTTTATCAATTTAATTCCTCATAGTGCTGCTGGTTATGGCAATCTATTTGACATTGATAGTGTTAGTTTGTTACTGGGAACGAATGGGTCAGGTAAAACAAGAATTCTTACTTCATTAGCTAATGCTATAGGCTCACCTCAAGATGATGCTATTCAATTCTATTTTGAAGCAACCCCTAATGGTCATATTGAGCCAGAATCTCCTTATAACAAGCATTTGTGCTCAATTTATTATTCTGCATTACCTTATAAAAGAAAGCTCAGCCGCAGGAAAGGCATAATTAATGCATCACCTAACAGTAAAGGTTTGACTGATGATAATCGGCTTGAAAAGTTTAAGGTTATATCGGAAGTTTTAAAAATTAATACTCAGTTAGAGTGCGTAATAAGCTACACCAAGTTGGTTTTTCGAACAGTTTTAATTCCCATACTACGTAAATTTAAAAAGGTAAATAACACTAAGATAGGCTTTCTTCTCTCGGAGTTATCAAGCCTAGAGTCGGGGCCTGATAAGGGGATGCAACATGATTTAAATGTTTATGCTATGGATAAAAAAAGAGAAAATCTTCTAAACGAAATCGAATATATTTTAGAGGATGCAATAATAATTAAGCTAGGCAGTCAAGAGGCCTTCCTGTTTTTATCTTCAATGGAATACATACACAGCTACGAGAGCGAAAAAAACGTAAAGTCATTGGTGTTGGAATTTTTAAGCTATGTTGGAATTATAGATTCTGAACGTAAATTACTACGTGAATATAGTTTAGAAAGTCTCGTGGAATGTGTAAGGAATACAGATCGATTAATTGAGTTTTTTAGCAACCAAAATGAACGCTTTTGGGATTTGAGAAAGCTAACCTTTAAGATTAGTAATCTAGATGATTCAAATATCATAAAAAGTGCTAAAACATCAATCAAAATCGAATGGTCAAATCAGAGCTCAGGGTTACAGGCCTTAGTAGAACAACTTTCATCAATTGATGACGCAGTTGGAAAAGCAGCTGAGAAAAAATACAGCTCAGTTTTACTTTTAATTGACGAGGGAGATGCATATTTGCATCTCGATTGGCAAAGGAAATATATATCAATTATTAATAAATTTTTAGGAGGGATTAAAAGAAAATACAATTTAGCTAATCTGCAGCTAATCCTTGCTACTCACTCTCCTCTCCTTGCTGCTGATATACCTGGAGATTATGTTATTAGTCTCGACTCACAAGACTTTCCAAGTACGTTTGCAGCTCCAATTGAAGAGGTTATTTTGAATGCGTTTTCATCAAGTTCTTTAGGTGAGTTTGCAGCTGGAAAAATAAATGAAATATATAAGCGAGCAAAATCGAAAAAAACAACCACGTTCGATAAAAATTTAGTTAATTCTATAGGGGATATTTCAATTAAAGCGGCGTTGAAAAGAGAATTTAACGATGATAATTAATATATCGGATGTTTGGGAAGATGCATCGATCCAGCATTATGATTTTTTGAGCTCTAAAATAGATGATGGTATAAAGATTTTAGGGTCTACAATAATTGATATGTATGTTAGAAGCTTTCTAGAAGAAAATAGAGAGATAATAATTAAAGGTAAGCCAACTGATTTAATACTTTGTATTGAGAGTTTCAAGAATTATTTTGGAAGTAAAGAATTAAGTAGATGCGCATTACAGAAAATTGATAATATATTTGATTTCTCATCTTTTTCAAAAAAATCAAATAAAGAATGGACAGCTTATGATCTATGTTCATTGGCAAAATATAAAGTCTGCTGTTATTGCCATATGAATAATACAGGAACAAGCCTTCCAAACGATGAAGAAAAGGGTTATAGACCACCCATAGACCATTTTTATGCTAAGTCAGAATATTCATTTCTTTCTTTAACGTTATCGAATTTCATTCCATGCTGTGAAAAGTGTAATGGAAGTCAGATGAAACATTCAATTGACTTCGCACTGGTTCCTCATTTAAATCCCCTTATTGATGAGGAATCAATTGAATTTGAGCTTCATCCTATAACTTTTGGTGAAAACTTGGCAGAGGCTCTTGCTCTACAATTATCTGCTGAAAATTATACATTAAGAGTGGAGGCTAAACGAAATCTAGATCTTTCAAATATGTCTATTAAGACTTTTCAACTTAAAAGTAGGTATAATAACTATTCTAAACAGGCTTATCATTTGGCCAGAAGAGCTAAAAATTTTATGGCTCGTAAGGATATGTTAGATAATGAACTAATGTTTAGAACCGAACTGGAAGACTTACTTGAGTTTGACCCTTATTTATATAAAAACACAGAGTATGGGAAGTTAAGGCTTTGTATTGCAAAACAGTTTGGTGCTATTGATGAGATTTAACATGTTATTTAAATAGTAAACGATTGATCTTGCCAGATATGATAACTCGTTATGGTGTCGCTTTGCAGAGCATGCTGCAATGAGTCGTATCGGAACTTATGGGATTTTAAAAGAAATATTTAGGCAGGTTGTGCTGCTGTTTCGATTCCTCAATAACGCAATATCGCTCGGTGTTATAGCTTCAAGAAATAAAAAGTGGAGATAATAATGCGTGATATGTCTAAAGTACTAGAGGGCTGGGCTGAATGGGCTCGCGCAGAAAATGATAGTATAAGTTATTCATCAATTGCAGCTGGTTTTAAAGGTTTGATTCCTCAAAACTATCATATAAAAGTTCCTTGTACTGATGAGGATGGGCTAATCATTGATTCATGTTTAGCAAAGCTCAAAAATAAATGTCCTGATGAGTATGAATTACTAGTGCTTCACTATTTTTTTCGAGTGTCCAAGCGCAAGTTAGCCAAAAATTTCAAACGAGATGAGAAGCTGATTAGAGTTAAAGTGCAGATTGCAGAAGGATTTGTTAATGGGTGTTTGTGCATGATAAATGCAAGGTTATCAATGGATTATTAGCTAGAATCACCAGTATGGTGAAATAAAGATACACCCATGTGTCGAACATAATATGGTAATTGAGTGGCAGGATGATTCGTTATGCTTTTAAAGCGTAACGGATTATCCTCTGATGTACACTCAGCAACAGCAACATTTTCGCACAAGTGATCTTTCCAGTCTTTAAGCTTTGTGGCTGAATTTTTGATTTTTATGTATAAAATTATGCCTCCATGATCATCTCTGATAGTGCCTGAACCATATCTTTCGTTCAACTGAATCCAACCGCCATAAATATAAGCAGGGCCATTCCATAGCTTTGCCTCACCAATCCATTCAAATTTCCCTAATTGATGTTTAACAAGTATATCAACATGGCCTCCATGCTGAGTGTCATGCTCTGCATCGTAACAGCGACCTTTAAGGAAAGTGATTAAAACAGCAGTTAATTCGTCTTCGCCCCAATGGGCTTCTTGATACATATGCTTGTTATTTTCAATATTGTGGATAGCATCATCAATATCTTTATAAAGTTGTTCGACAAAAAGCTCTTTTGTATCAGCGAACTTGCGATTTAAAAAGCCATTTAAATCAGGGTCATATTTTTGCAAAGTAAACAAATCTTCTAAGTTAAAATTAGCCATGAATGCTTTCCAATAACTTAGTAGGTGTAAAATACGGAAAAATTAATGTTTCGTAATTATCTACTTTTTGTCCAGTAACTGGATGAAAGAACTCCTTTTTAGACAGAAGGTGTGATATTTCATGATCTTGTAAGGGTATAGGTTCTTCATCATCCGATTCAATGAACTGGAAATGCATGTCAAGAAGATGCACTCTATTGCTGGACAAATAATCAGTGGCTTTAATCAATAATGTGCTTTCTTCTGGCGATGAAAAGCTCTTACCTGTGCCGTTAATTAATGTGACATAGGTGATATGAGTTAAATTTTTAGCATCTTCACTAGTTAGGAAGCTAACTATTTCACGACATAAATAAAATACAGGGCCCCTGAGGTCCTCTTGTATTTTAACGTTTATGTCGTGTTTAGTTATCATTTTGACTCGATCAATTAGCCTGAAAGTTACTGCGTTTTTTTTCAGCAATGCTTTCTAAAGATTTAAGCATCTTCTTGATTATAAAGACTACATCGTCAATGTTAGTACATTTCTCGACAGATGCTTCATAAAGATGACTGTTGGGCTTGTCAATCATAGCCCTTTTACCTGGCAATACTAATTCTACTGAGTGTGAATGTGAAGGCCCGTCTGTCAAATCCCAGATTTTACCTATCTTGTATTTGGTTAGAATGGGGCTGGCAGCTTCACCACCATGGTGGTAACTGTCACTACGAAGGCAACTTTGTCCGGGTTTTAACGTCAACGAGCTGGTATTGCCGTCTGAGGTAATAAAAGCTATACGAGAAACCCTCCCGTCTTGCTGCGCGTAAAGTTCTTGTACGAGTCCAAAAAGGTCCAGTGGGGATGGTAAGTTTACCCCTGAGGTAGACCGGACAAATTGTTCAACCAAAAACTGCTGCCTTTCTGACTCAGAACGAGGTAGGACAGACAGGTCAACTGTTAATGCCAATATGCCTTCGGAAGGTAAAACCATGATTGTGTTGAAACATTGAGTCACTTCTCTTGTTTTACACTTAATCTCGCCACCATTAGCCTTAAGCTCCATTCCCTCATCACTAAGATGAGAGGCATCAAGCTCTATGATTTGCGTATAAAAAGCTTTAGCAGTAACAATCGTAGTTTCAACTTGGTGCTGATCCACCAGCGTTGTAACGTTATCAAGGAAATGTAGTTCACTGTCTGCTAAAAGCAGCTGTTCCTTTGGTAATGGGATTGGATAGGATTGAGTAAAAACATTATCTGATGCACGTAACCCACTAAGCGAAGACTGAATCTGAAGCAGCGTTTCTTCATCAAGCTTGTAGAGTTTTACAAGTCTGTTTCCACTAAGAATCAAACTTTGCCAAACTCTCGCAACAAGAGCTTCAGCATCATTATTGTCAGTAGGTAAACCACGAATCCTGTCTAGAAAGGGGTTCAATCCAACAGCAGTAATCCCTAAAGGGGTTCCTACCAAACGTCGTGCTGATCTCCAGCCAATTCTTTCTGTTATATCTATCAACGTGTTACAAGTTTGGTCATGCATAATTTTTATCGCCACTTAATCCAAAAATGCGGATAAATCATTAGGAAAACTCATAAAAGAAATAAGATAACTGTTTTGTTCTAAAAAATCATTAGCGCGGTCCGCAAAAACACGCGTATTGTGATAAGAGTGGTTACTACGCGGTACTACTTATAATCCTTAATTTCCTACCGCATGTGTATGTCTAAACGCCTTGAGTCTAACCAGCCTCGAGGCATTTTTGTTTTTGGCTTTAGTACTGAGCGATTTGTAAGTGAAAAGTGTAAAAATCAAGCCCGGCATTGACCTATATAATGCCGATTGTCTGCGCGTGCTGAAAACCATGCCAGACGATTCAGTTGACCTGATTGTTACCGATCCGCCGTATTTCAAAGTAAAGCCGGTAGGGTGGGATAACCAGTGGAAAGGGGATGAAGATTATTTAAGGTGGCTGGATTGCTGCCTGGCGGAGTTCTGGCGGGTGCTAAAACCCAGCGGGAGTATCTATCTATTTTCGGGGCATCGACTGGCATCTGATATTGAAATCATGATGCGCAACCGGTTTAACGTTCTGAACCACATCATCTGGGCTAAGCCCTCTGGCTGGTGGAATGGTTGCAACAAAGAAAGCCTCCGAGCCTACTTCCCTGCCACAGAGCGAATACTGTTTGCAGAGCATTATCAGGGACCGTACAAACCAGACGCCTATGCTCGGAAATGCGATGAGTTGAAACGGCAGGTGCTGACACCCCTTATTGATTATTTCCGTAATGCCCGGTCAGAGCTGAGTGTAACCGCTGCCCAGATTGTTGCGGCAATCGGTAAGAAGAACATGGTCTCGCACTGGTTTGGTACCAGTCAGTGGCAGCTACCCAGCGAGGCTGATTACCTCAAATTGCAGGCGCTGTTCAGTGAGATAGCCATCGCACGGCATCAATCAGGAACGTTAGCCACACCTCACCACCAGCTGGTGGACACGTATCACTCATTGAATCGTAAATATCTGGAGCTGCAGGAGGAATACAAATCCCTTCGACGATATTTCGGCGTCACGGTAGCGGTTCCCTATACAGACGTATGGACACATAAACCGGTTCAGTTTTACCCCGGCAAACACCCATGCGAAAAACCCGCCGACATGCTGGAGCAGATAATCAACGCCAGCAGCAGGCCGGGTGATGTAGTCGCTGATTTCTTCATGGGGTCAGGGTCAACGATAAAGGCGGCAATTAAGCTGGGCCGTTCTGCAATTGGCGTTGAGCTGGAAGAGGAACGATTCCGACAGACGATAAGCGAACTGAATCAGCTAATCGAGTAAATCAAAATTTATTAATAATTATGAGGGACCGCTAATGGCTGAGCCATTAAGCACCGGCGCTACGGCAACAGTAGCTGGCTGGGGCATTGTCACGTCTGCGCTGGTGGGTTTTATCACCTCTGTAGATTACTCAATCGCGTTTGGAGCGTTTGCCGGTTCGATGTGTTTTATCGTCACCGCCAGCGACCTGACGCGACGACAGATATTTGGTTATTTCCTGTTTGGCTATGCAGCTGGCGTCTTTGGGGCCGGATTTGTAGCGGACAAAGTAGAGGACTATTTCGATTATCGGGAAAAACCACTTGATGCCCTGGCGGCTGTCGTAATTTCCGCTGCTGCGGTGCAAGGCTATTTCTGGCTGAAAAATGGTGGCGTTTCAAAACTGCCATTCGTTAAAAAATGGCTGGGGGAGAAATCATGATTAGTAGCGATTTCCTGACAGTGATTGATGTCGCCATTTGCGCGGCTATTGCGTTGCGCCTGATGGTGTTCAGCAAAACAGGGCGAACACATAAACGCGGTATTTCATGGATAGCTGCGGGTCTGATTCTTTTTTATGGCAATTTTGCATTGCTTTGGCTGTTCGGGCAATACCATGCCAGCGGCTGGCCGGTAGTTGTAGCGAACGCGCTGATCTGCGCGGCTGTATTTGCGGTGCGAGGTAATGTTGCACGCATTGTTTCATACCCACCACGGAGTAAAGGTGATGAGTAGAATCATTGAAATCCTAAATTTTGAGGAGGGTTATCGCGAGACTCCCTATTGGGACACCCGCAATTTTCCAACGGTTGCCGGTGGTATCAGGATTGGCCCTCAGAACGCACCGCTCAATCAATATCATTTTACCGTCCCTCGCCGTGCTGGTGACGTCTGGAAACAATGCTTGGTAGAAGCTAAAACCGCCTCAATGAATCGACAGCCTGCAATTGTGGCTGCACTGGCCCAGTGTAACGACGCACGTCGCGATATTCTCTGCAGCATGGCCTATCAGATGGGGGTAGCTGGTCTGGCTGGTTTCACTAAAACGCTGGGCATGATTGCACGCGGTGATTTTGCCGGTGCAGCTGGAGGAATGCTGAATAGCCTCTGGGCGCGCCAGACACCTGACCGCGCACGCCGCCATGCTGAGGTTATGCGCAGCGGCACCTATGACGCCTACAACGGTTTGATCTGATGCAAACGCTATTAACTTTGCTGGCCGTAATTGCCGGTCTGGTTGTGGCTTCGTTCGGACTGGGCCGCAACAGAGGCAAAAACGCAGCTGAAACCACAGCAGCAGCTGAGCGGGCGTCTTTACAGGCTGAGGAATCAGAAAAGCATATTGAGGTACTGCAGAATGCTATCGATGTTCAGCAGGATATTAACGGCATGCCTGATGCTGCTGTCTCTGAACGGTTGCGGGAACGGTGGCGGCGTGAGGGTGATTGATACCGGCTGTGAGTGGGTGCGCCCCATTTATGTCAGTAACCATGATATCGATGTCATGAGCGCCCCTACACAGCGGGCGATTCTGGGACATAACGAAACGTGGGAAAAAAATTGTGCTTAGATACTAATAATTGAGTGAAATTCGGAGATTCTGCAAAATTGAAATTTCAATCCCTAAGTGTCACCTGATAGTCTAAACGTACGTAGTACCTATCAGGTCAACGTTTACAAGGGGGATGAATGGATAGTGAATCAGAATCAACATTACTTTCTGATGTAGCAGACGCAGTAATTGGTGTCCCTGACGCCATAAAAAAACCTTTAATGGATGCATTGTCCGAATTATTAGGTGGTATCGTGGCAATACCAGCGGCGAAGCTTAATCAAATAGCTCAATCTATTAAGGACACTACTGCTGCAAGGACACTAACATCTGAAACTATGGCGAAGTTAGCCGCAGATAAGATCGCTAAGGATCCTGCAATGGCCACTATCGCCGCTGAAATTTATATGCCTACAACATTACGCAAAGCTAAAAACAGGCTTAGCGTTGCCAAAACTACGACTATGCATTTTTCTGCCGCTATAAAAGGAGTCAAACAGCATAATATTTCAGCTCCCAATGATGATTGGATGAACTTTTTTTCTCGCTATGCTGAGGATGCCTCATCAGAGCGATTGCAGGATCTTTTTGGACGAATTTTAGCTGGGCAAATTACGCGCCCAGGAGCATTTAGTTTGTCAACCCTTCGTGTATTAAGTGAATTAGATCAAGATATAGCTGAAGATTTTAGTTATGCGTGGTCGAAAAGTGTTGGAGATGCAGTTGATTATAGTCAAGAGTGGAAGCTTGGTAGCACATATTCTCTATGGAAACGTTTAGTTGAAGCTGGATTGATGGCCTCATCTGTTTCGGAGCAGTATGCCCCTCCTTTTATAAAAGAACTCAAAACCTTAGCTCAATGGGTGCCAGTTAATAAGGATGGAGTGGGATTAATGGTCCATTTCAATAAAAATCTTTCCAATGGTTGGGAACATATTAGTTTTACTCGTGTTGGAAAAGAGATCGGTAGCATTATCGATAAGCCTAATTATGAAAGTAATCTTAAACAGATGGGAGCAAGATTGCGACATCATGGAATTCGGCAGGTGGATTATTTCCATGATGGAGGAGGTAATGAGCCGCTTTGGAAAGCTTAATCTAATCCGGAAAAGAGGTGCTGAAATTCATTGTTTATAATTTAACCGCCTCAGGGCGGTTTTTTTGGAGCAATCAGTGATTGTAATACTAGATGCGACTGCCATCGGTGGCACCAATACTCAGGGCATATCAGTTCCAGACGCTATCGTTATTGGCGGTCAGAATAAACCACCAGCCGACACGATTTTCATCCAGAACGATAGCAACAAAACACCCACATCACCGTGGTATGTCACTCAGGTAGACAGCATGCATTACACGATGCTGAATGCCACCGCCCCTAAAGGATGGCAATACCTTGGCGCGTTCCTCGTTAGCGGTGAAACCGGTGCTCAAATAGGGCGTGCGGAGGGTGCTGTCTGGACGATATCTAACCCCAATATGGTGCAGCATATCAGCACATCTGCTGGTGGTCAGGCGGCTGTCAGTATACTCACTGCCGGAACATGCACGCTGACGGTTACGCTGCGCGACATGGTTTCAACGCTGGTGATAACCGCCGTCTAACAGCCAACCCAATTAATTAGAGGTAGCTATGTCTGAGTCATTAACCATAACGCGAACGCCCATCCAGATAACGGATGGCACGAACAGCGGCCACGTAACAGTAGATGATGGGTTTATTGAGTATGCCGACAGCGCAGATTCAATCGCCTGGCATCAGGCCGGTCGCGTGTTGAATGTATACGCTCCGTGGGTGGTATGGCTGCGCGTTGCATCAGGTACAGAGGCCGAAGTGGTAGTAACTAAACGCACAGGTTAAGCCCATGCAAACCGACCAGTTAAACCGACCGCGACCCCCAAAAAGTTTTTTGAATGAGTTAAACCCCCACATCAGCCTGATCCCTGCGAATGAAATCAATGAGTGGATCACCGAACAAATCCTCAGTGAAGAGGGGGCACTCCACAATTCTGAACATCTCCATCTAAAGCATGCCGATATTCGATTTATGTGGGCATCGACCGCATTCACTAAACGCGGCAGAACTGTGCTGGGTCAGGCTGAAGAGGTCACCATGCGGGCCGGTGGATGGCAGAAGGCACGCATGCAGCAACAGATGCATGAGTGGTTCGGATATGTTCCCCGCTTCATCATAACGCTGGCTGCAGATTACTGCTGTGAATGCAGTGACCTCGACTTCTGCGCTCTTGTTGAGCATGAGCTTTATCACATAGCACAAGCGCGTGATGAATTCGGCGCGCCAAAATTCAATTCAGAGGGGCGACCAGTTATGACAATGCGCGGGCATGACGTTGAGGAGTTCGTTGGCGTTGTTCGCCGATATGGTGCCAGCGCTGACGTTCAGCAATTGGTGGAAGCTGCAAGCCAACCCGCTGAGGTGGGACAGCTTAATGTAGCCAGAGCCTGTGGAACGTGCTTGATGAAACTGGCGTAAATTTTAGAATGCTTTAGAAGAATGGTGAAATATGGCTGCATTAAAACCAGAGGTGAAAGCCTTCATCATTCAGTCACTTGCATGCTTTGATTCGCTAGCGATTGTTGCTGAGGCCGTCCAAAAACAATTTGGCATTAAAGTTACACCCCAACAGATTGAATCACATGACCCAACAAAGGCCAGCGGCAAGGGGCTTGCAAAAAAGTGGGTCGCTCTGTTTAACAGCACACGTACCCGGTTTCAGACCGAAATATCTGACATCCCGATTGCCAATAAATCTTATCGTCTACGCACGCTTGATCGCATGATGACCAAGGCCGAAAAAATGCAGAATCTTGCGCTGGCCGCATCACTGATGGAACAGGCAGCCAAAGAGGTTGGGGAAGCCTACACCAATCGGCAGAAGTTTGAGCACACCAGCCCCGATGGCAGCATGGCATCAAAACCAACCGTGATTCAGCTTTTACCCGTTGAGCCTAAGCATGAGTGACGCCGTACAACTTCCGATCCCCGCCAAACTTGCCCCGCTGTTTACTGCGGTAGGTAAACGCTATCGCTGTTCACATGGTGGGCGCGGCAGTGCAAAGACACGCACGTTTGCCTTGATGACAGCCGTCAGGGCATATCAAGCGATGATGAACCGTGAGAGCGGCGTGATCCTTTGTGCTCGTGAGTTCATGAACTCACTGGAAGAGTCGAGCATGCAGGAGGTTAAGCAAGCGATCCTTTCCGTGCCCTGGCTGGCGTCCAACTTTGACATTGGTGATAAATACATCCGCACCATCGACAAAACGGTGACATACGTCTTCTCTGGTCTGCGGCATAACCTGGACAGCATCAAGTCAAAAGCACGCATTCTACTGTGCTGGGTTGATGAGGCTGAGTCAGTCAGTGAAATTGCCTGGCAGAAGCTTAGCCCGACAGTCCGTGAAGAAGGTTCAGAGATTTGGGTAACGTGGAACCCGGAGCGCGACGGCAGTGCTACCGATAAGCGGTTCCGCAAAGAGGCTGGTGACGACTGCATAACCGTAGAGATGAATTACACGGATAACCCCTGGTTCCCTGACGTGTTGGAGGGCGAGCGCCAGAACGATGAGCGCCGTCTCGATCCGGCAACTTATGCCTGGGTATGGGAGGGCGCATACCTCGAAAACTCAGACAAACAGGTGCTGGCTGGCAAATACCGCGTTGCTGAGTTCTCAGACAATCTGTGGAAAGAAGCGGAGCGGCTTTTCTTTGGTGCTGACTTCGGTTTTGCCAAAGACCCCAACACATTGACGCGATCATTTATCCTGCACAACCGACTCTATGTTGAGTACGAAGCCTATGGACAGCAAACCGAACTCGACCACATGCCCGCTCTATATGACACCATCCCCGGCGCACGCGATTGGCCCATCAAAGGTGACTCAGCCCGCCCGGAAACAATCAGCTATCTCAGGCGTCAGGGATTCAATATCTCTGCGGCTGAAAAGTGGCAGGGCAGTGTAGAGGATGGCATCGCCCACCTGCGCGGCTTTGATGAAATCATAATCCACCCACGCTGTAAGAACGTGGCACGCGAAGCCAGAATGTGGTCCTACAAAACTGATCGCATTACAGGGGAAGTATTGCCAAAACTGGCTGATGGTAATGAACACTGCTGGGATGGCATTAGATACAGCCTCGATGGTCACATCAAACGCAAGGCTCAGACGATGGGCATGATGATTCCTAAGCGCCTGCAGGGACGTTAAAACTAATTTGTGGTGAGAGTGCCGAAAATGACCCTTTCACTATGATTTTTGGCTATGCATTTTCAGGCCAGTTTTATGCACGGTTTATGCAGCCGGATTTCAGTTCTGCCGCGAGGAAATCATAGATTAATAACCCGTTCATGATGAATTTCGCGCGAGTGGCATTTCTGAAAGGCGGGTAACACCCATTATGTTAAAAAAGGGGCCGAAGCCCCAGATTTTACCAGACGCCATTATCTTCTTTTACTTCTCGCAAAACTTCTGGCTCAAAGTAGGAAGATTTAACTTCTGAATCTTTGAACCACATACAAATATGTTCATTACTATCAGGTTTGTAATAGCTTACGGTCATCAAGGGACCGCCTGACTTAAGTTGAACCACTGTCCCATTTGCAAATTTACTAGCCATGTAAGTCTCCAAAATTATTGATAAAGCTTTATTAATATGTGCCCAGCAAATTCCTAATTCAAGCGATAAAATACACCTATCCCTTTCTCTTTAGCTTTCTGCAAGCCGCACTAAACGCAGGTTTTTTGATTGGGGAATGGAGATGCTTCATCGCATCCGGGTTAACCCTGAAATTCTGCCAGTGTTGAAAGCCTTATAGCGGAATATCCTGGCACAGTTCATTAACTTAAGGTCGCTTATGCGACCTTTTTATTGCCTGAAATCCACCAGCGGGAAAAACATGACTGATAAATTAACACTCGCCGTCAATCACGCGCTGAATGACGTCAGGATGGCTCGTGCGCGCGCAATGGCATTTAACCCTGGCATGGGGCTGGATACAAAGCGCGAGACCGCATGGTGCGAATACGGCTTTAAAGAAAACCTGACATTCGATGATCTGTACAAACTGTACCGGCGTGGCGGCATTGCTAACGGCGCAGTAAATAAACTGGCATCAAATTGCTGGAAAACAAACCCGCAGGTCATTGAGGGCGAGCAGTCCGATGAGTCGAGAGAGGTGACCGCGTGGGAACGTTGCAGTAATCAGGTATTCAATCACCGATTCTGGCGCGCATTTGCCAAAGCAGATATAAGGCGGCTGGTGGGGAGCTGGGCTGGCATCCTGCTGCACGTCAAAGACAGCAAGGACTGGATTGAGCCGGTTGTTAAAGGTAAAGCGCTGCAGAAAATCACGCCGGTATGGGCTAGCGCATTGAAGGTTGCCACCCGCGACAGCAATGGCGCTATCACGATGTGGCAGTACACAGAGACGCTATCGGACGGCAGCACTGCACAACGTAAAATTCACCCTGACCGCGTTCTGATCATTGGCGATATGTCAGATGACGAGATTGGCTTTCTGGAACCGGGTTATAACGCCTGCGTCAGCCTGGAAAAAGTCGAAGGTGGCTCTGGTGAGTCGTTTCTGAAGAATGCGGCGCGTCAGCAGAGCATCAACTTCGACAAGGAGGTCGATTTCAAAAATCTTGCCTCACTGTATGGCGTCACGGTGGATGAACTGCAGGAGCGTTTTAACGAAGCCGCACGCGAACTAAATCGTGGTAATGACACGCTACTGATTACTCAGGGCGCGCAGGTCACATCGATGGTTAATGCCGTCTCTGACCCAGAGCCCACCTATGAGGTTAATCTAAAGACATTTTGCGCCTCGGTTGATATTCCCTCGCGCATCATCGTTGGCAACCAGTCAGGA
>Ga0308166_1003059_pt1 | contig 14562 bp, 9 predicted proteins | sample PhyCR2_2_FD_202137 | JGI IMG/M metagenome (GOLD analysis project Ga0308166, IMG submission 202137) | Phyllosphere microbial communities from UC Gill Tract Community Farm, Albany, California, United States - DLSLCC.R2 | ecosystem: Host-associated > Plants > Phyllosphere > Unclassified | place... | reverse complement strand
GGCATTGCTGGATAGCCTCGCCAAGAATTACGCCGACATGCCCGATGACCAGAAAAAAGGTTTGCTGGTCATGAACTCGCAGTTGCTTGGTGTGCTTGCGGCATCGGTACAGAGCAATGCGGATGCGCAGAGCCTGCAAACTGGGGCATGGGTGGCGGGTAATGCAACGCAGTATAACTATCTGTTCCACCAAGAAGTGGAGGAGATGACTGAGGAGGTCGCTAGTAAGAAAACCGAGGCTGAGAAAAATGAGGTTCGTGCCCGCTACGCGCAACTTGACGAAGCTAGAAACGGGGAGCTGCGATCGGTTTGCCAAGCTGCTCCCGCCGCATGCGATGCAGCATCAAATCGTTTAATCGCGGATGAGCCCAAGCTGCGTGAGTTGGCCAAATCGCTCTATGCACAAGGTCATACCAGTGAAGCCACTACGATTGCGGCAATTATCATCAGCAATAACACCACTGCGACTTTAACGATAGCCACGGAACTGGCGGCATTGCGGGATGGCGACCAGTCTTCATTCTGGGACGCTGCTGCTGGTACACTGCTAGGCGCATCACTTGGAGGAATGAGGCCGAGTGGAGGTGGCGTCGCTGCAAAAGGCGCAGCAACGGCCCTAGAGACAACCAGTCCTGTTGTCGTGACTGGGAAGCGTGCAATTGATAAAGCACAAAGCTACGAGGGTGCACTTCGAGACGTATATGGTAATGTCCCGTATGCGGAGCGCCAGTACACAACTATTGTCAATGGGCAGCGTGTTAATGGTGTCGCTGATAATGTGACTATTGTTAATGGGCAACGGACTGCTGTTGAAGCTAAGTTTGTAGAGGACTGGAGGAGCTCGCTCCGAAATCCTGCTAGCTCAGTGGGCTCAAAGCCTTGGTCGGCTGCTGAACAGACCAAAATGGTAGATCAGGCAAAAAAATACTCATCCGGCTTCGAGGGTGGCGTTATCTATCATACGAATAGTCCAGAGTTGGCTAGTCATTACTCAAAAATATTTAGTGAGTCAGGTGTTAAAAACTTTAAGTTTGTAATTACGCCAGTAAAAAACTGAGGTGATGTGTTGGCTAATCAGATAGATGAGTTAGAGAAGATTTTAGGTGGGAAGCTCGAAAGGTCTGATGCTAGAGTCATCCCTGGGACGGATGGTGCAGCCACCAGGGAGGCTATGTATTTCTCTGATGATGGGAAAAATAAATTCCGAAAGCAATTTAAAAATATCACATGCTTCGCCGATCCTACGAACGCAACTAGTGGTGGGATCAATGAAGCAGGGTGTAGCATTACGCCGTTAGGTGGCCCACTATTTCACGCTGTCATATATCACGGAGATATTAACGGTTGGAGAAAGGATATTAAGGTCGGTGCCGAGGGTCTCGGGTTGCTGCTGGCTCGAATCGAGGATGATCAATTTGTTATTAGCGATGGTCGCTCCATTCCTCTGTCAGAGTGTAAGATAGAGTTCTCTTAAGCTTACTCCACTGACACCGGCTTTGCGCCGGTGTTTTTGCATCCTTTCTGCATCCCTTTTGAGGGGGAAGGGGGGATGGTTTTATTTGATTGGTCTGTTGGCGGTTCGCTCTTTAATAACGTGGTTTTATTTTTTTCTTTTTTTTGAGGGGGCTGCTAGCTTTATGGTTAACCAAGACGGATGGTCTATAAAAAACCATTTTTTGTAAGTGATTCAATTGATTAAGTTTGAGTGATAGATGGGGCAGGCCATGATTTTCGAGTAAAATTGGGTAACCTACCCTCATCTATTTTTCTCTATTAATAATCAGAGGGTTACTGGGTTTGTTTTTTTCAAAGCATCGTTCACTAGAAGGTGCGCGCTTTCGATTAGCTGGGCCAAACCAAAGGTTTGAAGTCGCTGTGATCCGCTTGAGGAAAACGCTTGTTCATTCGCCATAGCTGATGCCGAAGCCAAAAGCTCACTCGCATTCACTAATGCTTCTTCGGAGCTCAAGTCTGACCTCACATTGAAAACACTGGTAGGCAAATCATTATCATCTATTTGCGTGTTCATGAGCGGCACTCCAATGCACCACACATTGAATGAGCGTCAACGGCAGAGCGCGAACACCTCATCACGACTTTTATTTCAATAACTCGACAGTTTCGATTTGTAGAAAACATCCACTCGATCCTCAGACAGTTAAGGGACCACCACCATCGTTGCGACACGAGTGGGTGGTGGACCGTGCGAGGGTCGCAAACCGGTGTCCGAGGGTACCGGCCGGGCAAAAGCCCGCCTCACACGGTCCACCATAGATGCGGTAAGCAGGCATAAAAAAAGCGCCTGCTACAGAGCTATGGCGCTACCGCGCCTCAGACTACTTCAGGTTGCGACACCCAGCCACAGGATTTACTGCGACGGCGAATCCTAGCCAAGTTACTTCCTATGGCTCAACCTCGGCAGGTCGTGGGAAAAGTCCGAAGCTCGGGAACACGGCATTACGTCCTCAAAAATGATTCAAACAAGGACTCGCTCAACCTGCAACTCGGCGTATCGCTGACCGCCGAGCAAGTGGCGGCGCTGACCCACGACATCGTGTGGATGGAAGAAGCCGAGGTCAACGGCCAGAAAGTCCTGACCCCCGTGCTCTACCTGGCCCAGGCCGACAACCGCCTGGCTCCCAACGGCGCGCTGATCCAGGGCCAGGACGTGAGCCTGATCACCGGCGGCGACCTGCACAACAGCGGCACCCTGCGGGCCACCAACAACCTGAACATGGTCGCAGGCAACATCGACAACAGCGGCCTGATGCAAGCCGGCAATCGCCTGGAAATGCTCGCCACCGACTCGATCCGCAACAGCCGTGGCGGCATCGTCAATGGTCGCGACATCAGCGCCACTGCCGTGACCGGCGACATTATCAACGAGCGCACGGTCACCACCTTCAAGCAAGAAGGCGAGGGCTATCAACTGCGCAACGACGTGGCCAGCGAAGCCTCACGCTTCGAAGCCACCGACACGCTCAAGCTGAACGCCGGGCGCGATGTGCTCAACGTCGGCAGCAACCTCAAGGCCGGTGGCAACGCCAGCGTGACCGCCGGGCGCGACGTGCTGATCGCCAGCCAGACCGAACAGGACGACTACGCCTACCAACGCCGACGCATCAGCGGCACCGAGCAAACCATCCTGCAACACGCCTCCGGTGTGGACGTGGGCGGCAACCTCGCCATCGACGCCCGTCGCGACATCGCGGTAGTCGCCAGCACTGTCAGCGCGGCCAAAGACCTTAGCGTCAAAGCCGGTGAAAACTTGACCCTGGCCGCCGCCGCCAACGAACAACACGACTACTCCAAAGGTAAAAAAGGCGGCACCAAAACCACTACTCAACTGGACGACGTCACGCAACAAAGCGCCGAACTCAAAGCCGGCGGCGACCTGATCGCCATCGCTGGCACCGACCTCACGCTAGTCGCCAGCAAAATCAGCGCGGGCAATGAAGCCTATGTGCACGCTGATAACGAACTGCAAATGCTGGCGGCGCAGGACAGCCACTACTCGCTGTACGACATGAGCAAGAAGGGCAGTTGGGGCAGCAAGAAGACCCAGCGTGATGAAGTGACCGATGTGAAGAATGTCGGGAGCGAGATCAAGACTGGGGGGGATTTGACGCTGGAGAGCGGTGGGGATCAGAAGTATCAAGCGGCGAAGCTTGAGAGTGGTGGGGATATTGCGATTGTCAGTGGAGGGGCGGTTACGTTTGAGGCGGTGAAGGATCTGCACGACGAGAGCCACACCAAGAGTAAGGGCGACCTCGCCTGGACCAGTTCCAAGGGCAAGGGGAATACCGACGAGACGCTACGCCAGACGCAGATGATTGCAGAAGGCAGCGTGGTGATTAAAGCCGTCGATGGCTTGAAAATTGACATCAAGCAGATCGATCAAAATACGGTTAGCCAGACGATTGATGTGATGGTCAAAGCCGACCCGCAACTGGCCTGGCTAAAAGAGGTCGAGCAGCGCGGGGACGTGGATTGGCGCCAGGTTAAAGAACTGCACGACAGTTTCAAATACAGCAATTCAGGCTTGGGCGCCGGCGCGCAAATCATCATTGCGATCATCGTTACGTACTTCACGATGGGGGCCGCCAGCGGTGCAATTGCCGCAGCGGGTTCGGGGACATCGATGGCGAGTGCCACGGCTGTTGGGACTGCGGCCACGTCTGCCGGATGGGCCAATGCTGCGGGCAGTACCGTGCTTGCTGGCATGGCGAGTAACGGTGCGATCAGCGCCATCAATAACCGTGGAAACCTGAGCACCGTCTTAAAGGATGTCACTTCCAGCGACGCGATGAAAGGCTACGTGGTGTCCGGCGTCACTGCGGGCTTGACTGCAGGTGTCTATGACAAATGGACCGGCACTCAGACGGGCACTTCCACTGCACTCCCCAACTCAGGTGCAGTTGCCACCGTAAGTCCGTTGAGCACCTGGCAAGGCGTGGGGCAGTTCACCGCCAACCAAGTACTGCAAAACGGAACATCCCTATTGGTGGATCGGGCGCTCGGGGGCGAAGCCCGTCTTGGCGACGCGTTGCAGAGTAGTTTGGCTAACGCATTTGCGGCTTATGGATTCAACCTGGTTGGGGATATTTCCAAGAACCGGTTTGCAGAAGGTGGCATTACCAAGATTGGGCTACATGCCTTGATGGGCGGGTTGGCAGCTGAGGCTTCTGGAGGAGATTTCCGCACAGGCGCTCTGGCAGCGGGTGTGAATGAGGCATTGCTGGATAGCCTCGCCAAGAATTACGCCGACATGCCCGATGACCAGAAAAAAGGTTTGCTGGTCATGAACTCGCAGTTGCTTGGTGTGCTTGCGGCATCGGTACAGAGCAATGCTGATGCGGATAGCCTGCAAACTGGGGCGTGGGTTGCGCAGAACATGACGCAATACAATTTTCTGGAACATCTCCCACCGGGCTTAAGTGAATACGGATCAGCGGCGACTACTCTGGCAAAGGACATGCTGGAAAAAGGTGCCACTAACGACCAAATTGCCCAAGCACAGCTGAAGCTGGCCCAAGGACAAGGTTTTGAAGGGGTTCAACCGGCTAACGAGTTCGTCAAGGCTTGGGGCTATTTTATGGCCGGTGAACTCACCGGTGCGGGGCTCGCGGCTGTATTGGGTCGGCTTGTGATGGGAGGTGCAAAAGGATTGCCTTCCGCCCTGCAAAATTTCGGCGGCCGCACTTTCGATGATCTATCTGCCGCAGCTTCAAATCCTATCAATAAGGAAGGTCTGACAGAGGCTGCTAGGGCGCTCACAAAGCATGCTTCTGGCCAGCGAGCTACTGGAACGTTCCCAAAACTCACAGGTGGAATTGAAAAGCAAAATGCAACTGCACTCGGTATTATTGATGACGTTCTCAAGAATCCAAATTCAACATTCTCAAATTTGAGTCGCGGTGGGCTAGAGGTCCGGGCTCCCGATGGAAGAGGTCTGCGCTACAATAAGGATGGCTCATTTTCTGGGTTTTTGGACCCTAAGGCGAAACCATGAAACTTGAAAGTAATTCGGATTTTGAAGTTCTGGGCTTTAGTGATAGTCGCTATAAAAGGCTAACTGCGGAGATTCAATATAAAGGTGAACCTATTGCTCAAGTTAATCAGGATAAAGGGGGGGACGCTTTAGAGGTGGAGATCTTTGCTGACTTAAGTAGCGCGACTTTGAGAGTTCCATTCTCTGGTTTTTTTGAGGCGATGATTTTAGCGAAAGACTTCATTGTCGAGTCGGGGTGAAGCTAGAAGAAAAAGTGGGGCAAATTTGAGCGTCACTTACTTGACAAGAAAGAGCGAAAAAAGGGGGCAGATTTGAATGGCACTTACTTAACAGCTAACCGGCTGATCTGATTACAAAAAAATAGAAAAAGGCCGCCCTTGGTCTACGGTGATAGTTGCGAACACACACCACTGGAACAAGGACAGCCCGCGTGAATCGTAGACGTCAAATCGTCAGGCATCAACAGCAGCGCATTCAGCAGCACGCCAGAAACAGCAATGCCGATGCGTTCTTTAAGCTGCTAGCCGATCCGGCGCTGCTACATCGTGCCGAGTCAGTGATGCCCAAGCATCGTCAACGCTTGTTCCCGCCGACTGAAACACTGTCGATGTTTCTGGCTCAAGCCATGAATGCCGACCGTTCTTGTCAGAAGGCCGTGAATGATTTTTCGATCAGACGTTGCTGCGATGGGCTAAGCCCCAGCAGCGTGTACACCGGCGCTTATTGCAAAGCACGGGCGCGGTTAGCGGTAGAGATGGTTTCAACATTGTTGCGCTCCACGGGATCAACGATGAGTAATAACGCGTCACCATCCTGGCGCTGGATGGGGCGTCCGGTGCGCCTCGTAGATGGCACCACAGTGGCCCTGCCAGACACTGCGGCCAACCAAGCTGCCTATCCGCAGTCGCGTGGTCAGAAAGCAGGACTGGGTTTCCCCATCTGCCGTTTGGTAGGAATCATTTGCTTGGCCAGCGGTGCTGTTTTAGATGCCTCGCTGGGGCGCTTTCGAGGCAAAGGTGGCGATGAACAGACGCTACTCAGGACGATGCTCGACACTCTGAATCGAGGCGACATTGTGTTGGGCGATGCCTACTACGCAACGTACTTTCTGCTGTGCGAACTGCAACGTCGTGGGATCGATGGCGTGTTCGAGCAGTATGGCGCCAGGCGGCGCAGTACCGACTTTCGGCTCGGGCAATCGCTGGGGCCGGAAGATCATTTGGTTGAGCTGACAAAACCTGGGAATCGACCTTCCTGGATGAGCCAAACTTATTACGACGATGCGCCTGAAACACTGACAGTGCGTGAGCTGAAAACCGGCGGAAAAATCCTGGTGACCACTTTGAACTGCCCGCAGCAAGTCCCCAAAGCGGGGCTCAAATCACTATACAAAGACCGTTGGCATGTTGAGCTGGATCTGCGCAATATCAAAACAACGCTGGGGCTTGAAACGTTGAGCTGCAAGACGCCTGGCATGGCTGTAAAAGAGTTGTGGGTGTATCTGCTGGCGCATAATTTGATTCGGATGATCATGGCCAAATCAGCGCTATTAGCTGATTGCTTGCCACGCGAGCTTAGCTTTAAACATAGCCTTCAATTATTCCTTGCGATGCAGCAGTACAGCTCCGACGAACAGGACGATAGGGTGCAGGATTTACTCAAACTGATCGCCAGAAAACGTGTCGGAAACCGGCCGGGACGGATTGAACCTCGCGCCATAAAACGAAGGCCCAAGCCTTACCCGATGCTGATGCAGACGCGCTCGGCGGCAAGGGCCGAGGTCAGGAGAAATGGACACCCGAAGAAGGTTAAGTAAGTGCCATTCAAATCTGTCCCCTTTTTTCCCGCATCAGGGCACTATGAGCCCTCTGGTCGGGCTGCTCAAGCCGCAGCAGAAAATGCTTTCTCTCAAAAAGGGCTTGAAGTGGGGGGGGAATATATAGAAAAAGTATGGGTGCCAGATTCTAGCAATTCAAGAAAAGGTGCCTGGGTGCCGAAATGAATGACGTCATTAAAGAGTTTGATGAACTTTGTGATATAGCTATAGCCGCTTTTGGTGAAGAGCTAGACATTTCCTACGAGATGTCTTTGTTAAATATTTTGGAGTTTGTAAAAAAGCATCCTGGCTATAAAGAAGATTTTATAGATAGATTTAAATTGATCTTAATGTCTGGAAACTCGCCATTTGAAGTTGTGGCATTTTGTATGCGTGAGCTTCAGTGGCCCGAAATTAAAGAATTTGTAATTTCAAAGATGAATCCTTCCGAGGACCCTCGTAGCGAGGCCCTGCGAAGCACGTTAACGGCATATGACGAACTTTGGCCTGATGCGGATCTTTACCGTTACTATGGAGTGAATTAATTGGTGCAAAAGGAATAGCGCAAGCTTCATGGGAAGTGGAAGTCAGTTCTGGTGGTAAAGGTGCATTGTCTAGACCTGAAATAGGATTACACCTATTTCACCCTGGCGCCCGGTGCACCGCGTCGGGCGTTTTGTATTTCAAAGACAGGTGCGGACGCTCGCGGTTGTAGATCGACACCGACTCACTCACCATCTTCTTCGCCTGCATCAAATCTTGTTGTCGCTGGAGCAAAAGCTCTGTCTTCAATATCCCTTCTACCGCGAAGGATACCTTCACCCTGGAGACCGTATTCAAGGACAAGGACGGTAAAGAACTGGGCCGTGTGCGCAAGAGTGAGTCGCTGCGTACCTGGATGCAATTGTTGTTGATCGTTGCCGTACCTTTCCGCCAGGACACCCACGAGGTGGTGCAAGCTCTGACCCGCAGCACGTTGGATGAGGCGGTGCAGCGGCGCTTGTTGTAGTCGTTCGTTTTATATCTGTAATCGCCATGGGTTTGTGGCGTTGCTTTCTGTCGTACATGGAGTTTTCAAATGAAGCGAAATCCGTTCAAGCAAAAACTGTTGGCCGTAGTGGTCGGTGCAATCAGCAGCCAGGCATTGGCCGTTGAAGTGGATCTGGGTCAAGGCAAAACCTCATGGAAGGGCGAGACGTTTAACGAGTCTCTGACCTTCACCGGGAGGCTGACTGAAGCAACCAATCAAACGCCCACCCCTGAGTCTGGCACTACTGCGTTGATGGGCGTCAGTGTTTCCAATACCAGCATTCAAGGTTCGCTGATCAATCGTGCTGATATTGTGATGACCTCCGATGGGCGTTCCATTCGGGCGTTTGCCGTGGACCCATTCGGTTTTGCAAACGACGGCTCAACCCCCAGTACAATCACGGGTGATCTGATTCAGGCCGGTAACATCACCATGAACAATGGGGGTTATGAAGGTTTTGAAATCGGTGATGCCGTGATCGGCGGCAGCGTCATCAACTCGGGCACGATCAAATCAACCCCCATTGTACCGGGCACCTCTGCTGTCAATGGCACGTTTGGCGGCGAGGGCATGTTCCTGCATAACACCCAAGTGGCAGGCGACGTCGCTAACACGGGCGTGATCGAGATGGTGGGGGATGATGTGGTGGGTCTGGCGGTGGATGGCCCGCAAGCGTACCCGATCAATATCGGCGGAAGAATCATCAACTCCGGTACCATCACTGCAACGGGCCAGCGCGCCTGGGGCATAGAAGTTGAAACCACCACGAGTGCTCTGCGCATTGAAAACAGTGGCCTGCTGTCTGTGAACGGCGCAGATGCTTCCGGTATTGTTTTTTATGCAGGCACCGTCGACTCGATCCTCAACACCGGCACCCTCGAAGCCAAAGGCGCCGACGCCAAAGCGATCGATCTCCTGGGCGCCACCTTCACCCAGAACAGCCCCACCGGCTCCCGCGGCATCATCAACCGCGGCACGATCACTGCCGATGGCACGGCGATTTCCGTCGACGTAGCCGAGCAAACTTCCGTCTTCGAAATCAACCAGCAAGCCGGTGAAATCCGCAGCAATTCCGGCATTGCCATCGACGCAGCCAACCGCGCCACCCTGAACTGGACCGGCGGCAAAATCGTCGGTGATGTGCTCAACGTCAACGCGATGAACATCGCCGGCCAGGCTGACTTTTCCGGCAGCCGCATCATCGCGCCGGTGTCGATCAACTCGGGCTCTCTGAACCTGTCGGCCCCGGGCACGGTGCTCACCGGTGACCTCAACGTCGCCAGCGGTGCAGGCATTGATATGCGTCTGGCCAACAGCGTAGTGCCGACTACGCCGTACCTGACGGTCAACGGTGCGGCGAATTTCGCCCAGGCATCGAAAGTGACCTTGAGCGCCAACCCAGGCGATTTCACCCCCGTGCCAAGCGGCACCGAATACACCTTGCTGCAAGCCAGCAGTGTGCAAAACAACGGCCTGTCGGTTGCCAGCACTTCGTCGTTGCTGGACGTGCTCAGTTACTCGGCCGATGCGCAAACGGTCAAGGCCGTGGTGGGGTTGAAGAGCAATCAGCAAGTGCAAGAGGAACTGACCGGTGCGGGCGCCACTGAGCCGGTTGTCACTGTGGTCAACGAAGCAAAAAATGACGTGCTCGGGCAGTTGGCAACGGATGATCCGGTGTTCCAGGCCCTGGCCAACGCGGGCACGGCGCAGCAGTTGGCGCAGGTGGGCGAGCAACTCAAGCCGGACGTCAACCGTGGTGCGCTGGACGTGGCCTTGTCGGGCCAGACGGTGATCAATGGTGCGATCCTCAATCGCCTCTCGGGCCAGCGTGATAATCGCGAAGCCGTGGGTGTGTGGTTGCAAGGCTTGAGCAGCAACATGGATCAGGATGGCCGCAGCGGCGATAACGGTTATTCGGCCAACAGCAGCGGTATGGCAGTGGGTGTGGATGGTCGGTTGAACGACAGCACCACGGTGGGTGTGGCTTACAGCTACCTCAATTCCAACATCCATTCGGACCTGGGCACCAAGACCGACGTGCAGGGCCATGCGCTGTCGTTGTACGGCAACTGGTCGCTGCAGAACTGGTTTGTCGACGGCAGCCTGAGCTACGGCCATAACGACAATGACAGCAAGCGTCGTGTGGCGGGTACTACCGCCAAGGGCAGCTACGACAGCAATGTGTTGTCGGCCAGCGTATTGGGCGGCTACAGCTTCAAGCTGTCGGATGCTGCCGTGATAGAGCCGCGAGTGGCGGCACGTTATTCCAACGTGCGCATGGACAGCTTCACCGAGAAGGGCTCTTCGGCGGCGCTGAGCACCGGCTCGCAACGCTATGAAGTGGGCGAGTTGGGCGCGGGTGTGCGCTTGGCCGGTAACTTCCCGTTGACCACCGGCAGCCTGCAACCGGAGGCCACATTGATGGCCTACCACGACCTGATGGGCGACCGCGTGGCGCAAACCTCCAGCTTTGTGCTGGGTGGTTCGGCGTTTACCGTCACGGGCGCTTCGGTCGCACGTGACAGTTACGAAGCCAGCCTGGGCCTGAATTATCAGGTGTCGGCGCTGACGGTGGGCGCCAGCTATACCCGCCAGGCGCGTAGCGGGTTTGATGCTGATGGGGTGATGGTCAAGGCGCGTTACGCGTTTTAGGGTTCAACCCGAACAGGGGCTCTTTGCGAGCCCCTGTTATCCCCAAAAGCAATAATCTTTTTTTCTTGAAATTTGCTCGCCGATATTTTGGTTTTTTTAATTTTTACTCGACGTTTTTTCGCAGTCCCCACCCTAATACGCAATTTCCCGCACCCTTTCTTTGTTTAGTATTGGACCTAGTGGCTACTGAGTCCCAATGGGTCACTCTGTTCAAAACAAGGAGAAGCGACATGATGCCCAAGGATCCTTCCAGCAGTGGCCGGCCTGACCTGCTCGCGGCTTGCTGAAATGACCGTGCATACCCCGTTGGCGGCCCTCGCCGGTAACTATCTTCACGGCGACATTGTGGCTGCTCACCGACATGACGAGGGTCAGTTGGTCTATGCCATCAACGGTGTGATGCTGGTGTCGGTGCAGCAGACAACCTGGGTGCTGCCTTCCGGGCACGCGCTGTGGGTGCCCCCGGCGATGGAGCATCAGATCCGCATGACCGGCGAGGTGCGTATGCGCACCTTGTTGATCTCGCCGGGGGCGCATCGCGGCTTGACGCATGAGTGTCAGGTCATAAGGGTTTCGCCGTTGTTGCGCGAGCTGATTGTTGCCGCGGGCGATGAGCCTGACAGTGAGCCGGCGTTGCTGCGCCATCTACAGATTGTCGATCTGATTTTCTCCGAGCTCGACCGGGCGCAAAGGGTGCTGGCGCATGTGCCGATTCCGGATGAGCCGCGGCTCAAGGCGCTGTGTGCCGACTTTATCGACAACCCTTCCCAGGAATCGACACTGGAGAGTTGGGCGGCGCAACTCAATATGAGTTCACGCACCCTGGCTCGGTTGTTCCAGAAAGAGCTGGGCATGAGCTATGGCGAGTGGCGCAAGCGCACGCGGTTGCTGCTCAGCATGCAGCGGCTGGCCAGTGGCGTGTCGATCCTGGAAGTGGCGTTGGAGCATGGCTATCAGAGCCCGAGTGCGTTTACTGCAATGTTCAAACGCACCATGGGTTATACCCCCAGTCACTGTCGATTGGTGTGAGCTGACTCGGGGCTTGGCCTAACGCCCGTGTAGGAGCGAGCTTGCTCGCGAGAAACCCATAGGCGCCGCGTTTATTCAGGAAACACACGTTATCGTTGACGTTTTTCGCGAGCAAGCTCGCTCCTACAGACCCCACCTTGTCCCAATCAAAACGATGGTTGTCCAGAACTCGGGAGATGCACACCCCGTTGCGCTTTTACCCTGCGTCTCTACTTGGCCTTCTGGATTTCTTTGATGGGTTCGCCTTCTTTTTCGCCACGGCATGGCCGTCTCTCGCTGCTCGGCGTGGCGGTGGCGTTGTTGGCGGGTTGTTCGTCCTGGGTTGCCCACTCGCCAGCACAGCCACATCCCGAACGAATCAATGCCCTGAGCCATCTGCCGCAAGGTGTTTCGGCCCAGGCATTACCCGAGCGCTGGTGGCAGTTGTACAACGATCCACAGCTCGATGGGCTGGTGCAGCAGGCATTGCTGCACAACCGTGACCTGGCGGCAGCCCAGGCCCATGTGCAGGCGATGCTGGCCGGGATCATGCAGGCTGATGCCGAGCGTTGGCCGGCCACCCAGGCGTCACTGGGGGCGGCTTATGGCAAGACCGCCGATGATCAGACCCTGGCCAAGGCCACCGATAGCCATGCACCTTCGGAATGGGCGTTCAACCCCGGCATGGAATTGACGTATCAAGTGGATGTGTGGGGCCAGGTTCAGCGCACGATCGAACGAGCCCAGGTGCAAGCCGCGGCGGCGCAGGATGCCGAAGACCTGTTACGCATCACGGTCGTGGCGCAGACCACCCGTGCCTATGTGAATGCTTGCGCCCTCGGTGCCCGTGCCAAGGTCCAGCGTCATTCGTTGGACGTGGTCGGGCGCAGCCTGGCGTTGATTGATCATCAGCGCCAGGCCGGTGTGGTGACGGACCTTGAATACACGCGTATGCAAGCCTTGCAGGGCGAAACCCAGGCCTTGCTGCCGATGCTGGAGGCGCGTCGGCAAGCGGCGCTGTACGAACTGGCAATGCTGACCGGGGTGGCTGATCTGCAACAGGGTGCTGGCGCTGCGAGCTGTGAAGTGCTTCCACACCTCAATGCCGAACTGCCGGTGGGCGATGGCTGGCAATTAGTGGCGCGCCGCCCCGATATCCGTCAGGCCGAGCGAGCGTTGCAGGCGGCTACGCTGCAAGTGGATATCGTCCAGGCCGACCTGTACCCCAAGGTCACCTTCGGCGCTTCAGTGTCTTCCTCAGCCAACAAATTCCATGAGCTGGGCGATAGCAGCGCGGTGATGTTCGGCATTGGCCCGCTGATCACCTGGCAGTTTCCCAATTGGCGCGCCAACCGCGCGCGGGTCAACCAGGCGCAGGCGCTTGAGCAGGTGGAGGTGGCGCAGTTCGAGGTCAGCGTGCTCAAGGCCCTCAAGGAGGTGCGCCAGGCCCTGGCGTTATACGACGGCGAGCGCCAGCGCCACGCGGCCTTGAGCCAGGCACTGGACAGCAGCCGCCACGCCTACAGGTTGGCCCAATTCAACTATGACGCCGGGGCTATCGACTTTCTGGACGTGCTGGACAGCGAACGTGAACTGATCCGTTTGCAGGCCACCCGCGCCGACGCCGATGGCCAGTTGCTGCAACGCCAGATCAGCCTGTTTCAGGCGCTTGGCGGTGGTTGGCAGCCTTCAGCGCCCACCCACGCTCACACCATTTTTTCCGGTACCCAGCCATGAATATCGCCGTTGATGAAAAAACTGCTGTCCAGGATGAACAGACGCATACGCGCAAGCAACGTCGCAAAAGAAGTCTGATCCTGCTGGGCAGCGCGGTGCTGTTGATCGCAGCGCTGGTGTTCGGCGTGTACTGGATGACGGTCGGCCGCTACCTGGAACAGACCGATGATGCCTATGTGCGGGCCGACTGGATTCCCATCAGCCCGAAGGTCTCAGGCTATGTGGCCGAGGTGGTGGTGGAGGACGATCAGACCGTCAAGGCCGGGGATGTGCTGGTGCGCATCGAGGACCGTGACTACCAGGCCCGCTTGGCACAAGCTCGTGCAGAGCTGGCCGAGACCCAGGCCTCGGTGGCAGCGCAAGAGGCCAACTTGAAAGTCACTGACAGCCTGATCGCCCAGCAAAAGGCCGGGGTTGCCCAGGCTGAGGCTCACGCCCGCAGTGTGGCCGCTGAATTGCGCCGCGCAAGCCTCGACCAGCGCCGCTACGAAGGGTTGGTGCGCGACCACGCCGCCAGCGCGCAGCGTCTGGAAACGGCCGCCGCCAGTTACACTCAGGCCAATGCTGCGGTGGAAATTGCCAAAGCGATGCAGCTCCAACAGGAAACCCGCTTGACCGTGGCCGTCACCCGCCGCCAACTGGCCCAGGCTTCGCTCCAGCGACAGATTGCCCGGCGTAGCCAGGCCGAGGCGCAGTTGAACCTGGCGACGCATGCCCTGGAAGACACCTTGATCCGCTCACCCATCGACGGCGTGGTAGGGCAGCGCAAAGTGCGCACCCGCCAGTACGTCGCGCCAGGGTTGCCGC
>Ga0308166_1003056_pt1 | contig 14573 bp, 10 predicted proteins | sample PhyCR2_2_FD_202137 | JGI IMG/M metagenome (GOLD analysis project Ga0308166, IMG submission 202137) | Phyllosphere microbial communities from UC Gill Tract Community Farm, Albany, California, United States - DLSLCC.R2 | ecosystem: Host-associated > Plants > Phyllosphere > Unclassified | place... | reverse complement strand
TAGTTGATTATTCAGAAAATTTAACTGGATTAAACGCAAAACAATTACTTGAAGAAATTAATACCACGCTTATTGAGACAGAGCTATTCAGCCCAGAAGATATTAAAAGCCGTGCGCGTAAAGATGATGTTTTCCTCATTGGCTTAGGGGCTGATCAAGCCTATATTCATGTAAAAGCCTACATTTTGTCAGGAAGAACAGCCGAACAAAAACAACTTATGGGTGAGCAGTTATTAGCGGCACTCAGCAACAAAAAATATCTACAACCAGATTTTAATAAAGAAATTCAATTGTGCGTTGAGCTTATCGATATGCCAAGAGAAGATTATTTTAAGCAAGTTGTATAACACTAAAAAAGCGCAATTTCGATCAAGAATAGAGATGAGCACTATGTAAAAGTAGTGCTATCGAATGAACAGACATAAATGTATGGCTGTATATATACAAAAGCTGCAACTGGTTTGTGATTATATTCAAAGACATTTAGATGTTGATCGATTGAGCCAGATTGCGGCCTTATCCAAGTTTCATTTTCATCGTATTTTTGCCATTCATATTGGCTTAAATGTGATGAAGTTTATTCAACTTTCTCGTTTAAAGCGGGCCTCTTTTCAACTGGCATTTGAACCTGATCTCAAAATTATTGAGATTGCATTGCAAGCAGGGTTCGAGAGTCGAGAGGCTTTTACTCGTGCATTTAAGCGTTCATTTGATCAAACTCCTCGGGCTTTTAGAGAGAAACCAGACTGGGAATCTTGGCACCAGAAGTTTGTTTTTACACTTCCAAAAAGTGAGCTAAAAATGAATGTAAATATTGTTGAGCGGCCTGCTGAAAAGATTGCCTATCTGTCGCATTTAGGCAGTCCAGATAAAGTCTTTGAAACGGCTGCACGTTTTATTGCTTGGCGTAAAGAAACGGGTTTATCACCTGTGACTAAATCTAGAATTTATGGTATTCCGTTTGCTGACCCTGAACAGACCCCATCTGACGAGTTTAGATTTGATATTGCGGGTTCAATTGAAAAGGCTGTACCTGAAAATACTTACGGCGTACAAACAGGAGAAATTCCTGCAGGTCGTTATGCAACCGTAAGCCATGTTGGTAGTCATGACCAGATTAAAGATAGTGTGTATTACATCTTTAGAAACTGGTTACCTGAGCACTCAGAAGAAGCTGGGGATTATCCTGTTTTTTTTCACTATCACAATTTTGTACATGAGGTGAAAGAGTCCGAGCTTATTACAGATATCTACTTACTTTTAAAGTAAGTGCAAGTGATACAGGCCTAACTTAGGTTATGCCTGTAGGTTTAGAAGTTTGATATCAGCATATTGCTCAATTAAGTTGGCATCTAACATATGGATATAATCCATAAAGAGGGTACTAAAACTTCCCATAGTTTGTGCCTGATTTGCTGCCAGTTTACCTGCAATTGCGAAGTGAACATGAGCTGAAAGTGCGGCAATGCTTGGGGTAGTCACAGCACTATATGCTGCAATTAAAGCACCCAACGCACAGCCCGTTGCCGTAATTTTAGGTTGCAACGGACTTCCGCCATTTACTTGGATAACGATGTCTAATTCTTTAGATAAAATGTAATCTGACTCGCCCGAAATAGCGATACAGTCCGCATGCGTTAAGAGGGAGAAAGCCTGTTGATAGGCTTGATCACTACTTAAGGTACTATCGACACCTTTAGATTGAACTTGGTTGCCTGCAAGCGTACTGATTTCTGAGGCATTACCTCGAATAACACTTGGCTTAAATTGTAAAAGCTCGTCCGTCATTTGACTGCGCCAAGTTAAAATTGGTCCATAGCCGACTGGGTCGAGTACCCAAGGAATATTATGAAGCTGTGCAGTCTTTGCAGAGATTTGCATAGCTTGCATTTGTTCTGAAGTTGGCGTGCCCAAATTAATGCTTAAAGCTGATGAAATCTTGGCAAAACTTTCGGCTTCATAAGGATTATCAATCATGGCAGGTGAAGCACCAGAAGCAAGTAACACATTGGCTGTATAGTTCGCTGCAACGCTATTGGTAATACATTGCACAAGAGGCGTTTTTGCCTGCATGTTTTGCCAAGCTTCAATTACTTGCTCAATTAAAGTCGATGCTGATGTCATATTATTATCCTTATCAAGCCAAAGTGATTATAGATTTAGTGAGTGAAATAATGATCTTGATGCTTACATCTCTGGCAAATCAAAGAAACATAATCGGCCGCATCATAATCAACAGTTAAATCATTTGAACCACAATGCATACAACGTTTAACCGAATAAAAATTTAAACGCGGTTCAATTTTACGCCATGCCTTCCAGACAGGTTGTACGAAGATCTGTTCGTCGTAGCCTAAGAATCGGTTAAGCAAAATATAGCTCATTTTACTGTAAGGAATATTGTGAGGACGAGGTAGCACTGAGGTTTCCCACTTTTCGGTTAAGGCTCTCTCACGATATTGTTCTAAGGTTTTCTTTAATAAATTGGTATTAATAAACTTTTCATTGCGCGGTTGTAGGGCCTTTTGTTTATAAAGATATTCGAGTGCCGTTTGAATCAAATAGTAAATTTGTCCAATCGCTAATGAATCCATTAAACGGTAGCAAAAAGTTTGGAAATGAGTACTTCCTGCAATTTGAACGCCCCATGTTCTACAATAGAACTGCATAAACTGGATAATTTCTTGATAGAGCACCTGAAATAGCACATCTTTCACTTCATCGGCGCTGCGAAATGGTATACCGAGACTTAAATTTTCATAAAACCAAAGGCGTAGTTGCTGAGTGACACTAAATAAACTTGGGTCGCTATAACCATCTAGTCGAATGTTTAAATAAAAACATTGAGGTTCATCCGCTTGGTCTTGAGCGTTTAAAATTCCATCTTTATGAAGTTGTTTAATTAGATAGTTTTGAAACATCCAGTTCGGAGTAATGTGGTGGTATTTAATTCGGTCCCAGTGAATGTATTCATCATGTGCAATATCATCACGGGCATAGTCATCAAGTACACTAAGTAAAAATAGTTTATGTAAAAAACTCAGTTGTTCCAGACTTCGCTGAGGTTGATCTTTTGACTTAAATTGGCGTTGTTCTTGTAAGCGTGTTTGCTGTAAAAGCTTTTTACGTTGTTTAGTACAGGTTTCACAGTGGCAAGTCATTTTTTCATCTTTAAATATGCGGTGCTGACAATGACTGCATTCATGAAACTGAATGTCTTGTTCAAATTGCTCGGCATCTACCCAGTACATCGAAGCTTGGCAGAGAGGACAATGGCTACTTTCATCTAGCTGTTTCTGTAGAATTTGTAAGGCCATTTTGCTCCGAACATAAAATAAAAATGAAAGGGCTATTATACACAGCAACGCTGTAGATAGCTGAGATTGTCTTTTTGTTTGCTGCTAAAATAGAAAGACCTAAAATCTACGTTTAGATTTTAGGTCTTCATCATAATTCGAAGTTTAATTAAACAGGGCACGGCAAGCTCTCATCATGTTGACTAAGTTTTTTAGCATTGATAAGTGCCTGTACTTTTTTACTTGGTAATTTAACTTTACCTAAAGCATCGTAAGTGTTGACGATTGTGGTTACCTCTTGAGCTGTCATTGAAACGCCCTCGGCAGATAGAAAAACTGCAATCACGTGGTGATCAAGTCCTGCTGCGTCTAAATCATGAATCGCTTTAATATTTTCTAAGCGATGAAAATGTGCTTTTAATTCCATGTTAATACCTCTTGTCTCATTGAAATATTCATATTGGTCTATGAGATAAGGCAAGAACCATGCCCAAAATGTAAGCTGACTCTAAAAAATGTTAAAAGCTGAAGTTGTTTTATTTTTATTGTATAGATTGATTATATAAGCAACGATTATCGTAAATTTGGTCTAATCTGTGCTAATAAAAGACGATTCTAATTTGAAATGTATAAATGAAGTCCCATTAATTTTATAAAGGTAAGTAAACACAGTATGTATGATTGAATATGGTCAACTCATAACAATTTGTACTACGGTTTCCGAAAAGTATATAAGGAATAAAGATGAATATTGCGGCACAGCCTCCAGTTCAGGCAGATCAAACAGTTTATTTAAAAGATTATCAAAAACCTTCGTTCTTGGTTGAATCCATTAATCTTGATATTCAAGTTTATGACGATAAAACAATTGTTGATTCAACATTGGTGATGAAGCGCCAAACTGCTGGAGATCTGGTGTTATTGGGCCGTGATCTTGAGTTGCAATCTATTCAGCTCAATGGTCAAGTTCTCACTCCTGCACAATATTCACTCGATAGTGAGCAACTGGTGATCACTGATGCACCAGATGAAGTCATTTTACAAACACAGGTCATTATTCATCCTGAAACCAATACTCAGCTTGAAGGTTTATATAAAGCAGATGAGTTATTTGTTACGCAAAATGAGCCTGAAGGTTTCCGCAAAATTACGTTCTATCCAGACCGTCCGGACGTACTTTCTGTCTTTACGACACGTGTAGAAGCAGACAAAAAATATCCAGTGTTACTTGCTAATGGTAACTTGCTTGAAACTGGTGAAGTTGGTGAAAACCGTCATTTTGCAATCTGGCAAGACCCGACTAAAAAGCCAAGCTATTTATTTGCTTGTGTTATTGGTGATTTAGCTGTACTTAAAGATCGGTATACGACTTCTGAAGGGCGTGATGTTGCTTTAGAAATCTATGCAATCGAGAAAGACATTCCAAAATGCCATATCGCGATGGAAGCATTAAAGCATTCTATGCGTTGGGATGAGGAACACTATGGCCGCGCATATGACCTCGACAACTATATGATTGTTGCGGTGAGCCAGTTCAACATGGGTGCAATGGAAAATAAAGGTTTAAATATCTTTAATACTTCATGCGTGCTGGCCGATGAAGAATACACCACGGACGCTGCAATTATGCGTGTGCAGTCTGTGATTGCCCATGAATATTTCCATAACTGGACAGGAAACCGTATTACTTGCCGTGACTGGTTCCAATTGTGTTTAAAAGAAGGTTTAACGGTATTCCGTGATCAATCTTTCTCTGAAGATTTACAATCTGCTGCGGTTCAACGTATTGATGATGTCGCTGTACTTAAATCGCATCAATTCCCTGAAGATGCAGGTCCATTGTCGCATCCACCACGTCCAGACCATTTTGTCGAAATTAATAACTTCTATACAGCGACAGTCTATGAAAAAGGTGCGGAAATTAACCGCATGATGTCGACTTTGTTGGGTAAAGAAAAATACCGTAAGGGTACGGATGAATATTTCCGCCGTCATGATGGCCAAGCCGTGACTGTAGAAGATTGGGTTGCTGCATTATCAGCGGGTTCAGGTGTCGATTTATCTGCATTCTTAACTTGGTACAACCAACCGGGTACACCAAAGCTTGAAGCAAAAGGTGAATATGATGCGGCAGCACAAACTTACCGTTTAAGCTTTAAACAAAGCTTAAAAGCACACCCTAAATATCCAAATTTAAAAGCGGTTCCGATTCCTGTAGCTTTAGCCCTATTTAATGCGAAAACAGGTGAACAATATACACTGCACAGTGATAGCCTATTCGTAAATGATGTTAAAGATGGCGTGTACTTGTTTGACCAAGATGAGACAACTATTGAATTTACTGGGGTGACTGAGCAACCCGTAGTATCGTTACTGCGTAATTTCTCAGCTCCTGTAAATCTTGTATTTGATTATAGTGATGAAGAATTAGCATTCTTAATTCAGCACGAAACAAATGGTTTTAACCAGTGGCAAGCAACACAAACCTTGCTTGAACGTATTTTGTTAGAAGACCATTCTGCAGATGCGTACATCCAAGCGATTCAAAGTACGTTGCCTGAGTTAGTGGGTCGTGACCCGCTTTTAGCATCGCGCTTATTTGATGTACCAAGTGAAGGTTATTTAGGTAGCCGTATCGATCAGAACTATGCACCATCTGATATTCATGTAAAACGTGAAGCTTTGCTGAATCGTTTGGCGCAAGAATTAGGTTCATTCTGGAAAGATACTTACCTAACGCTTGACCCAGACCTGCAAAAAGAATTTTCTTTAGCGATGGGTGTACGGGCGTTAAAGAATATTATGCTCATGATGATGGCTCGTCAGGGCGATCAAACTGCATTTGAATTAGCACATGTGCAATATCAAAACACAGGCAATATGTCTGAACGTTTAGGGGCACTACGTGTATTGGTTTGGCAAAATGCGCCTCAAGCTCAAGAAGTGCTTGCTGATTTCTATGACCGCTTTAAAGATGAGGCTTTGTCCTTAGATCAGTGGTTTATGATTCAAGCTGCGAATCCAAATGCGACCGCAGAAACAATTGAGTACTTAACTCAACATCCTGACTATGATTTAACAACGCCAAACCGTATTCGTGCTGTAAGCGGTGGCCTATCAAATAACCCTGAAAATACATGGGGTTTTGGTGTAGCTCACTTTATTAACCTTGCACAATATCTAGACGAGAAAAATCCAATTTTAGGTTCGCGTCTATTACAGGTATTGTCACGCTGGTATACGCTTGCAGAGCCTCAGCGCACTCAAGTTCAGCAGGCTTTACAAGCATTACAGCCTAAAGTGAAATCTAAAAACGTTTCTGAAACTTTAAATAGTATGCTGAGTGTTTAATTAGTTTGAAATAAAATAAATAAAGGTCTCATATGAGGCCTTTATTTTATATCTCTACAGAAAGATAGTATTCAGAAATTCTTTCTATAGTGATTTTGCTGTAGATAGATTGTTTAATATTTTGCTGATGGCTTTAATCATGATTGTTAATGATCTATTTAAAATATACCTTTAAATAAATCTAAAAAGAAAAGTAAACATAAATAAATGTGCTAAATAATCTTTTCTTATGGATTAATTTAATAAAATCGATTGACATATTTATTTAAATTTTTTCTAATAAATTTTATTGTAATTTAATTAATGCATTTAAAATCAATAGCTTAATTTTTATAATGTTAATGGATTGTTATTGGTGGTTAATTTAGGTAAGTATATTTTATTATTTGAAATTTCCAATAAAAATGCTGTCAAACATTTTAATTTTTTTTATGTATTATGCCAAAAATAGGGTAAAAAATATAAGCTCTAAAAGAGCAGTCAAATTAAAATGATTGTAATGTTAAGGGTTAATTTTTTTACATCTATTAATTTCAACAATTTAATGTAAAAAGGTTTAGACCATGAAAAAGACTTTTTATTATTTATCAGCAATTGCTGTAGGATTATTTTCTCTCAATACAGCAAATGCCGCTACAGCAACAGGTACATTGACTGTTAGAGCGACAGTAACAAATAGCTGTGTTCTAAATACCTCAGCCACAGGCACAACTTCAAATGCAGTCTTAGACTTTGGAACATTAAGTTCACTTGCGAGCAATGTAGACGCAGATACCACAACCACAGGTGGTACTCCAATCAGAGTACTTTGTAACAACACCGTGCCGTGGACTTTATCATTTGATGGTGGTCAGAATGTTTTATCAACCCAACGTCGCATGATTGGTGGAGCAACCACTACAGAATATATTCCTTATAACCTTTTCTCGGACACGGGACGTGCAACAGCAATTGGTATTGCTACAACTGCCTACAGCGGAACCGGTACGGGTAATGTGCAAACTGTAAATGTGTATGGTCGTATTCCTGCCGGGACGACTTTACCAAGTGCCGGTAGTTATTTAGATACAGTAACAGTGACCGTAACTTATTAATTTTTATAAATAAGAAATACTGTTAGCCCTTTTAAAGGGCTAATGCTTTAAAAGATTTATTTGGGCAAGTCATGAAAAAAAATATCTTTATTATTACGAGTTTATTCTTATCTCTATCTAGCGCTTTGAGTGCGGCTACAATCCGAATTTCACCTGTGAATGTAGAAATATTGAGTAATCAGAGTGCTTCTTCGATTAGTTTATTTAACCAGTCGAATGAAAGTACTGATTTGCAGATTCGTGTGTTTGAATGGAAGCAGAAGGATGGACAAGATCAACTTATCCCGACAGATGAGATCGCGATTAGCCCGCCGTTTTTAAAATTAAAACCGAATGATTCTTATAATTTGCGTGTTGTCAGAATTAATCCGGCAGCGATTACTGGTGAAAAAACCTATCGTATTATTATTGATGAGTTGCCAAAACCCGCGGATAGCCGTAAAGCAGCTCAAGGAATAAATGTATTACTACGTTCGTCATTGCCTGTATTTGTAGTAGATAAAGACGCGATTACTAAACTAAATTGGAAAATTGATCCTAATCAGAAATCACCTTCTTTAAATATTAGCAATATTGGAAATCGACACGCGCTTTTAAATAATTTAACGCTTGTTGATATGACAGCGAAAAAAAGTTATCCGATTAAAGTAAACACCGTAAATGGCTATATTCTTGCGGAGCAGAACCGAAGTTACACTATTAATAATTTTACATATCAGCCAACTCATAAATACAGTGTGTCTCTGACAGTTAATGGTAAGAAAACAACACTTTAAGAGGCTTATATGAAATACATTATAGGTGTCTTATGTGTTGCATATCTTCCTGCATATTCTTTTGCTGAGCAACTTCAAGATCATACGAACACCGTAACTCCTCGTGTTCCGGATGCTGTAAATAGCAACAATGAATATGCGCAAGCGAAGGGTGATAAACAGGAACAAGATCTTAACTTTACTCAGCTTTTTTTAAATATTTCTATTAATGCAAATGCTTCTGAAGACTTGGTTGCTGTCAAACAATCTAAAGATGGTAAGTTATATATCCGTGCCCGTGACTTAAAAGCTTTAAGGCTAAAAATGGATGAGCAGACTGCTGACAGTCAATTGGTATGTATTAATGATCTAAAAGGAATCCAGTTTAAATATCTAGAGAATGAGCAGTCTCTAAATTTGCAAGTTCCGTCAAACATATTGACGGGTTATGCAGTGGACCTCAATGGTCAGCAGATTACTAGCCCGCATTTGCTTAAGATGAAACCGTTAAACGCGGCTATTCTAAACTATAGCCTGTATAACAGTATAACCAATGACGAAAATACATTTTCAGGTTCGGCTGAGGGAATTTTTAACAGCGCGATTGGTAACTTTTCGTCAGGGGTTTTATATAACGGAAGTAATGAAGATAGTTATAGCCATGAAAAATGGGTACGCCTAGAAAGTAAGTGGCAATATGTCGACCCTGAAAAGATCAGGATTTATACCCTAGGGGATTTTATTTCTAATAGTCCCGACTGGGGTAGTAGTGTACGCCTTGCAGGCTTCCAGTGGTCGAGTGCTTACACCCAGCGCGGTGATATTGTCACCTCGGCACTCCCGCAATTTTCTGGTTCGGCTGCACTGCCTTCAACTTTGGATTTATACGTCAACCAGCAAAAGATTTATTCAGGATTGGTACCTTCAGGTCCATTTGACATTAAACAGCTCCCGTTTATTTCAGGCAACGAAGTCACGCTAGTGACCACGGATGCAACAGGACAGCAGAGCATTACCAAAAAGCCTTACTATTTTTCATCCAAGATTTTGGCAAAAGGTATTAATGAGTTCTCTGTGGATGTCGGTGTTCCTCGTTATAACTATGGTCTTTATTCAAATGATTACGACGATGCCACCTTTGCATCAGGTGCAATCCGTTACGGCTATAGCAATTCACTGACTTTAAGCGGGGGTGTGGAGGCTTCAACAGATGGCCTGTCGAATCTCGGCACAGGTTTTGCCAAGAACCTATTTGGTTTTGGAGTGATTAATGCCGACATTGCAGCGAGCCACTATAAAGATGAAAACGGCTATTCTGCCTTGTTGGGTTTAGAAGGGCGCATCAGTAAAAATATTTCATTTAACACCAGTTACCGTAAAGTATTTGATAACTATTTTGACCTTGCCCGTGTGTCTCAAGTCAGATATTTAAAAGATAACCAGATTAATGCCGAGTCACAAAACTATCTGAGCTACAGTGCACTGGCAGATGAGATTTTTAGGGCAGGGATTAACTACAACTTTTACGCAGGCTATGGGGCTTATCTGGGATATAACCAGATCAAATATAGCGACAATTCCTATAAATTACTGTCTGCCAACTTAAGCGGAAGTCTTAATAAAAACTGGGGATTTTATACTTCTGCCTATAAAGATTATGAAAATAATAAGGATTATGGCGTTTACTTTGCGCTGCGGTATACACCGTCTAACAAACTCAATGCGATCACAAGTGTATCTAATGAGAGTGGCAGACTGAGCTACCGTCAAGAAATATTCGGTTTATCAGAACCGAAAATCGGTTCATTTGGATGGGGTGGTTATGTTGAGCGAGATCAGGATGCACATGACAATAATGCCTCGATTTATGCCTCTTACCGTGCCCGTGCTGCTTACCTGACAGGACGTTATAACCGATTTGGAGATAACGATCAGGTTGCACTTTCAGCAACAGGTTCACTGGTTGCAGCAGCGGGACGTATATTTGCGGCCAATGAAATTGGAGATGGTTATGCTGTTGTCACCAATGCTGGACCGCGAAGCCAGATTTTAAATGGTGGGGTTAATTTAGGCTTTACTGATAAGTCTGGAAGATTTCTAATTCCAAGCTTAATGCCGTATCAAGAGAACCATATTTATTTAGATCCATCTTATCTTCCTTTAAATTGGAGCGTTAAGGCAACAGATCAAAAAACAGTGGTCGGCTATCGCCAAGGAACCCTAGTTGACTTTGGTGCTCATCAGGTTATTTCAGGATTAGTAAAACTTGTTGATCAAAACAATTCACCATTATTGCCAGGTTATACGGTTCAAATTAATGGGCAGCAGGATGGGGTTGTTGGCTATGACGGTGAAGTATTTATCCAAAACTTATTAAAGCAAAACAAACTTGAAGTCGATCTTATGGATCATGGTTCGTGCCAAGTTGACTTCACCTATAACAGTAATCAGTACTCAACTAAGAAATTGGGACCTTATGTATGTCGATAAGTATTTTTGATAAGGCTCAAATAGAGAGCTGCAAGAAATTTCCATTATTTTTAAAATACCTCATCGGTATTTGCTTATTTTATCTCGTTTATGCATTTTTTAGTCCAGCACATGCTGCTTGTACGGTAAGTGGAACCACCAATAATACTTTTATCTATACGGCAGCAAATATTAATAGTGATGCAACTGTAAACCTTTCAGGAACAATTACTTGTACAAATTTGGGTCTTCCCCAGATTTCTGCTTATATGTGTATGAAAACCGTCTTTACTGGAACAACGAATAGCCATAATAATGTTTCACTACCTTATACAGTAGCGGGTACAGTAGGTGGAGCAGGTTCTACCACCACAAACCAAACCTCCAATGTTTGGTATGGTCCAGTAAGAACGGTTGCTTCAAATAATATTGTTAACTACTCGGTAAATGTAAAAGTGCCTGCCCGAACAGGTTCACTTATTGCCTATCCTCAAGGAACATATACGGCTACGGTGCGGCTATATTGGGATATGGATGCTCTGGGCTTAATATGCGGTGATTTAATTGGTGGCTGGGATTCTGGCGATACATTACTAACAGCGAACTTTGTGGTTCCAAGTCTGTGCCAATTAAACTCAACTTCAAATGTTGATTTTGGCAATATTAATGATATCGGTATTACTAAGAAAGATTACACAGCTCAAGGAGCGGTAAATACAACTTGTAATTTTGGAACGCCATACAGTATTTATTTAGGAGATGGCAATAACCGTATCACTGGTGGGTTCAGGCGTATGGTTAATAGTAATAATGAATTTATTCCCTATCAGCTCTATAAAGATTCTAACTATAGTACGGTCTGGGACGCTACAGGTGGCGTAACCAGTGTTGGGGGAACGGGAGGAGTCTCAAAAACGGGTACAGGCAGTGCTCAAAGTACACCTGTTTATGGAAAGATTCCGCAAGGTACTTCCATCGCAAGTAGACCGGGCACTTATTCTGATAGTGTTGTTGTGACAGTGACTTATTAATTTTTTTAATCTACGCGCGGATCTTTTCACTGAAGGGATCTGCGTAATTTCAATATATTTTCAGTCTTTGAAACTTACCTGTCATCAAAAACAGTTTGACTTGAAAATACATACTGTATATTTATTAATTAGTTCTAAAAAAGAACTAGAAGAGAGTACAGGCAATTAAATAAAGTTGAATAAATATCGGTTCGTCCTTTGATTGCATTAGGGTATAAAAAACAAATAGGGTGAAATGTCTATGACATCAGCAACACTAGATAAAAAACAAGATTGTGTGGTTGTTATTGGTGTCGGGGCATTACAAGGGATTGGTGCAGCCGTGTGTCGTCTTTTCGCCAAAGAAGGTTTAAAAGTTTATGTTGCTGGGCGTACTTTCCAGAAAATTGAAGCAGTGGCTGCAGAAATCCATTCCAATGGTGGAGATGCTGTAGCGTTCCGTCTGGATGCAGAAGATATAAAGCAAGTACAAGCCCTGTTTGACACCATCACTAGTCAGAATGAGCGTATTACTGCTGTCATTCATAATGTGGGAGGAAATATTCCTTCTATCTTTTTACGCAGTCCATTGTCGTTTTTTACTCAAATGTGGCAATCCACTTTTTTATCGGCCTATTTAGTTTCTCAAAGCTGTCTAAAAATATTTAAAGATCAAAATCACGGTACGCTTATTTTTACTGGAGCGAGTGCTTCATTGCGCGGCAAACCTTTTTTTGCTGCCTTTACCATGGGTAAATCTGCTTTGCGAGCTTATGCTTTAAATCTCGCTCAAATTTATAAATCACAAGGCATCCATATTGCTCATGTGATTATTGATGGAATGGTCGATGGTGATAGAGTCAATAAAGCCTTATTAGGGCTGGGGCGTTTAGTCCGCCTTACGCGTGGCACGGGTGGCCTCAATATCGATGCGATTGCAGAAAACTATTGGATGCTTTACCAACAAACTCCAAAGCTTTGGACACATGAACTAGATTTACGCCCTTATCAAGAAAAGTTTTGAGAGACTAAAATGCTAAAAAAAATATTTCAAAGATTTCAAAAAAAGCAGGGCTGTGTAGTGGTCGCGGGCCATGACCTACAACTGATTGAGCGTGATTTTGTAATTTTAGATAAAAATGCGCACTTCCCATTACACCTTTATCAGGTTGTGCATGATTCAGCCGTGCAGAATATGAAAATTAATTCTATAAATGATGGCGTGACCGCAGTTCACTTAAACTTGGTGAATGCAGATCATTTAAAAAGCTTGGTGCGTTATATTTCCAGCCATAGACATACTATTGAGCTCTGTGTATTTCAACCAAGTTTCTCATCTTCATCAAACATCGAAGCGTTATCTTTAGAACAAATTGAACATAGCTGGCAGACCACAGGTTTAAGTGCAGTGAGTGTAGCGCAAGCTGTGATTAAGCCGATGCTCAAACAACAGCAGGGGACCCTTATTTTTCTTGGTGCACCCTCTAGTCAGTCGACTCAATACGATGTGTTAGGCCAAAGTATGTTTGCGGGTATTCGCGCTTTATCGCAGTCATTGGCAAGAGAGTTTCAGCCTAAAGGTATTCATGTTGCTTATTGCATGGTTGAAAAATGGGAGGGGCAAAATCAGCACTTTACCTCATCTCTTAAGCAAGTCTGTCAGCACATCTATCAGCAGCCTGATTCGGCATGGAGCCAAGAACTTAGCTTGTCTTGAAATTGACTTGTTCAACATTCTCAACTTAAAGCAACTGATAAAAGCTTTAGTAAGATGTTGAATAAAATTAAGTTAAGAGAATGAAAAACAATAATTATTTAACTGTTTTCTAGCCAATATCACATTGACACCTAAAACCGCTCCGATTATTCTTTGCCTGCTGGCCACATTGCCAGTCGGTTTTAGCAGACCGTTTTCATCTAGTACATCAAAAAAGAAATTTTTTGGTGTCGAACTCGTTCGTCCCCCTTCGTAGCGGTAGGACGGAGGAGGGACGCCTTCGGGCGTGCCGGTTCCTAGATGACTGGTCTGCTAACCCTTCTTCGTTCTGCCACCATAATCATTTAGCAGTGATTTGGCAGAACTTCTATTTCATCTAGGAGTCCGCTATGCGTACTAATTCTTTTTCTTTATTGGCTTTTGCCAAAGTCTTTCTATTTGTCTCATGTAAACGGTCTTTAAAAGGTTTAATCAACACAAGGTTTTCTACGCCTTAAGAATCGTTACGACTAAAAATCATAGCAACAATAAACCTGAGATAGGCGACACACCTTTTTCGTGCGGCTTTTGCATGCCTGTTTTTAGCGCTCAATTTAAGAGTGACGGCATTTCTATCTCATTTACATACAACAAAAAATTATTTTAAACGGTATAAAAATGCCAAATTTAGAAGCATCATTTAGAGCACTTCGCGTGCTCCACGCGGCAAAAGATTTATTTAATCAACATGGGTTTTACATCGGGGTCGATCGAATTGTTGAGGAAGCCAAAATTCCCAAAGCCACTTTTTATAACTATTTTCATTCCAAACAAAGGCTCATTCAGATGAGCTTAACTTTTCAAACAGATGCATTAAAACATGAGGTGTTTTCTATCATTCA
>Ga0308166_1003049_pt1 | contig 14590 bp, 11 predicted proteins | sample PhyCR2_2_FD_202137 | JGI IMG/M metagenome (GOLD analysis project Ga0308166, IMG submission 202137) | Phyllosphere microbial communities from UC Gill Tract Community Farm, Albany, California, United States - DLSLCC.R2 | ecosystem: Host-associated > Plants > Phyllosphere > Unclassified | place... | reverse complement strand
AGGCGGACTGGTTGGGGCGAGGCAGGGTTGTCGCGGCCTTGGCGACGATCGCGGCGGGGGTGTCGTCCGCGGCGATCACGTGTTCCGTCGCATAGGGAATGGGGGCGCCGTGCGCCGCGGCGCAGGCAAGCGCGAGGGCCAGGCCGAGGCAGCCTTGGGGGTATCGAGGTGGGAGCATGATTTGTCGGTGTGATAAGTCGCGTATCGATTCTGTAATCGGCCGTATTACGCCCGCAATCGCGAAATCCCACAACCGGCATGGGAAATCACGTAAGTCTGCATCGCCGACGTGGCAACCAGGTAACGGTTACCGCTACCACCATGCACGCGCCCTTAAAAAGATGTGACGTACGGCAACTGTTGCGTGCATAATCAAAAAAAGCATTAACTTATTGATTTACCACATAAAGTTGTCGTATCAGCTACAGGCTGACCGGCACCGCATTCGTCCGCCATGGCCTTCATATCCCGTGCCGCCCTGTCCGCGTTACCGTCGCGCCTCGCGCGGCTGTACGGCCGCTCGCTGTACGCCGCGCTGCTCGTGCTGGTGGCCGGCGGCCTGGCGATACCGGCCGTCGTGGGCGGCTACCTCATGATCGGCGTGCAGGAACAGCAGGCCGCGCGCCGCGAGCTGGACGAGACCCTGCAGCGCAATGCCGACATCCTCGCCCTCGGCATGCAGGAATCGCTGTGGAACATGAACATCGACGCGGCCCGCTCGCTCGTCGATTCCCTGATGCGCGACCCCGCCGTCGTGCGCGTGCACGTGGGCGCGCAGGCGGAGGGCGATTTCATCGACCGCCGCGCGGCCGCCGCGCCCGCCGGCCACGTGCTGCGCGCCGAGCGCGAGGTCGTCGTGCACGGCCAGCCGATCGGCCACGTGACGGTCGAGATGGACGACAGCCTGAGCCAGCAATCGCTGCGCGCCAAGCAGGTACGCTACGCGCTGGTGCTGGCCGTGCAGCTGGGCGTGTCGCTGCTGCTGATCCTGATGCTGCTGCGCCGCCGCCTGCTGGCGCCGCTGGGCACCCTGATGAGCTTTTCCGACCACCTGTCGCGCGGCCAGTTCGACGCGCCGCTCGCGCTGTCCACGAACGACGAACTGGGCCGGCTCGGCGGCCAGCTGGAACACATGCGGATCGCGATCGGCGACCTGTTCCAGGACATCGCACGGCGCGAGGAACGCTTCCGCACCATCGTCACGCAGGTGCCGGGCGCCGTGTTCCGCGCCCGGCCGGGTGGCCTGATCGACTTCGTCAGCGACGCCATCGAAGACATCTCCGGCTATCCTGCGGCTCGATTCATCGGCGCGCACACGGACCGCTGGGCCGACGTCATCTGCCCGGAAGACCGCAAGATGCAGCGGCACTTCGTCAAGGAGGCCGTGCTGGCCGTGCGGCCTTACGAGATCGAATACCGCATCACGGACGCCGCCGGCATCGAGCGCTGGGTGCTGGAAAGCGGCCAGCCGGTCGGCTTCGACGGCAACGCCGCGTTCTGGATCGACGGGATCATCTCCGACATCAGCGAGCGCAAATACAACGAGATGCGCATCGAGGCGCTGCTGGCCGAGCAGGGCGCGGTGCTGGACAACGTCATGTTCGGCATCATGTACATGCGCGAGCGCCGCGTCGTGTCGACCAACCGCCGCTTCGACGAATTGTTCGGCTACGGCGAGGGCGAGCTGCTGGGCGATCCGATCGGCGTGCTGTTCCCGACCGTCGAGGATTACGTGCAGGGCATCGAGGCGGCGGAACCGGTGCTGGCGCGCGGCGGCGATTTCGGCGACGAGCGCCAGTTCCGCCGCCGCGACGGCAGCCTGGTATGGTGCACGGTGAGCGGCCGCGCGCTCGACCCGGAACGCCAGGACGACGGCAGCATCTGGGTGTTCGCCGACATCACGGAGCGCCGCCAGACCGAGGAAAAGCTGCGCCTGTCGGCCACCGTGCTGGAACACATCGCCGACGGCGTGATGGTGATCGACCTGCACGGCAAGATCGTCGCGACGAACCCCGCCTTCACGCAGATCACCGGGTACACGGAGAGCGAAGCGGTCGGCACGCATTCGAGCCTCACGCGCCTGGCGAGCCACGACGCCGGGTTCTCCGAGGCGCTGTGGGCCGACCTGGCGGAGACAGGATTCTGGCGCGGCGAACTCCGGAACCGCCGCAAGAACGGCGAGACTTACCTCGAGTGGCTGACCGTGTCCGCAGTGCGCGACGATGCCGACGCCGTCACGCACTACGTCTGCGTATTTTCCGACATCACGAAGGTCAAGGAATCGCAGGACAAGCTGGACCACCTGGCGCACCACGACCCGCTCACGGGCCTGCCGAACCGCCTGCTGTTCCACGACCGCCTGCAGCACGCGATGGTGCGCGCGGCCCGCAACAACCGCGAGCTCGCGGTGATGTTCATCGACCTCGACCGCTTCAAGACCGTCAACGACACGCTCGGCCACCACGTCGGCGACGAGCTGCTGAAGCAGGTCGCTGGCCAGCTTGCCGAGTGCCTGCGCGACGGCGACACGCTGGCGCGCCTGGGCGGCGACGAATTCATCGTGTTGCTGGAAGACGTCGACGGCGCGCGCGGCGCGCGCCTGGTGGCGGAAAAGCTGATGCAGTTGTTCGAGCGGCCCGTGCTCGTGTCGGACTACGAACTGTTCGTCACGGGCAGCGTCGGCATCAGCCTGTTTCCGCAGGATGCCGCCGACATGAACATGCTGATCCGGAATGCCGACGTGGCCATGTACCAAGCCAAGGCGCGCGGCCGTAACGGCTACCAGCTGTATGCGCCGTCGATGGACGGCGACGGGGCCGAGAGACTGCGCATGGAAGGCCTGCTGCGGCGCGCGATCGAGCGGGGCGAGATCCGCCTGCATTACCAGCCGCAGGTCGAGATCGAGACGGGCCGCCTGATCGGCGTCGAGGCCCTCGTGCGCTGGCACAGCGCGGAACTCGGTCACGTGCCGCCGGCCCGCTTCATCCCGCTCGCCGAGGACATCGGCTTCATCGGCCAGCTGGGCGCCTGGGTGCTGGAACAGGCGTGCCGCCAGGTGGTATGCTGGGAGACGGCCGGGCTGGACGTGCCGAAGGTGGCGGTGAACCTGTCGGGCCGCCAGTTCGACCGCGGCAGCGTCGCGCCGCTCGTCGCGCGCGTGCTGGCCGACGCGGGCCTCGCGCCGCAGCGCCTGCAGCTGGAGGTGACGGAGTCCGTGATCATGAATACGGGCGACGCGCTCCAGTACATCAACGACCTGCACGCGCTGGGCGTGGAGCTGGCGATCGACGATTTCGGCACGGGCTATTCGTCGCTCGCGTACCTGAAGCAGCTGCCGGTGCAGACCTTGAAAATCGACCGCAGCTTCATCAAGGACATCCCTGCCGACAAGGACGACGAGGCGATCGCGGTCGCCATCGTCCAGCTGGGCAAGAGCATGGATCTCGCGGTGATCGCGGAAGGCGTGGAGACCGCCGAGCAGGCGGCCTTCCTGCTGCGCCACGGCTGCAGGCGCGCGCAGGGCTATCTGTACGGCCGGCCGGTGGAGCCGGCCGAATTGTTGGAGACATGGAGGCAGGACGATGCGGGACACGGGCGGACCAGGTTCGGATAAGGAGGACGGCGGTCCCGTACGCACCGTGCGCAGGGGCCGGCGCCGGTTTCTGCTGGGCGGGCTGGCCGCGGGCACGGCGCTCGTCGTCGGCTGGGGCGTGGCGCCGCCGCGCCAGCGCTTGCGCGCGACCGGGCCGGCTGCCGTGCACGATGCCGGCACCGTTGCCCTGAACGGCTGGGTCGCGATTTCTCCCGACGGCACTATCGACGTCGTCGTCCCGCGCAGCGAGATGGGGCAGGGCGTGCACACGGCGCTGCCCGTGCTGCTGGCCGAGGAGCTGGACGCGCCGCTGGCAGCCGTGCGCGTCGTGCAGGCGCCCATCGACAAGATCTTCGCCAACCTCACCGTCCTGCGCGACACCCTGCCGTTCCATCCGGACGATGCCGGCAACTTCCAGCTGGGCGCACGCTGGGTCGCGGGCAAGGTGGCGCGCGAGCTGGGCATCATGTTCACGGGCGGCTCGACGAGCGTGAAGGATGCGTGGCCGACGATGCGTACGGCCGGCGCCGTCGCGCGCGCGATGCTGCTGCGCGCGGCCGCCGAACAGTGGAAGACGGCACCGGAGACGCTGTCGACGCGCGACGGCATGGTGTTCCATCCGGACGGACGGCGCGCGCCGTACGGCCTGCTGGCGCAGCGCGCCGCCGCGCTGGGCGGTGACATCGATGCGGACGACGTCCGCCTCAAGACGCCCGCGGACTTCCGCCTGATCGGCAAGCCGGTGCCGCGGCGCGACGCGCCATCGAAGGTCAACGGCCGCGCGGTGTTCGGCATCGACGTGCGGCCGGAAGGCCTGCTGTACGCGGCGCTGCGCATGGCGCCCGTGCTGGGTGCGCGTGTCGCGGGGTTCGATGCGGGCAAGGTGGCGGCGCTGCCGGGCGTGGAGCACGTCGTCGACGTATCGTCCGCGCTCGCGCCGTTGTCCGGTGCGGGCGCCGGCGTCGCCGTGGTGGCGAAGGGATGGTGGCAGGCCAGGCAGGCCGCGCTGGCGCTGCCCGTACAGTGGACCGCGAGCCCGCATGCCGCGTTGTCGAGCGAGTCCGTGTTCGCCGGTTTTGCGAAGGCGCTCGATGAAGAATCGGGCCATGCGTATTTCGAGGCCGGCAGCCAGGACGCGCCCGAACTCGCGGGCGCGCGCACCGTGCAGGCCGAATACCGCGCGCCCTTCCTCGCGCACGCGACGATGGAACCGCAGAACTGCACGGCGCAGGTCCTGAACGGCAAAGTGACGCTGTGGTCGCCCACGCAGGTCCCGAGCATCGCGGTGGACGTGGCGGCGAAGGTCGCGGGCGTCGCGCGCGAGGACGTGACCATCGAGGTGACGATGCTGGGCGGCGGCTTCGGCCGGCGCCTGGAGACGGACATGGTGGCGCAGGCCGTCGCCGTGGCCATGCAGACGCGCGGCCGCCCGGTGCAGTTGCTCTGGACGCGCGAGGACGACACGGGCCACGACGTCTACCGCCCGGCCGCGCTGGCGCGCTACACGGCGCATGTCGGCGCGGACGGGCGCGTGCTCGCGTGGGACAGCAGGCTGGCGAGCGGCGCCATCGGCCACCAGTACTTCCCGCGCAACCTCGGCCTGCCCGGCGTCGGTCCGGACAAGACGACGGCGGAAGGCGAGTACGACCTGCAGTACGCGATCGCGAACCGCCGCAGCCGCCACGTGACCGTCGACAGCGCCGTGCCGATCGGGTACTGGCGTTCGGTCGGCCACTCGCACAACGCGTTCTTCAAGGAGAGCTTCGCGGACGAGGTGGCGCATGCGGCGGGGCAGGACCCGGTCGCGTGGCGGCGCGCGCTGCTGAAAGACCATCCGCGCCACCTGGCCGTGCTGGACGCCGCGCGCGCGCGCGCGGGCACGCCCGCGGACGGCCGCGCGCACGGCGTCGCCGTGCACCAGTCGTTCGGCACGGTGGTCGCGCAGGTCGCGGAAGTGTCGGTGGAAGACAAGGAGATCCGTGTGCACAAGGTCGTGTGCGCCGTCGATTGCGGCCTCGTCGTCAATCCGAACATCGTCGCGCAGCAGGTCGAATCGGGCGTCGTGTTCGGCCTGTCGGCTGCGCTGGCGGGGGAAATCACGTTCAGGGATGGCCAGCCGCAACAGACGAATTTCGGCGATTATCCCGTGCTGCGGATGGCGCAGGCGCCCGAGGTGGAGACCATCATCGTACCGAGTGCGGAACCGCCGGAAGGCATGGGCGAACCCGCGGTGCCGCCCGTCGCGCCGGCCGTGGCGAACGCCGTGTTCAAGCTGACGGGGCAGCGGTTGCGCAGCCTGCCGCTGCGCTTGACTTGATCACTCGTCGGCGTTGGCGATGAGGGTGCGCAGGTTGCACTCGCGCTGCCACGCCTGTCGTTCCGGCGTGGAGGCCGCCTGGCGCGTGAGTTCGGCGCTGCTCAGCTCCGCCTGCGCCTGGATCAGGCGGTCCGCGACTTTCGGATCCGGCAGCATGGTGCCGAAGAACGCGACGTCATCGCCGCGCTGCACGAGCAGCGTGGGGAAGTTTTCGACGTCGAGGTCGCCGACGATGTCGGCCTGGTCTTCCACGTCGATCCAGACGAAGGTCTTGTCGGGATGGCGCGCGGCCAGGCCGTCGAACGCGGCGCGGTAGGACGAGCAGGTGCCGCACCAGGCGGCGCACAGGCAGGCGACGATCCAGCCGTCGCCATGGAGGGCGGCGGCGACCTGGTCGCGGGTATCGGGCTCGAGGGTCAGACTGGACATGGGCGCGATTCTACAACGGTTCCGCGCTTTTGGCTGGCCGGGCCGCCGGGTTACAATACGCCATGCCTATCATCCTCGCCATCGAAACCTCGTCCGAGCTGGCGTCCTGCGCGTTATTGAACAGCGCGGACGGCGCGGACACCCCTCTGTTGACCCGCGTATTGACCCGCGAATCGTCCGGCGTACGCACGCATTCGCAGTCCGTCCTGCCCATGGTGCAGGAACTGCTGCGCGACGCCGGCATCGCCCTGGCCGACTGCGACGCGATCGCATTCGGCGCCGGTCCGGGTTCGTTCACGGGCGTGCGCACGGCGTGTGGCGTGGCGCAGGGTCTCGCGTTCGGCGCGCGCAAACCGGTGCTGCCGCTGGTCACGCTGGAAGCGATGGCCGAGGCGTGCCGCGCACGCACGGGCGCGGCCGACGTGCTCGCCGTGCTGGATGCGCGCATGGGCGAAGTCTATTGGGCGCAGTACCGCTGGACCGGCGCATGGCAGGCCGTGCGCGAGCCTGCGCTGAGCGCGCCGGGCGCCGTCGCGCCGGAGATGGTCGACGGCCTGGCCGCGTGCGGAAATGGCTTCGCGGCGTATCCGGAAGCCTTCGCGGACGCGCCTTTTGCGGCCGGTGCGCACGGCGACATCCTGCCGCATGCGCGCGAATTCGCGGTGCTGGGCGTCGCCGCACTGGCGGCGGGCCGCGCGGTGCCGGCCGACGAGGCGCAACCGCTCTACCTGCGCAACAAGGTCGCGTACACGAGCGCGGAACGCCAGGCCATCAACGCGGCCAAGGCGGATGCGCGATGACGGAGGTCGCGCACCTGGAACTGCGCCCGATGGTCGTGGGCGACGTCGACGAGGTGCATGCCCTCGAATGCAGCGTATTTCCGCATCCGTGGAGCCGCGCGAATTTCATGGACTCGCTCGCGAGCGGCTACGACGCCTGGGTGCTGCGCGCGCCGACGGGCGCGCTGGCCGGGTATTTCCTGTTGATGTATGCGCTGGACGAAGCCCATCTGCTCGACGTGGCCGTTGCGGCGCCGCTGCACGGGCGCGGCGTCGGGCGCTATCTGCTGGACCGCATCGCGGCCAGGTCGCGGGCAGAGCGCATGGCGTCGATCCTGCTCGAGGTGCGGCCGTCGAACACGCGCGCACTCGAGGTGTACCGGCGCTACGGCTATGAAGAGATCGGCCGCCGCAAGGGCTATTATCCCGCGCACGAAGGGCGGCGCGAGGATGCGATCGTGATGAGGTATGTGTTATGAACGGTGTCAGCGAACGCGACGCCATCTTCCTGAACGAGATGGGCCTCGGGCCGCTGTGGCAGTTGCGCACGGCGCCGGCATCTGCCGCCGCTGCCGTCGAGGCCGACGTGGCCATCGTCCCGGGGCCGTCGCCGCTGCAGCCGGTGGCGCAGTCGGCGTCCGCACTGGCGCCGGTCGCCGAGCCGGCCGCGCCGCCGCCGGCGCCGGCCGTGCTCCCGCCACGGCCTGCGCCGACGGGGCCGCGTCCGCCCGGCCCGACGCCGCTGCAACCCGTCGCACAATCCGTGTCCGCGCTGGCGCCGCCGGCCGACCACGATTCCGCCTGGGACGATGCCGCCTTGCCGAGCGACGCGACGCCGGAAGAGATCGCGGCCATGGACTGGGACCAGCTCACCATCGCCATCGCCGCATGCCGCCGCTGCAGCGCGTGCCGCGAAGGGCGCGCGCCGGTGCCGGGCACGGGCGCGAAGCAGGCGCGCTGGGTCGTCGCGGCCGGGGCCACGACGGCTGCCGATGACAAGGCGCGCGTCCCGCTCGCGGGCGATTCCGGCAAGCTGCTGGACAATATGCTGGCCGCCGTCGGCATGGGCCGCGAGCGCGACGTCTACGTGACGAACCTCATCAAATGCCGCCCGACGACGCCGAACGGCGGCGAGCGCGCACCCACGCCGCAGGAGGCGGCCGCGTGCCGACCTTACCTCGAACGGGAAGTCGCGCTGACCGGAGCGGAGACCGTGCTCACGCTGGGCCAGATCGCCGCCAACACCTTGCTGGGCCGCCCGCTGCCGGAACCGCTGGCCGGCGCGCGGGGCAGTGCTCACGCGCTGGAGACGGGCGGACGCACGGTGAACCTGGTGGCGACCTTGCATCCGGGCGAACTGCTGCGGCGCGGCGCCGACAAGGCCCTTGCGTGGGCCGACTTGTGCAGGGCAAGGAACGCCCGTGCGCGCTCAGGCTGACACGTACCAGGCGCTGTTCGAACGCCGCTGGCGCCATCTGCGGCGTGCGCGGGTGCGGGCGCTGGCCTGGCTGCTGGACGCCCCCGACCTCCTCGACATCCACGACCCGCACTGGGAAGGCCGCATTGCGACGCTCGGTCCGATGACGGAAGAGACGGAGCGCTGGCTGGCCGAACTCGATGCCGATCCCGCACCGCTGGACGCGGCACTCGGTTCGAAAATGTATACGCGCCTCGGCCTGTACGCGGAAAAGCTGATGGCCTTTTATTTCGCGCACCAGGGTCGCCTCGTCGCGCACGGCCTGCAGGTACGGGCCAGTCGCAACGACACCGTCGGCGAGTTCGATTTTCTCCTGGATGCGGAGGGTGGGGGGAATGCGGGCGGCGTCGAGCACATCGAGTTCGCCACCAAATTCTACCTGCTGCAGGGCGATGCCACGACGGGCTTCGACACGTTCGTCGGTCCGAACCTGGCCGACAGCCTCGGCCGCAAGATGCGCAAGGTGTTCGAGCGCCAGCTCGAACTGGGCAGCCACCCGGCCGCGCAGGACGTGCTGCCGCGGCCCGTCGTCGCGGCGCGCGCGCTCGTCAAGGGCTGGCTGTTTTATCCGCGCGGGACGTACCAGGCCATGCAGGGCATCACGGCGGGCCATTGCCGCGGCTTCTGGTGCCCGTTGGCCGAACTGGATGCCTTGCCCGGCGACCGCTTCCTGATCCTGCCGCGCCTGCAATGGCTGCCGCCGTTCCGCGCGCAATCGGCTGTGTGGATGCTGGACAAGGCCCAGCTGGCCGCGGAACTGGAGGACCACTTCATGGCCTCGAGCGCGCCCGTGCTCGTGGCGCTCGTGCGCGAAGAGCCGGACAACATCGTGGAATTCGAACGCGGCTTCATCGTCCCGGACGACTGGCGCGACCGCGCCAACGCCCGCCTGCATTCCTGACCGGGGTCAGCCCCCGTTTTTTGGCAATTTCCGCCAAGCCCTTACCAAGATTCGGGGTCAGAGCACGTTTTCGCGAAAATTCGGGGTCAGAGCACATTTCAGCGCACTGTCTTTTCGGCATTGTTTGACGCTGCGAGCGGGCGTGCAGGCCCTCGCGCGGTCACGGGTTGCGCATCGCTGCCCGTACCGATCAATTCCTCGAAAAAGTGCTCTGACCCCGAATTTCGAGAAAAATGTGCTCTGAGCCCGAATTTTCGAATCAGTGTTTGTGCTCGCCGATCAGTGCGAGCGAGTCGTGCTCGCGCTGGTTCGCCGCGTGGCGGCGGCCGATCAGCCACATGATGCCGGCCAGCGACAGGCCGAACAGGACGATGATGATGTCCAGGTCCAGGCTCAGCGTGATCATGATGGCGTACAGCGCCAGCATGGTGAGGATGGAGAGGTTCTCGTTGAAGTTCTGCACGGCGATCGAGTGGCCGGCGCTCATCAGCACGTGGCCGCGGTGCTGCAGCAGGGCGTTCATCGGCACGACGAAGTAGCCGGACAGGAGGCCGATGAGCAGCAGCAGCACGACGGCGATCGGCAGCGAATACACGATCGTCATCGAGGTCACGACGAGGCCCATGATGATGCCGAGCGGGATCACGGTCAGCGATTTCTTCAGCGGGATCATCTTCGCCGCCATCGCCGCGCCGATCGCGGACCCGATGGCGACGACGCCGATCAGCCCCGTCGCCTTGTCGAGGGACATGTGCAGCGAGCGCTTGGCCCATTCCAGCACGATCAATTGCAGGGTCGCGCCGGCGCCCCAGAACAGCGTCGTCACGGCCAGCGAGATCTGGCCCAGCTTGTCTTTCCACAGCGTGGCGGAGCAGTCGGCGAAATCGGCGATCAGCTTGGCCGGATTGCGTTCCTGGTGCTCATAGCGGGCGCCGGTGTCCGGGATGCGCAGGTTGAAGCCGGCCGCCAGCGCGTACACGCCGATCAGCACGGCGAGCTGGGCCTTGGTCGAGGAGTTGATGCCGGTGTCGATATAGGGCACGTCCAGCGTCATCAGCCAGGCGCTGCCGTGGGCACTGACGAGGGCGCCGCCCATGGCCGCGCCGAGGATGATGGACATGACGGTCAGGCCCTCGATCCAGCCGTTGGCCGCGACGAGTCGTTCAGCCGGCAGCAGCTCGGTCAGGATGCCGTATTTGGCGGGGGAATAGACGGCGGCGCCGAAGCCGACGACGGTGCAGGCGATGAGAGGGTGCGCGCCGAAGAAGATCAGGCAGCAGCCGAAAACCTTGATTAAATTGGCGGTGAACATCACCCGTCCCTTGGGCATCGAATCGGCAAACGCGCCGACGAATGGCGCCAGGAGGACGTAGAACAAGACGAACGACAGCTTCAGCAGCGGAGTGAGCGAAGCCGGGGCTTTCATCGCCGTTAGCAGACCGATCGAGACAAATATCAGCGCGTTGTCGGCCAGCGACGAGAAGAACTGCGCCGCCATGATGGTATAAAAACCACGGTTCATTCGAAAGGTTCAAAAAACTGGATGGGTTGCTTTATACCATGAAAGACCGCTTAGCCCAAGGAATCGACAATACGGCATTTCACTGCCGGGAGTAAAATAAACCTTTCGTTCTCAGCCGTCGCCCCCATCTGCAAGCCATGCCACGTCCCCTGCACGCCACCATCCACCTCGACTCCATGCAGCACAATCTGGCCCGTGCGCGCGCCTGTGCGCCGCAGGCGAACGTCTGGGCGGTGGTGAAGGCGAATGCGTATGGACACGGCCTGGAACGGGGCATGCGCGGCTTCGCGCAGGCCGACGGCCTGGCCCTGATCGAAACGGAAAACGCGCTGCGCCTGCGCGAGCTGGGCTGGGTGAAGCCGATCCTGTTATTAGAGGGAATCTTCGACACGTCGGACATCCCATTGCTGGCTGAACATAATGTCAACAGCACGGTCCATTGCATCGAGCAGGTCAAGATGCTGGAGTACACCCAGCTCTACCGTCCCATCGACGTGCACCTGAAAATGAACACGGGCATGAACCGCCTCGGCTTCCGCCCGGACGAGTTCGCCGCGGCGTACCAGCGGCTGCGCGCCATCCCGGGCATCCGCAACATCACGTTGATGACGCATTTCGCGAACGCGGACGAGCTGGAGCATCCGCGCCTGTCGATCGGCGAGCAGGTACGCCGCTTCCGCCTGGGCGCGGACGGTCTGGCGGGCGAGCGCAGCCTGTCCAATTCGGGCGGCGTGCTGCACACGGCGGAACTCGTCCAGGAATTGCAGAGCGACTGGGTCCGTCCCGGCATCATGCTGTATGGCGGCACCCCGGGCGGCCGCTCGGCGAAGGATTACGGCCTGTTGCCCACGATGACGCTGAAATCGGAAATCATCGGCATCCAGCACATCGAGCCGGGCGACAGCGTGGGCTACGGCAGCCGCTTCCAGGCGGACCGGACCATGACGGTGGGCGTCGTCGCCTGCGGCTATGCGGACGGCTACCCGCGCCACGCCGAACACGGCACGCCCGTGCTGGTGGACGGCATCCGCACGACGCTCGTCGGCCGGGTGTCGATGGACATGATGGCCGTCGACCTGTCGCCCATTGCGAACGCGCGCGTGGGCAGCAAGGTCACCCTGTGGGGCGACGGTCTCCCGATCGACGAGGTGGCGCAGGCCGCCGGCACGATCGGCTATGAATTGATGTGCGCCGTGGCGCCGCGCGTGCGCGTGGCCGAGGCGCCGCTCGGGTGCGATCCCATTTTATAACCAAGGAATCATGGCTAAACCCCGTACCAGTTTCGTCTGCAGCGATTGCGGCAGCGTCGCCAGCCGCTGGACCGGCCAGTGCGCCGATTGCAAGGCCTGGAACACGATGACCGAGCAGGTCGAGACCGCCGGCCTGAACCGCATGTCGCAGACGCCGCATATGCATAAAAGCCTGGCGCAGACGGCCCCCGTGCTGTCGTTGGCCGACATCGAGGCGATCGACGTGCCCCGCTTCGGCACCGGCATCGACGAATTCGACCGCGTGCTGGGCGGCGGCCTCGTCGCGGGCGGCGTCGTGCTGATCGGCGGGGATCCCGGCATCGGCAAGTCGACCTTGCTGCTGCAGGCGCTGGCGAACCTGGCCGCGGCGCGCAGCACGCTGTACGTGTCCGGCGAGGAATCCGGCGCCCAGATCGCCCTGCGCGCGCGCCGTCTGCAGGTCGAGGCGAAAGACCTGAAGCTGCAGGCCGAGATCCAGCTGGAAAAAATCCTCGGCACCATTGCCGACCTCAAGCCGGACGTCGCCGTCATCGACTCCATCCAGACCTTGTACTCGGATGCGCTGACGTCGGCCCCAGGTTCCGTCTCGCAGGTGCGTGAATGCGCGGCGCAGCTCACGCGCGTGGCCAAGCAGACGGGCGTGACGATCATCCTCGTCGGCCACGTGACGAAGGAGGGCGCGCTCGCGGGGCCGCGCGTGCTGGAGCACATCGTCGACACCGTGCTGTATTTCGAAGGCGATACGCAGTCCAGCTTCCGTCTCGTGCGTGCCATCAAGAACCGTTTCGGCGCCGTCAACGAACTGGGCGTGTTCGCGATGACGGAAAAGGGACTGAAAGGCGTGTCGAACCCGTCCGCACTATTCCTGTCGCAACACGACAACCAGGTGCCCGGTTCCTGCGTGATGGTGACGCAGGAGGGTACCCGGCCGCTGCTGGTCGAAGTGCAGGCGCTCGTCGACGCGAGTCATTTGCCGAACGCGCGCCGGCTGTCCGTCGGCCTCGAGCAGAACCGCCTCGCGATGCTGCTCGCGGTGCTGCACCGCCATGCCGGCATCGCCGCGTTCGACCAGGACGTATTCATCAATGCGGTGGGTGGCGTCAAGATCACGGAGCCGGCGGCCGACCTGGCCGTCCTGCTGGCGATCAATTCGTCGATGCGCAACAAGCCGCTGCCCCGCGGCCTCGTCGTGTTCGGCGAGGTGGGCCTGGCCGGCGAGATCCGTCCCGCGCCGCGTGGGCAGGAGCGTTTGCGCGAGGCGGCGAAGCTGGGCTTTTCCGTCGCCGTGATCCCGAAAGCCAATGTGCCGAAGCAAAAGATCGAGGGAATGACCATCGTGGCCGTCGAGCGGATCGATGAAGCGTTCAGCAAGCTGCGCGAGCTCGACTGATCGCCGTAACTTAAATAGCGGTAACACGCAAGGTTATCGTTTGCACCTATAATGCCACCTCGTTTTTAAAAGGCTCACAGGTTAATCGTGGCAATAGATCAGAGGCAATCCGCACGCAAGATCCTGAAGGTGCGGGCCGTCCTGGCGATGGAAGGCCAGGCCCCCGTCCAGGGACGTACATCCGACATCGGCGCCAATGGCGTCAGCATTACCGTGCCGCATCCGCTGCAGGCGGGGCAGACGGGCCAGGTCGGCTTCGACCTGCTCGTCGACGGCACACCGTTCCCCCTGCATGCGCGCGTCAAGGTGATGTATTGTATTTTCAGTAACGGTGAATTCAAGGCCGGGTTGCAGTTCATGAACCTGGACCTGGCGGCGATGAGCCAGGTGTCACGCTTCCTGCGCTGATTCATAGGCCGGTTGACAAGAAAAGCGGCGGGTGCCTTGGGCCCCGCCGCTTTTTCTTTGATGAGACCTCTGCGGCCCCCAATGCTATTCGTGATAGCGGTCGTGCAACCTTTGTGAACTGCCGATGCCTTCGGAAATCACCCCATACAGCACGAGGACGACCATCCCGGTCAGCATGCCTGTAATGAATAACATACCGTTCGAACGCCGTTGAGCGCTCCCCCCTATCTGTCATTCGAGATTGTAGGACTACTCCTCCATATTGCATGAACACTTTCAAATTAGCATAAGAAAGAGTATTTACAAGGCGCTTTTTCTCGACCTCGGAAGAGGGTAGAGCCGTAGATTGTGACAGCGGTCGAAGGGCTGTGTGACATGTTATTTCGGGCGGTCACATTATGCGCCGCGCATGTCATATGCCCAGACTGGCCATGTCATAAAGCCGTCATATTTCCTCACTACACTGCGCAGCATCAACCGTGTCACACCTAACCAAAGGACCTTGATATGCGCATGAAGCAACTG